>NBJMR02800__coassemble_1309_pt1 | contig 86674 bp, 80 predicted proteins | sample NBJMR02800__metabat2_low_PE_044 | metagenome-assembled genome bin NBJMR02800
CACTGGTATTTTACTGCATATTCCTCTATTTGTCAGGTTTTGTTAGGTGCTCTTAAGCTCATCCCCCTGTGTGCCCCGCCCTGTGCGACCAGAGCGGGGCACCGAATCAAGGAGGCTGCGGACATAGATGTCTGCTATGGAAATCTATGTCCGGGCAAACTTCAGGCATAGACCGGAATGGCATTTATAATCACTTCTGAAGGAAGCGCATCAGGGCTTCCGCCGATGCCTTTGCCCCGCCCAGGCTCCGCATATCCTCGCTGAAGGCGTGGGCCGTCTCCTTATAAGAAGGTTCGGTCAGCAGCTTGACAATAGCTGCTTTCAGCCCCTCGCTGGTGATGGCGTTTTTATCCAGAAAAGCGCAACCAAGGCCCAGCTTTTCGATTTGGCGGGCGGTGATGGCCTGCTCCTCCATCTGAGGGATAGCGATCATGGGCACGCCATAGTAAATGGCCTCGCCGGTGCCGCCCATACCGGCGTGGGTGATGAACACCGACGCCTGGGACAGGATATCCAGCTGGGGCACCATCTGGCCGACTTTCACGTTGGCTGGGATGTCCTTCAGACTGGCGGGGTCGATGGAGCCGAGCGCGGCAAAGACGTTGATGTCCAGGTCCCGCACTGCGTCAAACAGAATGGGGTAATACTCGGGCCAGTTGTTGAAGGCAGTGCCAAGAGAGGAATACAGCAGCGGCTTGCCGTTGTCGGGGGCTTTCCAGCTGCCGAAGGCGGTCCGCTTGCCGATCTGTACCCCGGTGAACACGAAACTGTCATCGAAAGTCTCGTAATTGGGAACCAGCTTTTTCTGCATCATGACCAGGTTGAAGTCCCCGTGGCCGTCGAAGATCTCCTTGACAGTCAGCAGGCGGCAGCCATATTTTTCGGCATAGGTCTGGGCCAGCTGCGCCGCAGCCTTGCGCAGAGGGTGGTCCGGCGGGCAGTTCTCGAACCCGGCGGCTACCGAGTAGCTGTCGTTGGAGGGGTAGCTGGTGTAGAGCATAACATTGGGCACCTTGAGGTTGTCCGCCGCGATGGTGCCGGCAATGCCCGCAAAGTCGTGGACGATGGCGTCGGGTTTGTCATTTTTCAGGGTGTCCAGCACAGTGTCGATGTAGGCTCCTGCCTCGTTTAGGAACAGGAAGGGCACCGCGGCGGCCACTCCGCCGTCATCCTCTTTCTTCCCGCCGTCCTCATTATGCTTGTCGTTTTCCGCCATCCAGGAGGGTACGGCGACGAACTTTGCCCCGGTGGGCTCGATGATAGTGCGGAAGGCTTCAGTGGTGAAATAAGTCACCTGGACGCCTTTCTTCACCAGTTCGGTGACGAGGGCCAGGGTGGGATTGATGTGCCCGAAGGCGCCAAGAGATACGAATGCGATGTGCATACAAAAACTCCTTTCAAACAACAAAACAGCCATGCAGGCAGCGCAGGACGTTGCCCGCACGGCTGCGGGGGAAATAGGTGATGGCTTATTCTGTCAGGCCGTTGTTGGCGATCACTTTTTGATACCAGTAGAAACTGTCCTTTTTCACCCGGGCGCACTGCTTGGGATCGGTCTCGGTGCGGTCCACGTAGACTAAGCCGTACCGTTTGGCAAAGCCCTGGTGGCTGGACACCACGTCTACAAAGCTCCAGGGGCAATAGCCGAACACCGGAAGACCCTCGTCGATCATGATGGCCAGCTGTTCGATGTGCTCTTTGAGGTACTCGATGCGGTAGGGATCATGGATCTGGCCGTCCGGGCCCAGTGTTTCGCTGTAGGCCATGCCGTTTTCGGTGACGATCATGGGCAGACGGTAGCGATTATAGACCTTGCGCATCCCAATATGTAGGCCCATCGGGTCGATGCCCTTGTCCATCCACTCGGTTTTGCGCAGGTGGGGATTATCACAGATGTCGAAGGCGTCCGACACCCAGAAGGGCGGCTGGTCGTAGTTGACGGGACCCTCCTTGGCTTTGACGCAAATGCTGAAATAGTAGTTGATGCCGATGAAGTCAGGGGTCGAGGCTTTCAGCACAGCTGCATCTTCGGGCAGCGTCTGGGGGTAAAGTCCATGACTCTTTAAGTAGCTGGCCACATAGGGCGGATATTCGCCCCGGACACTCAGGTCGAGCAGGTAGAATTCCATCAGCTCCTCGGCGTTTTCGGCGGCAAGCACATCCTCGCTGCGGCTGGACTGGGGATAGACCACCTGGATAGCACACACCGGGCCGATTTGGGCTTCCGGGTCGATCTGCCGCAGCAGCGAAATAGCCCGGTGCTCGGCCAGCGAGACATGGTAGCTCATCTGGTAGATGTTCTGCAGGTTCTTCTGCTTATCCTGCTCAAAGTTGCCGTTCATGATGCCGGCGGCGGTGGCGATGAGCTGTTCGTTCACCGTGACCCACCGCTTGACGCGGCCCTTGAAGTGGGTAAAGCAGACCTCGGCGTATTTCAGATAGGCGTCGATCATCTTGCGGTCGAGCCAGCCGCCGAAGGCGTCCACCAGCGCCTGCGGACACTCGAAGTGATAGAGAGTAACGAGCGGTTCGATGCCTTTTTCCAACAGATAGTCGATGAGCCTGTCGTAAAAGGCCAGCCCCTCGGGGTTGGGGGTGCAGGTGGCGTCCGGCATGATGCGGCTCCAGGCAAAACCCATCCGGTAGACCTTCAGGCCCAGCTCGGCCATCAGGTCCACGTCCTCTTTCCAGTGGTGGTAATGGTCGGCAGCCACTTTGTTGTCGGCGACGCCGGGCCGGCGTGTGCCCAGGTCTGTGGTAGCCACCCCCTTGCCGCCTTCATTGTAGCCGCCTTCCACCTGGAACGCACTGGTAGACGCGCCCCAGAGGAAATTGGTGGGGAAAATCATTTGTTTCATCAAGTCGATAACACCAGCCTTTTTGATTTTATTGTATCACGCAGTTAAACGCTCTCCAAATCTTTTTTGGAAAAGCCAAACAGATAAGTCAGAACAGCTGCCACAATCAGGGAAGCAAAGGAGGCTACCACGCCAACCACAATGTTGGCATTGGTACCACCCACATAGCCCAGCAAAGACAGGAAGTTGGCGGAGGTCATTGCATATCCCTTGAGGTCGAACATACCTGCGATGGCACCGCCTACAAAACCGCCAAGGGCCATGGTTGCAAAGCAGCGGTTAAAACGGAAGCAGATGCCATATAGAGTGGGTTCGGTAACGCCGCCCAGGATGCCAGAAGCGAAGGCTGCAAAGGAGGTGCTGCGGTCATCCTTGTTTTTCAGGCGGAGCGCCGTGCCCAGCGCCACACCGAAGCAGGCCCAAGTCGCAAAGTTGCCCGCATTCATAGGGCCGCTGCCGATGCCGGTCTCAAAGAAATCGGCCATCATGGGCATCATCAGAGCCAGGTGCATACCGCTCATAACCAGGAACTCCCACAGAGCGGCGATAACCGCCACACCGAACCAGCCAGTGGTCATGCCGAACCAAGCAAGACCGCCGCTTATGGCATTGCCCACAATAGTTCCCAGAGGTGCCAGTAGGCAGAGGATAAACGGCATAGAAACAATCAGGCTAAGGAACGGGGTAAAAACGGTCGTCAGCAGGTCGGGCATGAACTTTTTGACAATTTTATAAATCAGGCAGAACAGGGGTACCGACAGCATAACAGGCAGAACAGTCTGGGCGTAATTGGTCACGGTAGCAGGGATACCAAAGACCGTGAACGTTTGGCCGTTGGTGGCAAAAGCCGCGAAATCCGGCACCATTAGAACACTGCCGATGAAGGAACCCAGCATACCGTTGACACCCAGCTGTTTGGCGGCATTGTAACCCACCAGAATAGGCATAAAGTAAAACGCCGCATCGTACAGGAAATCAAACAGGATATATAAGTTACTTTCCAGGGTGTACAGTCCCAACAAGTCGGGGCCAAAGATAGAGTTGACAGCACGGAACAAGCCTCCGGCCAGTAGCACCGGGATCATGGGGGTCATACAGCCCGCCAGATAGCCCATGATATTCTTACCCACCTGCTTAGGGGTCAGCTTCCGTTTGGTGATGGCGGCATCCTGGGCGGCAGCAGCATCATCCTTGACGGCGGCGCTGGCGCTGATGCCTGCCAGCTTGCACAGTTCCTCATACACTTTCGGAACATTGGTGCCGATCACGATCTGGTACTGCTGGCCGCCGCGCACAACACCCAGCACACCGGAAATCTTTTTCACCTCGTCATCTTTGGGGAGGCTATCGTCTTTCAGATACAGGCGCAGGCGTGTCATGCAATGGGTGGCATCCTTGAGGTTGGCCGCTCCACCTACCGCCGCCAGAACCTGCTCGGCGATCTTTTTATTGTCTGCCATACTGATTTCTCCTATTTTCAAGTCAAATCGTCGTAAGTGACGAGCTGAACATCCTGCCCCGCCAGCCAGGCGTGTACCTCGGGCCGGCAGAGCATGGCAGTTTCTCGTAAACGGGTGGTCGTCATGCTGGAATGGTCCAGCAGATAGGCGTCGATATAGCCCGGATGGAAGACCATCAAGTCACACCCGTCCTCGTGAGCATTTGCCACCGCGTCCTGCACGCCCGTAAAGGGGTCGGTCTCGTATGCCTTAAAATCTCTGGGCATATAGGCGTACACTTTGGTGTGGCGGAAGGTTACTGCCTCGCCGGGACGGCCCATCGCAAAGTAGGGCAGGCCGTGCCGCTGGGCAACGATTTCCAATCCCTGAAAGAAATTGGCGCTGGCCACTGCGTGTCCCTCAAAATAGCTCGGTTCGTGGCCGGTCAAGGCTTTGAACTGGCGATACTGGGCCTCGATCTCCTCAATCACCTCGTCCAGCACCACAAAGTCGCGGCCTTCTTTGGCGGCCTCTCGGTAGGCGCGGCTGGGTTTGAACTCCCCTTCCGGCGTACAGAGGCTGGGGATGCGGGCGGGGTCAGTCAACGGCCGGCCCACACAAATGTTGGTGTGCTGCCCTAGACAAAGCGGGCGGCCATACAGCAGCCCCAGTCCGTGGACAACTGCGGGCATATTGGTCATCACCCCTACTGAGCGCACCAGTCCGGCTGCTACTGCTGCCGCAATGCCGCAGTTGATGCCTTCAGAGTAGCCCAGGTCATCAGCACGGATGAGTAATCGTTTCATAGTTTTGACCTCTACAAAGAGAAAGTTACAGTTTTGCTTTCAGCTCTTGCAGCTCCTTGTGCACCTCGATGAATTCAGTGGCAATGGTCTCGAAGGCGTCGGCGGCCATCAGCTGATCCTCGGCGTGCATCAGGTAGATATTGGTTTTCCAGGTCAGACCCTGTCCCTGCCATTCCAGCAGGTCGACGTGGCTGTGGTGGCCCTGCACAAAGGCTTCCTTGCCGTCTTTCAGCAGCTGGGCGGCCTGGTCAAAGTTGCCGGCTTTGGCCTCCTGGATAGCTTCGATATACATCCCGCGGGCGGTGCCCACGTTGGCGATGATCTCAAAGGCAATTTCAGTGATGGTCTCTTGCAGCTGCTCCTCGGTCATGGCGCGAGCTTCTTCTACCGAAATTGCCATGTCTCAGCCCTCCAGCACTTTGCGGACATGGTCCAGCACAGCTTTGCCGTTCATCATGCCATAGTCTTTCATGTCGATGATCTCGACCTTGTTGCCCGGCAGCTGGCCCTGCACATCCTTGAGGCGGTAACGGACCTGGGGGCCAAGAAGGATGATGTCGGCGTCGGCGTAGTTGGAAGCGTCAGCAACGGGATGGGCCGAAATTTCGCACTCGTAGTTGTCAGCTTTGGCGGCGTCCTGCATCTTGCGGACCAGAGCGCTGGTGCTCATACCTGCAGCACAGAGAAGAATAATTTTAGTCATAATAAATTTCCTCCTAAAAATCTGATGATTTATGATTGATAGAGCTTACTGTTCGGCGGCTTCGTCGGCCTTTTCTTCGGCGACGGCCTGCTTGTCCATCGCCATAAAGAAGGGATAATAGACGACGCAGGAAATCAGAGTAATGATGATCTGGAACACACCGATTTTCCAGGAACCCTGGACGATGCCGCCGAAAAAGACTGGCATACTGGTAACACCAACCAGACCCACAGGCGCGGGCATCAGGCCCAGCATGATCGCGGCATAGCCAAGGATCAGGCTGACCAGAGGCATTACGATGAAAGGGATAATCATAGCGGCATTGAGCATCAGGGGGAAGCCGTAGATCAGGGGTTCGTTAATATTGAACAGGCCGCAGGGGAGCACGACCTTCGAGAAGGTTTTATACCGCTTGGATTTTGCGAAGAAGAACATAACGATGACCAGACCCAGTGTGCATCCGCATCCGCCAATGGTGGTCAAGTCAAACATACCACAGTTGAAGATGTAAGGAATTTCCTCGCCAGCAGCCTGTGCAGCTGTGTTATCGGCCAGGTAGCCGAGCCAGATGGGCATGAAAATAGGCAGAATGGTGTAGGAACCATGGATGCCAAAGAACCACAGCACCTGCGACAGGATGACGGCGATCATAAAAGCGGGCAGAGAGCCGGTCAGTACGGACAGTGGGGTCTGGAGCAGGCCATAGATCGCATCTTCCGCATTGCCCCAGGGAGTCATGGTAAACAACCAGTTGATAATGGCGAACAGGAATACGATGACTGTGCCGGGAATCAAAGCTGTAAAGGAATCCGAGACATTCTGGGGAACGCCGGCAGGCATTTTGATTGTGATTTTCTTCTCCACGATGAAAATATTGATTTTGGTGACCACGATACCGGTAATCAGCGCCAGGAACACGCCGTGGCTGCCCAGATAGTCGATGGCATAGAAGTTGGTGGCACCAAAAGCCCCTTCTGCAGTGTAAGAACCAATGGGCATCAGAATGAAGAAGGCAACCTCGGCCAAAAAGCCATTGTTGAACGCGAGTTCTTCATGACCAAAGATCTTGGCAGAGTTGAAACCCACTGAGTAGACAATGAATACGCTCATCAGGTTCATGCAGGCGTTGTAAATCAGGTTGAACAGATAATTGATGCCAATGCCCTGGATGAAGTTCTGATACCATTCAAAACCGATGCTGTTGAGCAGGTTGAAGACGGCGCCGATCAGGATGATAGCCATCAGGCTCATTGAACCGCCTGCAAGGCACTTGATGTACTTGTTGTCCGCAATGCGCTGTGATAACGGAATCAATTTGGTATCAATAAATGACATCACGGGGTTTTCTTTTTTCTCCGACATGATTGTTGTTACCTCCTTTTACTGCACACAGAGGCTCGGCCGCAGGCCCTGTGCATCTCTGACAAAAGTATAACATAAGTCGATTGTATTTTGGTTACAAATACAAGCGCTGCGTTTCAAATCAACTGTATGTGTTTCAAGTTCTGAAACGCAGAAAAACTTTTTCGCCGTTTTTGTGCGCTTTGACAAAACTGCGCCTCTGAAAATCGACATTTTCAAAGGCGCAATTTATAATGTGATTTACAAAACGATGGACTTCAGGATCGTTTTATTTCCGGCCTGTGTCGGATTCAATTTACAGGTACCCAGGCAGACGGGTCAACCAGTTCCCACATCTTGGCTGCATCCTGGCCAAAGTAACCGACGCTGTCATATGTCACGCTTGCAACACGGCCGCCGATCAGCAGGCTCTCTACCGTGATATTATCGCCCCAGCCAAAGAAGGTAAACAGGCACTTGCCTCCATCTGCGGTGGTATACACATCAACGGTCACGTCATCGCCAATAGGGAACCAGTCCACATGGATCTGCTGCGTCAACGTGTATTCGGCAGGAATCTCTCCGGTAAAGGGAATCTCTGCATAGCCCATGACTTTCTGCATATACAAATCGCAGGTCTCCATCCAGGTCATGGAAGAAGTACCTTCCATACCAGCGCCAAAACCATGACCATTCAGGCCGTAGACGTGCAGCTCTGGGTCCAGGCCAAGCTCATACGCCTGCTTGAAAAGCTGCAAGCTGCCGTCCCAACCCATGCTGTCATCAGCACCAATCGCAATGAACATATGGGGCAGGTTGGGGTTTTCTGTCTCAATAGGAGCACCAGAGTAGATCAGATGGGCAATATCCACATCGCTGTTCACACCGTCGATAGCGTCGCATACATAATTAGGGTCAAACTGATTGGGCGTAATACTACCGTAGAACTTCTCCAGCATGGTGCGAATATTGCCGCCGCTGCCAGAGTAGCCGGACACAGCAAGCAGCGATCCTTCCAGGTCGATGCCCCATTCGTCAGAGTAGTATTTCACTACGCGCACGGCACGCTGCATATCCATGACAATATCATCATTATTGTAGGGTGCGACACGACGCTGAAGCAGGAAGCAGTTGTAGCCTAACTTATTAAACTCCGGACAGACAGCATAGGCTTCCACCGGGTTACTGCGGCTGGTATTGCCGCCGCCCGAGGTGACAATAATAGTGCCTTTGGCAGAACTGGGGTCGTCCAGCAGATAAGGAATGATAAAGGGACGGAAGTCAGCGTTATCATAGACTGATTCCCCTTCATAGTTGACCAAGGGGAACTGCAAATCACTTTCCGGGGTAGTGACAGGCATATCGTCTCCCCAAATATAAATGACCTCACCGTTGATGCCATCGCTGAAGGGTTTAATCTGCTGATCAGCCAGGGCTGCAATGGCGTCCCGTGCGGCAATGATTTGCTCCTTATTGGCATCGGTCATTGCCTCAGGATGAATCCCCAGTAAGACAGTACCAGCACTCTGCGCGGCGTCCCAAGCTTCCTGTGTGTACAGAGTTGGATAGTTACGTACCATCTTGTAGTTATAGACCTGGGTTTCCCACTCAGCCTGCCAATAGTTGGGATCCGATTCGGGCAGGATGTTGACTTTATAAGGAGCCTGACTGTCAAAATGCCGCGGAATGGTGATACCAAGCCAATCAAGCAGTTTTGCACAATTTTCGCTGCTGTCCTGACTTACCTGCTGAATCGAAGCGAAGCTGGTGCCATCAGGTGACGGCTCAAGCGCAACGACGGATACCGCAGTGCTCATCACTACGCTGACCGCCAAAACGCCTGCGGTAATGGTTCTGATTCCTTTGTTTTTCACGACTACTCCTCCTTGTAAGTACATTTTACACTTGGATGATTGGCCTGTTTGACGGGGCCATTTTTCCAAAAGCTGTCGGCCGACGGCAGTAAAGCCGGCAGCAAGTGTATGAAGCGATGCAAACTTGCGCAGTCTGATTTTCTATCCTCCTTTCTGTTTTCTTCTGCAATATTTGAATTCGCCTCAATTTGTACTAAAATTATAACATAAAGTGAATTATATTTGGTTTCAAATGCCGCTGTGACGTTTCAAAACAAGGTCTTCTGTTTCAAATTGTGATGTTGATGAAAAATTTTTTGCATATTTTTGTGCGCTTTGACAAAACAAAAAGGCCGCGGGGCGGTCAACCCTCGCGACCTTGCTGTATTTTTGCTGTGCTTTACTGGAACGCTTTATCGTATGCCCGCATATAGCCCATGACGATCAGGTCGTTGGCCATGAGGGCTGCATATTTGCCCACGTCGTTGCGGTTGGTGGTGCCGCATTGCAGGATGAAATCGGCGGTGTTCAAATAGGGGCTGGCAAGGTTCTGGGTGATGACCAGCACCTTGCACCCGCTGGAAATGATTGCGTTACAGATGTCCGGGTAACGAGTCAGGTAGCTGCCGCCCACGCTGCAAATGATGGCAAAGTCGTTTTCGGTCAGGCTGCGGGCGCACTCCAGCTGAGCGGCATAATCCATGAACAACTCGACATAGCGGCCCATCATCATCATTTTGCTCTGGAAGTAGTGGCCGATGTCCCACAAAAAGTGGTGGGAGAAATAGGCCGCCTTGCCGCAGCCGTGCAACACCCGCACAATGTCGGGAATAACTTCGGCGTTTTCAGGCGTGATGGTAGCATAGATGTTGCCGATCAGCGTGTCGCGATAGGAACCGATGGCCATTTCCTGATTGTTATGCAGCATGGTGTAGAACTGCCGGGAATAGTCGGTCCGCATGGTGAAGTCCTGCTCCAGCCAGGCCTGGAACGCTTTGAAACTGTCCATCCCCAGAAAGCGGCAAAACCGTGAAATGGACGCCTTGGAGGTATAGCACAGGTCCGCGATCTGGCCGAGAGTCATCCCCTTGAGCTGGGGGTAATGCTTGAGCAGAGTCACTGCGATATCATAGTTTGCGTCCCGTTCGGGTGTGGTGCTCACAAAACTGAGCAGCCTATCTGCCAGAGACCCCATCACTTTTGCTTCGCTCATCGCTGCTGCCTCCCCTCGCCTTCTCAAAGTGTTTTTATTGTATCATATTGGACAGCGAAATGTCAAAGAAGCGTATTGTTTTGGAAGAAAATCATACCAAAAGTAACGGCGGGCAGCCGAACGTCTGCCTTTGGTGTACAAGAACAGGTAGTGTTCAAAAAGAATACCACCAGACGGCGCTCAAAAGCCTTGCAATAAGACACAAAATATGGTATATATTATACGAAATATATTGCAGTTACATACATCCCCATACAGAGCGAAGGGAGGCCCCGCCATGACCGCCGTCATCTACGCCCGCTATTCCTCCGACAACCAGCGCGAAGAGTCCATCGAAGGCCAGATCCGCGAGTGCACCGCCTATGCCGAAAGGAACGGCATGACAGTAGTCAGGCACTACATCGACCGTGCCATCTCGGCCAAGACAGACAACCGGCCCCAGTTCCAGCAGATGATCAAGGACAGCGAGCGCAAACTGTTCGACATCGTTTTGGTCTGGAAGCTGGACCGCTTTGCTCGCAACCGCTATGACAGCGCCCGCTACAAGACGCAGCTCAAAAAGAACGGCGTCAAGCTGATGTCCGCAACCGAGGTCATCTCAGACGGGCCGGAGGGTATCATCCTGGAGTCGGTGCTGGAAGGTTACGCCGAATATTATTCCGCCGACCTCGCAGAAAAAGTTGTCCGCGGCCAGACTGAAAACGTTCTCAAAGGCCGCTGCAATGGCGGCCGTGGGACATTTGGTTATATGCTGGATGCTGAACGCCGTTTCCATATCGACCCGGTCACTTCGCCTTTTGTACTGGAAGCCTTCAAAAGATATAAAGAAGGAGCGACCATGAAGGAAATTCGTGATTGGATGAATCTGGAAGGCGTCAAAAATCCAGTCGGCGGCGCTATGACATACAATAGCGTAGAGCATATGCTTAAAAACCGACGATATATAGGAGAATTGACGAGATATTGTTGTGCCGGACGCTATTCCTCCGTTGGTCCCTATGGAATTATTTGAGGAGGTGCAAGTTAAAATTTCCAAAAACAAAAAGGCCCCTGCCCGTCGCAAGGCAGAGGACGACTATCTTCTGACGACCAAACTATTCTGCGGCCACTGCGGTGCACTGATGTTTGGTGAAAGCGGCACCAGCCGCACTGGCGACGTGCACCGCTACTACAAGTGCGCGGCCGCCAAGAAGCGGAAATCCTGCAATAAAAAGGCGGTTCGCAAGCAGTGGCTGGAAGATCTGGTAGTCAGCGAAACCATGAAACTGATCCAGAACGATGCGGTCATTGATTCCCTTGTGGCGGCGGTCATGGAATTGCAAAACAGGGAGAGCACCAGCCTGCCCCTCTACGAGAAGCAGCTGCGGGAGATCGAGACCGGCATCCAGAATATGCTCAACGCCATCCAGGCCGGCATCCTGACCAGCTCCACCAAAGAGCGGCTGGAAGCCCTCGAGGGCCAGAAAAAAGACTTGGAAGCAAAGATTGCCGAAGAAAAATTGGCCAAGCCCGTGATGAAGGAGGAATTCGTCCGCTTCTGGCTGTTGCACTTTCGCAAGCTGGACCTGTCCCAAAAGGAGCAGCGGCAGGCGCTGGTGGATACTTTTATTAATGCAATTTACCTTTATGATGATAAAATGTTGATTACCTTCAACTACAAAGAAGGCACGGAGACCGTTTCTTTCGGCGAGGCCACCGAGGCTGCGGCAAAGGAAAAAAGTTCGGATATGGATTGCCTTGGTGCACCAAAAAATGCCGTAAGACCGAAAGGTCTTGCGGCTTTTTTGTTTGTCCGCAAGCGCTTGCACGGTTTCTGCACGGTCGGTGCACACCGGCAGGGTTTTATATGGCTTTGTTCCACAGGGAAAAGGCTGGCGGGTTGTGGTTTTCACAAATTGCCAGTCTTTTTTGATGCTTTTCTGCCGCAATGGGGAGTGCAGGGCTTTGCTTTTTTGATGTAATATGGCATCATAATGCTCCTCCCTGTAATACATCGCTTTTCACTTTTGTTTGCCGGACGTTTGGCGGGGGCAAAACGTTTCGCCGACGCAAACGAAAAAAGGCGTACAATTTGAATGTAACGTTTCATACAATGGGCGTTGCAAATAGCCTGGCGATTCGCTGCCGTCCGGATCTTTCTTCTTTGCCCCATCCTTTGCTGGAAAAAGTTCCCTCTCTTAATTGCACAAAAGCAGCCGCGCCGAATTGTGCTTGCCTACAAAAATAACTGTTTTATGCGCTGTTTTGCGCGAATCGTCTTTACATGGAAGGGCTGCGCCGCTATAATAAATACAAAAAAGAAAGCAAATCATTGGACAGGCTGTCGGAAGCCTTTTCTTTTTTCATTGTAGTGAAACGTTTCACGAAAGAAACGCGCCTGGCCCTTTGTTTGTCCCCTCCGGGTTTGGATCTCGGTCCCTCTTGCAAGGCTGCGGTCTGCCCTGCCGCCATCGGCTGGCGGCCTGGCGGACGCGATGCCAGAACTTCAGCCGAAAGCCGTCCCGGCGGGAAAGATAGAAACTTTTTGTGTGCAGAGAAAGGAGAACTCTAACCATGAAATGGAAAAAACGGATCGCCCTGCTGCTGGCCACGGCAGCGGCAGGCGTCGTGCTGGCCGGATGCGGGAGCAGCGCGGAAAAAGATCTGCTTTTGCATCTGACGTTTGATGAAGGCCAAGGCACGACCGTCACCGACGCTTCCGGGCACCTGCCCGACGCAGAGCTGAACTACCTTTACACCAACGCCATCTATATGGATGCGCAGGACCCGCAGTGGCGCAGCACCGGCGTGGAAGGCGGCAGTCTGCTCTTTGATGGCAACTCGACCTATGTCACCTACAACAAGAGCGACATCGCTGTGGAGGGCAGCAGCCTGACGGTCAGCGTTTGGGCGGCGCCCCGCACGTTCGAGTGGGACGACCCCCACGCGGTGGAAAACGGGACGGAACTGCTGACCGGCCTTGTCTCGCAGTTCAGCAAAAGCAGCAAGACCGGATTCGTGCTGGGATATGAGCGCCACGGCCGCTTGACGTTCCAGATCGGCACGGGGGACGAATGGATTTCGCTCTGGAGCGACGAGGGCGACGGCCTGACCAAGTACGAGTGGAATCAGGTGACGGCCACGCTGGACGGAGACGCCGGCACCATGTCCCTTTACCTCAATGGCCAGCTGCTGGCCAGCCGCGAAGTGCCGCAGGGCACCGCCATTGCCGCGGCCAACACCAGCCTTCTGGTGGGCCGGAGCAGCGAGGCCGAACATTGGGCCGCATCCTTCATCAACGTGCATTCCGGCCTGATGGACGATCTGAAACTGTACAGCCGGGCGCTCAGCGCCGAGGAGGTGGCCGAGGCCTACGCGGCGGTCTCCGTGCCCGCAATCGCCTATGAAGACATCGGCCTTGTGAATATCCTGGGCGGCGATGTCCATAAAGCGCAGTACCACGGCGGGCCGTATCAGTTCTGGATGAACGAGCCCCACGCCCCGATCTATTACAATGGCGTTTATCATCTGTTCTTCCAGCAGAATATGCAGGGCTGCTACTGGCGCAACATCGCGTGGGGCCATCTGGTCAGCGACGATATGGTCCACTGGCGCGAGATCAAGCAGGCCGTCACCCCCACCTATGGCTCGGTGGTGCCGGACGGCGTCTGGAGCGGGGCTTCCACCCTGGATGCCAACGGCGTGCCCCTGCTCTTCTTTACCGCCGGCAACGACAGCTTCCGCGAGGCGGAGGGCCTGATCTCCAACCAGAACATCGGCGTGGCCTACCCCGCCGACCTGAACGATCCGGAGCTGACCGACTGGGTGATTGGCGACGAGCTGGCGGTCATCCAGCAGGAGGGCCAGGGCCGGGCCGGCGAGTTCCGCGACCCGCATATCTGGAAAGAGGGAGACACCTGGTGTATGCTGATTTGCTCGGGCAGCACCCAAACGTCCGGCGGTACGGCGCTGCTCTATACCACCGATACGCTGGAGCTTCAGGACGATGGCACGGTGGAGATGGATTGGCAGTACCGCGGCCCCGTCTATGAGATGGCGGACCCGCCCGCTTCCATGGGGACCTCGTGGGAACTGCCGGTCATCCTGCCGGTTTCCAACCAGGCCGGGACGGTGTCGAAATACTTCTTCGTCTTTTCTCCTGCGCCTGCCACCACGGCGGACAATAAGATCTACTACTTTGTCGGCGATTTTGATTTGGAAAGCGGCCGCTTCACCCCGGACGGATCCTTCGGCGGGACGCCCCGCATCCTCGATTTTGGCGCCAATGTCTTTACAGGCCCCAGCGCTTTCGTGGACCCCGTCAGCGGCGATGTGGTCATGTTCTCGATCATGCAGGACCAGCGCGCCCCCACGGAAGAGGGCGCTTCGGGCTGGGCCCATACGGTCGGTCTGGCGCGCCGGATCTATCTCAACGAGGACGGCTCCGATCTCTGCATTGCCCCCATCGACACCATCCGGGAGCTGGAGGACGAGGTCCTGGTCGATGCGGAAAACCTCACCCTGGACGAAGCCAATGAACTGCTGGCCGGCGTGGATGAGGATATGCTCTACATCGAAGTGACCTTCACGCCGCAGGAAGCCGCCTCCTTCGGCCTGGCTTTCAAGCAGAACGGCGAGGGCGACGAGAGCCGCTATAGCTACGATGTCGCTGCCGGCAAGCTCACCGGTTCCACCACCAACCGCGGCGACGGCGCGGCCGTTCTGCCCGGCAGCGGCCAGCTTGCCCTGAAGGATGGCAGCCTGACCATGCGTGTCTACATCGACCGTTCTCTGGTAGAAGGCTTCTTCAACGAGGACAAGGCCCTGACCCTGCGCAGCTACCCCGAAGACCCTGTCCATGCCCAGGGCCTGTCCGTCTTTGCCGCCGAGGGCAGCGTGACCATCGACCGCCTGTATGTGGCCTCCATGAGCTCTATTTACGCGTAAGAGACAGACCGGCGTATGCTGTTTGCGGCGGCCCCGGTCATAGACGCCTCATCGCCCGGACTACTCTGTCCGGCAGGCGCATAAAAAACGGCCCCTTCTCCGATGGGTTCGGGAGAAGGGGCCGTTGGCGTATCGTTCAGAGGGGGGCCGGCAAAAGGTCCAGCAGCTGGCGGATGTTCTTTTTGCCGAAAGTGACGGTCTGGCCGTCGTTGACGACCAGGCAGGGCACGCTCTGGACGTGGTAGGCCTCCCGCAGGGCGGGGAAATGGTTCAGGTCGTAGACCTCGGCGGTGACGGCGGGGTTCTCGGCGGCGATGCGCTGGGCCGCTGTGACCAGCTCGGGGCACATGGTGCAGGACAGGGAGACCAGCACCTGCAGCCGGGTGGCCGGCCGTGGCGCGCGGATGTCGGCCAGCGTGGCCTCGTCCAGAGGCTGGCCGGGGCCGGCGGCGTTGTACAGGCCCAGCACAAAGGAGGTGAATTCATGGCCGCCGGGCACACCGTGGAACGCCAGGCCGGTCCAGCTGCCGTCTGCCCGGCAGATCCGCACGCAGGGGCGGTCGGGAATGTCCGCCGGACCGGGCCGGAAGGTCAGTTTTTCGGTGCGGGCGCAGAGGGCTTGCAGATAGCCTTCCAGTTCCGCGGAAAGGGGGCTGTCGCTGCCGCAGAATTCCAGAACCAGCGGCGACGCCATCCGGTCGAACACGGTGTCCAGCTGGGCCAGCATGACGGGGGTGAAAAGCTCGTTCCCGCCCTGGTCCGGGGCCGGCGTTTCGGCCGCCGGCGCGGGCGCGGCCGTGGGCTGTACGGGGTGCAGGCCGGTCTTTTTCTGCTGGGCGGCGGCCAGCCGCTCCAGTTCGGTGGCGGCCAGAGCGCCGTCCCCCACCGCCGTCACGACCTGGCGCAGCGGTTTGACGCAGACGTCGCCGGCGGCGTACAGGCCGGGGCAGGTTGTCTGCTGGTCGGGACCGGTGACGACGTAGCCCTGTTCGGTGCACTGGGCCAGGCCCTGCACCAGGCCGGTGGCCGGCACATAGCCGGCAAACACAAACAGACCGAAGTCCTCCCCTTCGGGCGGACGGTATTCGGTGATGCGGCCCGTCTCGGTGTTGCGGTAGCGCAGCCAGCGCAGGGCGGTGTCGCCCCCGGCTTCCTCCACCACCGTGTGGGTCAGCACCGTGATCTTTTCATGGCGCAGGGCGGGTTCGGCCACCGCCGGAGCGCAGGTGAAACCGGGCTCCCGGATCAGGATGGTCACATGGCGGGCGTATTTGGTGAGAAAGACGCTCTCCTCGGCGGCGGCAAACCCGCCGCCCACCACAAACACGTCCTTGCCGGTAAAAAACTCGCCGTCGCAGGTGGCGCAGTAGGCTACGCCACGGCCCCGGAATTCCGCTTCGCCGGCAAAACCGATCGTCCGCGGATGGGCGCCGGTGGCCAGCAGCACCCCAAAACAGCGCAGCGGGCCGCGGGTGGTGTGGACGGTCTTGACCGGGCCGTCCATCTCCAGCTTTTCGGCCTCGGCCAACAGGAACTCGGCCCCAAAGCTCTGGGCCTGGCGGCGCATGGTGTCGGTGAGCTGGCTGCCGCTGGTGCGGGCGACGCCGGGGTAGTTGACCACCTCGCTGGTGATGGTGATCTGTCCGCCGAAGTGGTCTTTTTCCACCACGACCACCCGGTACCGGGCGCGGGCCAGATAGAGGGCGGCGGTCAGGCCGGCGGGGCCGCCGCCGATCACCACGACGTCGTACAGACGGTCCGCTGCGCTGGCCGCGCCTTTTTCCTGCCGGGGGGTCACAGCTGGCCCACCAGATCCAGGCTGGGCTTGAGGGTGTCGGCGCCGGGCTGCCACTTGGCCGGGCAGACCTCGTCCCCGTGCTCGCGCACGAACTGGCAGGCCTGCAGCTTGCGCAGCAGCTCGTCGGCGTTGCGGCCCACGTTGCCGGCGTTCACCTCATAGGCTGCGATGCGGCCGTCCGGGTCCACGATGAAAGTGCCGCGCTCGGCCAGGCCGTCGGCCTCGATATAGACCTCGAAATCCCGGGCCAGGGCGTGGGTGGGGTCGGCCAGCATGGGATACTGGATCTTCCGGATGCGCTCGGAGGCGTCGTGCCAGGCCTTGTGCACATAGTGGGTGTCGCAGGAGACGGCGTACACCTCGCAGCCGGCGGCCTGGAACTTGGGGTACAGGTTGGCCAGGTCCTCCAGCTCGGTGGGGCAGACAAAGGTGAAATCGGCGGGATAGAAAAAGAAAACGGCCCACTTGCCCAGCACGTCAGCCCGGCTGACCGGCTTGAACGCGCCATTGTGGTAGGCCTGTACGGTAAAATCGGAAATTTCTTTGCGGATCAACGACATAGGAAGACCTCCTTTGAAATGAAATCCTGTCAAAATTTGGTTAGCAACTACTAACCCACAAGCCTAGTATACAGAAGGCGGTCCCCTTTGTCAAGAGAAAAAGGACTGTCAAAAGCTGGGCGCGGCGGCATCGGCCGGCGATGAGCGGCAAAAAGCCTCCCTGCCCCAGCCGCTGCGGCTGCACAGGGAGGCGTATCCAAACGAGGGAAAACGGAGCGTCACAGCAGGATCTCGGTCTGGAAATACTGTTCCTGAAAGGCTACCTGCCGCGCGATCTCGTCCTGGGTGTAGGTGACGCCGGCAGGGGCCACCACCCACTTGTCTTCGACGTCGTCGAAGCGGTGGACAATGGCGATCACCTGGCCGGTAAAAGCCGGGACGGGGTGGTCCACCCCGAGAAGATAGGCGTCCTGCTCTTCCCCGTCCGGGGCCATGACGCCCTGGATGTAGCCGTAGTTGATGGGATAATACAGGTCCGGGTGACGGGGGTGGAAGCTGCCCAGAGGGCGGTCCACCGTCACGGTGACGGTTTGGCCGAGGGGGTCCATCGCACATCGCTCCTTTGCGCAAGATAAAAAGAAAACCCGCAGCGTTTGCCGCGGGTTTGTGGTGGAGAATTAGGGACTCGAACCCCAGACCCCCTGCGTGTGATGCAGGTGCTCTAACCAGCTGAGCTAATCCTCCGAATCGGAACAGGGATATTATAGCACGGCCGGCGGTAAAATGCAAGCCCCTTTTTCGGGCAAAGGCGAAAAATTTTGGCTGGGGGCAAAAAAGCGCTTTCGGCGGCAGTTTTTTACCCGGCAGCCATTGCCCCGTGGGGCAAAATCGTGTATACTGGAGCCAGCCTGCAAAGAAAAGAGGTTGTTTCTATGTTGACAGTACGCGGGATCGTGACCTTGGTGGTGCTGATCGTGCTGTTCACCCTGGCGGTGATCTGGATCTCCAAAAACGGCGGCTGGAAGGGCGAAGGCTGCGGTGGCAACTGCGCCTCCTGCCACCAGCGCTGCGAAAAGCCCAAGGATCAAAAAGACAGCTGACCCCCTGCCCCTGCCCTGTACAGAGCGGGGGTTTTGCTGTGCCCGGTCACAGCAGGCCGTCCCGGGCGGCGTAGACCGCCAGGGTGCTCAGCAGGTCGGTGTTGGCCTTCTGGTAGGTGGTGCGGCCGATGTGCAGCTTGTCCTGCACCTGCTCCTCGGTCAGGTGGCGGCGGTAGCGCTGCTCCAAAATGCCGGCCCGGATGGGGTCCCGGTGCTCGTAATAGGCTGCTGTCTGGCGCAGGGCGTGGGCCCAGCACTCGGTCTCGGGGCCGGGCTGGCGCTCGATCAGCTGCCAGTGCCACAGGGCGGCGCGGCACTGCCGGCGGTGTTCGCTGGTCATGGACAACTCCTTTTGTATTGGGTGATGGAAAATCTACTTCAAGGTCCAGAAACAGCGGGCCTGTTCTTCCGCGCTCAAACCAAGCAGGAAGCTCAGCCTCTGGGCCTCCTGCAGTTTGAACTCGCTTTTGCCCTGTAGCCTGCTCTGCAGGGTGGCGCCGCTCATCCCCAGCGCGTGGGCGAGATACTTCTTCTTGTAGCCGCTGGCCGCGACCTGTGCGTTCAGCCGTTCCCGGTCGATCATGCTTGTGCCTCCTTTGGTGCGCTTTACGTTGATTCAAAATCTATACAGAGTTTACCACGGCAGAGATTAAAAGTCAACTGTTTTGCGGAAATTTGCGATCAAGGTTGATTCAAAACCAATCCTATGGTATACTAAACGTAATCAAAGCAAACCAAAGTCAACTGTCTGCAACGCAAAGGAGCATTCCTATGTCTGTCCTATCGACCCGTATCCGGCTGCGCCGGGAGGAACTGGGCATGAGCCAGGAGGAGCTGGCCTCCCGGATGGGCTACCGGTCCAAATCCTCCATCACCAAGATCGAAAAAGGGATCAACGACATCCCCCAGAACAAGCTGGAGGACTTTGCCGCCGCCCTGGAGACTTCCACCGCCTGGCTGCTGGGGCTGGAAAACGGCGGGGGCGTGATCCCCGAGGGATTCGAGGCCATGCCCCGGATGGCGCGGGTGCCCCTGGTGGGGTCCATCGCCTGCGGCACCCCCATCACTGCGGAACAGAACATCGAGCGGTACATCGGGGTGCCGGCCGACTGGCACGCCGACTTCGCCCTGACCTGTCACGGCGACAGCATGGCCCCCACCATACAGGACGGGGACATCGTCTGCATCCGCCGCCAGCCCGAAGTGGAACAGGGAGAGATCGCGGCGGTCCGCATCGGCGAGGAGGCCACTCTGAAACACTTCCACCGCCAGGGGGACGCCGTCGTTCTGCTGGCCGACAACGCCGCCGTCTGCCCGCCCATGATCTATGCGGGGCCCCAGCTGGCGGAACTGCAGATCGAAGGCAGGGCCGTGGGCCTGTGCCGCAGCCTGTAAGGAGGCGCCCTATGGAACAGCAAACGTTTACCATGCACGCTGTCGCCCACATCGAGAGCGACTTTGCCGAAAAATTTGGCATCCCCCGCCAGAGCGGCCTGGTGGATGCCCTGCGGGCCCGGGTGGTGTTCGAACCGCCCTACCGGGACCCCAGCGCCCTGCGGGGCATCGAGCAGTTCAGCCATATCTGGCTGCTGTGGCAGTTCACCCAGGCCATGCGGGACGGCTGGTCCCCCACCGTCCGGCCGCCCCGGCTGGGCGGCAATACCCGCGTGGGCGTCTTTGCCACCCGCTCGCCCTTCCGGCCCAACCCCATCGGGCTGTCCTGCGTCCGGCTGGAAGGGGTGGAGCAGGACCCCGCCCTGGGCCCGGTCCTGCTCGTCCGCGGGGCCGACCTGCTGGACGGCACCCCCATCTACGACATCAAACCCTATATCCCCTTTGCGGACAGCCATCCCGACGCCGCCGAGGGCTACACCGCCCAGACGCGGGGCTACCATCTGGAAGTGCGCTGTCCCGACGCGCTGCGCGCGCCCCTTGCGCCCGAGCAGTGGGCGGCGCTGTCCGGCGTCCTGGCCGGCGACCCCCGCCCCTCCTACCAGGATGACCCCAGCCGGGTGTATGGGATGCGGTTCGCGGGGTATCAGGTGCGGTTCACTGTGTCGGATGGGGTCCTGACCGTCTGCGAGATCACCCCGGAGGGCTGAACCATGGAGCTGCGCAACATCAACACTTTCCTGCACGTGGCCGAACTGCACAGCTTTTCCCAGGCGGCCCGGGAGCTGGATTATTCCCAGTCGGCGGTGTCCAGCCAGATCGCCCAGCTGGAGGAGGAACTGGCGGTGCCCCTGTTCGACCGGGTGGGCAAGACGGTCCGTCTGACCGACGCGGGACAGACCTTCCTCCACTATGCCCGCACCCTGCTGACCACCGCCCAGCAGGCGAAAGCGGCCCTGCAGCCCGCCCCCGAGGCCAGCGGCACCCTGCGGGTGGCCATCGCGGACAGCCTGTGCAGCGCCCTGATGCCGCCCCTGCTGGAGCGTTTCCACGCTTTATGCCCGCGGGTGGAAGTCAGCCTGCGCACCGCCACCACCCAGGAAATGCAGGACCTGCTCACGGCCAACCGCGCCGACCTGGCCTATACCTTTGACCAGCCGGTCACTCACCCGGCCTTTATCCGCCTGCTGGACGAGCCCGAGCCCTGCTGTTTCCTCGCGCCGGCGGGACATCCCCTGGCCGGGCGGCAGGGGCTCGCGCTGGCCGACCTGGCCGGGCAGGAGTTTTTGCTCACCGAGCGGGGCATGAGCTACCGCGAGGCCCTGGAACATCTGCTGGCCGCTCGCAAACTATCCCTGCGGCCCTATCTGGAATTGGGCGACGCCGCTCTGCTCTGCCGGCTGGTGGAGCGGGGGCTGGGGCTGACCTTCCTGCCGCGGTATATGGTGGACGCCAGCCTCACCGGCCAGGCTGTCCCCCTGGACGTGGCCGACTGCCGCATCGAGATGCGCCGCCAGCTGTTCTGCCACAAGGATAAATGGATCACCCCCCAGATGGAGGCGTTCATCCGGCTGGCCACCAATACGACAACAAAAGAAACTTGACAATATGGGATAAATCACATATAATAAAAGTAGAATAGGATGTGCGCTTCATGCGTTACGAAGTGGAATACTACGAAAAATCGGACGGCGAGCGGCCTGCGGAAGCGTTTATTTTGGCGCAGGACAACAAAATGCAGGCTAAAATTTTTACGGTACTTACCTTTTTGGAAGAAGCCGGACCGGCGTTGCGGGAACCCTATTCCAAATCTTTGGGAGACGGCATTTTTGAGGTCCGCGCCAAACAGGGATCCGACATCAGCAGAGTGCTTTATTTCTTTGTGATTGGCAAAAAAGTCATTTTGACCAATGGATTTGTCAAAAAATCGCAAAAGACACCTGTGGGTGAGATCGAACGCGCCAAACGATACCGCGCCGATTACCAAAGCAGGAAGGAGGACGAACGATGAGCAAGAATTTTCGTGAGACACTCCGGGAAAGGATGCAGGACCCGGATTTCCGGGCAGAATGGGAGGCCCTGGAACCGGAACGCCAAATCACCCGCGCCATTATGGAAGCCCGGGAAGAAAACCACATGACCCAGGAACAGCTGGCTGAAGCAACTGGCATCCATCAAGCGGATATCAGCCGGTTGGAACATGGTACGGCGAACCCATCGCTTCGCACCTTGAAACGGCTTGCGGCCGGCTTGGGCATGACGCTGAAGATCGAGTTTGTGCACAGCGCATAAGCAAGCATAAGTTTAATAAAAACACAAAAACGCATAGAAAGCCGCCGGCGCATACGCGCCGGCGGCTCAGACTGTCGAAAAGTCCCGTCCAGCCGACATGTGCGGATGGACGGGACACATACAGGGAAATTTAGCGCCGGGAGTGTGCGAGGCCGCAAGGCCGAGTGCGCGGTTCGGCGCTAAATTTTGTCCCCAGGGGGATATTAGGGGGAAGGAATTTCTGTCCTGCGCAGCAGGCAGAAATGGGTTCCCCCTAAAGCGTGGCGCTTTTGCGGCACGCTGAAACGCACAGAAAGCCGCCGGCGCGTATGCACCGGCGGCTTTCTGCGTTAGGAGAAGCTTACGTCTCTATGATGAGGGGATCTATGACAGATTGAGGGGCGGCCAGGCTGTGCCCGGCCCCGGGCGCCAAACTCAGTTGAGGATGGTCAGCTCGGTGTCAACGTCGAACAGGTGGATCTTGTGGGGATCGAATGCGACGCGGACGGTATCGCCGTGACGGGCCTTGGAGGTGGGCGAGACGCGGGCGGTCATCTTGTTGCCCTTGTAGTCCAGGTACAGGTAGATCTCAGCGCCCATCATTTCGGAGACCTCGACCTCAGCGTTCAGCTGGCAGTCGGGATGCTTTGCCATGAACTCGGGTTCGTCGTCGATGTCCTCGGGACGGATGCCCATCTTGACCTTCTTGCCGACATAAGCGTCCAGCTTGCCGTCGGCGGTCTTTTCCTTGGGCAGGGGGATCAGGTCGCCGCCCAGGTCAACTGCGTACTGGTCGCCCTTCTTGTTCAGGGTGCCGTCCAGGAAGTTCATCTGGGGGCTGCCGATGAAGCCTGCGACGAACATGTTGCAGGGGTAATCGTACAGGTTCTGCGGGGTATCGACCTGCTGGATGATGCCGTCCTTCATGACGACGATGCGGTCGCCCATGGTCATGGCCTCGGTCTGGTCGTGGGTAACGTAGATGAAGGTGGTGGCCAGCTTCTTGTGCAGCTTGATGATCTCGGTGCGCATGCTGGTACGCAGCTTGGCGTCCAGGTTGGACAGAGGCTCGTCCAGCAGGAAGACGGCCGGGTTACGGACCATGGCGCGGCCCAGAGCGACACGCTGGCGCTGGCCGCCCGACAGAGCCTTGGGCTTGCGGTCCAGCAGGTGCTCGATCTCCAGGATCTTGGCGGCCTCATGCACACGCTTGTCGATCTCGTCCTTGGGAGTCTTGCGCAGCTCCAGGCCGAAGGCGATGTTCTTGTAAACGGTCATGTGGGGGTACAGAGCGTAGCTCTGGAAGACCATGGCGATGTCACGATCTTTGGGGGGGACGTCGTTGATCAGACGGCCGCCGATGTACATCTCGCCCTTGGAGATCTCCTCCAGGCCGGCGATCATGCGCAGGGTGGTGGACTTGCCGCAGCCGGAGGGGCCGACGAAGATGATGAACTCCTTATCCTTGATCTCAAGGTTGAAGTCGGTAACGGACGGGGCAGTTGCGCCCGGGTAGATCTTGTAGATGTGCTGGCAGCTAATCGAAGCCATGAGAGTGCCTCCCTGAAAATATCTGTTGTTTGGTTTATGGACGGTTTTTGACGGCCCTTGACGGGTCTCTCGCTTGCTGGTACTATAATAGCAGATATTTTTGTGATATGAAATAGCATTTTATTGATTAGAGGTGTCGGATATTGCTGTACCACTGGGAATCCACCGCCGCCCTGGCCGCTGTCCGGGACGAGCAGACTTCGGCCCCCCTCACCCTGACCGGGGAGGGGCTGTGGGTATGCCTGCTGTCCAGCGGCAGCTGCACCGCCGCGCTGGGGGACGCGCCGGGCGTTCTGCCCGCGCTGCCGCCGAAACCCGTGGAGGCCGGCGGCCTGGTCCTGGGCCGTTCGCCCCTGGTGCTGGCCCCGGAGGGGGAAAGCCACCTGCTGTGCCTGCTGCTGACCGGCACGGCCCCGGCCCAGCTGCTGGCCGGCCTGCCGGAGCAGCCTTTCCCGGCCCGGGGCGAGACCTGCCCCGGCGCGGCCGAGCTGATGGGCCGCCTTGCGGGAGAGGAGGCCGCCTCCAGCCGGGCCCGCAGCCAGATGGTGTTCGCTTTGCTGTGTGAGCTGGCCAACGCCGACAGCGCCGCGCCGCCCCTGCCTCCCCTGGCGGCCGCCGCCATCGAGGACATCCGCGCCAACTACGCCGGCCTGTACGGCGTCGAGGAGCTGAGCGAGCGGCTGGGCGTCTCCAAGAGCCACCTGATCCGGGTGTTCACGGCGGCGGTGGGGGTGCCCCCCGGACGTTACCTCACCAGCGTGCGGATCGAGGCCGCCATGAAGCTGCTGCTCCACCGGGAGTACAGTCTGGACGTGGTGGCCAGCCTGTGCGGCTTTTCGGGCGCCAATTACCTGTGCCGCGTCTTTAAAAAGGAGACGGGCCAGACCCCCGCCCAGTGGCGGGCCGCCGCCGCCCGCACCGCCATGGCCGATCTGACCGCGGAGGAAAAGACGCGGGAACAGGAAATGTTCATCTGAACGGCTCCCCCGCTCCGGGCTGGAAAAGAGGCGAGAAAAATTGTATTTTCCTGTTGACAACCGCATCCTTTTGCGCTATAATAACCGAGTCGGGAGCACGCTGCCGATAAAATGCAAAATATGGCCCGTTGGTCAAGCGGTTAAGACAGAGGCCTCTCACGCCTTTAACATCGGTTCGATTCCGGTACGGGTCACCACATATAAAACGGTCGTGCGCCGTTTTATATAGATGCCTCTTTAGCTCAGTCGGTTAGAGCACCTGACTGTTAATCAGGGTGTCGCCTGTTCGAGTCAGGCAAGAGGCGCCACAAAGCGATGGACTTTGGTCCATCGCTTTTTTAGTGTGGCGAGAACCGCCACGCTTTAGGGGGAACCCATTTCTGCGCGCAGTCGCGCGGCAGAAATTCCTTCCCCCTAATATCCCCCTGGGGACAAAATTTAGCGCCGAACCGCGCACTCGGCCTTGCGGCCTCGCACACTCCCGGCGCTAAATTTCCCTGTATGTGTCCCGTCCATCCGCACATGTCGGCTGGACGGGACGTTTTTCGACAAGCTGAAGCGATGGATTTTGGTCCATCGCTTTTTTGTTTGCCTTGCGCTGATACAAATGTGCGGGCGCTGTCTCATTTTTTCCCGAAACCTTGCGCGGCGCAGATTTTTGTGATACAGTTGTGTCATCAAAGCTGTGCAAAACTGCAAGGAAAGGAACGACGATGAAAACTTTTTTGAAATGGGCAGGCATTTCCCTGGCCCTGCTGGTGGCGGGCAAAGTGGCCTGGAATGCGGTGGTCAACAGTGCCCAGAACGCTTTGTTTGCCCCGGAGGATTACACCCGGACCGTTGAGACGGGCGGGCCCATCGAGGCAAAGTACATGGCGATGGGCGGCTGTGAGGTGGAAAAGCTGGAGGTCCCCGCCCCGGAAGAGGACTGGGGGAAGTTCGTGGCCTACTACCCTGCCAACCTGGCCGAGAGCAGCGGGCAGTATCCGGTGGTGGTGATGGTCAACGGCACCGGGGTCGGCGCATCCAAGTATCCCGCGGTGTTCGAGCACCTGGCCTCCTGGGGCTTTATCGTGGTGGGCAATGACGACCCCAGCACCTGCACCGGCGACTCGGCGGACGCCACCCTGGCGTGGCTTTTGAATGAGAACGCCGACCCGAACAGCCGCTTTTACCAGAAAGTGGACCAGGCCAACATAGGCGTCTGCGGCCACTCCCAGGGCGGCGTCGGGGTGTTCAACGCCGTGAACGCGAACCCCCACAGCGGGATGTACCGCTGCGCAGTCAGCCTCTCCCCCACCGACATCGAGCTGGCCGCGGCCCTGCACATGGACTACGACCCGTCTCCGACCAAGCTGCCGGTCCTGGTGCTGGCCGCCAGCGACGGTGACGTGATCCAGCTTGACGGCCTGCAGAAGCTCTACAGCGGGATGGACGCCCCCAGGGCGATGGCCCGCCGCACCGGCGTGGGCCATGGCCAGATGCTGTACACCGCCGACGGCTATGTCACCGCGTGGTTCATGTGGCTGCTGCAGGGCGACGAGACGGCCGCCCAGGCTTTCACCGGCGATGCGCCCGAACTGCTGTCGAACCCCCTTTACCAGGATCAGCAGGCCGACCTCGGCGGCTGATTTGGATATACGAACGGCAAAAAGATCCCCCGGCCCAACAAGGACCGGGGGATGCTGTTTTGGTTAAAAGGAAAACGGGCGCTTAATCGTGGGTGCGGTTGGCGATCTCGTCACAGACCTTCTGGATGAAGGCGTCGAGCTCCATGGTGAAGGTCTCGCCCTTGCGGTCGCGGACCGAGATGTTGCCGGCCTCGGCCTCCTTGGCGCCCAGCACCAGCATATAGGGCACGCGGTCCACCTGCTGGGCCTCGCGGATCTTGTAGCCGATCTTCTCGTTGTCGCTGTCCAGGACGACCCGGATGCCGGCGGAGGCCAGCTTGTCGGTGACTTCGCTGGCGTAGTCGAGGGTCTTTTCCGAGACGGGCAGCACCTTGACCTGGGTGGGGGCCAGCCAGGTGGGGAAGCGGCCCTTGGTCTCCTCGATCAGGTAGGCCATGAAGCGGTCGATGGAGCCCAGGATGGCGCGGTGCAGAACGACGGGGGTCTTTTCGGTGCCGTCGGAGTCCACATAGGTCAGGTGGAATTTGGCGGGCAGGCAGAAGTCCAGCTGGCAGGTGGAGAGGGTGTACTCGGCGCCCACGGCGGGCTTGACGTTGACGTCCAGCTTGGGGCCGTAGAAGGCGGCCTCGCCGATCTCCTCGGTGAAGTCGATGCCCAGCTCGGTCAGCACCTCCCGCAGAGCGGTCTCGGCGTGGTTCCACATGGCGTCGTCGTCGTGGTATTTCTTCTTGTCGTTGGGGTCGCGCAGGCTCAGCACGCAGCGGTAGTCGGTGATGCCGAAGTCCTTGTACACCTCAAAGATCAGGTCGCAGACGTTGGCTACCTCGCTCTTGATCTGGCTGGGGGTGACAAAGAGGTGGGCGTCGTTCTGGCAGAAGTGGCGGCCGCGCTCGATGCCCTTCAGAGTGCCGCTGGCCTCATAGCGGAAATCGTGGGCGATCTCGCCGATGCGGATGGGCAGCTGCCGGTAGGAGTGGGGCCGGTTGGCGTAGATCATCATGTGGTGGGGGCAGTTCATGGGGCGCAGGACGTAGCTCTCGCCCTCCATCTCCATGGCGGGGAACATATTCTCCCGGTAGTGGTCCCAGTGGCCGGAGGTCTTGTACAGGTTGACGGTGCCCACGCAGGGGGTCATGACGTGCTGGTAGCCGCGGGCGCGCTCTTTGGCCTTGATATAGTTTTCCAGCTCCTGCCAGACCACATAGCCGTTGGGCAGGAACATGGGCAGGCCGCGGCCCACCAGGTCGTCGGTCATGAACAGCTGCATCTCGCGGCCGATCTTGCGGTGGTCACGGGCGCGGGCCTCCTCCTGCTGCTTCTCCCACTCTTCCAGCTCTTCCTGGGTGCGGAAGGCCACGCCGTTGATGCGGGTCAGCATCTTGTTGGCCTTGTCGCCCTTCCAGTACGCGCCGGACTGCTGGGTGATCTTGAAGGCCTTCAGGGCCTTGGTGTAGGTCAGGTGGGGGCCGACGCACATATCAATATACTCGCCCTGCTGGTAGAAGCTGATGGTGGCGTCCTCGGGCAGGTCGCCGATGTGCTCCACCTTGAACTTCTCCTTGCGGTCCTCCATCAGCTTGATGGCCTCGGGCCGGGGCAGGATGAACGCCTTGATGGGCAGGTTCTCCTTGGTGATCTTGCGCATCTCCTTTTCGATGTTGGCAAGGTCCTCGTCGGTCAGCTTGGTGTCGCCGAGGTCGACGTCATAGTAAAAGCCGTTCTCGGTGGCGGGGCCATAGCCGAAGTCGGCTTCGGGGTACAGCCGCTTGATGGCCTGGGCCATGATGTGGGCGGCAGTGTGGCGCAGAACGTGCAGTTCTTCTTCCTTGGGGCACTCGGCGACGGTGCCGTCGTTGTAGATGATCTTCATCGCAGTATTCCTTTCTCCCAAAAGTGAAAACAAAAAGGGCGCTCCATCCCGCAAAAATCTGTACGGGATGAAGCGCCGCTGTTTTTACAAGCTGGAGCTCCACGGTTCCACCCGAATTGCGCCGCCCGCAGGCTGCGCCTCTCGCTGCGCTGTAACGGGCGCACCCGGCAGAGGTTCGCCTCTGCGCTCCGCGGTGGTAGGGGGCGGCGCGTGCGCCGGGCTGCTTGCAGCACGCCGCGCTTTGCGGCGGCAGCCCTCTCTGATGTGCCGTGTCCCGCCCCTGATCGTCCGCATCCGGGAAGGCTTTGCTGCCCTCCGCCGCTTTGCCAGGATGAAACTACAGAGATTGTAGCACAGCCGCGGGAAAAATGCAAGGGTGCGTTTTTCTTTTTCTGCGGCGCGGCGGCCGGCGCACAAAACGGCCACCGCCCGAGGCAATAGGCGGAGGCCGTTTTGCGTGTGTGCAGCTGGTAAAAGGAAAGAAAAAGAAGGAGAAAAACCCGCACACCGCGCCCATGCGGTCAGACGCGCGTACCGTTCAGAGAGCCCTCTATTCTCCCCAAACGGGGGGTATGCGCGGGGAGGAAAGCAAAAAGGCGCCGACAGACTTGTGTCCGTCAGCGCCTTTGCTTTCGACGAGAGAAGTATAACGCGGTTTGTAAAAAATGTCAAGAAGCGCAGCCTGCTTTTGTAGAGCTTACCAGCTATGCCAAAAAGCAGGGGCTTTCTTTTGGCAGAATGCCAAAAATCAGCGGCTTTCCGTGTCGCTGCTGTCCTCGCTGCCGCCTTCCGGGGGGCTTTGCCAGGGCCAGTAAAAGCCGCGGGTCTCCCGCTCGGCACGGCGGCCGGCGCGGTGCTCGTCCCGTTTGGCCTCGGCGCGCTCTGCCCGCTCGGAGCGCATCTCCGCCCGCAGCAGGAGGCTCATCAGGGCGCGGGAGCCAAAGGTGGCCACCAGCAGCAGGACGGCGTCCAGGCTGGGCAGGAGGATGGTCTTGGAGACCTCGGCCGCCATCAGGAATTCCAGCGCGGTGATCAGACCGGTGCTCATCTCCAGATGGTAGTCGTAATCGTCGTGGAACAACACCACCCGCAGGTAGTGCCAGGTGGTCCGCAGCAGGCTGACGACGATGATCAGCAGGCCGATCAGCTCGGCAATGCCGGAGATCAGCGGGACGGCGACGGACAAGGCCGTGTTCATCCCCACGTCCAGCTGCTCAAAAAGGTACAGCACGAAGCTGGGCCTCCTTTCCGGGCAGGGCTGGGATCAGGCCAGCAAGGTCTTGACGTAGGCGGCCAGCTCCTCGTCCTTGCAGGCGGGGAAGAACAGCTCGCTGAAGTGCTCGCCGGCCACAGCGCCCTTGACCAGATCCTGGTCCAGGCCCTTCAGGCAGTCGATCAGGGGGCGGAAGGTGACGGCGCGCACCCCGTCCAGGATCTTCTTGTTGCGCTGCTCGGGCTCGCGGCGCTCCTTGGGGTAGCCCTGGCCGTGGCCGAAGCCGAACAGCTTTTCAAAAATGTACTCCAGGTTCAGCTCGCCGCCCCAGCCGAAGCCCTTGGCGAAAGGCAGGGCCACGGCGTTGCCGTCGTTGACGTGGGCAAAGGTGTAGGCGTCCACGGGGTCCTCCACATGGCCGCAGATGACGCCGGGGAAGCTGTTCAGGGCCAGCATGGCGCCCTCGCCGGTGCCGCAGCCGGTGACGACATAGTCGGCAGCGCCGCTGTTCAGCAGGATGGCGGCCAGGATGCCGTTCTGGACGTAGGTGAGCTGGGCGGCGTCGTCCGCAGCGTACATGCCGTAGTTGACCACTTCGTGGCCCATGGGCTCGACGGCCTTCTTGAGGGCGGCTTCAATGATGCCATTCTTGGCGGCCTGGCTGTTTTCGTTGATGAGTGCGATCTTCATAGGATGGTCCTCCGTTTCCGCCGGCGGCAGGGCCGCCGGCTGTTTCCTGTTTTCTTTTAGAGTGTACCGATTTTGTGCCGGAAAGTCAATGCAAAGACAAAAAGAAAGCCCCGGCCGGGGCAGCGTGGCGTTTTTGCGTCACGCCGTCCGGTCGGGGTGCGGATTCAGGCTTCCGGGGCGTAGAAGGGGCAGTCGACCCCCAGGGCGCACAGCTCCCGGTGACGGTGCTGCCAGGGGCAGGCGGGGTCCTGCCGGTCAGCGTGGTGGCCGCGGCGGCCCCCGGCGGGCGCGGCGCAGTCGTGGCCGTGGCAGCAGCCGCCGTCCAGGGCGGACAGCTCGGCGGCCTCCACCGGCGCGGCATGGGCGGGCAGATGCAGAGCAGAAGATCTCATAAAAAGCCTCCTTGGGATTTGCAAAAAGCCGCCGCGCTCAAAGCGCAGCGGCTCGGGTGGAACTCAGCTGAACAGGCGGAGCAGGGCATTGAAGAAGCTGCCCAGGTTGAAGCTGGCATCCCAGCCGCCGTAGCCGCCCGAATGGCTGGTGTCGACGCTGGAATGGCTGGTGTTGCCGCCCCAGCCCCAGCGGGAACCGCCGGTGGAGACGGAGGTGTCGTAGCTGTCGTTATCGGCGCCCCAGCCAAAGTTGATGGTAAAGCCGCTGAGCAGGTACTGGATGAAGGAGAGGATGCTGCCGCCGCCGTAGACTTCGGGCAGTTCGCTCTCGTCGAGCATGGTGCAGTGGGCGGGCAGGTTGAGACCGGAATATTTCATGAAATGATTCCTCCTTACGAGAATAATCGCTTGATGCACGAAGGATGCTATGTTTATTATAATGGAACCGGGCCGCGGGCCGCAAGGGGAAAGCACAGAAAAGAAGTGAATTTTTTTCGTGTCGAAAGATGCAGGAATGCGGCGGCTTCACGATGCGCGCCGGGCCCGCCGCTTTGAAAAAAGGACGTAACAAATGAAAAATTCTGGGCTTTGATTGACATCCAGCCCCCCGCTGTGATAGAATCAAACCATGATGAGAAGTATGCCGCAAAGCCGGTGTATAAAAAAGTGAAGGAGGACATCCTATGTCTTGCAAGATCTCCCGCAGAAACTTTATGAGGTGCGCCGGCATAGGCGCGCTGGCACTGGCCTCGACCAGCCTTCTGGGCGGCTGCACCAAATTTGACGCTGAATACGGCCTGAACGACCTCGTCACTTTCACCGATAAGGACGGCGGCAGCCTGTCCCTGGCCATCACCCAGGCGGTGGAGATCTCGGCCGGCCGCCACGAGGACATGGCCAAGAATTACCGCCTGAAGGTCGACGAGACCCAGCGCTACATCTACCTCCACATGGAAGTGACCAACAACACCGGCGAGGAGATCGAGCTGTACAACAAGCGCTATACCTTCGACTGGTTCGAGGGCAAATACACCGACGAGAAGATCCGGGACCACTTCTACGAGCCCAACAAGGACGAGGACCTGCCCGACGGCACCCGCACCGTGTACCCCAACGCCAACAAGATGGTGGACGCCCCCACGGTCCTGTGGGCCTACAACAACGGGATGTACTTAAACGACGGCAAGTTTGGCGCGGTCTGCTACACCGGCACCCCCGGCCAGCCCCGGGAGGCCAGCACCTACGCCAACATCCCCACCGGGACTTCCTACATCGACTGCATCGGCCAGATCACCGAGAACCTGCAGACCCTGCGCATCGTCTACCGCGCAGCCAGGAAGGAAGTCAACTTCGTGATCTACCCCTCCGAGTTTGAATAAATAAAACAGAACAAAGGCCGCCGCACCCTGTAAGGGTTTGCGGCGGCCTTTTATGTGTGTTTGTGCGTTTATGACTGGGGCTTGTCCCCGTCTTTGGGGCCATTTTTGGGGTCGTGGTGGCGGCGCAGGTCGTCCAGCGGCAGGTGGCGGCGTCCGTGGCGCATCCGGGGGAAGGCGTTGACCAGACGCCCCGCCCCAAAGAAAGCGCCCCGCTGCATCTGGGCCTGGATCTCGTCGGCGCGGGCTTCCAGCTCGGCGCGCAGCTTTTCCAGCCGCAGCAGCTCGGCGGCCCGGTCGGTGGCCCGCTCCATGGTGCCGGCCGCCGCCAGACGGGTGGCTTTGGCGGCTTCGGCGGCGTTCAGCCGGGCGGTCTCGCTGGCCCGGCGGGCGGCCTCCATGGCCTCGTCCGCCTTGGCGCGGGCAGCCCGCCGCACCTCCCGCGAGGACAGCTTTTCGCTGGCGGAGCGCAGTTCCGCCCCGGCCAGTTTGAGCTGGAGGCGGCTCTCGTCCAGCTTCTGGTCGGCGTCCATGGCGGTGGAGCCGATCAGGCTGGTCATGGCGTCGCTGACGTCGTGGATGCCGTCGGCGATCTTTTCCAGGGTGTCCAGCTCGTCGGCCAGGCCGGCGGCGGTGATGGAGGTGACCACCACGTCGGCGGCGTAGACCAGATAGAGCAGGCCGATCAGCGTCCAGCCGACCGGGGTGGGGACCACGCCCACCAGGGCGGCGATGGTGGGGTGGACCAGCTTCATGACAAAGACCGAGCCCAGCCCCCAGTAGAGGGAAAATTCCAGGCAGATAAAGCCCCCAATGTTGAAGGGCTTGTCGGTGTAGTCCCACCAGCGGGTGTGGTAGAGCTTGTACAGCAGCCAGCCGCCTGCCAGCTCGATGGCGCTGGGGATGATGACCCCGCCCACGAACAGAAGGACGTTGTTGTCCAGCAGGGGGGTCAGGGCAAAGAGCAGGGCCAGCATCCCGAAGCCGTAGATGGGGCAGACCGGCCCGTTCAGAAAGCCGCGGTTGACCAGCCTGCCCCGGGTGACGGCGGCGTAAGCCACCTCGACGCACCACCCCAGGCAGGAGTAGATCAGAAAATAGGCTGCGATCTGATAGAAGGTAAAGCCAAACAGCATGGGCGATGCCCTCCCTTCCAACGTTTATTCCGCGGGCTGGGCGCTGGCGGATGAGGGTTCTTCCTCTGCGCCTTCGTCCTCGCCAGCCGCGCCGCGGCGCTTGGGCTCCACCCAGGTGACGCTGCCGTCGCCGGGCAGCTTGCGGGCGATCAGGGCCTTGATCTTGATGCCCATCTCGGTGAACATCCCCTCGTGCTCGGTGCGGATGTTCCAGGCCGGCTCATGGTCGTGCAGGTCATAGGTCTGCCAGGTGATCTCGTAGCCGGCCGCCGGGAAATAGCCCAGGCTGTCCCGGAACAGGTCGTCGTCGTCGGTCTTGAAATAGATTTCCCCGCCGTCAACGAGAAAATCCCGGTACTGGATCAGCTGCCGGGGATGGGTCAGCCGGTGCTTGTTGGAGCCGGCGTTTTTGCTCCAGGGGTTGCAGAAATTGATGTAGATGCGGCTGACCGTGTCGTCGGGGGTCATGATGCTGCGGATGCGCTCGATGTCGGCGCTCATGATCCGCACATTGTCGATGGGGCGGCCGGTCGCGGCGTAGGCGGCCTCGATCTTCCGCTTGGCCAGGATCAGCACCTTGTCGGTGATGTCGATGCCGAGGTAATTGTTTTCGGGGTGGGCGGCGGCCAGCTGGGAGAGGAAGCCTCCCTTGCCGCAGCCCAGTTCCAGCACGAGGGGCTGCTGGGGCCTGGGGAACTGTGCGTGCCACTGCCCCTGCAGGTGGAAGGGGTCGTGGATGTGGAAGTCGGCGGCGAGCAGCTCGGCCCGCGCGTAGGGCTTGAAACGCATACGCATAGGTGTGATTCTCCTTATTCTTGGTGGTTGGGGGCCTGGCCGCGGAGGAACCGGGCCACGGTCTCGGGGTCGGCCGTGCAGCTGCCCTGGCAGATGCCGGGCTTGCCGCCGCCCCGGCCGCCGCAGGCGGCGTTCAGGGCTTTGGTCAGGGGGCGGACGTCCCCCTCCCGGCGGGCCAGGCAGTAGCCGCAGCCCTTTTCGGTGGGGGTCAGGGCGGCGCACAGGCAGCCGGTGGCTTCGGTCAGGCGGACGGCCAGCCGGTGCAGCCCGTCGGGGTCCAGCCCCGGCACGGTGAAAACGGCGTCCTGCCCGGGGACGACGGCAGCGGCCAGCGCGTCGAACAGCTGGGTGCACAGGCCGTACTGGGTGTATTTGAGGGCGGCCAGCTCAGCATGGACCCGGCGGACGGCGTTGGCCGTCTCGGCGGGCTTGGCGCTCAGCTCGGCCACGATCTCGCCCTGCCGGGCCTGCATGGCCTGCATTTCGGCCAGGGCCCGCGCCCCGCACAGGACGGCCAGCCGCATCCCGCCCTTGTAGCGCTCGGCAGACACGATCTTGATGAGCCCCACCTGGCCGGTGGTGGCGGTATGGGTGCCGCAGCAGGCGCAGACGTCCGCCCCCGGGATGGAGACGATCCGCACCTGGCCGGCGATCTCCTTTTTGCTGCGGTAGGTCATGCCGGCCAGCTCGGCGGGGGTGGGGTAAAGGATCTGGACCGGCAGGTCCTGCCAGACAAAGCGGTTGGCCTCGGTCTCGGCCTGGCGGAGCTGTTCGGGGGTGAGGGGGACGCTGGTGTCCATCCGCACCGCTTCGCTGCCGATGTGGAACCCCACATTCTCGGCCCCGAACAGCCGGTGCAGCGTGCCCGACAGGATGTGCTCGCCGGTGTGCTGCTGCATCTTGTCGAACCGCCAGGCCCAGTCGATCCGCTCTTCCACCGGCGTGCCAGGGACGGCGTCCGGCGGGAGGCGGTCCACCGTGTGCCAGAGGACGCCCTCCTTCTCGTGGACGTCGGTGACGGCGAGGCGCGCCCCGCCGGGCAGGGCCAGGACGCCGCGGTCGGCGGGCTGGCCGCCGCCTTCGGGATAAAAGACCGTCCCGGCCAGGGCGATGAGGCCGCCGCCCCCTTCCAGCGGCCGGGCGGCCGTGATGACAGAGGAGGCCGCGGTGCGGTAGGCGTCGGCCTCATAAAAACGTTCAGTCGGTTGCATAAAGTAGGAACCTCGTTTGCAGTGTGCATAGTTTGGAAGTATAGTATACCACGATTTTTGCCTGTGGAAAATACTTCTCAGATGTGTTATCATAGAAACCAGCAGATGCCGCGCGCAGACGGGCGGCGTGTCAACCAAAAGAGAGGAACAGGAATATGCGTGAAAGTGGAATTTTGATGCCGGTCTCCAGCCTGCCCGGCCCCTACGGGATCGGCTGCTTCGGGGCGGAAGCGGTAAAATTCGTGGATTTCCTTGCAGCGGCGGGCCAGACCATCTGGCAGATCCTGCCCCTGAGCCCCACCGGCTACGGGGACAGCCCCTATCAGAGCTGCTCGGCCTTTGCGGGCAACCCCTATTTCATTGATCTCGAGGCCCTGCGGGACGAAGGGCTGCTGACCGACGGCCAGCTGGAGAGTGCGGACTTCGGCGACGACCCCTGCCAGATCGACTACGGCGCGCTGTACAACAGCCGTTACCGCCTGCTGCGGGCAGCCTACGGCGTCTGGGTGGACGGCTGCGCCGGCCAGCACGGCTGCAGGACCTACTACCCCGACGACTACTACGCCTTCACCCTGGCCAACGAGGACTGGCTGGATGACTACGCCCTGTACATGGCCATCAAGTCGGACCAGAAGATGAAGCCCTGGACCGAGTGGCCGGAGGCCTACCGCCTGCGCGAGCCCGAAGCCCTGGCCCGCTATGCCGCCGAAAACGAGGAGGAAATCGGCTTCTGGAAGTTTCTCCAGTACAAGTTCAGCCAGCAGTGGCAGAAGGTGAAAACCTATGCCAACAGCAAGGGCGTCCAGATCTTGGGCGATATGCCCATCTATGTCTCGGCCGACTCGGTGGACGCCTGGGTGGGCGGCAGCCTGTTCGAGCTGGACCACGAGGGCAAGTTCGCCCGTGTGGCGGGCGTCCCGCCGGACTACTTCGCGGTGGACGGCCAGCTGTGGGGCAACCCCCTGTACAACTGGGAGTACCACCGTCAGACCGGCTTTGCCTGGTGGATCAAGCGGGTGCGGTACGCCGCCACCATCTATGACCTGATCCGCATCGACCACTTCCGCGGCTTCGACACCTACTGGGCCGTCCCGGCGGACAGCGCCACGGCCAAGGCCGGCAAGTGGGAGAACGGCCCCGGCATGGAGCTGTTCCGCGCGTTGGAGAACGCCCTGGGCAAACTGCCCATCATCGCCGAGGACCTGGGCGACCTGTGCGACAGCGTCCGGCAGCTGCTGGCGGACAGCGGCTTCCCCGGCATGAAGGTGCTGCAGTTCGCTTTCACCGGCGGGGACAACGAGTACCTGCCCCACAACCACCCCCAGAACAGCGTGGTGTATCCCGGCACCCACGACAACACCACCCTGACTGACTGGTGGGAGAACGCCGCCACGGCCAAGGAGAAGCAGACCGCCGCCTCCTACCTGCACATGACCCCGGCGGTGAAACCCACCGCCGCCCAGGTGAAGGCGGTCAAGACCGCCGCCGCGCGCCAGGCGCTGATCCGGGCGGCTTTGGCCTCCCCGTCCCAGCGGGCCATCATCCCCATGTACGACTGGCTGGGCCTTGGGGCCGAGGCGCACCTGAACACCCCCGGCCGTCTGGGGGGAAACTGGGCCTGGCGGGCCAAGGCGGGCTTTGGCACCGCGGCCCTGGCGGAGGAAATCCGGCAGGAATGTGAGGTAAGCTGCCGCGCGCAGGCGCCTGTTTTGGCAGAATGACAAAGTTTTAACTTTTTGGCGCAAAATCATGCCTGCGTCTGGAAAAAATGCGCTTTCCGTGCTATAATTTTCTTATCCTTGGTTATTTAGACAAGCTGGCGGGCCGGGGCCTGCCGGCATCATGCGGCCGCCCTGATGAGAGGGCCGGCGCACAGTGGGGGAAACAACGATGGAAAAGGGATGTACTGAACGGGAGCTGCAGCGGCTGACCGAAGCGCTGCGAACGATCTTTGAGGACGTCAGCACCGTGGAACTGCCGCCTGAGAGCGCGGACCACTGGCAGGACGACGCCATGCAGGTGAGCTACGAGCAGGGCGGCGGCCAGGTGAGCTGCGTTCTGCGCCGCCGCATCCAGGTGGGCGGGGTCAGCTATGGGGTCCAGATGAGCGCGCCCCTGGCGGGCAACACCCTGCCCGAGGACCGCATGACCGAGCGGGAGCGGGAACTGGTGCGGGAGGACCTGAACCGGGACTTCCTGACCGGGGCGTACAACCGCCGCTACATCGAGACGGTGCTGCGTCCGTATGTGGAAGCGGACCTTGCGGCCGGCGGCGAGGCCGCGGTGGCCCTTGTCTCGCTGGACAACGCCGACCACCTGCGCTACGAGCACGGCCAGCCGGTCATGGATCAGGTGATCTGCAACATTGCCAACCAGTGGAAAAAGCACTACGATACCACGGGCAGCCGGACCGTCTGCCGGCTCCATGGCGGGGTGCTGCTGATCGCCTGCAAGGGGATGGACGCCGCAGCTCTGGCGGGCGAGATGCGCCGCCATTATGTGCAGATGCCCTGCGACTGCGTGGCGGGCACGGGGATGATGAGCCGCATCTCCTATACCCTGTCCATCGGGGTGGCCGGCTCGAACGACCTGCCCGCCGGCCGGCGCACCTGGGAAAGCCTCTACCACCTGTGCGACGCGCGGCTGCGGGAAGCGGCTGCGGCCGGCGGCAACTGCCTGCGCGCCGGGGACGAGACCCCCGCCTGAGCGTTAGAATCAAACGGAATAAAAGCCTCCTTTGGATGTTATCCTAAACACCAAAGGAGGCTTTTTGCGATGGAACACCAGAAAAACGACAACCTGAATATGCTGGAAGCGGTGGTGCAGAACACCGAGATGGGCAAGAACACCCTGGCCCAGATCCTGCCCATGGCCGGGGACGCCCGGTTCAAAGCCGAGCTGATCCGCCAGCGCAGCGGCTACCAGGAGCTGAACCAGGAGGCCCACGCCGGGCTGGACGCCTGCGGCAGCCGGGCGCAGGGGCAGTCTGCCTTTGCCAAAATGAACACCAAAATGGGGATCAGCTTCAAGACCCTGACCGACAAGTCCACCCGCAACCTGGCCGAAATGCTGTCGGAGGGCAGCAGCCAGGGGATCATGGACTGCATCAAGTGCCAGAAGGACTATCCCGACGCGGCGCCCGGCACCAAGCGCCTGATGCAGCGCCTGCAGGCCTTTGAGGAGGATAACCGCCAGAAACTGCAAAAGTTTTTATAACAAAGAATACGCCGCCTTCCCGAAAGTGGGAGGGCGGCGCATTCGTTTATTAAGATATTATAACCGTTCGATCATGGCGGCCACGATGCGGGTGGCGGTAGCCACGTACTCCTTGATGCTGAAGTCGCGCACCACCAGCACCTCGTAGCCGTCCTCGTCGGCGTTGTCGCTCATGGCCCGCAGGATGACGCAGGGCACCCCGTTCTTGGCCGCGATCTGGCTGACGGCGGCGCCTTCCATCTCGACGCAGTCGGGGTGGCAGGCGGCTTCGATGCGCCGCTTGGTCTCAGTGTCGCCCACAAAGCGGTCGCCGGTGGCGATGCGGCCCGTGATGGCCTTGACGCCGGCTTCGGCGCAGGCGGCCTGGGCGGCGGCGATGAGGGCGGGGTCGCCGGGGTACTCGTCCAGATAGGGCGGGTTCTGGTCCAGCATATCCATGTCGGCGTCGTGGTAGAGGACGGTCTGGCCGATCACCACGTCCCCGATGCCGATCTTGCTGGTCATGTTGCCGGCAACGCCCGAGAAAATGATCTTCTCGGCGCCGTATTTGGTGATGAGCACCTGGGTGGTGGCGGCAGCGTTGGCCTTGCCCATGCCGGCGCAGCAGACCACCACCTGGCGGCCGGCCAGGCTGCCGCAGTGGTAGCTGACCCCGCCGTAGTCCTCGACGGTCACGCCCGACAGCCGGGCGCAGAGCTGATCGACTTCTTCGGGCATTGCGCCCATGATTCCAATGACCATAGCGCCCTCCTTACACATTGAACAGGAACTCGATCACGTCCCCGTCCTGCACCACATATTCCTTGCCCTCGGTGTGCTGCAGGCCTTTGGACTTGACGGCGGCGTAGTCGAAGTTGTTGGCTTCCAGGTCGGGGTAGTGGATGACGCTGGCCCGGATGAACCCGCGCTCGAAATCGCTGTGGATCTTGCCGGCGGCCTGGGGGGCCTTGGTGCCCTTGCGGATGGTCCAGGCGCGGCACTCCTTTTTGCCGTCGGTGAGGAAGGAGATCAGGCCCAGCAGGTCGTAGCTGGCAGTGATGAGGTTGTCCAGGCCGCTGGCCTCGATGCCCATTTCGGCCAGGAAGGCCTTCTTTTCCTCGGGGGTGTAGTCCGCGATGTCCTCCTCGGTGCGGGCGCAGATGGGGATGACCTTGGCGCCTTCCCCGGCGGCGCGCTGGGCCACCAGCGGGACGTAGCGGTTGTGCTCGATGCCCTCCATCAGGTCGTCCTCGCCCACGTTGCAGGCATAGAGCACCGGCTTCGCGCTCAGCAGGCCCATCTCCCGCAGGACGGTCTGCCAGCCGTCGCCGGCGGACTCCCAGTCAAAGCTGCGGGCCGGCTTGCCGGCGGCGAGATGCTCGGCCAGCTGGCCCAGCCAGGCGGCTTCGGCGGCTGCGGCCTTGTTGTTGCCGCTCTTGGCGGCTTTGGCCATCCGGCCGGCCCGGTTCTGGACCACTTCCAGGTCGGAGAGGATCAGCTCGTAGTCGATGACGTCGATGTCGGACAGGGGGTCCACGGCCTCGGCTTTGGTGACGTCCTCCACCACATGGATGATGTTGTCGTCGTCAAAGCAGCGCACCACGTGCACCAGGGCGTCGCACTCCCGGATATGGCCCAGGAACTTGTTGCCCAGGCCCGCGCCCTGGGAAGCGCCCTTGACCAGGCCCGCGATGTCCACGAACTCCACGATGGCGGGGGTCTTTTTGTTGGTCTGCCACACCTCGGCCAGCTTGTCCAGCCGGGGGTCGGGCACGGCCACGATGCCGCTGTTGGGCTCGATGGTGCAGAAGGGGTAGTTGGCCGCCTCGGCGTTGCGGGTCGAGGTGATGGCGTTGAAAAGAGTGGACTTGCCCACGTTGGGCAGGCCGACGATGCCTAATTTCATAGAATGGAACTCCTTTTATCCCTCACCGCGCAAAAGTGCGCGGAGGTTTGCGTTTTGCGTTCGCTCCTATTATAAGCATAGGGGCGGGTTTTGGCAAGGACTTATGCCGGGCAGAGGGGGCTGAACAAGACCGCCCCTCTCCCGCAGGCGTGCAGGGAAAGGGGCGGCCGGGGTCATAGAATTTTGTTGCCGGGGCGGCTCACAGCTCGACGATAAAGCTCACGGTGTGGTCCTTCTCGCCGCTGATGCGGCAGGATGGCTCGACGTCGGTGCCCCAGCTGTCGATGCCGCCCACGCCGCGGACGGCGCCCATGATGGTCAGGGTGGTGCGGCCGGTGCGGGGCAGTTCGTCCCGGTGGGCGGCGCTCTCCAGCTCCTGGGCGGTGTTGGGCAGGGCCGAGAAGGCGAAGGGGGTGTCGTCCGCCATGCGGACGGTGAGCGCCGCGGTGGTGCGGCAGGCGGCGTCCTGCTGCTGCAGGGTGAGGGTGCGGGTGTCCATGTGGACGCCGCAGTCCTGGGGCACCAGGTAGGCGGGGATGTGGGGCGTCTCGGCCCAGCGGCCGAACGACGCGCCTTTATAGCGGTCGGGGTACGTTTCGCCCGAAAGGCCGGTCCAGCAGACCCGGGCGGCGGGCTGCAAAGTGGACAAGCGCACGCCAAAGACCGGCAGCTCCGGCGCGCCGGGCACGCCGTGGTAGACGGCATCCACCCGCAGGGCGCTGCCGGTGACGGTGTAGGTGAGGTCGGCCGAGGCTCCCGGCACGGTGGGGAAAGAGAAGGTGTAGCGGATGCGCACCTGCTGGCTGGACTTTTCTTCCACCTGCCAGCCCTCCGCTTTGGGGAAGGCGTCGGCGGCCATCCAGGCGGCGCTGCGCACCGGGAAGCCGCAGCCCTTGTCGTTCTCGGTGGCGGCGCGCCACAGGGCCGGGCGGGGCGCGCGCCAGACCCATTCGGGCCCGCCGGCCTTCCGCAGGGAGGCAAGGCCCCCTTCGGCGTAGGAGAACTGCAGGGCGAAGCCGTCGCCCTCGACGCCCAGATTGACGTCGCCCTCGATGACGGTGAGGGGACCGCCGGCGCGCAGGGCCGGCAGACGGAAAGCAGCTGCCTCTTTGGCGTTGCGGGCGTCATGGGCGGCGCGGCCGGCCGGCGTGTCGTACCAGTAGCGCAGGTCCTGCATGGCGGGCTTTTCCTCCCCGTCTGCAAAGACGATGCCGTTGGCGCTGAACGCATAGTCGGTGGGGCGCTCGCCGAAGTCGCCGCCGTAGCCCAGGCGGCGGCCCCGGACGCCCGCCTGCCAGAGGGCCTGGTCCATATAGTCCCAGACGAAGCCGCCCTGGTACTGGGGATACTCCAGCAGGCGGATATAGCTCTCCATGCCGCCCAGGCTGTTGCCCATGTCGTGCATATACTCGCAGAGGATAAAGGGCTTGGCGGGCCTGCTTTCCAGGTAGGCGCGGATCTCGTCCGGCTTGGCGTACATCCGGCTCTCGATGTCGCTGATCTGATCAAAGGCGCGGCAGTGGAACACGCCCTCGTAGTGGACCAGCCGGCCGGGGTCGTTCTGGTGGAAGAAGTCGCTCATGGCCAGGATGTCCTCGCCGGCGTAGGACTCGTTGCCGCAGCTCCAGATCAGGATGGCGGTGTGGTTTTTGTCCCGCTCGAACATGGAGCGGGCGCGGTCCACCACGCAGTCCCGCCATTCGGGCAGGCTGCCCGGCACATTCCAGGAGGGCTCCACCGCGCTCATCTTCTGCCAGGAGCCGTGGCTCTCCAGGTTGGCCTCGTCGATCATGTAGATGCCGTTCTGGTCGCACAGCTCGTACCAGAGGGTCTGGTCGGGGTAGTGGCAGGTGCGCACCGCGTTGATGTTGTTGCGGCGGAAGGTCTCCATGGCGCGGTACATATCCTCGGGGCCGATGGCGCGGCCGGAGGCGGGGTTCCACTCATGGCGGTTGACGCCGTTGAAGACGATCCGCTCCCCGTTCAGCTCCATCACGCCGTCCCGCAGCCCAAAGCGGCGGAAGCCGGTCTGATAGGGCACCGTCTCCTGGACGGCGCCGGCGGCGTCCCGCAAAGTCAAAGTAACGGTGTAGAGGGCGGGATCGCTGTGGTCCCACTTGCGGATGCCGGGCAGGCGGACCGGCAGGCCGTAGACGTAGCCGCTGCCGTCCGCGCGCAGGGGCATGGGGGCGTCCCAGAGGACGGCCCCGCCGGGGGCGGCCACGGTGCAGTGGAGGGAACAGCCCTCCAGGCTGGCCCCTTCGGCGGCGCTCAGGCGCAGGCGGGGGGCCAGGGTGCCGGTGGTGTTGTCGGGCTCGAGGCCGGCCTGGAGCCACAGGTCCTCGATGTGCAGCGCGGGCTTGGCGTAGAGGTACACGGAGCGGAAGATGCCGAAGAAGCGGAAGAAGTCCTGATCTTCCAGCCAGCTGCCCGAGCAGTTCTTGTAGACCTCCACGCACAGGCGGTTCTCGCCTTCCTGCAGGAAGGCGGTCAGGTCGAAGTCGGCAGGGGTGAAGCTGTCCTCGCTGTAGCCCACGAAATGGCCGTTGCACCAGCAGTAAAAGGCCCGTTCCACGCCCTGGAAGGAGACGCAGACCCGCTTGCCCTGCAGCGCCTGGTCCAGGGTGAAGGTCTTGACGTAGCTGCCCACCGGGGTGTCGTCCCAGGCGATGTGGGGCGGGCGGAGGGCGTGCCGGCCGTCCCAGGGGTACATGGTGTTGATGTACTGGATCTGGCCGTAGCCCTGCATCTCGATGTGGCCGGGCACGGCGATCTCGTCAAAGCCGTCGAGGCTGGCGTCCGGCTGCCAGAAACCGGCCGGACGGGCGGCGGGGCTGGCGCTGTAGGCAAAGCGCCAGGCGCCGTCCAGGCTCTGGCGCAGATCGCCCGCTTCGGTGTACCAGGTGTGGTCCGAGTGGGCGTCCAGCCGGTTGACCGCAAAGACCCGCGGGTCCTCCAGCCATTTCAGTTCGGGGTGGGAAGCGTTCATGAGGATGACCTCCTTGCAAAATCATGCAAAATGAGACGGATGAGGGGAAAAAACTATCTAAATTGTACCGTCCGCCCGGCGCGCTGTCAACGCGAAAATCGGCGGGACCGGATAGAGGAATGTTGCACCGGAGCGGGGCGGGCAAACTTTTTCGATTTGCCTCTTGACAAGCGCTGCCAAACCTGCTATCATAATAGGGCATTCGGTACGGCGTATGGGGTGCCCACGAGGAGAGATGTCCGAGTGGTTTAAGGAAGCAGTCTTGAAAACTGCCGTGCGGCAACGCACCGTGGGTTCGAATCCCACTCTCTCCGCCATTTTTAATTGAATCAGTTTCAGCTGACTTTGCTCTGGAGTAGTACTCAAGAGGCCGAAGAGGCGCCCCTGCTAAGGGCGTAGGTCGGGAAACCGGCGCGAGGGTTCAAATCCCTCCTACTCCGCCAGAAAATGCCAGGAACCACAGGTTGGTTCCTGGCATTTTTTTAGCGTGTCGCTTTGCTCCGCGCTTTAGGGGGAACCCATTTCTGCGCGCAGCCGCGCGACAGAAATTCCTTCCCCCTAATATTCCCCTGGGGACAAAATTTGGCACTGAACCGCGCACTCGGCCTTGCGGCCTCGCACACTCTCAGCGCCAAATTTCCCTGTATGTGTCCCGTCCATCCGCACATGTCGGCTGGACGGGACTTTTTTATAGTTTGCGGGATGGCCCGTTTTGCTTTTTTGGCTGTTATCCGTGCAGGGTGGCTTGGCCGGACAGGCGGAGGTGGCGGTAGAAATAGGCGAAGCAGACCAGATGGGCCGCGCAGGTGACCACCCAGGTGACCGGGTAGGACAGGTACAGCACGAACAGGCTGTGGGCCGAGGCGAACACCGTGTAGATCCAGACCACCCGCAGCCCGCAGGCGCCGGTGAGGGAGACGATGGTGGGGGTGACGGCGGCGCCCATCCCGCGGACCACGCCGCAGGTGACGTCCATCAGGCCGCAGAGCAGATAGGTCAGGCAGATGACGTGGATGCGGTCCAGACCGAAGGGGATGACCTCCAGATCGGAGGTGTAGATGGACAGCAGCTGACGCCCGAACAGGACGGCCAGCCCGCCCAGCACCGCGCCGATGACCGTCACGATGACCAGGCAGTCCCGCAGGATGAGGGGGATGCGCTCCTTCTTGCCGGCGCCCACGTTCTGGCTGGTGAAGTTGAGGGCCGCTTGATAGATGGCGTTCATGGCGGTGTAGACGAAGTTTTCGATGTTGGCCGCGGCGGTGCTGCCCGCCACCGCCAGGGTGCCGAAGGTGTTGATGGAGGACTGAATCAGCACATTGGAGATGGAAAAGACCACGCTCTGGATGCCGGCGGGCAGGCCCACCCGGACGATCTGCAGCAGGATGGGGGCGCTGATCTTCATCTGCCGGGGGTGCAGCTGGTAGCGGGTGCCGGGCTGCATCAGGCAGCGCACCACCAGGAAGGCGGACAGGTACTGGGAAATGGAGGTGGCCAGAGCCACGCCCGCCACATCCAGATGGAAGGCCACCACGAAAAAGACGTTCAGGCAGGCGTTGGTGATGCCGGCGGCGGTGAGGAAGAACAGAGGCCGCTTGGTGTCACCGATGGCCCGCAGGATGCCCGCGCCAAAGTCATAGACCATCATGGCGGGCATCCCCAGAAAGACGATGCGCATATAGAGGACCGACTGGTCCAGCAGGTCGGGCGGGGTGTCCATCCAGCGCAGAAGGGCCGGCAGCAGGGGGATGCCCGCGACGATCAGCACGGCGCCGCAGAACACCGCCAGCAGAAGGGCAGTGTGGACCGTATCGTGGACCCGCCGCCAGTCCTGGGCGCCATAGCTGCGGGCCATGACCACGCTGCACCCGATGGACAGGCCCAGAAACAGGTTGACCATCAGGCTGTTCAGGGAGGAGGTGGCCCCCACCGCCGCCATGGCGCTGCTGCTGGCGAACTGTCCCAGGACAATGATGTCCGCCGCGTTGAACAGCAGCTGCAGGATGCTGGAAGCCATCAGGGGGATCGAAAAGCGCAGCAGGTTGCCCACCAGGGGGCCGCTGCACATATCCATCTCAGACGAATGCCGCATATTCGTTGTTCCTTTCTTTCCGGTCAGGGATCGCTCTTTTTTGGAGCGCCTTACAGTGTACCGCGGGGGATGGCAAAATGCAAATATTATTTTGATATGGCTGGATAGACAAAAAGTATAGCGGGACAGAAAGGCGCGCAAAAACGCAAAGGCGGTCGAACACAGGCAAAAGCGCACGGGAGAAAAACAAAAAACGAGAAAAAACAAGCAAAAAATAAAAGCGTTTTTTGCTTCAAAGGACGCACTATCGCACCGGGGGAGCTGGTGGTAGGATGGGGCCAGCGGAACATCATGCGAAAGGAGGAAAAAGATGCAGGATGTGAAAGTCTATTCCCTGTCTGGAGAAGGGCAGGCCCAGATCAGCCCCCATTTCAAGGTGCGGGAGTTCGCCTGCCGGGACGGCTCCGACCCGGTGTTCGTGGCCCCGCGGCTGGTGGAAGTGCTGGAGGCGGTGCGGACCCATTTCGGCGCGCCGGTCACTGTGACCAGCGGCTACCGCACCGTCAGTTATAACAGGACCGTCAGCGGCAGCAGCGCCGCCAGCCAGCACTGCAACGGCCTTGCCGCCGACATCCAGGTGGAGGGCGTCAGCCCGGCGGCGGTGGCCGACTACGCCGGGCAGCTGCTGCCCGGTACCGGCGGCATCGGCCTCTACGGCAGCTTCGTCCACATCGACGTGCGGCCCGGCCCCAGCCGCTGGAAGGGGTGAGCGGGATGGAGAGCATCGCCGCGGCCCTGGTCAGCGGAGCCGTCACCCTGGTGGGGGTGCTGATCGCCAACGGGCGCAGCCAGGCCGTCACCGACACCAAGCTGGAAGAACTGACCCGCGAAGTGCGGGCCCACAACCATTTTGCACAGCGCATCCCGGTGCTGGAGGAAAAGCTCAAGGTGGCCAGCCACCGCCTCAGCGACCTGGAGCGCAGGGCAGAACAACAGGAAACAGAAAGGAGAACACCATGAACATTTCGATCGGGACCATCGCCCGCACCGCCTGCCTTGCGCTGGCCCTCACTAACCAGATCCTGAGCGCCACCGGCCACGCTGTCTTGCCCATCGAGGACAGCCAGCTGGAAGCCCTGATCACTTCGGGGCTGACGGTGGCGGCGTCCCTCGCGGCCTGGTGGAAGAACAACAGCTTCACCCCGGCCGCCATCCGGGCCGACCAGGCCCTGCACGCTGCCCGGCGGGGCTGAAACTGCCCCGGAAAAAGCCCGGACCCCTTGACAAAGGGCGGGGGAGATAGTACACTCAGGACAAGGAACTTCATCACCTTCATATAGAAGATGAAAAAGATTCACAGTGGGGGAGTGTACCGGATGACTTTGTTTTCGTATGAAATCTTCGACGCAGTGGCGCGGCAGGGCAGTTTCAACAAGGCGGCCCAGCAGCTCCACCTGACCCCCTCCGCCATCAGCCACGCCATCGCGGTCATGGAGGAGGAATTGGGGTTCGCCCTCTTCACCCGCGGCAAAAGCGGCGTGACCATGACCAGCTACGGTGCGTCCCTCTACCCGGCCATCCGCGCCGTCCTGAACAGCGACGAGGCCCTGCAGCAGAGCATCGCCCGGCTGAACGGCCTGGAAAAGGGCAAGGTCCGCCTGGGCACCTTCAGCTCGGTGTGCACCCATCTGCTGCCCGGCATTTTGCAGAGCTTCAAGGCCCAGTACCCCCAGATCGAGGTGGAGGTGTACCAGGGCACCTACGACGACGTCAAGGAATGGCTGCGCAGCGGGCAGGTGGATATCGGCTTCCTGGCGTCCAGCTGCCAGGAGGAATTCACCCTCACCGAGCTGCTGCGGGAGCCCCTGCTGGCCGTACTGCCCGCCGACTGGCCCGCGCCTCCGGGCGGCGTGATGACCCCCGCCATGATGAGCCAGAAGAATTTCGTGGTCCAGGGAGACGCCACCGACGCCGATATGCGCCGCTTTTTGAAAAAGTACAAGATCGGCGTCCAGCGGTGCTGCCACGTCATCGACGACATGGCCAACATCTCGATGGTGGAGGCCGGCGTCGGGATGTCCATCCTGCCCAAACTGACCATCAAGGACTGCACCGCGAATGTCCAGGTGCTGCCCATCGAGCCGGCCGAGGAGCGTGTGGTGGGCCTGGCCCTGCCCCGGCCCGCAGCCATGGCCCCGGCGGTGGAGCAGATGTTCCACCACATCGTGGACTACTGCAAGGCGCACAACTGAACAAAGCAAGAGCAGCCGTCCCTTTATGGGACGGCTGTTTTTGACGTTTGGTTGACAATAATTGCGGCATATGCTATAATAAAACTGAACCGGAAAGGTTCCGTGTGGCGGCACGTTAAAGCTGTGCTCCGGCTGGGGAGGATAAGTACCAAGCACTTACAGATGCCCGCAAGGGTATCGCGCCCACACCAGGGAGATACGGTGAGTCCGCGCCGGGGACTTTAAGTTCCGGCGGCTTTAGATGCCTGCAAGGGCGTCGCGGCTGACAGCCAGCATAAAACCGCTTTTTAAGATTCATGCGCGCTGGACGATGCAGTGTTGTCCGGCGCGTTTCTTTGTGTTATATCAAAAAGATGCGTAAAGTACAGGATAGGAAAAAGATCATACACGAAATTTCGGCGGCAGCGGAACTGTACAAGAAAAACCTTGTGGGCAGGCAGTTTTTATACGTGTTCGACGGAAGATTCATAGAAGTCATGTATAAGGCGGAAAACTTTCTCCATCTGACGGGTGTGGGTACGGGTTTGTCGGCAAAACAGTTCTATAAGTATGCGGTCAACCGGATTTTGTCCACTTCTCAGATTTTGTTCAATGCAGCCCACCCATATGACCTGTGCGTGCGGAAATTACAGCATTTGTGCGACATGGCGGAACTTGCCGCATCGGAATGTTTTATGCTGGAGGAGATCAGGACCAGCACCCAGCTGTATAAATTTGGGACGACCAATCTGGATTTTACCCTGTGCTTTGGGCTGGATTCAAAACGGGAAGGCTCCTATATCGCGCAATCGCTGCGTGATGAAAACTGCTTTGCCAAAAGCAGGGACGTTTATACAGTCACTCATATTTTGTCGAAACAGAATGACAAAAAGCGCTATGAAAAGCTGCTGTATATGGATAAGGCTTCTTCAATGGCGGAGATCCCGGTGGAGGTGCTCCAGATGATGGAGCCGTCCCTGCTGGAAAAGAAATAAAAACGGCAGCTTCCGCAAGAAGCTGCCGTTTTTTGGTTGGTTTTGGCCGGAAGGTTTAGTCCGAGTCCCGGACGGGGCGGCGGAAGGTGAAGTCCTGCACGCGGTCGATCAGGAAAGAGGACAGGGTGACGGTGATGAGGGAGAAGGCGATGCGCTGGAAGGGGATATAGGTCAGGGACAGCACCAGCACCACCACGTCGGTGAACAGGTAGCACCGGGCCAGCCGCCAGCGGGTGACCTTGGAGATGGTCAGGGCCAGCGCGTCGTCGCCGCCGCTGGAACCGCCCTGCCGGACGATGATGCCCACGCCAACGCCCACGAACACGGCGCCCAGCAGGGCGGCGATGAGCGGGTGGGCCGAGAGGTCGGGCAGCATGGGCGGGAACTGCTCCCACAGCTTGTAGAACAGGGACACGCTGAGGGTGGACACCACCGAGATCTTGATGAACCGGCCGCCCAGATACTTGAAGGCCAGCAGGTAACAGGTGAGGTCCAGCACCGGGGTGATGAACGCGGGGGATACCCCCAGCCAGTGCTCGATCAGCAGCATCAGGCCCATGACGCCGCCCTCGGTGATGCCGGTCTGCTGATGGATGTTGTGGATGCCGAAGGTGCAGATCATCGCGCCCAGCACGATCAGGCCCACCCGCCGCAGCGTCAGGCCGTCCAGCAGACGGCGGCCCAGACCGGCGGCGGTGGTTTTGCGATTGCGAGACATAAAAAACTCCTCTTGTATTTTCCTGTGGTTTCTGTACACTATCAGTATAAGGGATATAGTAACTATAGTGTCAAGGGGGCGCGGCATGGAAAAGAAAGACAACCTGTTCTCCATCGGCGAGGTGGCGAAGTATCAGAACATCTCCAAGCAGACCTTGATCTTTTACGACAAGGCGGGGGTGTTCCGGCCCGCCTGGGTGGACCCGGCCAACGGCTACCGCTACTACAGCGCCAGCCAGCTGGACTATCTGGACACCATCCTGATCATGAAGCAGATCGGCTTTTCCCTTCAGGAGATCAAAGACCATATGCAGCACTACGATCTGGACAGCAGCCTGGCCATGCTCCGCCGCCAGCTGGACGTGATCGACCAGAAGGTGGCCGGGCTGAAACAGGTCCGCCGCCGGGTGCAGAACCGCTGCGACCAGATGGAGGCCGCCCGGGCCCACTGCGCGCCCGGCCAGCCGGAGATCGAGCTGGAGGACGCCCCCGAACAGGAGCTGTTCTGCCTGCCGGTGGAGCCGCCCTATACCATGCGGGAAATCAGCATTGCCACCAAGCAGTGCTTTGCCCGCGCTGCGGCCGGGGCTCTGCCGGTGTTCTATCAGTGCGGGGTGGTGGTGCCGCTGGAAAAGATCCGCGCCGGGCGGTACACCGAGGCGGCCCTGGCCTTCCTGCCGATGGAGCGGGCGGGGCAGGAAAGCTGCGTCCGGCGGCTGCCGGCGGGGCGGCGGGCCTGCATCTACCATGTGGGCGATTACCTCTCGGTGGGCCGCTCCTACGAAAAGCTGCTGGCCTGGTGCGGGGAGCAGGGGCTGCGCGTCTGCTCCGACTCCTACGAGTTTTGCATCAACGACTACCTGACCACCCACGACGAGAGCGAATATATCACCAAAATAGCTTTTTATGTAGAAAAAGCGTAAAAAGAATGGGCATAACAAAAGGCCCCGCTGGGCGTTTTCTTCCCGGCGGGGCCTGTGCTGTTATTCGGCGGTGTGGGAGAAGCGGCGGCCGGAAGGCGCCTGCTCCGGCTCGGGCGGGACGGGGCGCGGGGTGAGCCGCACTTCGGTCACGCGGCGGCGGGCCGCATGGGTGACTACGCCTGTGTAATGGCCCAGCTGGAAGCCGTCCCCTACCTTGGGCAGATGGCCGGTCAGGTCCTGCAGCAGGCCGTTGACGGTGTTGGAGTCGGTCTCCTGCGGCGGGATGTCCAGCTTTTCGTACAGGTCGTCCACGCTGGCGGTGCCGGCCACCAGCCAGCTGCCGTCCTTCTGGGGGCGGAAGTCCTCGACGGCCTCGTCGTGCTCGTCCCAGATCTCGCCCACCAGCTCTTCCAGGATGTCCTCCAGGGTGATGATGCCCTCGGTGCCGCCGTACTCGTCCACCACCACGGCCATGTGGTGGTGCTCCTCGCGGAAGGTGCGCAGCATGGAGGAGATCTTGGTGGCGCCAGTGGTAAAGAGGGCCGGCGTCACCAGGGCGTGCAGGGAGGTCAGGCCCCGCATCCGCGCCTTGGAAAAGTCCTTTTCGTGGACCACGCCCACGATGTCGTCGATGGTGCCGTGGTAGACCGGCAGGCGGGAGTAGCCCGTCTCGGCAAAGACCTCGGCCAGCTCGTCAAAAGAGACGGTGTCCTTGACGGCCACCACGTCCACACGGGGGGTGAGGATCTCGCCCACTTCCACGTCGTCAAACTCGATGGCGCTGCGGATCAGTTCGCCCTCGCGGTCGGTCAGCTCGCCTTCGCTCTCCGCCTCCGACACCATGGTGATGAGCTCGCCCTCGGTGATGGAATCGGGCTCGGCCTTGCTGTGGAAACAGTGGGTGACAAGTTTGTTCCACAGGCCGAACAGGCCGGTGAGGGGGGTGAGCAGGGGGATGAAAAAGCGCATGGCCGGCACCGACGCGGTGGCCACCTTTTCGGGGATCTCACGGGCCATGCTGCGGGGCCCGATCTCGCCGAACAGCAGGATGACCACCGCCAGCACCACCGCCGAAACGATGGTGCCCCGCAGGGCCCCCAGGGGCCGGATCAGGAGCAGGACGCCCAGAGAGGCGGCCGCCAGGTTGGCGATGGTGTCGCCTACCAGGATGGTGGAAAAGAGCTTGTCGTGCTGCTGCGCCATGGCCAGCACCCGCGCGGCGGCTGCGTCCCCGTCCTCGGCGCGGCTCTTGAGCCGGATCTCGTTCAGGGAGGAAAAGGCGGTCTCGACGGCCGAGAAAAAGCCCGACAGGGCGATCAGGGCCACCATCACCGCGAGGGCCAGAATACTGCCATCGTCCATAATGGATAGATCAACTCCACTTTCTTGATTTGGTTTGGGTACAAAAAAGCGCCTTCCACCGCCGGCTTCCGACGATGGAAAGCGCTTTCTAGCTCTTATGATAGCATACTCGGGCGGCGGTTGCAAGCAAAACGGTCGATTTTGACCGCCGCTTTACCCTGCCTTTACCGCAGCGTGAAGCTGCTGCCGTCCCAGTCCACCGTCAGGGTCGAGCCCTCGGGGAAGCTGCCGCCGATGATGGCCTTGGCCACGATGGTCTCGATCCGGCTCTGGATGAACCGCTTGATGGGCCGTGCGCCGTAGACGCTGTCGTAGGCGGCGTCCAGGATGGCGTCGCAGGCCGCGTCGGTGACTTCCAGCTTGAGGTGCTTGCCCTCGTCCATGCGGCGGCGCAGGTCGGCCAGCTGCAGGTGGACGATCTGACGGGCTTCGTCCTTGGTCAGGCTCTTGTAGTAGACGATCTCGTCCAGACGGTTGAGGAACTCGGGGCGGAACTTCGAGCGCAGCAGGGCGTCGATCTGCTGGCGGGCCTCCGCGCTCAGCTCGTTGGAGCCGGAAGCGCGGCGCTGCTCCAGGTCGTTCAGGATGATGTCGCTGCCAAGGTTGGACGTCAGGATGATGATGGTGTTCTTGAAGTCCACCGTCCGGCCCTGGCTGTCGGTGATGCGGCCGTCGTCCAGCACCTGCAGCAGGATGTTGAACACGTCGGGATGGGCCTTTTCCACCTCGTCGAACAGCACCACGCTGTAGGGTTTGCGGCGGACCGCCTCGGTCAGCTGGCCGCCCTCCTCATAACCGACGTATCCCGGAGGCGCGCCGATCAGGCGGCTGACGCTGAACTTCTCCATATACTCGGTCATGTCGATGCGGATCAGGTTCTTCTCGCTGTCGAACAGGCTCTCGGCCAGGGCCTTGGCCAGCTCGGTCTTGCCCACGCCGGTGGGGCCCAGGAACAGGAAGCTGCCGATGGGCCGGTTGGGGTTGGCGATGCCGGCGCGGCTGCGCAGGATGGCCTCGCTCACCTTGGTGACGGCCTCGTCCTGGCCGATGACCCGCTTATGCAGCACATCGGCCAGATGCAGCAGCTTCTCCCGCTCGCCTTCCACCAGCTTTTCCACCGGGATGCCGGTCCAGCGGGCCACGATGCGGGCGATCTCCTCGTCGGTGACGCGGTCCCGCAGCAGGCTGGCCTCCTTCTTTTCGGCGGCCAGCTTTTCTTCGGCGGCCAGCTGCTTCTGCAGCTCGGGCAGGCGGCCGTATTTCAGCTCGGCGGCCTTGTTCAGGTCATATTCGCGCTGGGCCTTTTCGATGGCGGCATTGGTCTGCTCGATCTGCTCGCGCAGGGACTGCACCTTGCTGATGGCGTTCTTCTCGTTTTCCCACTGGGCCTTCATCTGGCGGAACTTATCCTGCAGCTCGGCCAGTTCCTTTTCGATGTCCTTCAGGCGGCTCTGGCTGAGGGCGTCGGTCTCCTTTTTCAGGCTGACCTGCTCGATCTGCAGCTGGGTGATCTTGTGGGCCATGTCGTCCATTTCGCTGGGCATGCTGTCCATCTCGGTCTTGATCATGGCGCACGCCTCGTCCACCAGGTCGATGGCCTTGTCGGGCAGGAAGCGGTCGGTGATATACCGGTCGCTGAGGGTGGCGGCGGCGATCAGGGCGCTGTCGTTGATCTTGACGCCGTGGAACACTTCGTACCGCTCTTTCAGGCCGCGCAGGATGGAAATGGTGTCCTCCACCGAGGGTTCGTCCACCATCACCGGCTGGAACCGCCGCTCCAGGGCGGGGTCCTTCTCGATGTACTGGCGGTATTCGTCCAGGGTGGTGGCGCCGATGCAGTGCAGCTCGCCGCGGGCCAGCATGGGCTTGAGCAGGTTGCCGGCATCCATGGCGCCGTCGGTCTTGCCGGCGCCCACGATGGTGTGCAGCTCATCGATAAAGAGGATGATCTGGCCTTCGCTCTTCTTGACCTCGTTCAGCACGCTCTTGAGCCGTTCCTCGAACTCGCCGCGGTACTTGGCGCCGGCCACCAGCGCGCCCATGTCCAGGCTGAAGATGGTGCGGCCTTTCAGGTTTTCGGGCACATCCCCCCGCACGATCCGCTCGGCCAGGCCCTCGGCGATGGCGGTCTTGCCGACGCCGGGCTCGCCGATCAGGCAGGGGTTGTTTTTGGTCTTGCGGGACAGGATGCGGATGACGTTGCGGATCTCCTGGTCGCGGCCGATGACGGGGTCCAGCTTCTGCTTGCGGGCCAGATCCACCAGGTCCTGGCCGTACTTCTGCAGGGCGTTGTAGGTCTCCTCGGGGTTGTCGGTGGTCACGCGCTGGTTGCCGCGCACGCCGCTCAGCACCTGGAGGAAGCTGTCCTTGGTGATGCCAAAGGCGCGGAACAGGCCCGCGGTGTTGGAGTTGGTCTCGCTCAGCAGGCCGAGCATCAGGTGCTCGACGCTGATGAACTCATCCTTCATGGCCTTGGCCTCGCGGGCGGCGGCGCTCAGCACCTTGTCGGTGGCCTGGGAGATATAGATCTTGTCGGGGTCGCGGCCCGAGCCGGACACCCGGGGCAGGCCGGACAGTTTTTCGGCCACGGCGGCGGTGAAGCTGCCGGGGTCCACGTTCATTTTCTGGAGCAGCTGGGGGATCAGCCCGTTCTCCTGGCTGGCGATGGCCAGCAGCAGGTGTTCGGGCTCCAGGGCGTTGTGCTGGTACTCCACGGCCAGCTGCTGGGCGGCCTGGATGGCCTCGATGGTTTTCTGGGTATACTGGTTGGTGTTCATATGCTTTCCCTCCAATCTTGCCGGGCGTCCCGGCGGATGATGGAATTATCACTGAATGCGCAGGTCTGCTAATGCGCTAGCTGGGGCTCTGCGCTCTGTTGTATGTCTGCTTCATAGGTTGCCTCCCGCTGAGTTTTAGCACTCTAGCTCTAAGACTGCTAACAGTATACGCCGCCGCGGCCCTTCTGTCAAGAGGGGGAAGGGGCGGAAACGGGGCGTTCACAAAAAATTTACGGATGGTCGGTTTGACAAATTTCCCGCATACAGGCGCTTTTCTGTTGGTAGGGAAGCTGAAAAGCGGCGCGCGCCCTTGTCATGCCGGCGCAGAGTGTGCTATAATCATACTGACCAAGTAGCATATATGCCGCCCGTCCCGGCGCGGCATGGCCGCTTTTGAAGATTACCAATGGAGGGATGTTAGCAATGGAAACCTACGGCATCGAGAAATACGGTATCATCGGCCCGAAGGCTGTCTACCGCAACCTGACCCCGGCCGCTCTGACCGAGGCAGCGCTGCGGCGCGGCGAGGGCACCCTGAGCAAGACCGGCGCGCTGGTGGTCACCACCGGCAAGTACACCGGCCGCTCGCCCAACGACAAATTCATCGTGGATACCGAGGGCGTGCACAACGAGATCGCCTGGGGCAAGGTGAACAAGCCCATCAGCCGCGAGAAGTTTGACGCCATCAAGGGCAAAGTGGCCGCTTACCTGCAGGGCCGCGAGATCTTCATCTTCGACGGCTATGCCGGCGCCGATCCCAAGTACACCAAGAAGTTCCGCATCATCAACGAGCTGGCCAGCCAGAACCTGTTCATCCATCAGCTGCTGATCCGGCCCACCGCCGAGCAGCTGGCCAGCTACGGCGAGCCTGACTACACCATGCTGGTGGCCCCCGGCTTCAAGTGCGACCCCGAGGTGGACGGCGTCAACAGCGAGGCCGCCATCATGATCGACTACGAGGCCCACATGATCGTCATCGCCGGCAGCCAGTACAGCGGCGAGATCAAGAAGAGCGTCTTCTCCACCATGAACTACGTCATGACCAAGGAGAACGTCCTGCCCATGCACTGCTCGGCCAACATGGACCCCGAGACCCATGAGACCGCTGTATTCTTCGGCCTGTCCGGCACCGGCAAGACCACCCTGTCCGCCGACCCCGGCCGCAAGCTGATCGGCGACGACGAGCACGGCTGGAGCCCCGACGGCATCTTCAACTTCGAGGGCGGCTGCTACGCCAAGTGCATCAACCTGAAGGAGGAGAACGAGCCCGACATCTACCGCGCCATCAAGTTCGGTTCCCTGGTCGAGAACGTGGTCATGGACCCCGAAACCCGCGAGCTGGACTTTGACGACGACAGCCTGACCGAGAACACCCGCGTGGGCTACCCCGTGGACTATATCTCCAACGCCCAGATCCCCGGCGAGGGCGGCATCCCCAAGGTGGTCATCTTCCTGACCGCCGACGCCTTCGGCGTCCTGCCCCCGATCAGCCGCCTGAGCAAGGAGGCCGCCATGTACCACTTCGTGACCGGCTTCACCTCCAAGCTGGCCGGCACCGAGCGCGGCATCACCGAGCCCCAGCCCACCTTCTCCACCCTGTTCGGCGAGCCCTTCATGCCCATGGACCCCCAGGTCTACGCCAAGATGCTGGGCGACAAGCTGGACCAGTACGGCACCAAGGTCTACCTGGTGAACACCGGCTGGGCAGGCGGCAGCGCCGCTGCAGGCGCCAAGCGGATGAAGCTGAGCTACACCCGCGCCATGGTCACCGCAGCCCTGAACGGCAGCTTTGACAACGTCGAGTTCAAGCACCACGACGTGTTCAATGTGGACTACCCCACCAGCTGCCCCGGCGTGCCCGACGAGATGCTGGACGCCCGCGGTATGTGGGCCGACAAGGCTGCCTACGACGAGCAGGCCAACAAGCTGGCCAATATGTTCGCCGAGAACTTTGCCAAGAAGTATCCCCACATGGCCCCCGAGATCGCCAACGCCGGCCCCCGCGCCAAGTAATGGGACCTGTAACAGGTAGCAAATAACAAAACAGCCGCCGCCCCGTAACAAGGGCGGCGGCTTTGTTTTGTCAAAAATGCTCTGTCAAAAGAAGATCACTCGTTCTGGGCGGCGCAGGAGCTCTCGGCGTCGGTGAGCAGCGCGCGCTCGCGGATCTTTTCCAGGGTCTGCTCGCTGAGGATGTGTTCGGCCTTGCAGGCGTCCTCGGCGGCGGTCTTTTCGTCCACCCCCAGCTGGATGAAGAAATGGGTCAGCAGGCGGTGGCGGCCATAGATCCGTTCAGCGATCTCCTGGCCCGGGGGCAGCAGCGTCAGGTTGCCCTCGCCGTCCACCGCGATGTAGCCGTTCTCCCGCAGCTTTTTCATGGCGATGCTGACGCTGGCCTTGGTAAAGCCCAGCTCATTGACGACGTCGATCGAGCGCACTTTGCCCTGGCGCTCGGTGAGCATCAGGATGGTCTCCAGATAATCTTCCGCGGACTGATGGATCGTCATGGTTGGTTCTGCCTCCTGTTTCTGCCCCGGGGGAACCTCCGCCCCAAAAGGGCATGATGAATAGAATTTATACTAGCATATCACATCATGGCCGGCAGTGCAAGAGGGGGAGACTGTTTCGGCGAACAAACCGGGCCCGCCGTCCTTGTTACAGGCTGGCCAGGTACGCGGCCGGGCCCGACTCGTAGAGGTCGCCGCCCACGCTGTCCAAAATGACGGTCAGGGGCATATCCTCCACTTCCAGCTGGCGGACCGCCTCGCACCCGAGGTCGGGCCAGGCGATCACTTCCAGGCTGCGGACGCTTTTGGCCATCAGGGCCCCGGCCCCGCCCAGGGCGGCCAGGTAGACCGCGCCGTTGCGGCGGACGGCGGCTTTGACGGTGGCGTCCCGCTTGCCCTTGCCGATCATGATCTTGTTGCCCAGGTCCAGCAGGCGGGGGGACATGCTGTCCATCCGGCCCGAGGTGGTGGGCCCGGCCGAGCCGATCACCTGGCCGGGGCGCTCGGGGGTGGGGCCGACGTAATAGATGGCGCTGCCTTCCAGCGGGAAGGGCAGGGCCTCGCCGGCGTCCAGGGCTTCCATCATCCGCTTGTGGGCCTGGTCCCGGGCGGTGTATACCACCCCCGACAGCAGCACGGTGTCCCCGGCCCGCAGGGGGGCCAGGTCGGCGGCGGTGCAGGGGGCTGTGAGCTTGTATTCCATGAATGAAGCCCTCCTTTTACAGCTGGGCCGTGGCCCGGCGGGTGACGTGGCAGGAAACGTTGACGGCGACGGGCAGGCCGGCCACATGGGTGGGCATCTGCTCGATGGCCAGGCCCAGGCAGGTGGTCCTGCCGCCGAAGCCCTGCGGCCCGATGCCCAGCGCGTTGATCTCGCCCAGCAGCTCCTGTTCCAGCGCGGCGTAATAGGGGTCGGGGTTGGGCACGTCCAGGGGGCGCAGCAGGGCCTTTTTGGCCAGGTAGGCCACCTTGTCAAAGCTGCCGCCCACCCCGACGCCCAGGATGACCGGCGGGCAGGGGTTGGAGCCGGCCTGCCGCACGGTATCCACCACAAAGCGCTTGAAGCCCTCGACGCCGTCGGCGGGCTTGAGCATGGCGATGCGGCTCATGTTCTCGCTGCCAAAGCCCTTGGGGGCCACAGTCACCTTGCAGCCGTCGCCGTCCACCAGATGGACGGTGATGGCGGCAGGGGTGTTGTCGCCGGTGTTGCCCCGGCGCAGGGGGTCAGCCACGATGCTCTTGCGCAGGTAGCCGTCGGTATATCCCCGGCGCACCCCTTCGTGGATGGCGGCCTCAAAGCTGCCCTCGATGTGGACGCCGGTGCCCAGCTCCACAAAGACGCAGGCCATGCCGGTGTCCTGGCAGATGGGCAGGCCGGCCTCGCTGGCGGCCCCAAGGTTGGACCACAGCAGGTCCAGGGTGGTTTTGGCCAGAGGCCAGGGTTCGGCGGCGCGGGCCGCGTCCAGAGCGGCCTGCACGTCGGCGGGCAGGCGGGTGTTGGCCTCGATGCAGAGGGCCGCCACCGCCTCGGTCAGTGTTTCGGCGGGAATGGTGCGCATGGCGGTCCCTCCTTACAGCCGGGCCACGCCGGTCTCGCGGGCGGCTTTGGCCACGGCGGCGGCCACGCTCTCGGCCACCCGGGGGTCGAACGCATTGGGGATGATGTACTCGTCGCTGCGCTCATCGTCGGTGATGAGGTCGGCGATGGCGTAGGCGGCGGCCAGCTTCATCTGGTCGTTGATGTCGCGCGCCCGCACCGACAGCGCCCCCTTGAACAGCCCGGGGAAGCACAGGACGTTGTTCACCTGGTTGGGGAAGTCGCTGCGCCCGGTGGCGATGACGCGGACGCCCCCGGCCTTGGCCTCGTCGGGCATGATCTCGGGGGTGGGGTTGGCCATGGCAAAGACGATGGCGTCTTTGGCCATATGGCGGCACATCTCAGCGGTCAGGCAGCCGGGCTTGGAGACGCCGATAAAGACGTCCGCCCCCTCGATGGCCTCGGCCAGGCCGCCCTTGATCTGGCGGGGGTTGGTCACTTCGCCCAGCCAGTTCTTGTGGGCTTCGGCGCTGTTGCAGCCCTTGTAAAGGGTGCCGAACTGGTCCACCGCGATGATGTCTTTGGCCCCGGCGGTCATCAGCATCTTGATGATGGCGGTGCCGGCCGCGCCAGGCCCGTTCAGGACGATGTGCACATCCTCCATCTTTTTGCCCACCACCCGCAAAGCGTTGATAAGGGCGGCGGTGACCACGATGGCGGTGCCGTGCTGGTCGTCGTGAAAGACCGGGATGTCCAGCTCTTTTTCCAGAGTCTGCTCGATCTCAAAGCACTCGGGGCTCTTGATGTCCTCCAGGTTGATGCCGCCAAAGGTGGGGGCGATGGCCCGGCAGGCCGCGATGACGCTGGCCGCGTCGGGGGCGTCGATGCAGACGGGGAAGGCGTCCACCCCGCCGAACTGCTTGAACAGCACCGCTTTGCCCTCCATCACCGGCAAAGCCGCCTCGGGGCCGATGTTGCCCAGGCCCAGCACCGCCGTGCCGTTGGAGACGACGGCCACCATGTTGCCCTTGAAGGTGTAGCGGTAGACGTCGCCGGGCTGGGCCGCGATCTTGCGGCAGGGCTCGGCCACGCCGGGGGTGTAGGCGGTGGCCAGGTCGTCCCGGCTGCGCACGTCCACCTTGCTGACGATGCCCACCTTGCCGTGATGGGCCTCGTGCATTTCCAATGCTGCCTTGTTGTAATCCATAGGGGGTTCCTCCTCGATATCCATGTTTTTCTTATTTTAGCACAAAGGGGCAGGGCTTTTCTACCTGTCCGGGGCCGTGCTGCGTGATTTTTATGGGAATTTTGTTAAAGAACTTTCTTTTTTAACAATGTTCCGGTATACTGAGAGACGTCTTGGTACATGACCCATCAAAATCAGGAGGTTTTACCTTGTTGAAACAGCTTCGTTCTGCCGCGGCTCTGGCCGCGGCCCTTGCCCTCGCCGTGACCGCGGCGGGCTGCGGCGCTTCTTCGTCCTCGTCCCAGGCCACCAGCTCGGAGGTCCTGGGCCCCGCCGCCAACTACGACTATCAGAACTTTACCTACAGCCAGGGCCTGACCGGCGACGGCCACTGGGAAGGGGTGCGCGCGCTGGATTACGTCACCCTGCCCGAGGACTACGCGGCCATCCCCCTCAAACAGGCGGACATCGAGCCCTCGGAGGAGGAGATCCAGACCCAGTGGGATAACCTGCTGGAGTCCAACCGCATCCAGCAGCCGGTGACCGGCCGGGCCGCCGAGGACGGCGACATCGCCAACATCGACTACAGCGGCACGGTGGACGGGGTGGTCTTTACCGGCGGCACCGCCGAGGGCTATGACCTGACCCTGGGCAGCGGCACCTTCATCTCCGGCTTTGAGGAGCAGATCGTGGGCCACAACGTGGGGGACAGCTTTGACGTGACCGTCACCTTCCCCGACGGCTACGGCGACTCCACCGATGAGGACGGCAACGTCGTCACCCTGTCGGGCAAAGAGGCGGTGTTCCACGTCACCCTGAACAGCCTGGCGGTCAGCGTCCTGCCCGAGGCCACCGACGCCTGGGTGGAGGAGAACTTCGGCGCGTCCAACGACCTGCACACGGTGGCGGACGTGGACCAGTATTTCCACGACAGCCTCTACAGCTCCAACCTGACCAACGCCGTGGTGGACTACCTGACCGAGAACAGCACCGTGTCCAGCATCCCCGAAGTGGTGCTGAACTACCAGGTGTGCAGCCAGTTGAGTTATTACAACAGCTACGCGGCCATGTTCGGCTACGAGACGCTGGACGAGTTCCTCGCCGGCTTCATGGGCTACGACAACGCCGACGCCCTGCTGGCCGACACCGAGCAGGACGTGCTGAACAGCTGCAACCAGCTGATGATCTTCCAGGCGGTGGCCGAAAGCCTGGACCTGGCCCCCACCGAGGCCGAGCTGGAGACTTACGCCGGCTACGCCGAGAGCATGGGCGAAGGCTACGTCCACCTGCTGGCCCTGCAGGACAGCGTCCTGTCCGCCCTGCGCGACAGCGCAGCGATCAGCTGAAGCCGCAGCCCGCATTTCCGGGTTGCAATTTGACCCGTACAGTCGTATAATAAGCATAGGAACGCAAAGAAAGGGAGTGAGCGCCATGAGCGGCCGTGAATTTGCCAAAAGCCTGATCGACCGGATCCCGGAGAGTAAAATGATGTACATCATTGCGTACCTGCAGGGGGCGGCTTTGCCGGATGAAACGCCGAACGCCGAGACCCGCGCAGCCATCGAGGAAGTGGACGGCATGATCGCAGCCGGCAAAGGCGAACACTTTGCCGGTTCGACGGCGGACTTCTTCAGCCAGCTGCTGGAGGAGTGAGCCGATGCTGCAGCTGAATGTTTCGTCCCGCTTCAAACGTGATTTGAAGCTGTGCCAAAAGCGGCGGCTGGATATTGCTTTGCTCCAAAAGGCAGTCGATACACTGCGGATCCCGGCGCCTCTGCCGACCAAAAACAGGGACCACCTCTTGACCGGGGATTACACCGGCTGCCGGGAGTGCCATATCCAGCCGGACTGGCTGCTGATCTACCGGGTAGCGGGAGAAGAACTGTATCTTGTCCGCACCGGCACCCACGCCGACTTGTTTGATCTGTGAACCGCCGGCGGTCAGCTGAAGCCGCAGCCAAAATGAGAGAAAGCGCCCCGCGGGAGCATCGCTCCTGCGGGGCGCTTTTGCGCGTTATTGGCGGTCGAGGTAGTCCTTTTCAAGGGAGAAGCCGCGGCCGCGGACCTCGGTCACTTCGCTGACGATCATGAAGCAGGCGGGGTCGATGGCGTGGACCAGCCGCTCCAGCCGGGGCAGCTCCCGGGGGGAGATGACGGTCAGCAGCAGCTGGCCGGGCTGGCGCAGATAGCCGCCCTCGGCCGAGAGCAGGGTGACGCCCCGGTCCAGCTCGGAGAGGATGGCGGAGCGCAGCTCGTCGGTGTGGGCGCTGACCAGCTTGACCTCGGTGCGGCGGCTGCCCAGCAGGATCACTTTGTCCAGCACGATGGAGTAGGCAAAAACCAGCACCACCCCGTAGAGCACCTGCGCTTTCGGGCTGGAAACGGCCTGCGCGAACAGGATCAGCAGGTCAAAGACGGTCATGCTGGCGGCCACCGGGATGCGGAAATATTTTTGCAGCACCAGCGGCGGGATGTCCATGCCGCCGGTGGAGCCGCCCACCCGGATCACGATGCCCAAGGCCCCGCCGATGCCCAGGCCGGCAAAGATGGTGCACAGGAACAAATCGTCGGTGAGGACGTACCCGGCGAACAGCCGCTCCCACACCGCCAGGGTGAGGGGGGATAAAAAGGTGCTGGCCAGGGTGGAAAGGGCAAAGCGCCGCCCCAGCAGCACCCAGCCCGCCAGCAGCATGGCGACATTGACGGCCAGCAGCACCCCCGACACCGGCACGCCGGTGAGGCGGTTGGCTGCCAGGGCGATGCCGGTGGCCCCGCCGGTGATGAGGCCGGAGGGCATCAGGAAAAGGACGACGGTCAGGGAGTACAGCGCGTTGCCGGCCAGCAGGGCCAGGGCCGTCCGGGCCAGGCGGCCCCGTTCGCTGGATTGGATCATGGCGGACACCTCCTTGGTCAGTATGCCACAGAGAAAAGAAAATGCCCCGCGTCCGCCAAAAACAGCCGGCGCGGGACAAAACTTATTGTATCAGAAAGGGCGGCCGGGGTCAAGGCTCAGACCTTGAGCTCCTGCTCCCCGAGCACGTCCGAAGTGGGGGTACCAAAGGTGGGGATGTTGGCGTAGGGGTCGGTGGTGTCTTCGGGGGGCAGGGCCTTCATGTACTCGTCCATGGCGACGGCCACGTCCTTGGCCATGGCCACCGCCTCGACCACCGTGCGGGCGCCCTTGACCGCGTCGCCGCCCGCAAAGACGCCGGGCCGGGTGGTGCGGCCGTCGTGGTCCACCGTCAGCAGGCCCTTTTTGTTGGTGTCGATGCCGGTGGTGGTCTCGATCAGGGCGCTCTCCGAGCCCTGGCTGACCGAGATGATGACGCCGGTGTGGGGGTAGAAGGTCTCGCTGCCCTCCACCTGCACAAAGGTGCCGTCGGGCTGCTTGACGGTGTCGCGGCAGATCAGGCCGTTGTCCCGGATCTCGACCGGGGCCTTGCAGAACCGGAAGCCCACGCCCTCCAGCTTGGCGTAGCTGACCTCGTAGTTGGAGGCGCTGATGCAGCTCTCGTCCCGGCGGGCGTAGCAGGTGACGTGCCGCGCGCCGTTGCGGATGGCGGTGCGGGCGCAGTCCATGGCCGAGTTGCCCACGCCGATGACGGCGATGTTGTCCCCCAGGCGGAAGGCTTTGCTGTTGGCCAGGTAGTCGATGCCGAAGGCGACGTTGCCCAGGCTCTCGCCCTTGATGTGCATGGCGTTGGCTTTCCACAGGCCCGCGCCGATGAAGATGCTCTTGTAGCCGTCCCGGAACAGATCGTCGATGGTCAGGGTGCGGCCGATCTCGGTGTTGGTGCGCACCTTGATGCCCTTCAGCTCGAGGTGGCGGTACTGGAAGTCGTCCAGGACGCTGTCGGGCAGGCGGTAGTTGGGGATGCCGTACCGCATGACGCCGCCGATCTTGTCACGCGCCTCGAAGATGGTGATGTCGTAGCCCCAGCGGGCCAGCAGCACCGCGATGGTCAGGCCGGCCGGGCCCGACCCGATGATGGCCGCGCGCATCCCGTTTTTGGGGGCGGGGCCCGCCACCATCTTGTTGGCGTAGGTGGTGGAGATGTAGTTTTCGATCACCGAGAAGTGGACCGGGTCGTGGCTGGGCATCCGGTTGCGGATGCAGTGGCCCTCGCACTGTTTTTCGTGGTCGCAGACCAGGCTGCACACGGTGGTCAGAGGGTTGTTTTCAAACAGCATCCGGCCGGCCTTGTCCATTTCGCCGGCTTTCAGCAGGCGGATGGCCTCGGGGATGTTGGTGCGGATGGGGCAGCCCTGCTGGCACATGGGATTTTTGCAGCCGAGGCAGCGGTTGGCCTCGTCCAGAACGTGTAACGCCATTGTGTTCCTCCTTGCTTCCGAATCGGGTGTGTTGTATCCAAGAATGCTGCTATAATAATACACCCATCCGCCCCGTCCGCGCAATGACGGATTTACTGATTTTCCAGGACAGTTTTTGGCTTTTTCGCCGAAGACAGCAAGCGCAAAAAAATCCGGCCTGACCCGCGGACGGGGTACAGACCGGACAGAGGGGCAGAGCAGGCGGCACTCCGCCGGAGCAGGGCGCGGCGCGCGGCCCGGAAAACTCAGTTGAACTTGACGATCTTGCGGGCCAGCCGGTAGCCCAGGACCGTCACCTTGTCCCCGCCGGGGAACTTGAGGTTGGTGGCGCCGCCCAAAGACAGTTTGATCCGCCGGTAGACCCGGGGGCTGACCCGCTCTTTCAGGTAGGCCCACAGGTCAGCCTTTTTCTGTTTGGCCTCGGGGCTGCCGTCCAGGATCAGGAAGATGCCGCTGATGGCCATCATGGTGGAAAGGTACTGGGTCATATAGCTGCACAGGCGGGCCTGCTCGGGGGGCAGGGCGTCCAGGTCCTGGCAGTCGATCATGTAGCGGGTGACGCGCAGCTGCTGGTCCACCCGCTTGACCATCACGCTCTCGTTGACGCTCTGGTCGGCCCGGCCGATGAAGTAGCGGTACAGGTCCAGATTCATGTAGTACATACTCTTGACGTAGGGCAGGGGCTGGTAGACGAAGATGTTGTCCACATAGAAAGTGTGCTTGGGCAGCACCATCCCGCAGCGGCGCAGCACCTCGGTGCGGTAGATGACCGAGTGCATCAGGATGTTCTGGTCGGGGCGGAAGCGGCCCACGTGCATCCAGGTGAACAGCCGGTTCTGAGGGAACACGTTGGTGTAGCGGACGGTGTGGCTGGTGCCGTCCTCCACGTGCTCGTAGACGTAGTTGCAGAACAGCAGGTCGGGGGCGGTGCCGCGGTGCAGCAGCAGGCGCAGCCGGTCCAGCACTTTTTCCAGCGCTTCGGTGTCCAGCCAGTCGTCGCTGTCCACGACCTTGTAATAAAGGCCGGTGGCGTTGCGGATGCCCTGGTTGACCCCCTCGCCGTGGCCGCCGTTCTCCTGGTGGATGGCCCGGACGATGGAGGGGTATTGGGCGGCGTATTCGTCGCAGATGGCGGGGGTGTCGTCCTTGGTCGAACCGTCGTCGATCAGGATGATCTCGGCGTCCTCGCCGGCGGTGAGCAGGGTGTCGACGCAGTGGCGCATATAGGCCGCGGAGTTATAGCACGGCACGGCAAAGGTGATGAGTTTTTGTTCCATAAAGGCTCCTTCTCCATAAAAGGCGGCGGGCATGGCCCGGCCGCAGCGGCTGCATGAGCTTGCAGGGAAGCTGCGCCTGTCCTGCCGTTTGGAGCAGGCAGGCACTGTCTGCGCTTATTATACCATGCCGTGCGGCAAAAATCCATCCGCCGGTAAGAACTGGCCCCCAAGCCAGAAATGTGGTATACTGCCTGCAGCAGGATAAGGAGGAGGCCGCTGGATGGAAAGCAAGCAGGACGTTTTGAAAAAGGTGTTCGGGTATGACAGCTTCCGGCCGGGGCAGGCTGAGATCGTGGACGCGGCCCTGGCGGGCCGGGACGTGCTGGCGGTCATGCCCACCGGGGCGGGCAAGTCGGTGTGCTATCAGGTGCCGGCGTTGCTGCTGCCGGGGGTGACGCTGGTGGTCAGCCCCCTCATCAGCCTGATGCAGGACCAGGTGCGGGCGCTGGTGGCGGCGGGGGTGGCCGCGGCCTACCTGAACAGCAGCCTGACCGCCGGCCAGCAGGCCCTGATGCTGCGCCGCGCCCGGGACGGCTGGTACAAGATCATCTATGTGGCCCCCGAACGGCTGATGACCCAGGGCTTCCTGCGCTTCACCGAGGCGCAGCCGGTCAGCATGGTGACGGTGGACGAGGCGCACTGCATCAGCCAGTGGGGGCACGACTTCCGCCCCAGCTATCTGCAGATCCGCGCGTTCATCGACCAGCTGCCCGCCCGGCCGGTGGTCACGGCCTTTACGGCCACCGCCACCGCGCGGGTCCGCCGGGACATCGAGGCCCAGCTGGGCCTGCAGGAGCCGTTCCGGCTGACGGCGGGCTTCGACCGCCCCAATCTGCAGCTGGAGACCCGGCGGCTGAGCGAAAGCGAAAAGCCCCGCGCCCTGGTGGACTTCCTGCTCGACCAGGGGGACGCGCCCGGCATCGTCTATTGCAGCACCGTCCGCCAAGTGGAGGAGACGTGTGCCATGCTGCGGGGGCTGGGCATCCAGGCCGCGGCCTACCACGGCCAGATGGACGCCGCCCGCCGCCGCCAGAACCAGGAGGATTTTCTGTTCGACCGGGTGCAGGTGATGGTGGCCACCAACGCCTTCGGCATGGGCATCGACAAGCCCAACGTCCGGTTCATCGTCCACTACAATATGCCCAAGGACCTGGAGAGCTACTACCAGGAGGCCGGCCGGGCCGGGCGGGACGGGGAGCCTGCCCGCTGCGTCCTCTTTTATGCGCCGAACGACGTGCGGCTGGCCCAGTTCTTCATCGACAAGGAGGAGGCCGAGGGCGACGCCTCCGAGGAGCAGCGCCACGCCGCCGCCCAGGAGGCCCGCGAGCGCCTCAAGTACATGACCTTTTACGCCACCACCCCGCGGTGCCTGCGGGCGGAGCTGCTGCACTATTTCGGCGAGGCGGCCCCGGCCCGCTGCCGCAGCTGTTCCAACTGCCTGGCCCCCAAGGTGCCGCTGCCCCGGCCCCGCCCGGCGGCCGCCCCCAAAAAGAAGGCCGCGCCCCCGGCCAGCGCCGACGAAAAGCTGCTGGCCGCCCTCTACGCGGTGCGCCGGGACCTGGCCCGCAGGGAAAAGCTGCCCGCCTTCATGATCTTTTCGGACGCCGTGCTGCGGGATATCTGCGCCCGGCGTCCCCGCACCACCGCCGAGCTGCGCGCCATCAGCGGCATCGGCGAGGTGAAAGCCGCCCGCTACGGCCCGGCCTTCCTCGAGGCCGTGCGGAAGGGCGGGTAAAACATTTTTTGCAAAAATCAGGCAAAGCAGAAAGCGTCCGCGAGGGCGCTTTTCTTTTTAGTTTGGCCGCTCCGCTGGGCGGATGAGGCTCCCCTCTCCGTCACAGCGCAAAGCGCTGTGCCACCTCCTCTTGCGCTTAGCCACTTTTCCCAGCGGGCGTGAATGCCCTTGTGAAAAGTGGAGCGCTGCGCCAGTTTCGCCTCCCTGTTTCGTCCGCTGGATGCGGTCGGCTCAACTGCCCCCGCGGGGGGAGGCAAGTGTACCTGCGTCAATCTTGACAAAGTTTGTGGCAAGGAAAAGATGAAAAAACTTCGTCTTACCACAAAGTTTCTCTCTGTCCACGGGCGTAAACTTGGCTCTCCCTCCGGGGGCACGAACAGCGACCGCGTCCAGCGGACGAAGCAGGGAGCTGTGAGTGGCGCAGCGCTCCGATTTTTGCAAGCGCTCACCAGAGCGCGCCGCAAAAATCGGCTAAGCGCAAGAGGGGCTGGCGAGACGCCCGCAAGGGCGGCGAGACTGAGAGGGGAGCCTCCCACGCGTGCGGGACTGCGCAGCTGAGGCGCTGCCTGCGGCAGAAACAGCCGAAGCGGAGCAGGGGCAGCGGTCTGTCTTTTGCGAGGGCGCGGCGACGCCCGAAGCAAAAGCAGGGCACCGCAACCGTGCCGCCGCAGGCGGCGGAGAGGGCCAGAACAGAGAAGGGAACAAACGCGGCATGACTGAGAGGGCTATAACGAAGCGCCGAGTCCGCCCGCCGCGGCGGGGAAGGCGGACAAACCGCGCTTTCCCACTTGTAACTTACGTCAAAATGCGGTAAAATAAAGCGACCCAGACGCGCCGCGCACCGTGCGCGGCCCGCATTGTGAAAGGAGGGGCCGAAAGGCTTTCTGACAACATGATCTTAGCCATCGATATAGGCAACACCACCGTCGCCCTGGGGGGCATCAAGGACGGACGTGTATGCTTTGTGGCCCACATGGACACGGTGCGCACCCGCACCGCGGCCGAGTACCGCGCCGAGATGGAGCGCATCTTTTCGCGGCGGCGCAACCCTGAACGCAAGGTGTGGTTCGAGGGGGCTGTGCTGACCAGCGTCGTGCCCCAGCTGACCGGCGCGCTGGCCGCCTGCGCCCGGCATTACACCGGCAAGGACCCGGTGATCGTCGGGCCTTCCATCCGCACCGGGCTGACCATGGGGGTGCCCGACCCCGAGGCCGTGGGCAAGGACCGCATCGCGGACGCGGCCTACGCGGCGGCGAATTATCCGCTGCCGGTGGTCACGGTGGATCTGGGCACCGCCACCACGTTCAACGTGGTGGACGGGGACCGGGTGTTCCGGGGCGGGGTGATCTGCCCGGGGCTGTCCACCGGTCTGCGCGCGCTGGGGGACCGCTGCGCCCAGCTGCCCCAGATCCATCTGGCCCGCCCGCGCCACGCCATCGGCACCACCACCGCGGAGTGTATGCTCTCCGGCTCGGTGATGGGGACGGCGGTGCTGCTGGACGGGATGGTCCAGCGCATCGAGGAGGAGCTGGGCAGCCCGGTCACGCTGGTGCTGACCGGCGGGCTGGCCAAATACGTGGCGCCCCTGTGCCGCCACCCCCTGACCTACGACCCCGAACTGATGCTGAAAGGGCTGGCGCTGCTCTATGAGCTGAACAGCCGCCCGGCCCGCCGCGGGGACAGCCGCCGCTTCCGCCCTGAACAGGAGGAAAAGCGCCGGGAGCCCTTCCGCCGGGAGGAGCGCCGCCGCGGCCGCCGCGACGAGGCTGTGAAAAGGAGGAACGCGGGATGAAGCTAGGCATTGTGGGCAGCGGGAAGATCGTGCAGGAGTTCCTGCCCTGGCTGGCGTCCAGCCCTGCCTTTGAGGTGGCGGCCCTGTGCAGCACCCAGCGCAGCGCCGGTAAGGCGGCCGCCCTCTGCGCCCAGTACGGCGTGCCCCTCCACGTCACCGATTACAGCCAGCTGCTGGCCGCGGTGGACGTGGTCTACATCGCCCTGCCCAACCTCCTCCACACCGCCTATGCCAAAGCGGCGCTGGAAGCGGGCAGGCACGTCATCGTGGAAAAGCCCCTGGCTCCCTGCGCCAGCGAAGCCGCGGCCCTGTCCGCGCTGGCCCACCGGAAGGGCTGCTTCCTCTTTGAGGCGGTGACCACCCAGTACCTGGAAAATTACCGCAAGCTGCGCCAGCTGCTGCCCCGGGTGGGGCAGGTCAAGCTGGTACAGTGCAATTTCAGCCAGTATTCCAGCCGGTACGACGCTTTCTGCGCCGGACAGACCGCCCCCGTGTTCGACCCGCAGCAGGCGGGCGGCGCGCTGATGGACCTGGCGGTCTACAACGTCAGCTACATCGTGGGCCTTTTCGGCGAGCCCCAGCAGGTGCACTACGCCGCCAACGTGGAAAAAGGCATCGACACCAGCGGCATTTTGACCATGGACTACCGCTCGTTCAAGGCGGTCAGCATCGCCGCCAAGGACTGCGCCGCGCCGCCCCGCTATGTCATCCAGGGCACGCGGGGCTATCTGCTGCAAAAGAGCACCGCCAATTTCTGCGGCCCCGTCACCCTCCATCTGAACGACGGCCGGGAAGAGCACTTCTCCCTCAACGGCAAGCGCCCCCGCTGCGCGGCCGAGTTCGAGATCATCGCCCACGCCATCGCCGCCGGCGACCAGGAGCTTTGCAGCGGGATGCTGGAAACGTCCCTGGCCGTCAGCCGGGTGCTCACCGCCGCCCGCCAGTCCGCGGGGATCAAATTCCCCTGCGACAAGTAAGAACGAATCTCCCCTCTCCGTCACGGCCTGCGGCCGCGCCACCTCCCCCGCGGGGGGAGGCAAGTGCACCCGCGTCTGTCCCGGGAAACTGAGCGGTAAGGCAAAGCAGAAAAATGGACCTTACTGCGGAGTTGGGTGACACCCACGGGCGTACCCTTGGCTCCCCCTCCGGGGGAGCTGTCCCAGGGGGCGCAGGCGCCCTGGGACTGAGAGGGGAGCAGATTGCGCCGTATCCGGCATTCAGGACGGAACGGCAGCAGGAGGTTTATCATGAATCAAAAACGTACCGATCTCAAAGCCATGACACGGCTGGCGCTGCTGATCGCCATTGAGCTGGTCATGAAGGCCATCGGCCTGGGCAGCGTGCCCATGGGCCCCTTGTATATGAGTTTCCTGACGCTGCCCATTGCGGTGGGCGCCATCACCATGGGCCCCGTGGCGGGGCTGGTGCTGGGGGCCGTGTTCGGCGCGGTCAGCTTTTACGACGCGCTGACCGGCGGCTCGGCCATGACCAGCGCCCTGCTGCAGGTCAGCTTTGTGCACACCTTTATCCTGTGCGTGGGCACCCGGCTGCTCATGGGCCTGTGCGTGGGCCTGATCTACGAGGCCCTGCGCCGCCTGGACAAAAAGGGCACCTGGAGCTGCATCGTCAGCGCCATGTGCGCCCCCGGCCTCAACACCCTGTTCTTTATGGGGTACATCGTCCTGTTCTTCTATCACTGCGACTATGTCCAGGGCCTGGTGGCCGCCAACGGCGCAGCCAATCCCCTGGTGTTCGTGGCGCTGCTGGTGGGCGTGCAGGGCGTGGCCGAGTTTTTGGTCAGCGGCCTGCTGGGCGGTATCGTCGCCCGCGCCGTCGAACGGTATTTGAAATAAAAGCAAGCGTTTTTGCAGGCAGGCCCCCGGGCCTGCCTTTTTTGTGTCGCGGGGGCGGCGGGCTGCATAGGCTGGGGCGTGGGAGGGATGCGCAATGCCAGAACGAAGGATCGCAGTAGTGGGGACGGACCGGCGGCAGGCGGCCGCAGCCCGGGCGCTGGCGGCGGCCGGGTGCCGGGTGGGCGGGCCGGAAGCCGTCCCGGCGGCGGATTATATCCTGCTGCCGGTCCCCCTGCGGATGGACCAGGCCCTGGCAGCCCTCCTGCAGACGGCAAAGCCGGGGGCGGTGCTGCTGGGCGGCCGGGCCCCGGCAGAGACTTTCGGCCGGGCGTGGGTGGACTGTTTTGCCCGGGAAGAACTGGCGGTCCGCAACGCCGTGCCCACAGCGGAAGGGTGCATCGGTATCCTGCTGGCCCGGCGGACCCGCACCCTCTGGGGCGCGCCGGTCCTGGTGACAGGTTACGGCCGGGTGGGCCAGGCGCTGGCACTCCGGCTGGCGGCGCTGGGGGCCAGGGTGACGGTGGCGGCCCGCGCGGGGGCCCAGCGGGCACTGGCCGCCAGCCAGGGGGCGGAGGCGGTCCCGCTGGCAGAGCTGGCCGGCGCGGCTCCCGGCTTTGACGCGGTGGTGAACACCATCCCCGCGCCGGTGCTGACAAGGCCAGTGCTGGCGGCGCTGCGGCCGCAAAGCCTGATCGTGGACCTGGCCAGCGCGCCGGGCGGCACCGATTTTGCCGCCGCCGCAGCGCTGGGGCACACGGCGGTACTGGCCTCCGGCCTGCCGGCGCGCTGCGCCCCCGACAGCGCCGGGGCGTATCTGGCCGGGACGGTGCTGGAGATCATCAAGGAACGGGAGGCGGTAGGATGAACGCGGAACACAAGGGCACGGTGGCCTTTGCCCTGTGCGGCAGTTTTTGTACCTTTGAAGCGGCGGTGCCCCAGGCGGCCCGCCTGGCGGCCATGGGCTGGCAGGTGCTGCCCATCATGAGCTTTGCGGCGGCGTCCACCGACACCCGCTTTGGGCCGGCGGCGGGGTGGAAGGCCCGGCTGGAAGCCGCGGCGGGCCGTCCGGTGCTGGACACCCTGACCGCCGTGGAGCCGCTGGGCCCCCGGCAGATGGCGGACGCGCTGGTCATCGCGCCCTGCACCGGCGCGACCCTGGCCCGGCTGGCCGCGGGACTGTCGGATACGCCGGTGGCGCTGGCGGCCAAGAGCCTGCTGCGGGCGGGCCGGCCGGTGGTGGTGGCGGTGTCCACCAACGACGGCCTGGGGGCCTCGGGGGAGAACATTGCCCGGCTGATGCAGCGCAAACACTTTTACTTCGTGCCCTTCGGCCAGGACGACCCGGTCCACAAGCCCCAGAGCCTGAAAGCCGACCTGACCCTCGTGCCCGGCGCTCTGGCGGCGGCGCTGGAGGAAAGGCAGATCCAGCCGGTCTTGCTGCAAAGTCCTCTTTCCCCTCCCTGAAAAGTGTGCTATACTATAATACTAGATTCAGAAATGTGCGGCGGGGCGGCGCCCTGCCGGGAAGAGGGAACCATGAAAGAACGACTGACCCGGGTGCTGGCGGCGCTGGCGATGCTGCTGGCGGCCGCGGCCCTGGCTTTGCCGGCGTCGGCGGCGGGCCCGGTCCTGGGGGCCACCGAAGCCTACTGCATCATGGACGCGGAGAGCGGCCTGGTGCTGGCCCAGCAGAATATGGACGAGGAACTGCACCCCGCCTCCATCACCAAGGTGATGACCCTGGGGCTGGCCTGCGAAAAGGCCCAGGGAGACTGGACCGGGATGGTTACGGTCAGCCACGAGGACGTGTATTCGCTGGTGGGCACCGATTCCAGCCACATCGCCCTGCTGGAAGGCGAGCAGGTGCCCCTGGAAGCGCTGCTCTACGCCACCATGATGGCCAGTGCCAACGACGGCGCCAACGCCCTGGCCGAATACTTCGGGGGCGGGTCCATCGCGGACGGGGTGGCGGCCATGAACGCCCAGGCCGCCGAGCTGGGGCTGAAGCACACCCACTTTGCCAACCCCCACGGCATCAGCGACGAGGACCACTACACCAGCTGCTACGATATGGCCTCCATCCTGCGCTGGGCCCTGACCCAGCCGGGGTTTGAAGAGCTGTTTACCAACAACGAGATGTATATCATGCAGCCCACCAATCTGCAGCCCGTGACCCGCTACTTTTCGCAGCAGGACTCGATGCGGATCGGGTCCAGCATGTTCCACGAGCCCACCATCCTGGGCTCCAAGATCGGGTACACCGACATCGCCCGGCAGACCTACATCTGCCTGGCCGAAAAGAACGGCGTCCGGCTGATCTGCGTCACCATGCGCAGCGAGAGCAAGACCGACCGCTACGCCGACGTCCGCGCCCTGCTGGACTACGCCTTTTCCACCTGGACCAGCTACACCGAGATCCCGGCCACTCCCGGGGCGGCCAGCGTGACGGTGCAGGGCGGCGGCAGCCCGCTGGGCTCGCTGAGCCTGGACGCCCCCGGCGTCCGCCTGCCCCTGGCGGCAGGGATGCAGGCTTCGGACGTGGCCCTCAGCGTCGATCTGCCCGAGGTCTATCTCCTGGGCGGGGAGCTGCAGGGCTGGGCGGTGTACACCGTGCCGGGCAGCGACGTGCAGGAGGCGGCCAGCGTACGGGTGCCGCTGCAGGCCAGCGGCCTGGACGCTTTGCTGGACAGCAGCCGCGGGGTGGTCCACCCGGCGGCCGAGGACGTGGAGCCGGCGGGCCGTCTCCGCCTGATCCTGGGGGTCTCGACGGCGGCCGTGGTGATGGCAGGGGCCGGCGCGCTCTGGTACGGGCGCAGGCGCGGCCCCGCAGCACGCTCAGACAGGGTCAACCCTGATGGAATATAAACCAATATCACAACCAGATAGAGAGGTAAAAACGTATGGGCAAGTTCACTTTTACGCAGACCGAGATCCCCGGCGTGGTGGTCATTGAGCCGGAGGTGTTCGGCGACGACCGCGGCTACTTCATGGAGACCTACAAAAAGGAAGATTTTGCGGCGGCGGGCATCGACAAGGAGTTCGTCCAGGACAACCAGAGCCGTTCCAGCCGGGGCGTGCTGCGGGGGCTGCACTTCCAGAAGCAGCACACCCAGGGCAAGCTGGTGCGGGTCACGCTGGGCGAAGTGTACGACGTGGCGGTGGACTGCCGCCCCCACAGCGCCACCTTCGGCAAGTGGGTGGGCGTCACCCTCTCGGCCGAGAACAAAAAGATGTTCTATATCCCCGAGGGGTTTGCCCACGGCTTTTTGGTGCTGAGCGACGTGGCCGAGTTCTGCTATAAGTGCACCGACGTCTACGACCCCACCAGCGAGGGGGGCATCCCGTACGACGACCCCACCGTGGGCGTGGTGTGGCCCGACTGCGGCTGCGAGCACAAGACCAGCGCCAAGGATAAGCTGCACACCCCCTTCGCGCAGCAGACCTTTGACTTCTTTGAAAAGTGGTGAACCCTGTGGCGAAACTGAAAGCAATGTGGGGCGCCCTCTGGCGCTACCGTTACCTTCTGTACAACCTGGTCAGCCGGGACTTTAAGCTGAAATACCGGCGCAGCGTGCTGGGCGTGGTGTGGAGCGTCCTGAACCCGCTGCTGATGTGCCTGGTCTACTGGGCGGTGTTCAGCAGCCTGATGGATATGCGGGGCAGCGGCATCGACAATTTCCCGGTGTTTTTGATGTGCGGCCAGCTTTTGTTCAACTTCTTCAACGAGGCCACCTCCACCAGCATGAGCAGCATCATTGCGGCTGCCCCCCTGCTGAAAAAGGTGTATATCCCCAAATATATCTTCCCGCTGGAAAAGTGCTGCTTTGCCATGGTCAACTGCGTGTTCAGCTTTGTGGCGCTGCTGCTGGTGATGATCTTCACCGGCAGCCCCTTCCACCTGACGGTGATCCAGGCGGTCTACCCGCTGGTCACGCTGTTCTTTTTCAGCCTGGGCATCTCCCTGTTCCTGGCGGCGGGGACCGTCTTTTTCCGGGACATCCAGCACATCTGGAGCGTCTTTATCACGGCGCTGCTCTATTTTTCGGCCATCTTCTATGACCCGGCGCAGATGACCTTTTCCATCGGCGGGTTCAATATGCAGCAGGTGATCGCCCTCAACCCCATTTACTGGTATATCACCGGCTTCCGCCGCACCGTCATGTGGGGCATCCCGCTGGATCTGCGCATGATCGAGGTCTGCGGGCTGTGCGCGGTGGTTTCGATGCTGGCGGGGGTGGCGGTGTTCCGCCGCACCCAGGACCGCTTTGTGCTGCACATCTGAGAGGGGGATACGACACCGATGGACACACCCAACACCCAGCCCATCATCGAGATCCGCAACGTCTCGATGTGTTTCAACCTGGCCAGCGAGAAGCACGAGAGCCTGAAGGAATACTTCCTCGCCATGATCCAGGGGCGGCTGCACTACGATGAATTTTACGCGTTGAAAAACGTCAGCCTGGACATCATGCCCGGCGACTTTTACGGCCTGGTGGGCCTGAACGGCTCGGGCAAGTCCACCCTGCTCAAGACCATTGCCGGCGTGTACAAGCCCACCCGCGGGCAGGTGGTGGTGCGGGGCACCATCGCCCCCCTGATCGAGCTGGGGGCCGGCTTTGACATGGACCTGACCGCCCGCGAGAACATCTACCTCAACGGCACGGTGCTGGGCTTTTCGCCCAAGTACCTGGACGAAAAATTTGACGAGATCGTCGAGTTCAGCGAGCTGCAGAACTTTCTGGACGTGCCGCTGAAAAACTACTCCTCCGGCATGGTGGCCCGCATCGGCTTTGCCATCGCCACCATCACCAAGCCTCAGATCCTGATCGCCGACGAGGTGCTGGCGGTGGGCGACTTTTTGTTCCAGCAGAAGTGCGAAAAGCGGATGCAGGAGCTGATGGCCGGCGGCACCACCGTCATCCTGGTGTCCCACTCCATCGAGCAGATCGAGCGGATGTGCTCCAAGGTGGCATGGCTGAGCCACGGCCGCCTGAAGATGAACGGCGACACCAAGACCGTCTGCGACGCCTACAAGGCGGTGCAGCGCGGGCAGGCGTAAACGGCCTATAGAGGGCAAAGGGGAAACGGACATGAACCAGCAAGTCAAACGGATGCGGGAGCTGTGCCGCTATGCGGCCGCGGTGGCCCGGGAGGACGGCCTGCCCGCCGTGGCCAGACGGACGGCAGGCTTTGTCAGGCGGCGCTTTTTCGGCAAAAAGGCCCGGTATCTGCCCGCCAAAAAGGTGCTGGAAGCCCAGCGCGCGCAGTACGCCGGCACGACCCGGGAGAGCTGCGGCCTGCCCGCCATCAGCATCCTGACCCCGCTGTACAACACCCCGCCGGCCTATCTGCGGGCCTTCCTGGATTCCTTTGTGGGGCAGACGGCCCCCAACGGCCAGCTCTGCCTGGCCGACGCCTCGGACGAACAGCACCCCGAAGTGGGGCAGATCGTGCGGGAATACCAGGTAAAATATCAACAGATCGTATACAAAAAAGTGGAAAACAGGGGCATCGCGGCCAACACCAACGCCGCGGCGGCCCTGGCAGACGGGGAATATCTGGCCCTGGCCGACCACGACGATGTGCTGGCGCCCCACGCCATGGCGGCCATGGGGCAGGCCATCCTGGACCTGCGGGCCGCAGGCAAGCCGGACGGCTTTCTCTACAGCGACGAGGCCCTGTTTGAAAAGGACATCCGGCGGCCGTCGGTGGCCCACTTCAAGCCGGACTATGCGCCCGACTACCTGCTGTGCTGCAACTACATCTGCCACCTGGCGGTGTTCCGGCGGGACCTGTTCGAGCAACTGGGGGGCGAGCGGAGCGAATACGACGGCAGCCAGGACCACGACCTGTTCCTCCGGCTGGCCGAGGCGGTGGGCGGCGCGGCCCATCTGCCCCAGGTGCTGTACTACTGGCGGGTCCATGCCGGGTCCACTTCGGGCGGCGCGGACGCCAAGCCCTATGTGGCCGCGGCGGCCAGGCGCGCCATCGCGGACCATCTGGCCCGCACCGGCCAGAAAGGCACGGTCGAGGACGGCTTGTTCCCCAGCACCTACCGGGTGAAATGGGAGATCGAGGGCGCGCCCAAAGTCAGCGTCCTGATCCCCAGCAAAGACCACGTGGACGATTTGGAAACGTGCCTCCACAGCCTGTATGCCCGGACGTTCTGGGAGAACTACGAGGTCATCGTCATCGAGAACAACTCGGAGCAGCCCGAGACCTTCGCCTACTATAAGCAGGCGGTCCGGCGCTACGACGGGCTGCGGGTGGTCAAGTATCCGGGCAAGGGCTTCAACTTCTCGGCCATCAACAACTTTGGGCGCAAGTACGCCTCGGGCAGCTATCTTTTGCTGCTGAACAACGATGTGGAGATCACCGAAGGGGACTGGATGACCGAGCTGCTGCGCCAGTGCGCCCGGCCGGGCGGCGGCGCGGTGGCCGGGGCCATGCTCTACTACCCCGACGACACCATCCAGCACGCGGGGGTCATCACCGGGCTGGGGGGCTACGCCGGCCACAGCCACAAGTACAAAAAGCGGGGCGGCAGCGGCTATATGTTCCGGGCCGCCACCGTGCAGGACCTCTCGGCCGTGACCGGGGCCTGTATGCTGGTCAAGACCAGCGTGTGGGACGCCGTGGGCGGCCTGGACGAGGGGTTCGCGGTGGCCTTCAACGATGTGGACTTCTGCCTCCGGGTGCGGGACACCGGCCGCCGCATCGTCTGGACGCCTTACGCCTGGCTCTACCACCACGAGAGCAAGAGCCGGGGCGGGGACGACAAGGACCCGGTCAAGGCGCGGCGGTTCGCAGCCGAACAGCAGCGCCTGTACGACCGGCACGGCCGGGAAAACATCCTGCACGACCCCTACTATAACCCCAGCCTGACACAGGACCGGGAGGATTTTTCCGAGAGCGCGGACCTCAAAGCCCTGCAGGAAGGCGCGCTGCCGGTGCATTACAGGGCGTAAAAAGCGGGCGCGCAATTCCACGGCGCTCTCTGCGGTTTGGAATCACCGGGCGGAAAAATACAAAAAGGAGTGAACGGTATGAACATCCGGGGGCATTTTGACATCATCACACGCCACAAGCTGCTGGTCATGAAGTACTGCTTTGCGTGCGGGCTGTACCGGCAGGGGCTGGCCCACGACCTGAGCAAGTACAGCCCCACCGAGTTCATTCCGGGCTGCATCTATTACCAGGGCGACCACAGCCCCAACGAAGCCGAGCGCCAGGCCAAAGGCTACACGGCGGCCTGGCTCCACCACAAGGGGCGCAACAAGCACCACCTGGAATACTGGATCGACTACGGCACCAACAAGCACGGCCTGGAGGGGATGAAGATCCCCCTGCGGTACATCTGCGAGATGGTCTGCGACCGGGTGGCCGCCAGCCAGATCTATCTGGGAGACCGCTACACCGACGCCTCGGCCTGGGAATACTACCAGCGCAGCCGGGACCACTACCTGATGCACCCCGAGTCCCGCGCCATGCTGGAAAAGCTGCTGAAAATGGTCCGCGACCAGGGCCAGGAACGCACTTTCGCCTATATGAAAGCCCTGCTGGGCCTCCATGAGGAATATTGAGCCCTGCCTTCCCGACGGCCCCGGGCAGGGCGAGAGAAGGCCGCCCCTTCGCGCCTAGATGGACGAGGGGACGGCCTTCTTGTTTTTTGGCGTTGGGACATAAAAAGGCCGCCGCACGGCTTGGACAGCTCGTGCGGCGGCTTTTCTGCTGGATGGGACCGCTGGGGCCCGCTGCGAAAGGCAGGCTGTGCGCCTTAGCCCTGTGCAGCGGCCAGGACGGCGTTCAGGTAGCCGGCGGTGTCTGCCAGGGTGGCGCCGGAGATGGCGTCAACAGGGCTCTCCTCGGCGGCCAGAGCCTCGGTGTCCGCAATGGACATGCCGTTGATGTGGTTCTGGATGGCGTCGAAGTTGGCGGCGATGGAAACGGTGGAACCGGCAGCAGCCATGTTGGTGCTGTAGTAGTCGTTGTTCACGCGCTTGGAGCCCAGGACCTTGCCCTCAGCGATGTTCTCGCCGAAGCCGCCGTCGCTGTTGGGCACGCCGGTCACACCGTCGGCGCTGCTCATGAACTGCAGCTCGTCGATGTAGCTCAGGACGATGTTCTCACCGTCGGTCAGAGCGGAAGCCAGGGTGAAGCACTTGGTGCCGTGGGCAGCGCCGTAAGCGACGTTCAGGGTCAGCTGGTCGGATTCACCGGTGAACTCGACAGCCTGGTTCTCCTGGGCGTTGCGGGCAGCCTCAGCGATGGCGTTCAGGTAGCCGGCGGTGTCCACCAGGGTGGCGCCGGAGACCAGGTCAACCGCGTTCTCATCGCTGGCAGCGGTGGTGAGCTCGTCGATGGTCTTGCCCACAGCGTAGTTCTGGATGGCGTCGAAGTTGGCGTCGATGGCGACGGTGGAGCCGGCGCTGGCCATATTCTCGCTGTAGTAAGCGGCGTTCTCGCGCTTGGAAGCCAGGACCTTGCCCTCGGCGTAGCTGGTGCCGAAGTCGGAGTCGCTGTTGGGCACGCCGGTCACGCCGTCAGCAGCGCTCATGAACTGGAATTCGTCCAGGTAAGCGGCAACGATGACGTCGTCCTGGACAACGGCCACGGCATAAGTAAAGCACTTGTCACCGTGGGCGGCGGTGTAGGACTGGCCGATCTGCAGGCCGCCCTCGATCTGGACGTTGGCAGCGGGCTCGGCAGCCTCGGAAGAAGCAGCAGCCTCAGAAGAAGCGGCGGGCTCCTCGGCGATCTCCTCGCCCATGGCGCTGGCCACGGCCTTGCGCACGGCGTCGCTGGTGACGGTAGCGCCGCTGACGCCGTCGATCTCGTAGCCGTTGGCGTCAACGACCTGCTGCTGCAGCTCCTCCAGGGCAGCGCCGCCGATGTCGGGGGTCTCGCTGTCGCCGGTCAGGGTGCAGGCGGTGATGGTGCCGTTCTCCACGGTCAGGGTGGCGGTGACGTCGCCGCCAAAGCCCTTGGCGGTGCCGGTCAGGGTCTCAGCCGCAGAGGAAGCAGCGGTGCTGGACGAGCTGCCGCCGCAAGCCGCAAGGCTGAAGCACAGTGCCCCGGAAAGGGCAATGGAAAGAATACGTTTCATCATAAAAACCTCGCTTTTTACAGTGCCGCGCCGCCCGGACGGCCCGGACGGCCCGGACGGCAGTGTATAACATGTTTTATTATTATAACATAGAAATACCGCTTTGACAATGCAGAAACGCCGTGAATCGTGCAAAATTTCACAAAATTCGGGGCGGACCCTCTTTCCCCGGGCCGCCCACCTGTGCTACAATAAGACCCATACGAGGAGAGGGGGTATAGTAAGATGTATATACCAGTCAGCCGGGTCCTGCCGCTGCGCAGGCCGGACGAAGTGGACATCCAGCAGGCGGCGCGGTATATGGGGGCGAGGGGCGGCCCGGACGCGGCCACCCGGGCTTTGCTGGAGCGGTGGGCCCCGCCCCTGCTGGCCGCCGCCGCGCCCCGGGCGGTCTGGCTGCGGGCGTCCGTCGGGGCGCTGGCAGAGCTGTGGCAGGGGGGCGACATTGCGCGGCACCTGGCCGGCTGCGGCGAGGCGGTGCTGCTGGCGGTGACGCTGGGCCCCGGGGTGGACGCCCAGATCCGCCGGGCCGGGGTGGGAGACGTGGCGGCCGGCGCGGCCTCCGACGCTCTGGCCAGCGCCCTGGCCGAACAGGCCACCGACCAGGCCGAAGCCCGGCTGCGGGCGATGGCCGCGGCGGAAGGGGTGTACCTCACCGGGCGGTACTCGCCGGGATACGGCGACTGGCCCATCGGGGTGCAGCCCCGCATCGCCGCCCTGCTGGACACTTCCCGGCGGATCGGCCTGTGCGTGACCGATACCTGTTTGATGCTGCCCCGCAAGAGCGTCACGGCGGCGCTGGGGGTCAGCCGGGAGCCTGTGACCGGGTACCGCGCCGGCTGCGCCCACTGCCAGCTGCGGGACAAGTGTGAATACCGAAAGAGAGGCGAGACCTGTGAGAGCTGAAGAACTTCTGCATACACGCGAGACCATTTTGCTGGACGGGGCCATGGGCACCATGCTGCAGGCCGCGGGGCTGGCCCTGGGGGCCAAGCCCGAGGTGCTGAACATCGAAAATCCCGCCCTGATCGAATCCATCCACGCCCAGTACGCGGCGGCGGGCAGCCGCATCCTCTGCGCCAACACCTTTGGCGCGTCGGCCCACAAGCTGGCCGGCAGCGGGTATACGGTGGCCCAGGTGGTGGCCGCCGGCATCGGCTGCGCGCGCCGGGCGGCGGAGCCCTGCGGCGCCCTGGTGGCTTTGGACATCGGCCCGCTGGGCGAACTGCTGGAGCCCGCCGGCACCCTGCCCTTTGAGGATGCGGTGGCGGCCTTTGCCGAGATCGTCCGGGCCGGGGCGGAGGCCGGGGCCGACCTGATCCTCTGTGAGACCTTTACCGACCTGTACGAGCTGAAAGCCGCCCTGCTGGCCTGCAAGGAAACCTGCGCTTTGCCGGTGCTGGCCAGCATGAGCTTTGAGGCCGGCGGCCGCACCTTTACCGGCTGCACGGTGGGCAGCTTTGCCGCTACCGCACGGGGCCTCGGGGCCGACGCCCTGGGCATCAACTGCAGCCTGGGCCCCAAAGAGATCCTGCCCATGGCGCGGGCCCTCTGCGAGGCGGCGCCGGGGGACTACCCCGTCTTTATCAAGCCCAACGCCGGCCTGCCTCGGGCGGACGGCAGCGGCTACGACATCACCCCGCAGCTGTTCGCCATGCAGATGAAGCCCTACCGGGAGCTGGGGCTGTTTGCGGCGGGGGGCTGCTGCGGTACCACCCCCGATTTTATCCGGGCGCTGCACAAGGTGTTCGACGGGGGCAAGGCGGGCCGGGCGGCCCACCCTATGCCCTCGGTGCTGTGCACCCCCGTCCAGTATGTGACGGTGGACGGGATCACGGTGGTGGGCGAGCGGATCAACCCCACCGGCAAAAAGCGCTTCCAGCAGGCCATCCGGGAGGGGGACGTGGACTACATCCTGGCCCAGGCCATCAGCCAGGCCGAGAGCGGGGCCGCCGTCCTGGATGTGAATGTGGGCGTGCCCGGCGTGGACGAGCCCGCCGTGATGGAGCGTGTGGTGAAAGCCCTGCAGAGCGTGGTCAGCCTGCCTTTGCAGCTGGATTCTTCCAACGCCGCCGCCCTCGAGCGGGGGCTGCGGGTGTACAACGGCAAGCCCATCGTCAACTCGGTGAACGGGGAGCAGGCGGTGCTGGATAAGCTGCTGCCCCTGTGCAAAAAGTACGGCGCGGCGGTGGTGGGCCTGACCCTGGACGAGCGGGGCATCCCCAAGACGGCCGCCCAGCGGGTGGCCATTGCCGCCCGCATCCGGGACGCGGCCCTGGCCGCCGGCATCCCGCGCGAGGATATCTACATCGACTGCCTGACCCTGACCGCCAGCGCCCAGCAGGAGGACGTCATGGCCACGCTGGAGGCCCTGCGCGCCTGCAAGGAGGAACTGGGGGTGCGCACGGTGCTGGGCGTGTCCAACATCAGCTTTGGGCTGCCCTGCCGGCCCTACCTGAACGCCGCCTTTTTGACCATGGCCATGTACGCAGGGCTGGACCTTGCCATCATGAACCCGGCCAGCGAGGAGATGATGGGGGCGGTCTATGCCTATGGCGTCCTGTCGGGGCGGGACAAGCAGAGCGGGCAGTACATCGCCCGGTACGCCGGGCGGCAGATGCCGTCCCAGGCGGCCCAGTCCGCTGCGCCGCAGGCAGCCGCCCCGGCCGGGGAGAGCGCTCCCGCCGGGCCCTACGCCCCCCTGATGAAGGCGGTGGAGCAGGGCCTGAAAGGGGAGGCCGCGGCCCACACGCGGGCGCTGCTTGCCAGCCGGGACCCGCTGGACCTTGTGGACCACGCCCTGATCCCCGCCCTCGACGCGGTGGGCGCGGGGTACGAGAAGGGCACGCTGTTCCTGCCCCAGCTGCTGCAGTCGGCCAGCGCCGCCCAGGCCGCCTTTGAGGAGATCAAGGCCGCGGTGGCGAAAAACGGCGCGTCCGGCGCGAGCAAGGGCAAGATCGTGCTGGCCACCGTCAAGGGAGATGTGCACGACATCGGCAAGAACATCGTGCGGGTCATTTTGGAAAATTACGGCTTCGAGGTGCTGGACCTGGGCCGGGACGTCCCGCCCGAGAAAGTGGTGGAGGCGGTGCGCGAAAGCGGCGCGCGCCTCGTGGGCCTGTCCGCTTTGATGACCACCACCCTCAAGAGCATGGCCGAGACCATCGAGGCGCTGCACAAAGCAAAGCTCGACTGCAAGATCATGGTGGGAGGCGCGGTGCTGACCGAGCGCTACGCCCTCGAGATCGGCGCCGACTGGTACGCGAAGGACGCCAAGCGTTCAGCAGACATCGCCAAGGCGTTTTACGGGGTGCAGTGAGCCGTTTGGGCGTTGTTTTCAAACTGTTCAAAAAGTCCACAAAAAGCTGCCACAAATTAGCAGTATACTAAGGGTGCAGTCGGGGAGGAGAGAAAACCTCCTCACAAAGTGGATTTACTTCCTTTTGAAAAAGGGGCCCCCAAACCCTCGACGCCGCGCGGCCCGAACAAGCCGCCGGCGGCTCCGACATCCTACTGTTCCCCCGCCCATGCCAGGCAATCGCCGGGCGGCGGACAGACTACTTACTCTCTCCACTCCGGTGGAGTTTCCGATAAAGACAGCGCCGGCTCTTCTCCTTTTTCACGGCGCTGTCTTTTTTAGCGTGTCGAGGCCGGCACGCTCCAGTGGGAACCCGTTTCCGCGCCCGCCCGCCGGTGTCCCGGCTGTCTGCTCATGGCAGGCGGCCGGGAGTTTTTTTGTATGGAACGCCGAAACTGCCCGCCTACAGTTGACAACTGTGCGCCTGTGTGGTACCATAACGGACGGAAACCGAATATGGCAAGGGAAGTCTTTAGGAAAACGGCGTATGCCTGCCGAAGGAGCAAAACTCTCAGGCGGCCCCATCGGGCTGGGACTAAAGATGGATGTGGCTCTGGAGAAGCTCATTGCGAGGACCGAAGGTGCAAGGCGGCGACGCCGAATCTCTCAGGTAAAAGGACAGAGTAAAGAGGGCGGGCCCCTGTGGGCTTCGCCGGTCTTTTTTGTTTTGGGGAATGAGCTGGACAGCGCCGCCGCGCGTCCGGCTCTTTTTTTGCGCCCCGCGCCCCTGGCCCCGGCATCCGCCATACGATTGGGAAATTGGGAAACGAGAGGGGAAACGAACATGGAACAAACACTGAGCGCTTTTGTCAACGCAGTGAACGACGTGCTCTGGAACAAGCAGCTGCTCTTGCTGTTTTTGCTGCTGGGCACCGGCATCTACTTTACCGTCCGCACCCGGTTCATCCAGGTGCGCGGCTTTGGCGAGGGGCTGCGCCGGGTCTTCGGCGGCTTTTCGCTGAACGGTGAAAAGGCCGGCAAACACGGCATGAGCTCTTTCCAGGCTTTGACCACCGCCATCGCGGCCCAGGTGGGCACCGGCAACATCACCGGCTGCGCCACCGCCCTGTATTCGGGCGGGCCCGGCGCCATCTTCTGGATGTGGTTTTCGGCCTTCTTCGGGATGGCCACCATCTACGGCGAGGCGGTGCTGGCCCAGCTGTACAAGACCAAGGGCGCCGACGGCCAGACCACCGGCGGCCCCATCTACTACATCCGCGCGGCCTACAAGGGCCGGCTGGGCAAGGGGCTGGCGGTGTTTTTCTCGGTGGCCATCATCCTGGCGCTGGGCTTTATGGGCAACATGGTGCAGTCCAACTCCATCGGCGAGGCGTTCTACAACGCTTTCGGGGTGCCCCGCATCGTGATGGGCGTTTTGGCGGCGGCCATCGCGGCGTTCATCTTCATCGGCGGGGTCAAGCGGCTGGCCTCCGTCACCGAAAAGATGGTCCCCATCATGGCCGGCCTGTACATCCTGGGCGGCCTGATCGTCCTGTTCATCAACCGGGAGGCCCTGCCCGGCGCCATCCGCTCCATCTTTGTCTGCGCCTTTGACCCCCAGGCCATGTTCGGCGGCGTGGCCGGCCTGGGCGTCAAGGAGGCCATGCGGTACGGCGTGGCCCGCGGCCTGTTCTCCAACGAGGCCGGCATGGGCTCCACGCCCCACGCCCACGCCCTCGCCCGGGTGGACAAACCCCAGGACCAGGGCCTGGCCGCCATGATCGGCGTCTTTATCGACACCTTCATCGTCCTGACCATGACCGCCCTGGTGATCCTCAGCTCGGGGCTGCTGCAGCCCCTGCAGGAGGGCGGCCTGACCGGCACCGCCCTGGCCCAGGCGGCTTTCAACCAGGCGTTCGGCTCGTTCGGCAACGCCTTTGTAGCGGTGTGTATGCTGTTCTTTGCCTTTTCCACCATCATCGGCTGGTACTTCTTCGGCGAGACCAACGTCAAGGCCCTGCTGGGGCCCAAGGCGGTGCGGCCCTACGCCGTCATTGCTGTGCTGTGCATCGTGGTGGGCTCGGTCCAGAAGGTGGATCTGGTCTGGAATATGTCCGATATGTTCAACGGCCTGATGGTCATCCCCAACCTGCTGGGCGTGCTGGCGCTGTCCGGCGTGGTGGCAAAGCTGGCCCGGGGCGGTAAGGCCGAGGCCGACGAGGCCCAGAAAGAGGCCGCCGCCCGCGCCGCAGCGGCTGAACAAAACTAAACGCAAAAACGTCCTGCCTCCCATCGGGAAGCAGGGCGTTTTCTATCATATCGTATAATAGTCCCCGGTCGGGGCGGGGCGGGCCAGGTCGGCCAGGGTGATCTTGTCGAGGTAGCCGCGGATCACCTCGTCCAGGCCGCGCCACAGCTCGTAGGTGCGGCACTCGGGCAGGCGGGCGCAGTCAGGCGCGCCCGGTCCCAGGCAGGCCACCGGCGCGAGGCTGCCCTCGGTCAGCAGCAGAATGTCCGACACGCGGTACTGGCTGGCGGGGCGGGTCAGCCGGTAGCCGCCCCCTTTGCCCCGCAGCCCCTGCAGCAGCCCGTGCTGGACCAGGGTCTTGAGGATGTTTTCGAGGTATTTTTCCGAGATGCCCTGCCGGGCCGCGATGGCCTTGAGGGGGATGTACTTGTCGGATGGGTTTTCGGCCAGGTCGATCATGACGCGCAGGGCGTACCGGCCTTTTGTCGAAACGATCATAACCACTGCTCCTTCTAACGGTGATTTGAACCTATTATACGACAAGGGATATAGCTTTTCAACCATGGGATGAAAGAATGTTGACAAAAGCCGGCGGCAAAGCTATAATGCCGGTAAACGAACCGGTCAAATAGGAAAAGGAGGAAGCCCCATGAGCAGAATTTACACTTCGGCCGAACAGCTGATCGGCCACACGCCCCTGTTGGAGCTGAGCCGCATCGAGCGCGGCGAACAGCTGGAGGCCCGCATCCTGGCCAAGATCGAATCCATGAACCCCGGCGGCTCGGTGAAGGACCGGGTGGCCAAGGCCATGCTGGACGACGCGGAGGCCAAGGGCCTGCTCAAGCCGGGGGCGGTCATCATCGAGCCGACCTCGGGCAACACCGGCATCGGGCTGGCCAGCGTGGGCGCGGCCCGGGGCTACCGGGTCATCATCGTGATGCCCGAGACCATGAGCATGGAGCGCCGCCTTTTGATGAAAGCCTACGGCGCCGAGCTGGTCCTGACCGAGGGCAGCAAGGGGATGAGCGGGGCCATTGCCCGCGCCAACGAGCTGGCCGCCGAGATCCCCGGGGCCTTTGTGCCGGGGCAGTTCGATAACCCGGCGAACCCCGCAGCCCACGAGGCCGCCACCGGCCCCGAGATCTGGGAGGACACCGACGGCCAGGTGGACATTTTTGTGGCGGGCATCGGCACCGGCGGCACCATCACCGGCGTGGGGCGCTACCTGAAAAGCAAGAACCCCGCCGTCCGGGTGGTGGGCGTCGAGCCGGCCACGTCGGCGGTGCTGAGCGGCGGCGCGCCCGGCCGCCACGACCTGCAGGGCCTGGGCGCGGGCTTTGTGCCCAAGGTGCTGGATACCTCCATTTACGACGAGATCATCCCGGTGGCCGACGAGGACGCCTATGCGGCCGGCCGCCGGCTGGGCCGCGAGGAAGGCGTGCTGGCGGGCATTTCGTCGGGCGCGGCGGTGTGGGCCGCCATCCAGCTGTCCCGCCGCCCCGAGAACAAGGGCAAGACCATCGTCACCCTCCTGCCCGACACCGGCGACCGCTACCTCTCCACCAAAATGTTTGCGGAGTAAGAACACCTAACAAAACCGAAAAGCGATTAAAGCGGCAGCAAGGGCGAAAAAA
>NBJMR02800__coassemble_1315_pt1 | contig 81806 bp, 73 predicted proteins | sample NBJMR02800__metabat2_low_PE_044 | metagenome-assembled genome bin NBJMR02800
GCGAAAAGGAGGCCGCCATCCTGCGGGCCGACGCCATCAAGCAGCAGCGCATCCTCGAAGCCGAGGGCGAGGCCCAGGCCATCCTGGCGGTGCAGAAGGCCGAGGCGGACGCCATCCGCCTGCTGAACGAGGCCGACCCCGACGGCAAGGTGATCGCCCTGCGCAGCCTCGATACGCTGGCCAAAGTGGCCAACGGCAAAGCCACCAAGATCATCATCCCCTCCGAGCTGCAGAACCTGGGCGCGCTGGTGCCCTCCGTTGCAGAGCTGCTGACCGACCCCAAACCCACCGAGTAACATTCCCGACACAGCAACGCCCCCGCATCCTGATCCGGACGCGGGGGCGTTTTTGCGCAACAAAAGTCCCGTCCAGCCGACATGTGCGGATGGACGGGACACATACAGGGAAATTTGCCGCTGAGAGTGTGCGAGGCCGCCAGGCCGAGTGCATGGTTCAGCGGCAAATTTTGTCCCCAGGGACTGCGCAGCTGAGGCGCATCCTGCGGATGAAACAGCCGAAGCGGAGCAGGGGCAGCGGTCTGCCATTTTCAAGCGCCATTTTTGGCGTGCAGAAAATGCAGGGAACCGCAACCATTAGGGGGAAGGAATTTCTGTCGCGCGACTGCGCGCAGAAATGGGTTCCCCCTAAAGCGTGTCGCCAGACACGCTTTTATAGTTTCAGTTCGTAGATGTAGTCGGGGATCACCTCGTTGGTGCCGCCTTTGGTGTAGCTGCCCTCGGCGATGATGAGGGCGCCCACCTTGCGGGCCAGCGCGTTGGAGGCCGCGTTTTCCTGGGCGATGCAGATGGTCACCGCATTGGCCCGGCGGGAGCGGGCATAGCCGATCAGCCCTTCCACGATCTCGGTACCGTAGCCCTGGCGCTGGAAGTCGGGGTGGACGGCATAGGCGATGTCATAGCTGCGGCCGCTGTTCTCGGGCACAAAGCTGCAGGTGCCGATCCGCTGGCCGGTCACCCGGTCCACCGCCACCAGATGGCAACAGTCCAGCGAATCGCCCAGCCCCTCGATCGACTTGGTGTAGGCCTCCAGATCCGGGATAGCCTCCAGGGCAGGGTCGGACAGCCAGCGGCCGGTCTCCGGGTCGTTCCACAGGCTCATGGCAAAGGGCGCGTCCTCGGGCGTAAAGCCGCGCAGCGCCAGGCGCGGGGTCTCGATGGTCTCGATCTTCATAGCGACATCCCCTCCATTTTACACGATGGGTGCAGGTTTTCAGGCTTCTGCGTCCTCTTCCCCGTCCTCGTCCAGGGCGATGAGAAAGGCCGCCTGCTTCACTTTGCCGCAGCCCTGGGCCTTGATGCCCGTCTTGTAGGGCTCGCCGGCCAGGAACAGGGCGAACCGCCCCTCGCACAGCATCCCGGCGGCGCTGGTGGGCGCGCTGCCATAGGCGGGCGCGTCCTCCCCCGCCGGCTTTTTGACCGCGAAGTCCCCCAGGGAGACCTCGAACATCTCGCTGCCGGCAAGGTCGGTCAGCAGGGTCAGGCGGCCTTCGCGGCAGGCGAAGTCCACCTTTTCCCCGCTCTGGGGGGTCAGTGTGCGGACTTCCGCCACCACGGCGTCCCCGTCCACACGGGTGCGGCCCTCAGGCAGGGTGGCAATGTCCCGGGCCATGATGTACTCGATGGCGGTGTCCAGGTTGCGGCTGATGCCCAGGTAGTTGGGCAGGTTGTTCAGGGTATCAAAAATCATAGCTCCCTCACTTGCTCAGAGACAGGATGGCGTCCTTGATGCGCTGGGCGGCCACACGGGTCTTTTCGGCGTCGCCGAAGGCGGTCAGGCGGAAGTAGCCCTCGCCGCAGGGGCCGAAGCCCACGCCCGGGGTGCCCACCACGCCGGCGTTTTCCAGCAGCCAGTCGAAGAAGGTCCAGCTGTCCATGTTGCCGGGGCAGCGCAGCCAGATGTAGGGGCTGTTGTGGCCGCCGCAGTACCAGACGCCGCACTCGTTCAGGGCGCTGGCGATGACCCTGGCGTTCTGGCGGTAGTAGTCCAGGTTGGCCTGGATCTCGGCCATGCCCTCTTTGGTAAAGACGGCCGCGGCGCCACGCTGGACGATGTAGGGCACGCCGTTGAACTTGGTGGTCTGGCGGCGGAGCCAGAGCTTGTTCAGGTTCATGCCCTCCCGCTCCAGCTGGTGGGGCACCACCGTGTAGCCGCAGCGGGTGCCGGTGAAGCCGGCGATCTTGGAGAAGGAGCAGATCTCAATGGCGCAGTCCCGCGCACCCTCCACCTCAAAGATGCTGCGGGCCAGCCCCTCCTCCGAGACGAAGCACTCGTAAGCGGCGTCGTAGAGGATGACGGCGTTGTTGGCCTTGGCGTAGTCCACCCACTGCTTGAGCTGATCGCGGTTATAGGCCGCGCCGGTGGGGTTGTTGGGGCTGCAGATGTAGATGATATCGGCCTTGACGGCGGGGTCGGGCATGGCCAGGAAGCCGTTGGCCTCGCTGGTGGGGGCATAGACGATCTTGCGGCCGTCGGTGACGTTGTCGTCCACATAGGTGGGATAGACGGGGTCGGGCACCAGGACGGTGTTGTTCTCACTGAACAGGCCCAGGATGTTGGCCAGGTCACTCTTGGCGCCGTCGCTGATGAAGATCTCGTCCGCCTCCAGCTGGACGCCGTGCCCGGCGTAATAGCCCTGCACAGCCTCGCGGAGGAAGTCATAGCCCTGCTCGGGGCCGTAGCCGTGGAAGCCCGCGGCGGTGCCCATCTCGGCCACAGCGTCCTGCATGGCCTTGACCACGCTGCCAGCCAGGGGGCGGGTCACATCCCCGATGCCCAGCCGGATGACCTCGCGGTCGGGGTGGGCTTTCTGGAAAGCCGCCACCCGGTGGTTGATGTCCACAAAGAGGTAGCTGGCTTTGAGCTCGTTGTAATGCTGGTTCATTTTCATGGTGGTATCCCTCTCTTTACAGTTTTGCGATCCCCTCGCAGACGGTGACGGCGGGGCCGGTCATCAGCAGGCGGCGGCCGGGCAGCACCCGGATGGTCAGATCGCCGCCCCGCAGCTCCACCCGGATGTCCTGTCCGGCGGGCACCAGGCCCAGCTCGGTCAGGGCGGCCACCGAGGCGCAAGCCCCCGTGCCGCAGGCCCAGGTCTCCCCGCTGCCCCGCTCCCACACCCGCATCCGGATGCGGGTATCGTCCAGCTTCTGGACGAACTCGGTGTTGATCCGCTCGGGGAAATTTTCATGCCGCTCAAAGGCGGGGCCCACGGCGGCCAGGTCCATCCCGTCCACATCCTCCACCACGGTGACGCAGTGGGGGTTGCCCACGCTGATGCAGGTGACGTTCCAGTCCCGCCCGGCGGCAGACAATGTGCAGCCCACCAGGGGCCCCGGCCCCATATGGACGGCGGGCAGATCGGCAGCCATGGCGCTGTAGCAGCCCATTTCCACCTGCCACTGGCCTTCGCCCTGCCAGCGCAGGGTCTTGGGGCCGCTCAGAGTGTCGATCAGCAGTTCGTCCCGGGCGGCGCAGGCGGCGTCGTGGGTGCGCAGCCACTCGGCTACGCAGCGGATGCCGTTGCCGCACATTTTGCCTTCGCTGCCGTCGGCGTTGTAAATGCGCATGAAAGCCGCAGCCCCCGGCGTCTGGGGCGCGCAGATGCAGACGATGCCGTCCGCTCCGATGGAAAAATGCCGGGCCGACCATTTCCGGGCCAGCGCCTCGATCTGCTGCGGCAGGCCGGCGGTGCGGCAGTCCAGATAGATATAGTCGTTGGCGCAGCCCTGCATTTTGGTAAAGGCTAAGTCCATGGTATCCCTCCCCTTGCAAAAACGGAGCGCGGCGCCGGGCCGGTCTCCTGTGCGTTCCCTACTATTATAATAGCCAAACCGCTTTCTGACAAGCGTCAGGGGCAATTTTCGCCAGAATCGCAAAACAGGGCTTGACAACAGCAGGCCCTTACGCTATAAACATAAGAGGAACTTTTGTGCAGCGGCTGTGCCGGGCACCGAAAAAAGAGGAACGAATAAAAGGAGAGAACCCCATTATGGAGAGCACTTTTGAGAAGATCCGCGGCTTTTTGGCCGAGCAGCTGGGCGTGGACGCCAGCCAGATCACCATGGACAGCGACCTGCTGAACGATTTTGACGCCGACAGCCTGGACATCGTGGACATGGTCATGACCCTGGAGGACGAGTTCGGCATCGAGGTGCCCGACGACGCCATCGAGAACCTGCACACCGTCGGCGACGTGGTCCGCTTTGTGGACAGCCAGCTGGCTTAAGGCGGCGCGGCTCCCGTCTGGGTTGAGCGGGGGCTTTTGATTTCGGGCCGGGGCGGAAGGGCAATCCCCTTTGGCGCACGGCCGTGACAGAGAGGAACGGAAATAGAATGGCAAAAGAGACGAAAAAGCTGGTCCAGGCCATCACCAGCCAGGAAGAAAACTTCGCCCAGTGGTACACCGACATCTGCGTCAAGGCCGAACTGGTGGAGTATTCCAGCGTGAAGGGCTTCATCATCCTGCGGCCTTACGGCCAGGCCATCTGGGAGAACATCCAGAAGAACCTGGACGCCCGCTTCAAGGCCACCGGCCACGAGAACGTGGCCATGCCGGTGCTGATCCCCGAGAGCCTGCTGAAAAAGGAAGGCGACCTGGTCAACGGCTTTGCCCCCGAAGTGGCCTGGGTGACCATGGGCGGCAGCGATGAGCTGGAAGAGCGGCTGGCCGTCCGGCCCACCAGCGAGACCATGTTCTGCGACCACTGGTCCCGCGTGCTGCACAGCTACCGCGAACTGCCCATGAAGTACAACCAGTGGTGCAGCGTGGTCCGGTGGGAAAAGACCACCCGCCCCTTCCTGCGCAGCCGGGAGTTCTGGTGGCAGGAGGGCCACACCATCCATGAGACGAGCGAGGAGGCCGAGGCCGAGACCATGGCCCAGCTGAACTGCTACGCCAGTTTCTGCGAGGACGATCTGGCCATTCCCGTGGTCAAGGGCCGCAAGACCGACAAGGAAAAGTTTGCCGGCGCCGAGGCCACCTACACCATCGAGGCGATGATGAAGGACGGCAAGGCCCTGCAGAGCGGCACCAGCCACTACTTCGGCGACAAGTTCAGCCGCGCCTACGACGTCACCTTCACCGGCCGGGACAACCAGCTGCACTATCCCTTCCAGACCAGCTGGGGCGTCTCCACCCGCCTGGTGGGCGCCATCATCATGACCCACGGCGACGACGACGGCCTGATCCTGCCCCCGGCCATTGCGCCCTGGCAGGTGGTGGTGGTGCCCATCGCGCCCCACAAGCCCGGCGTGGCTGAGAAGGCCGCCGAGGTGGCCGCCTCCATCAGCCAGTACGCCCGCGTCAAGCTGGACGACAGCGACAACGCCCCCGGCTGGAAGTTCAGCCAGTGGGAGATGAAGGGCGTGCCCCTGCGCCTGGAGCTGGGCCCCAAGGACCTGGAAAAGAACCAGTGCGTCCTGGTCCGCCGCGACACCCGCGAAAAGACCTTCGTCAGCCTGGACGATCTGCCCACCGCCATCCCCGCCCTGCTTGCCGACCTGACTCGCGATCTGTACCAGCGCGCCCTCGAAAACCGCGAAAAGCGCACTTGGGCCGCCAAGACCATGGACGAGGTGAAGGCCCTGGCCGCTGCCAATACCGGCTACATCAAGACCATGTGGTGCGGCGACCTCGACTGCGAGCTGAAGATGAAGGAAGAAGCTGGCCTGTCCAGCCGCTGCATGCCCTTCGAGCAGGAGCAGATCAGCGACGTCTGCCCCGTCTGCGGCAAGCCGGCCAAGACCATGATCTACTGGGGCGTGGCCTATTGATGTGACTCCGTCCCCTGCACAGCTGAACCAAGATACAAAAATGCCCCCGTCCGTCTGGACGGGGGTTTTGCTGTCAGCAACTCAAAACAAATCGCTGTGGGTGCCCGTTCGGGTCCCCACTTAACCGTCAGCATCCAGGTCCTCCATCAGCTCCTTCACCGAGGTGAAGCCGCGGCTCAGCCCAACGCCGTTGCGGGCATCCCGAATGGCCTGCAAAGTTTCTGCGTTCGGTACAGGCTCCCCGATGCGGAACGGGATCGCCTGTTCCCGCACCGACTGCCGCAGAAAAATATTCACAGCCGTGGTCAGGTTCATGCCCAGACTTTCAAACAGGTCCTGGGCCTGCTCTTTGAGCTCCGGGTCGATTTTGATATTGGTGCTTACCGGTGTCATGGCTCACGCCTCCTTTCATGCCTATTATACGCCTATCAGGCCCATTTTGTAAATAGTTTGGGCGCAAATAACCCCCGTCCGTCTGGACGGGGGTTTTCGTTTGATTCAGGTCAGGGGCAGAAACTCGGCCACCAGCAGATCGACGCAGGCGCCGTAGCTCTGCATCCCCAGCTCCTGGCCGTAGCTGCGCAGGAAGCTGTCGTAGACCGTCTCCCCTACCTCGCGGACGGGGCCTTCCCAGGATGCCCAATAGGCGTTGTTGTAGGCAAAGTCGGCGCGGGCGGCGGCGGGCAGTTCGGCCATGCAGGCCGCCGCGGCCTCGGGGTCCGCGCGGTAAAGGGCATTGGACAGGTGCTGGTAGCTGTACAGCCAGCCCGAGTAGACGTAGGCGGGGCGGCCGCTGGCGATGGACGCCATGATGCCCACAAAATTGGCCTCCTGCTCGGCGGCGACGCCCCGCTGGTGGGCGTATTCGTGGGCGATGGTCACAGGCAGGAACACCTCGGGGCAGTCCACGTTGAGGGTGCTCTCCCCGGTGAGGGGGCACAGATACCCGGTAAAGCCCCAGGCGCTCATGAGTTTGGAGTAGAAAGCGGGCTTGGCCCGGCGGTCGGGCCCTTCCAGAAAGGCCCAGCGGCCGGTCAGGCCGTCATAGAGGCCCGCCGTGTCCGCCATGATGTCCTCACGGCTGACGGCAAAGCGGCCCGCCTCGTCCCGCGGGACGCTGTCCGCGCAGGCTGCCACCTGCCGGCCAAAGTAGCGGGCCACTGCTTCCAGCTGGGCCGCGCTGACCGGGGCAGTTTCCATCCCCGCCTTTTCGGCAAAGCTGGCGGCGTAATACTGGGTGCCCCACAGGGCGCACACCCCGGCGTACCCCCACAACAGCAGCACGGCCAGATGCAGCCCAAACGCGCCCAGTGCGGCAGGCTGGCCGTGGGCCGCCTGCCAAACAGCGCGGACCAGCAGCCCCACCGCCCCGAGGATGAGCAACGTGGCCCCGGCCTCGCAGACGCTGAAGGGCAGCGGGTCGCACACCGCGCCCAGCGCCCGCTTGACCGGCATCGAAACGGACTCCACCCACCAGTCCATGGCGGCGCGGCTGGAACGGGCCGCCCCAAACAGGGCCAGTGCCGCCAACGCCCCGGCCAGCCCCAGCAGAGCCGCCCGGTGGGCCGCCAGAAATGCTTTCAGGCCGCTCAACGGTCAAAGGTGGTGCGCAGGGTGGTCTGCCAGTTCTCGCCCGGGGCCAGGATGGCGGCGGCAGCGCGCTTGCGCCAGGACGGGCCGTCCGCCTCGGCGGCGGGCAGGCTGTGCCAGGGCTCGATGCAGACAAAGCGCATGGGTTCCGACCGGGCGCTCCAGATCAGGGTGTAGGGATAATCCGCAATGTCACAGGTGATGTTGCGGCCGGTGTCCTTTTCATACAGGCCGAGGGTCTTGCTGCGCAGCCCCGCCATGCAGAAGCTGTCGTTGTCGAACATATGTTCTTCCAGCTGGATGGCGGCGGCGTTCTTCCACTGGTAGAAGCACTTGCCGCTCAGCAGGCCGTTGGGCCGGGCGTCCAGGATGACGGGGCTTTCGGGCCGGTCGAAGCGGAATTCGTAGTCGGCGATGGTGTGCTTGTCGTCAAAGGGGACGTTGAAGGCCGGGTGATACCCGATGCCAAAGGGCAGGGGCTCGGCCGCGCCGGCGGGGTTTTCCACCGTCAGGGTGTGGCAGACCGTCTTGCCTTCCAGCCGGAAAGTGCTGGTCAGGACAAAGTCATAGGGGAAGCGGGCCGCCTTGATCTCATCGTCGGCCCGCAGCTCCATGCGGATGACGTCGGGGCCGGCTTCCAGCAGCGTGTGCTCGAGATCCCGGGCAAAGCCGTGCTGCCCGCCCTTGTAGCTCTTGCCCGCGTGGGTCAGGATGCCCCCTGCCAGCTTGCCCGTCCAGGGGAACAGGATGGGCGCGTGCCGCCCCCAGACCGATTTGTCCGCCTGCCAGAGCATTTCTTCTCCGGCGGCGTTGCGGACGCTGACCGCCTCCGCGCCGTGAGTGTCCACCGTAAGGGTCAAAAATTCGTTGTGAATGGTTGCCTGCATGAGACCTTTCTCCTTTCATGCGCCCTCCCCTTTGGGGAGGGGCCTGTGTTTCAAACGATTTATACGCTTTCGCCGGGGATGCAGTGGTACCCCACCAGCTGGGTCTGGCTGACCGGCTCGTCCTCCAACAGCTTCAGGACGGTGTCGGCGCAGACGCAGGCGGCCGTCTCCACATCGAAGCAGACGGTGGTCAAGGGCGGGGTCATCAGCTCGCTGGTCTCGTAGCCGCCGAAACCGGTCACGGCGATGTCCTCCGGGATGCGCAGCCCCAGCTCCCGGGCGGCCTTGTAGACGCCGTAGGCGATGCGGTCGGTGGCGCACAGCAGCACCTCGGGCCGGTCGGGGCCCGTGAGGATCTCCCGCGCCCGGGTGTAGGCGGTCTGGAGGGTGAAGTCCGCCTCCCAGGTGCGCACGCCGGTGACACCGCACCCGGCCAGCCCTTTCAGGATGCCCTCCTTGCGCCGCTTGCCCACCGCTTCGTCCTGCTCGGTGACCCAGAGGCAGCCCGCCTTCCGGTAGCCGCGGCCCGCCACATAGAGGCCCAGCGCCTCCCCCGCGGCAAAGTCGTCGTTGACCACCGAGACGCCGCCCTCGAACACCTGCCCGAAAAAGACTACAGGGGTATCCATCCGGGCCACCTGCTCCCGGTGGGCCTGCGTGATGTAGCTGGCCACCACGATGATGCCGTCCACCCGCATCCGCTCCAGGTTTTCCAGGCTGCGGACCTCAAAGTCCAGATCGCCTTCGGTGTTGACGAACAGCGGGGTGTAATCCTTGGTGCGCAGGTATTTGTCCATCGCCGTCAGGACGCGGGGCGTGGTGGTGGAATCAAAGCCCGGCAGGATCACGCCGATCAGGTTGGAACGCTTGGCGCTGAGCCGGGCAAATGGGTTCGCTTTGAAATGATAGTAGGCGACTGCCTCTTTGATGCGGTCATAGTTGCCCTCCCGGACGCCTTTGCCGTTCAGATAGCGGGAGACGGTGCTCTTGGACACCCCTGCCCTTTTTGCCACATCGTTGATGGTAGACCGGTGATCGGCCATAACGCTTACCCCCTGATGCTTTATTTTCTGTATGAAAATGTGTGAAATCACCATTTTCAAATTTTCTTTATTGTAGCACAGCCGCACAAACCCGTCAAATAGAGAATTGTGCGCAATATTTTGTACATTTCGATGCAAACCGGTTCTATAAAATGGCAGATTTTTTTGTCAGCGCGGCGGCCCTGCCCTTTGCCGGCCGGGCGGAATTTGATCCCATGGGCGGTTTTGTGATTGAAGACAGCCGGGGAAATGGTGTATAATCCCTTTCAAGGACGCCCACAGGGGCCCCGGCCCGCAGGTCCGGCCCCTTTTGTTGTCTGCCAAAGGATCAAAAAAGAAAGGATCGCAGCCATGGCAATCGAATTTCACAAACGCGGAGGCCGTCACCCAGGCCGGCCCGCTGGCCAAAGGCCCGCGCTTCACCACCGACGGGGCCCCCGACGCGGAGGGGAACTTCGTCTTTCCGGTGTACCGGATCGGGGCCGCGGAATGACCGGCCCCGGAAAGGAGGTATCCTCATGTCTGTTCCTGTAAACCGCGGGCCGCTGGGCTTCGGCCTGATGCGCCTGCCCCGGAAAGCCCTCGGCATCGACCTGGCCGCCACCTGCCGGATGGTGGACCGCTTTCTGGAGGCGGGCTACACCTACTTTGACACCGCCCACATCTACGTCGGCTCGGAGGAGGCCGCCCGCAAAGCGCTGGTGGAGCGCCACCCGCGGGACAGCTTCACCCTGACCACCAAGCTCCATGCCGGCATGGCCCTGACCGAAAAGGCCGCCAAAAAGCAGCTGGAAACCAGCCTCAAGCGGACCGGCGCGGGCTATTTCGACTACTACCTGCTCCACTCGGTGATGGAGTCCAACGCCGCCAAGTACGACCGCTACGGCCTGTGGGACTTCGTCCACGAGCAGCAGGCCCGGGGGCTGATCCGGGAATACGGATTTTCCTTCCACGGCGGGCCGGCCCTGCTGGACAAGCTGCTGACCGAGCACCCCGACGCCGCCTTCGTCCAGCTGCAGATCAACTACGCCGACTGGGAAAATCCCTCGGTGCAGGCCCGGACCAACTACGAAGTGGCCCGCCGCCACCGCAAGCCGGTGGTCATCATGGAGCCGGTCAAGGGCGGGGCCCTGGCCGCGCCCCCCGAGGCGGTGCGCCGGCTGCTGCAGGAGGCCGACCCCGGCGCTTCCTGCGCCGCGTGGGCGCTGCGGTTCGCCGCCAGCCTGGACGGGGTGCTGGCCGTGTTGTCCGGGATGTCCACCCACGAACAGCTGGAGGACAATCTGGCCACCATGACCCATTTCCGTCCGCTGGACAGCCGGGAACAGCAGGTGATCCAGCAGGCCCAGCGCCTGCTCGGGCACTCCGCCGCCATCCCCTGCACCGGCTGCGGCTACTGCGCCGGGGGCTGCCCCAAGAGCATCCCCATCCCCACCCTGTTCGCGGCGGCCAACAAGCAGCTGGTCAGCGGCCGGCAGGCTGAGGCCCGGGCCGCCTACGCCGCCGCCATTGCGCCGGGCCCCCGGGCCGCCGACTGCATCGGCTGCAAACAGTGCGAAACCGCCTGCCCCCAGCATCTGCCCATCCCCAAACTGCTGGCCCAGTGTGCCAGCCAGTTTGAAGCGGATAAACAAACGTAAAAGAACTGCCTCCCGGCACAACGACCGGGAGGCAGTTTTTTGGTATGTTTCGCTTACGGCCGGTCAGTCGGCGTCCTGCAGAGCGTCGTAGCCCTGCTCGCCGGTGCGGACCTTGATCACGTTTTCGACGTCGTAGACGAAGATCTTGCCGTCGCCCACATGGCCGGTGTAAAGCGCCTTGCGGGCGGCTTCCACCACCGCATCCACGGGCACCTTGGAGACGACGATCTCCACCTTCAGCTTAGGCAGCAGCCGCGCTTCCACCGGAACACCGCGGAAGTAGGCCTCGTGGCCCTTCTGCTGGCCGTAGCCAAAGACGTTGGTCACGGTCAGGCCGGTGACGCCCAGCTGTTCCAGCGCGTTCTGCAGGGGGATGAAGCGGTCCTGCCGGGTGACCACCGATACCTTGGTCAGGGCAGCGCCGGCGCGGGGCTTGTGCTCCACCGGCACAGCCTCCGCCGCAGGAGCCGGAGCCGCCGCAGGCATGGCCGCAGGGGCGGCATCCAGGGCGGAGAAGTCGCCGGTGGGGATGGCGGGGGCAAAGTCGGGGTAGGCGATGTTGCCGTGCTCGCCGATGTCCAGGCCGGCCATTTCTTCCTCAGGGCTGACACGGATGCCCACGGTGTACTTGAGAGCCAGCCAGACCAGGCCCGAGGTGACGAAGGTGAACGCGCCCACGGCCAAAACGCCCAGGACCTGGACGCCCAGCAGGCCGAAGCCGCCGCCGAACAGCAGGCCGCTGCGGGTGGCAAGGGTGGTGACGCCTTCCTCCGAGAAGATGCCCACGCACAGAGTGCCGAACACGCCGCAGCACAGGTGGACCGCCGTAGCGCCCACAGGGTCGTCCACGTGGAGCTTGTCAAAGAAGCCCACTGCGAACACCACCAGCACGCCGGCCAGCGCGCCGATGATCAGGCTGCTCTCGATGCTGACATAGGCGCAGCTGCCGGTGATCCCCACCAGGCCCGCCAGACAGCCGTTGATGGTCATGCCCAGGTCGGGCTTGCCAATCACGATCCACGAGGTGATGGTGGAGGTGAGCACCGCGGCGATGGCCGCGGTGTTGGTGGTGACCAGAATGTGCATCACGTCGGCCGGATGCTGGAAGCTCATGGTGGAGCCGGGGTTGAAGCCGAACCAGCCCAGCCACAGCACGAACAGGCCGATCACTGCCAGGGACATATTGTGGCCGGGAATGGCCTGGGCCTTGCCGTCCTTGTCGTACTTGCCGATGCGGGGGCCCAGCAGCAGCGCGCCGGCCAGCGCGGCCCAGCCGCCCACCGAGTGGACCGCCGCGTCCCCCGCAAAGTCCATGAAGCCGAGGCTGGACAGCCAGCCGCCGCCCCAGATCCAGTGGCCCACGATGGGGTAAATGACCAGCGTCAGCACAAAGGAAAAGATGATGAACGATACATACTTGATCCGCTCGGCCACGGCGCCCGACACGATGGTGGCAGCGGTGCCGCAAAAGACCAGCTGGAAGAAGAACTTGCCCCAGAAGGGCACGGTAGACGTCAGGGTGTCGTCATAGAACGACAGGTCCTGCCCGCCCAAAACGAACAGGTGCTGGGTGCCCACAAAGGGGTTGTCGCCGCCGAACATCAGCCCCCACCCCAGCAGCATGAAGCCCAAAGACGACACCGCAAAGACGATAAAGTTCTTGGACAGGATGTTGACGGTGTTCTTGGCCCGCGCGAAGCCGGCCTCCACCGAGGCGAACCCCAGGTTCATAAAGAACACCAGGATGGCCGCCAGCAGCACCCACAATGTGTCCACGATCGAGATCATATCCATAGTGATTCCTCTCTCAACAGGCGGCGGGCCGGCCCGGCAGCCCCGCCGCGGCGTGTCTCTGCGGCCGGTGCGCGGGCGCTGGCAGCAGAAAAGGGGCAGGCCAGCACAGCCTCGTTGCCGTACGGGCCCGCCCCTTTGCGGATGGTACAGGAAAAACAAAAACGCCGGAGGAAGTTCCCCCGGCGCCGTTGCCTTGTGTGCAGTATACGCCCGCCGGGTCCACCTGTCAAGTCGGCGCGGACAGTTTCAGCACTCTGTGCTTCATCCATAAAAGAAAGCAAATATTTTCATGCAACATTCACAAAACCCAACCCCCGTCCAGTGACCGGCCGCCCCTGCGCCGCATAGAATGGCCCAGACCAATCACCACAAAGCAAAGGAGCATCCGCTATGGCAGCAGGAATTTTGCGCATCCACAGCTACGCCGCCCGCCGGTCCGCCCCCATGGCCGGCGTCAGCGTCACCGTCACGGGGGAAGGCTTTACTGCCAGCCGCGTCACCGGGGAGGACGGCCTGGCCGCCGACATCGAGATCGAGGCCCCGGCGTGCAGCCTCTCGCTGGACGAGAACAACACCACCGAACAGCCCTACGCGGTCTGTGACCTGGTGGCCGAAAAGCCCGGCTACCGCCCCGTCCGCATCGAGGGCGTGCAGATCTTTTCCGGCCAGGCCACCCTGGCCCACCTGGAAATGACTCCCGCCAACGCCCGCATCGTGGAGGAGGACGCGCCGGTGGTCATCCCGCCCCACCTCCTCTTTTCCGGCGGCGGCGGAAGCGGCTCCGCGCCCGACACCCCGGCAGGCAACGCCCGCGTCCTGTCGTCGGTCGTCATCCCCACCCACATCACCGTCCACCTGGGCCGCCCCAACGAGTCGGCCCGCAACGTCACCGTCTCCTTCCGCGACTACATCGCCAACGTCGCCTCCAGCGAGGTGTATCCGACCTGGCCCGAGCAGGCTCTGCGGGCCAACATCCACTGTCAGATCTCGCTGGCGCTCAACCGCATCTATACCGAGTGGTATCCGTCCCGCGGGTACAATTTCAACATCACCGGTTCGCCCGGGTACGACCAGGCTTACGTCCACGGGCGCACCGTCTTTGACGTGATGGTCCGGCTCACCGACGACATTTTCAGCACCTTCATCCGCAAGACCGGCACCGTCAACCCCTACTTTTCCGAGTACTGCGACGGCAAAACGGTGTCCTGTCCGGGCCTCAAGCAGTGGGGGACCGTCACTTTGGCCGAGCAGGGCCGCAGCGCCCTGTCCATCCTGCGCTACTACTACGGCAATGACGTCGAGGTCATCCGCACTTCCAACATCGCCTCCATCCCCGAGAGCTATCCCGGCAGCCCGGTGCGCCGGGGCGACCGCGGGCCCAGCATTTTTACCCTCCAGCGCCAGCTCAACCGCATCACCAAGGACTACCCCTTCTTCGGCACCCTGACGCCGGACGGCATTTTCGGCGAGCAGATGGCCGAAACAGTCAAGCGGTTCCAGCGGCAGTTCAGCCTGACCGCCGACGGCGTGGTCGGCCGCCAGACCTGGTATAAGATCAGCTATATCTACGTCTCGGTCAAGGACCTGGCCGAGCTGACCAGCGAGGGCGAGACCTCCTCCGGCGTCCTGTCGGACGGCACCTGGGGCGGCACCGTCCTGCGCACCGGCTCCCGCGGGGGCGCGGTGGAACAGCTGCAGTTCTGGCTCAACACCATCAGCCAGTATGTAGCCTCCATCCCCTCGGTGTCGGTGGACGGCAGCTTCGGCAGCAGGACGGCGGCGGCGGTCCGCGCCTTCCAGCGCCGGTACGGCCTCGCCGTGGACGGCGTGGTGGGCGAAGCCACCTGGAACGCCATTTACGCCCAGTTCTTCAGCATCCAGTCGGACAACGGCACCCCCAACGCCTACCCCGGCACAGCGCTGCGCCAGGGCGACGAGGGACAGAACGTCCGTCTGGTCCAGTTCTGGCTCAAGATTGCCCGCACCGTCTACACTGCCCTGAACAACCCCACGGTGGACGGCCAGTTCGGCGCGGCCACCAAACGGGCCGTCGAGGCTTTCCAGCGGTACTTCGGGCTGACGGCCGACGGCGTGGTGGGCCGCACCACCTGGAACAAGCTCCGGGAGGTGTACACCGACATCGCCAACGACCTGCTGGCCGAGGGCCTGCGCCCCGGTGAGTTCCCCGGCGTGCTGCGGCGGGGCGCGTCCGGCCGGGCCGTGCGCGAGCTGCAGTATTACCTCTACCTGATGCACACCTACAACCCCAGCCTGCCCTCGGTGAACATCGACGGCAATTTTGGGGCGGCCACCGAGGCGGCGGTGCGCGCCTTCCAGCGGTCGGCGGGCCTGACGTCCGACGGCGTGGTGGGCCGCGCCACCTGGGAAAACCTCTACGCCCAGGCCAACATCCTGCGGCAGGCAGGGCCGGTGGTCACGGTCAACCGGATGGCCTACCCCGGCGCGCCGCTGGAAGTGGGCTCGGAAGGGCCCGCCGTGCTCTATTACACGGTGCTGCTCACCCGCATCGCCTACTATTACAACGCCGTTTCCAGCCCCGGCACCGGCTCGGTCTACACCGACCAGACCGCCGCGGGCACCCGCAGCCTGCAGCATCTGCTGGGCCTGCCCGAGACCGGCGAGGTGGACGCCGACACCTGGGAGGCCGCCGAGGGGCTGGGCCTGGCCCTGCTGACCGGCGCGCTGGAGCCGGGCGCCGACCCCATCCCCCAGCTGAGGGAGGACTGAGCCATGGCCCGCCTGCTTGTTTACGACAACTATGAGGACCGGGTCTACACCTATTCCAGCGTCAACGAGAACGACTCCATGCCCTACAGCACCGAGAGCACTCTGCTGGTGCGGGAGTTCCGGGGCGAATCGGGCAGCCCCACCCTCTGGACCACCACCTCCGCCATGGAGGCCTGGAACCTGACCCGCCGCCGGTACGGCCGGGGCATCCACGTGGGATACGCCTTCCGCCGCATCTGGGAGGGCGGCCACGGCACCCGCAGCCAGCACTACGCAGGCGTCTCCTTTGACGTGGGGCAGACCACCACCCAGGCCCACCGCACCGAGATCTTCAACGCGGCCCTCCGCACTGGAGCCTGGGGCTATGTGGAACCCCTCTCCCTCACCCCCACCTGGGTCCACTTTGACCGCCGGTATGGGGTGCCCGCCTGCTCGGGCACCACCTCGGGCTACCCCACCCTCCGCCGGGGCAGCCGGGGCTGCTACGTCATGATCCTGCAGGACGCCCTGTCCACCCTGGGCTATATCACGGGCGAGCGGATCGACGGTGTGTTCGGCGTCCTGACCGAGAACGCCCTCAAGGGCTACCAGCTGCGCAACTGGCTGACCGTGGACGGCATCTGCGGCTGCAACAGCTGGGCCAAAATTTCCACCTCGGTGCTGGGCATCGGCCGGACGGCCACGACGATCGACTGAGTGCTCTCTCTGCAAAATATTGCAAACCCTGGCGAAACGTGCTAAAATGTTCAAAACACGAAGCAAAGGAGAGGGAATGTAAGGATGGAATTTTCCAAGCGGATGAAGCTGTTCGGGGACGAGATCTTCGCGGCCCTGAACGACAAGAAGGTGGCTCTGGAGGCCCAGGGCCGCACGATCTATAACCTGAGCGTGGGCACGCCGGACTTCGCCCCCGCGCCCCACATCGTCAAGGCGCTGACCGGCGCGGCCGCCGACCCCGAAAACTGGAAGTACAGCCTGCGGGACATCCCCGAGATGCTCGCCGCCGTCTGCAGCTACTACAAGCGCCGCTTCGGGGTGGACATCACCCCCGACCAGGTGGCCAGCTGCAATGGCAGTCAGGAAGGCTGCGGCCACATCGGCATGGTGCTGTGCGATGAGGGCGACACCGTCCTTCTGCCCAACCCCTGCTACCCCGTGTTCATCGCCGGGGCCAAGCTGGCCGGGGCTGTGCCCTACTACTATCCTCTGGTCAAAGAGCACAACTTTCTGCCCTATGTAAAGGACATCCCCGAGGACGTTGCCCGCCGGGCCAAGTATATGATCGTCTCCCTGCCCGCCAACCCCGTGGGCAGCGTGGGCAACCCTGCCCTGTACGAGGAGCTGGTGGCCTTCGCCAAAAAGTACGATATCCTCCTCATCCACGACAACGCCTACAGCGACATCATCTTTGACGGCGCGGAGGGCCGCAGCCTGTTCAACACCCCCGGCGCCATGGACGTGGGCGTCGAGTTCTTCAGCCTGTCCAAGAGCTTCGACGTCACCGGCGCACGGATCAGCTTCCTGGTGGGCCGGCCCGACGTGGTGGCGGCCTTCCGCCGGCTGCGGGGGCAGATCGACTTTGGTATGTTCCTGCCCATCCAGCAGGCGGCCATTGCCGCCCTCACCGGTCCGCTGGACATGGTCAAGGAGCAGTGCGGCGTCTACCAGCAGCGCCGGGACGCTTTGTGCGGCGGCCTGCGCTCCATCGGCTGGGATGTGCCCGACAGCCACGGCAGCATGTTCGTGTGGGCGCCCATCCCCGCCAAGTACGCCAGCAGCATGGATTTCTGCATGGACCTGGTGGAAAAGAGCGGCGTGCTGTGCACCCCCGGTTCCAGCTTCGGCCCTGCGGGCGAAGGCTACGTCCGCTTTGCGCTGACCATGCCGGCCGAACGCATCGCCCAGGCGGTGCAGGCCATCGCGGACAGTGGCATCCTGAACTAAAAACGTTGAGCCGGGAGGCGTGCCTCCCGGCTTTTTTGCTGCGGAAAAATTTTTTGAAACACTTTGCCCCTCCCGTTCGTCTAACAGACAGAAGCGGCCGCGAGGCAAAAGCACGGCCGGGCCGCCGGTGGGAGGTGAATCTTTTGTGGGAAACGCTCTATGACAGCTTTTGGGACAAACTGGTCCGCTTCTGCTGCCGCCTGACCCGGGACGAGGACGCCGCCGAGGACCTGGCGCAGGAAACGTTCCTGCGGGCCATGGGCCACGCGGGGCTGCTGGCCGGCCTGAGCGCGCCCCAGCAGAAGGCGTGGCTTTTCGAGACGGCCCACAACCTTTTCTGCGACGCCGCCCGCCGGGCCGCCAGGGAACAGGAGCTGCTGCAGAAATACGCCCCGCCCCCCGAAGAAGAACCCGCCGACGATACCGCTTCCGCGGCCATGTCCGGGGTGGAGCTGTCCGCCGTCTTTCAAAAGCTCCCCCTGCGGGACGCCGCCCTCTTTTTCATGCGGTACGACGCGGGCTACACCGCCGCCGAGCTGGCTCAAATGACCGGCGAGCCCGCCGCCACCATCCGCACCCGATTGCACCGCATCCGCAAACAGTTACAGCAAGCACTCAAGGAGGACTAAACCATGGGCAAAAAACTTGTGATCGACACCATGTTCTGCGACCTGCGCAAAATGCAGGAATCTACCCTCGCTCAGTACGACAGCATCAAGATCAGCGCCATGATCGTCATGACCAACGCCCGCGCCCGGGAGCTGATGAGCCGCTATCCTTTCGAGATGGACTGTATGCACACCCTGGACCTGGACGACGAGACTACCCTGAACACCGTCAACGGCAAGACCCTGTTCACCGGCCGCAACACTCCCAACGGGCGGCAGTATCTGGTGGTCAACGGAATGATGACCATTACCCCCGACGCCGGGGACGCCCTGCGCCAGTATATGGGCCTGATGATCAACGGGATGGTCTACTGCCCCGACTCGCTGGCCACCGTGCTGGCCAGCAAGGCCGCCGTCAACGGCAAGGTGGAGACTTACCCCGACGGGGCTGTGGTGCTCAAGAGCAACGCCGTCATCGACCGAGCCTTCGCCCTGCGGGCCGAGCCGGGCCGCCTCTACTGGGCTTCCAAGCGGCTGATCGCGGTGGACGACGCCGTTGACGGGGACGAGCTGGCCGCCAAGGGGGTGCGCTTCTCCGCGCGGGAGGCCTACCTCACCGAGAGCCTGGCCGAAAGCCTGGCCCCTCTGTTCGACCCTGACACCAAACTGACCATCCTGCCCGACGGCGTCGCCGTGGAGCAGGACGACCTGACTCTGAACGGCACGGCCCTGCGCCGCTTTGGGGACAGCCTGCTGGTGCTGGGCGACCTGCGCCTGACGGAGGACTGCGCCGAAGCCCTGAGCAACCTGGAATACCTGCAGGTGGAGGGGGACGTCTATCTGCCCGAGAGCCTGTCCGACGCCCTGGACGCCGTCACCGAGACCATTCTGGACGGCGAAGTCTACTACCTGCCCGGCAAACCCCTGTTCGACAAGCTCAAACTCAAGGTGGACAAAAACCTGCTGGACGCTTTCCCCGACGGGCTGACCCTGGTGGGCTGCACCGACGTCACCCTCGCGGACGATCTGACTTCCGCCGACGTCATTGACCGCCTGGCCTTCTACGACTGCAAGACCGTCACCTGCCCCACCGCTCTGGAGAGCGCGGTGCAGGCGGTCTCCAGCGACGTGAACAGCATCGCCCTTTCCGACGCGCCGGACGGCGGCGCTCCCCAGCCCGACGCCGGCACCCAGTGTATCGACGCCATGAACTACGTGCTGTAAATAAAAAACGGCCCGCCCCTGCCGGGGCAAAGCCGTTTTGAATGATCTCCCTGTTTGGGGCGCATTGCAGATCTTCCTTCTGCAGTGCGCCCTTTTTCAGTTGACGATGTTCTCCCCTTTTCCTTCAAGGAAGGTGGCGAGGTTGTTTGCCGTGATCTCCAAAAGGCGCTTGAGGGCCCCGCCGGTGGCCCACGCCACATGGGGGGTAAAGAGGGTGTGGGGCGCTTTGCGCAGAGGGCTGTCCGCCGGCAGGGGCTCCACCGCAAAAGCGTCGGCCGCATACCAGCCCAGACGCCCGCTTTCGAGCGCGGCGGCCACGGCATTCTCGTCCACCAGCGCGCCCCGGGCGGTGTTGAGCAGGATGGCCCCCGGCTTCATTTTAGCCAGGGCTTCTGCCCCGATCAGCCCGCGGGTGGCGGGGGTGGCCGGGCAGTGCAGGCTGACCACGTCGCTTTCGGCCAGCAGGGTGTCCAGACCGACGAACGTCACCCCGTCGGCGGCGTACTCCGGCCGGACGGTGCGGGTCCAGACCAGCACCCGCATCCCGAACGCCTGCGCCAGCCGCGCGGTCTGCCGCCCGATGTTGCCGTACCCGCAGACGCCGAAGGTCTTGCCGTACAGCTCCACCTGGGGCAGGATGCCGTACCCGGCCGGGATGTCCAGCTGCCAATAGCCGTCCCGGAGGGCGCGGTCCTGCCGCTCGGGGCACTGGCACAGGGTCAGCAGCAGACTGAACGCCATCTGGGCCACGCTGTAAGTGGAATAAGCCGGCACGTTCGCCACGCTCACCCCGTGGCGGCGGCAGGCTTCCAGGTCCAGGTTGTCGGTGCCGGTGGCGATGATGCCCACCCAGCGCAGGTTGGGGCACTGGGACAGGATGGCCTCGTCCATCCGGCACTTGTTCAGCACCACCAGCTCGGCGTCCCCGATCCGCGGGGCGATCTGCTCATAGGGGGTGCGGACGTACTCCACCACATCCGGCACCAGGGCCCGCAGCCCCGACCAGTCCAGGTCGCCCGGCTCCATCACATAGCTTTCGAGAATGACCAGTTTCATCGTTTTACTTTCCTTTCCGTTTTTTACAGCGGGCAAAGCCCCAGCGAGGTGCCGGCGGCTGTGGTCTCGCTGGCCACCGCCGCCCAGCCCCGTCCCCAAAGGGCCGCCAGACGGGGCCGGTCGGCCAGGGGCACCCAGACCAGTTCCTCCGGGCGGGGCCCCGGCGCACGGGCAAACAGCCAGCAGGGCGCAAGGCCGCTGAGCGGCCGGGCCGCCCGCAGCGCCAGCCCGGCTTCTAAGTACACAGGCAGCAGTTCTTCGGCCTCGGGGGTAGCCTCCAGTGCCGCCCAGACCGGGCCCGCCCCGGCGTGGCGGCAGGCCGGGGTCAGGGCCGCGTCCAGCAGCTCGGGCAGCAGGGCCCTGTCCCCCACCGGCGGCCCCAGCAAAACGCCCCGGCCCAGCCCCTGCCGGCCCAGAAACCGCCGCAGAGAGGCCGCGGCCTCCACGTTGGCGGTCAGCGGCAGTTCGATCACAGCGGCCAGCGGCTCGGCGCGGGGGCCGCAGACTCCCACCGCCTGTCCCACCGCCAGCATCCGCAGCACCTCGCTGCGGGGGCGGTAAAAGCCGGAGGCCTCCCGCCGGGCCAGCAGGCAGAATTCCTCGGCCGACAGGCGGCGCGGCCGGACCGCCGGTTCACATAATTGCAGCATATAAGTTCCGATCCCCTTCCTGCAGGCGTGCCGCCTGCACGGCCTATTGTACCAGAAGGGGCCGGGCGCTTTGTGTCAAACGGGGTCGTCGAGACAAACTTCCTCGCTCAGCACCTGGCCGATGGGTTTGGCGATGCACAGATCGGCCGAGCGGTCGGCGGCGGTGGGCTGCATATTGATGACCACCAGATGCCGCCCCCGGAAATAACGGATGAGCCCCGCCGCCGGGTAGACCACCAGGCTGGTGCCCCCGATGATGAGGGTGTCGGCCTTGCGGATGGCCGCGATGGCCCCCGCCATGGTCTGCTCGTCCAGACATTCCTCGTACAGCACCACGTCGGGCTTGACGATGCCCCCGCAGGCGGTGCAGCGGGGCACGCCGGTGCTTTCGGCGATGAAATCCACATCGTAGAACTTGCCGCAGCGGACGCAGTAGTTGCGCAGGGTGCTGCCGTGCAACTCGTACACCGTTTTGGAGCCCGCCGCCTGGTGCAGCCCGTCGATGTTCTGGGTAACGACGGCCCGGAGTTTCCCTTCCCGCTCGAGTTTGGCCAGCCGCAGATGGGCCGCATTGGGCCTGGCCCCCCGGACGATCATCTTATCCCGGTAAAAGCGGTAGAACTCCTCGGGGTTCTGCTCCCAGAAGGTGTGGCTGAGGATGGTCTCAGGCGGGTAATCGTACTTTTGATGGTACAGCCCGTCCACGCTGCGGAAATCCGGGATGCCCGACTCGGTGCTGACCCCGGCCCCGCCGAAAAAGACGATGTTCTTGCTTTCTGCGATGATGGCTTCCAATGCCTTGACCATAAAGACCTCCCCTTTTCAAAACCGATGACTGACTTATGTTACACTAAGTATAGCATATTTTGCCCAGAAAGGAAGCGGGAGAGCCCGTGAGCTCCCCCGCTTTTTGCAGTTTAGGTCAGTTCCTGGCGCAGTAGGCTTCGATGGCCTGCCGGACGAACGCCGCGGTGCCTTCGCCGCCCGCCTGGTCGATGTTCCGCCGGAACCGCTCATCCTCCGTGTACATCTGCCCCAGACTGTGCAGGACCTCGCCGGTGCAGGTGTAATAGTGTTCTGTGATGAACGCCTGCAGGGCGGCGGTTTTCTCCTGCACTGCCGGCGCGTCGGGCGGCAGCTGCCGCAGAGCGCCGAACCCGGCCAGCAGTTCCATCAGCTCCCGGCCGCTCTGGGCAAAGTCGGCGCCCGCCGCCTCTTTCCGGGCGCATTCCCGGTAGGCTTCAGAACCGCCCCAGCGGGCCTTGGCCTCCGCTTTGTACTGCTCCATCTCTCTGGTGTCAAACGGTTTGAAATCCATGATGCTCGCTCCTTTTTGCTGTAGTGCACGGGCAAAGGCGATCAGGTCCCCGATGTGCCGGTACTGCAGCTCCAGCAGGCGGATCTGCTGTTCCAGCGCCGCCGTGGGGTCAAAGTCCGGGCTGTCCAGAATGGCCTTGATCTCCTTGAGGGGAAACTGTAGCTCCCGGAACAGCAGAATGTTCTGCAGGCGGCTGAGGGCTGCATCGTCATACAGCCGGTAGCCTGCGCCGGTCACAGCCGCCGGCTTCAAAAGGCCGATGGCGTCGTAGTGATGGAGCGTGCGCACACTCACACCGGTCATCCTGCTCACTTCTTTTACGGTCCGCATCGTCATCCCTCCCGTGTGATGCCAGTATACACTATGACGCTGCGTCAGGGTCAAGGGGGGTCGGTCAAACTTTTTACAGACGCAAAAAGGGGCGTGCCGCAGCGGCGCGCCCTTTTCCGTTCACCGGCAGTTTTCTGCAAAGAGCGCACCCAGGTCGGTGAGGATGTCGTGGGGGAGCATCCCGTACTGGCCCAGACGTTCGGCGCAGCGGTCGGCGGCCGCACCGTGGAGCCAGACCGCGCAGGCGGCGGCTTCGGGCGCGGGCAGGCCGCAGGCGGCAAGGCCGGCGGTCATGCCGGCCAGCACGTCCCCGCTGCCGCCCCGGGCAAGGCCGGCGTTGCCGGTGGCGTTCTGCCACAGGCGGCCGTCGGGGGCGGCCACGATGGTGCGGTGCCCCTTGAGCACCACGGTGCAGCCCCACTCCGCGGCATACCGGGCGGCTACTTCGGGCCGGCCGGCCTCGATCTCGCGCACCGGAAGGCCGGTCAGGCGGGCCATCTCCCCCGGGTGAGGGGTCAAAATCAGGCTGCCCGCCGGGCGGGGCAGCGCTTCGCCGGCGGCAAGCAGGGCCGCCGTAGCGTTCAGGCCGTCGGCGTCCAGCACCACGGTGCAGGCGGCCCCGTCCACAAGGGCGCGCACCAGCGCCCGCGCATCGGAGGTATTGCCCATGCCGGGGCCCATCAGCAGGACACCAGCCTTTTCCCGCGCGGCCAGCAGTTCCGCCGCCGCGCCGGCGCTGATGCCGCCGTCCGCCCCTTCCGGGCAGGGCAGCAGGCAGCATTCGGGCAGGCGGGCCGCCGCCGCTGCGATCACCGGCTCGATGGCCGCCAGGGTGACGATGCCCGCGCCGGACCGCAGGGCCCCTTCGGCGGCAAGGTTCGCCGCGCCCCGGTAGCGCCGGCTGCCCGCGGCGAGCAGGACATGGCCGTAACTGCCCTTGTGGCTCTCCTGCGCCCTCGGCTGGATGCAGGAAAAGACGAAATCTTCGCTGAGCTGTTCCATTCCATTACACCTCCTGCTGGATATACTGGCGGATCTCCCGCTCGACCTCGTCCACTTCCTCCCGGAACTGCCGGGCTGAGACCCGCAGGGCTCCGTGCCCCAAAATGATGATCTGTTCCATTCCGTCCGAGGTGGCTACCCGGACCCGGCGCTCCCGGCCGATCTCGTGGGTGACACGCTCGATGTACATATCAGCCGTCTCGGCCTCCCGGGTGTAGACCACGTGGATGTTGTGGTACTGTTCCACCGTGCCGGGGCTGCCCGGCACCCGGTAGGCGTCGAACACCAAAATCAGGACGCACTTTTTGAAACCCTGATAGTTGCACAGGATGTCCATCAGCTTTTGCCGGGCAGCGGCCAGGCTCTCTTTTGCCAGGGCGTTGAGGTCCTCCCAGGCAAAGATGATGTTGTAGCCGTCCACCAGCAGGTACTCGGGCAGGACGGTCCACTGCCGGGCGTTGAAGTCGGGCCGGCTGCTCTTGACCGTGCGGAACGCGGCCAGCGGGTCCCGCTTGATGGGCCCGTAGGTCTGCTCGAAAATTTTCATCAGCTCGGCGTCGTCCTCCAGGCTGGCCCGGAAGGCGGCGGCCTGCCGGGCGGGGGCGCTGTCCGCCGGGTCGGGGCGGGCAGGCTTGGCCTTGCCCCAGCCGCTCTCGACGTGCATATACTCCCGCACCTTGTTCCAGGGCACCACAAAGCCCGCCCCGTGGGCACAGAACACCGAGTCGGGCGAGTTGTCCAGGTCGGCCTCGGGGTCGTAGCCGGCGGCCGCCACGATCTCGGCGGCATTGCGGCAGGGGCGGTAGCTGTCGGGCGTCAGGGTGATGCGTCCCCGGCCGTGGGTATAGCCGGCCAGCTCCCGGGGGTAGCCCCGCAGCCCGCTGACCGGGGCAGAGCCTTCCAGGACGGCCGTCTCCCCTTCCTGGCCGGCGGGACCGAAACTGCCCCCCAGCTGCTGGATATCGTTCATGGCGCGGCCGAGGTTTGCAGCCGGCAGCTCGATGCGGAAGTGGTACCACGGCTCAAGCAGGACGCTTTTCGTCATCATCAGGCCCTGGCGGACCGCCCGCAGGGCCGCCTGCCGGAAGTCCCCGCCCTCGGTGTGCTTGAGGTGGGCTTTGCCGGCGATGAGGGTGATCTTGACATCGGTGAGGGGCGCGCCGGTCAGCACGCCCCGGTGCTCTTTCTCCTCCAGGTTGGAGAGGACCAGCCGCTGCCAGTTGCGGGCCAGCACTTCCTCGCGGCAGTCGGCGTCGTACTGGATGCCGCTGCCGGGGGGCAGGGGTTCCAGCTTCAAGTGGACCTCGGCGTAGTGGCGGAGGGGCTCGTAGTGGCCCACCCCCTCCACCGGCTCGGCGATGGTCTCTTTGTAGAGGATGCCGCCCTCCCCGAAGGAGACGTCCAGCCCAAACCGGCGGGACAGCAAACTCTGCAGTACTTCCAGCTGGATCTCCCCCATCAGGCGGATGTGGATCTGCCCCAGGGCCTCGTCCCAGACCACGTGCAGCTCGGGCACCTCCTCCTCGATGCGGCGGAGCTGGGCCAGGGCGGTGTGGACGTCCGTGCCCTCGGGCAGAAGCACCTGGTACGTCAGCACCGGCTCGAGCAGTGGGTCGCCGGCGTCCCGCTCGGCCCCGAGGCCCTCGCCGGGCTTTGCGTCGGCAAGGCCGGTCACGGCGCAGACCTGGCCGGGCAGCACCTCGCCCGCCAGGGTGTATTTTGCCCCCGAATAAAGCCGCAGCTGGTCGGCTTTGGCGGACCAGCCCGCGCCCTCGGGGCCGCCGGCGAGGGTGTCCTTGACCTTCAACACGCCGCCCGTCACCCGCAGCCAGGTCAGGCGGGCCCCCTGCTCGTCCTGCGAGACCTTGAACACCCGCGCGCCGAAGTGCTCTCCGGCGGGGGCGGGACGGGTCCAGCAGGCAAGCCCTTCCAGCAGGGCGTCCACCCCGTCCAGCTTGAGGGCCGAGCCGAACCAGCACGGGAACACGTGCCGCCGCGCAATGGCGGTGACGATGTCCCCGTCGGCCAGAGGCTCCCCGGCAAGGTAGACTTCCATCAGGTGCTCGTCGCAGAGGGCCAGGGCTTCGTCCCGGGCTGCGGCGTCCGCGCCGAAGTCCACAAAGCCCTCCCCCAGGCGGCGGCACAGCTGGTCCAGCAGGGCCTCCCGGCCGGGGCCGGGCAAATCCATCTTATTTACAAAAAGGAAGGTGGGCACCCGGCTGCGCCGCAGCAGGGCCCACAGCGTTTCGGTGTGGCTCTGCACCCCGTCGGGGCCGCTGATGACCAGCACCGCGTAATCCAGCACCCCCACCGTGCGCTCGGCCTCGGCCGAAAAGTCCACATGGCCGGGGGTGTCCAGCCAGGCCACCTGGGTGCGGCCCCCGTCCAGCTGGAACAGGGCCTGCTTGGAAAAAATGGTGATGCCCCGGGCCCGTTCCAGGCTGTCGGTGTCCAGAAAGGCGTCCCGGTGGTCCACACGGCCCAGCTTGCGGATGGCCCCGGCGCGGTACAGCACCGCTTCGGACAGGGTGGTCTTGCCCGAGTCCACATGGGCCAGCACCCCCACCACCAGGCGTTTTGTCGTGTCCTGCATGGGCGGCCCCCTTACAGGATGCTGGCGGCGATGCCGATGGCGGTCATCGGCACGCCCACGATCAGGCTGGCCAGCATGCTGCACAGGGCCTTTTCTTCGCTGCTGAGCTCGTCAAAGGAGACGATCTTCTCGTCTGCAAAGTCGGCCATCGAGTGGGTGGCGTGGCGCTTGCGGGCGCCGCGGGCCTCCCCCAGGCCCTTCTGCTTGTCCAAAAAGGGCACGCGCACCCCGTCCAGCCGCAGGTAGCTGACCCACGCCCAGCCCAGCAGGGCCGCGCCCACCGCAAAGCAGGGCGCCTCCCAGATGGTGAAGCGCCCGTCGCTGACAAACCGCTGCCACAGCAGGCACAGGCACGCCGAGATCACCAGCCGGCTGAACGTTTTGTACAGCACCGCGTGGAACATATCGCTTTTATAAATAGAACGCAGTTTTTTCATAAAATCTCCTTTTGCCCTCTCAGTCTCGCTGCGCTCGACAGCTCTCCCGCACGCGGGAGAGCCAAAACGCAACCTATAGGTTACTGCCTCCCACGTTTACGGGGGAGGTGGCCCGCAGGGCCGGAGAGGGTCATTATTTATTATTGTACCACGTTTAGCGCCAAAAAGATAGCCGCGTTTGCCTGCGTCCACCGACGGCGCACACATGGACCGGCCGGAAGGCCATGCAGGCTTTGCATTTCGTACAGGAGAAAAATGAAAGTCTTTCAACTTTTCACGCTTTTTTCACCTTTTTTCGGGCTTTGGGGGCAATTATAAGCACAAGTGAGGGGTCCGTTTTCTTGACAAGCCTACTTTATGATGGTAAAATACACGTGTGTTAAGGATTCTGCGGCGGGGCCCGGGTGGTGCCCAAATACAGACGCTGAGGTCTGTATTTGGGCCTTTTTGTATTCACCGGCGAAACACCGCCGCAGGAATAGGAACAGGCAAAATCTGCAACTCTTGCCGTGACACGAAGAATAACAGGGAGGATACAATCACATGAACGCAAACTTTGAAATCAGCCGCCGTTCGTTTCTGAAGGGCGCTGGCGCTGTGGGCGCTGCCGGCCTGCTGGCAGCCTGCGGCGGTTCCAGCTCCAGCACCGGCAGCACCGCCACTTCCGGCGCGGCTTCTGCCCCCGCTGCCAGCAATGGCGGCGCGCCTCTGACCGAATATATCTGGTATGAATCCGGCAACCGTGAGCTGGAGAGCTGGAACGTTATCTACAGCCAGAGCGCTTCCGACTTCAACGTCCTGACCAACCTGGTGGACGGCCTGGTCAGCTACGACTGCTACGGCAAGCCCGTGCCCGCCATCGCTTCCAGCTGGGAGAGCAACGAGGACGCTTCCGTCTGGACCTTCCACCTGCGCGACGACGTGGATTGGTGCGACGTCAACGGCAACGTTGTGGGCCACATCACCTCCAAGGACTTCCTGGTGGGCGCCGAGTGGGTCCTGAACCAGTACAAGAACGAGGCCAACAACACCTCCATGCCCACCACCACCCTCGTGGGCGCACAGGAGTACTATGACTACACCGTCGAGCAGGGCGACGCTGCCGCCGACCTGACCTACCAGGATATGCTGGATCACGGCGTGGGCATCGAGGCTCCGGACGACTACACCCTGGTCTTCACCTGCAAGGATCCCTGCCCCTACTTTGTCACCGTGGCAAGCTATGTCTGCTTCTACCCCGCTTCCGAGGATCTGATCAACAGCCTGGGCATCGAGGGCTTCCGCTCCGCCACCTATACCGATATGTACTACTGCGGTCCCTACCTGATCGAGGAGTATATCCAGGGCAACACCAAGAGCTATATCCCCAACCCCAACTGGTACGGCGCTGCGGACCACAGCCGCTTTGAGCGCATGACCATTCTGATCCTGGTGGACGGCACCATGGCCTACCAGCTGTATCAGAACCGCGAGCTGGACGAGTTCACCCTGGGCGAGTCTACCCTGACCACCATCACCAGCGACCCCAGCAACGAATACAACAGCCAGCTGTGCGAGAAGCGCCCCAACAAGTACAGCTATCAGATGCACTTCAACTACCAGCGCCGCAACGAGGATGGCACCCCCGACGACAACTGGAACAAGGCCATTGCCAACACCGCTTTCCGTCAGTGCTTCACCCACGGCCTGGATCTGACCGCCTGGCTGGCCCGCTATAACATGATCAACCCGCTGAAGTGCGAGAACGACTTCTACACCATGACCGGCGTCTGCTACAACAACGACGGCAAGGAGTACACCGAGCTGGTGCGCGAGAAGATGGGCTGGGGCACTTACGACGGCGAGACCATGATCCGTCTGCGCGGCGTCACCGACTTTGCCGACCTGAAGAAGCAGGCCATGGACGAGCTGAGCGCCATCGGCGTCACCTTCCCTGTGCACGCTCACTACCACATCCAGTCCGGTTCCACCTCCGCACAGGATAACGCCACCGTGCTGCGTCAGTGCTTCACCAACAGCTTCGGCGACGACTTCATCGTCCTGGATATCGACGAGTTCGTCTCTTCCGTCACCCAGGAGGTCGTCAACGCTCACCTGCACAGCTTTGTGGTCAACGGCTGGGGCGCTGACTTCGGCGATCCCATCAACTTCCTGGGCCAGGAGACTCTGACCGACGCCAACGCTTACTACAGCCACAACTACAGCTATATCGCCAACGTCTACGAGGAAGGCCCCGCCGACTGGCAGGCTGACCTGATCTCCACCTACCAGACCTACGAGCAGATGGTCCATGACGCAAACGCCATCGTGGACGACATCAACGCTCGTTACGACGCCTTTGCCGAGGCCGAGGCCTATATGCTGACCAACGTCCTGACCTGCCCGGCCAACCTGGATGTGTCCTGGACCCTGACCCACGCCAACGATTACTCCAAGATCAACGCCATGTACGGCATCTGCAACTACAAGTACGTTGACTGGGAGACCTCCGAGGAAGCCTATACCACGGAGCAGTATGAAGAGTTTGCGGCAGCTTATGACGCCGCCATGCAGGCTTAATGCTGAAATATAGCGCGAAACGGCTGCTGCAGTCGTTTATCACCATCCTGATTGTTGTCACCGTCGTCTTTCTGATGATGCGGATGCTGCCCACGGACTACTACTTCACCGAAGATCAGCTGATGAAGTTTACCCCGGAGCAGAAAGAAGCAGCGCTGGAAGCCGCCGGTTTGCTCGACCCCATCGGCGAACAGCTGGTCCGTTTTTATGGGCAGTTGCTCCACCTGGACTTCGGTACCTCGCGGAGAATTCAAAACGGCATCGCTGTCACCAAGGTCATTGGCAGCAAAATGGGTGTTTCGATGCGGCTTGGCATGATCTCCTTCGGGATCTCCCTGGTGATCGGCCTGCTGCTGGGCGTCGTGCAGGCCGCCTTTAAGGACAAATGGCCTGACTGGCTGGGTACGGTTTACACCGTCATCGTCAACGCGGTGCCCTCCCTGGTGGTTTATTCTCTCGTATTGGTGCTGGGTTCCAAGTACCTTGGCTTCCCGTCTCTGTATTCGTCCCGCAATGTGGGACCGTCCAGCGTGCTGCCCATCGTCAGCCTGTCGCTGGCATCCATTGCCAGCTACGCGCTGTGGATGCGCCGGTATATGGTGGATGAAATGACGCGGGACTATATCAAGCTGGCCAAGGTCAAGGGCCTGAGCTACAGCCAGATCATGTTCCGGCACGTGCTGCGCAATGCGCTGGTGCCCATGGTCCAGTTCATCCCCCAGGCGCTGCTGCTGACCGTCGGCGGCTCGCTGCTGGTGGAGCAGTTCTATTCGGTGCCCGGCATGGGCCCCCTGCTGACCGATGCCATCAAGCGGTATGATACCAGCGTCGTGCAGACCCTGGTCATGTTCTACGCTGCTTTGAGCATCCTCGGCATTTTCCTGGGCGATATCCTGATGATGCTGGTCGACCCGCGCATCACCATCGCTGAGAAAGGGGGTAACCGTTAATGGCCAAAGCATCGGATTTTGCGGGCAAGAAGGACGACGAGCTGTTTTACGTCGTCGAATATTCGCCCGAAGAGGCCGAGCGCATCGGTTACTCCAACTACTCCTACTGGGGTTCGGTGTTCAAAAACTTTTTGAAGAACAAGGCCGCGGTCTTTTTCCTGGTGTTGTTCCTGCTGCTGGTGGTTTTCTCGTTCATCGCGCTGGCCATCGGCAAGTATGACTACGCCTCTCTGGTGACCGATTCCTCGCTGGCTTTCCAGCGGCCGAACAGCGAATACTGGTTTGGCACCGACAACCTGGGCCGTGACTACTGGTGCCAGGTGTGGTACGCCACCCAGATCTCCATCCGCCTGGCGCTGATCGTCGCCGTGGGCGAGAGCATCGTGGGCGTCATCTTCGGCCTGATTTGGGGCTATGTGCGCAGTCTGGACCGGCTGTTTACCGAAATTTACAACCTGATCGACAGCGTGCCCTATATCATCTATATGACCCTGATCGCCCTGGTGGTGGGCCAGAGCTTCACCATCATGGCGGTGTCCATGGTCGCGATCGGCTGGCTGCCGATGGCGCGCCGGGTGCGCAACATGGTGTTCATGTACCGCGACCGGGAGTATAACCTGGCTTCCCGGTGCCTGGGCACCCCGCTGTGGCGTGTTCTGACCAAGAACATCCTGCCCTACCTGGTGTCGGTCATCATCCTGCGCATGGCGCAGAGCATCCCCGCCACCATCAACCTGGAATCGACGCTGTCTTACCTGGGCCTGGGCCTGGGCATCGACACGCCGTCTTTGGGCCTGCTGCTGTCGAAGGTGCGCGGCTTCTTCCTGGATTACCCGTACCTGCTGATCTTCCCCGCGTCCATCGTGTCCATCATTTCGATCTCGTTCTATATCATGGGCAACGCCTTCTCGGACGCGGCCGACCCGCGCAATCACGTTTAAAGGAGAGATAACATGGAAAAGAAAGCGATTATCTCTGCCCGCGACGTGGAGATCCAGTTCAGCCTGCGCGGCCGGACCCTGAAGGCCATCCGCAAGTGCTCGCTCGATCTGTACGAGGGCGAGACGCTGGCCATCGTGGGCGAGTCGGGCTCGGGCAAGAGCGTGTTCACCAAGACCTTTGTGGGTATGCTGGACGTCAACGGCAAGATCACCGGCGGCAGCATCATGTACGAGGGCCGCGACATGACCAAGTTCACCGAAAAGGACTGGCTGGGCGTGCGCGGCAAAAAGATCTCGATGGTGATGCAGGATCCGATGACCAGCCTGAACCCGCTGAAAAAGATCGGCAAGCAGATCCAGGAAAGCATTGAGCATCACCAGGGCCTGAAGGGCGAAGCCGCCAAGAAGGCCGCCATCGAGATGCTGGGCAAAGTGGGCATCCCCGACCCCGAGCGCCGGTACGAGCAGTACCCGCACGAGTTCTCGGGCGGTATGCGCCAGCGCGTGGTCATCGCCATCGCGGCGGCCTGCAAGCCCCAGGTGCTGATCTGCGACGAGCCCACCACCGCCCTGGATGTGACCATCCAGGCCCAGATTTTGCAGCTGATCCGTGAGCTGCAGAAGGAGCTGGGCATGTCGGTCATCTACATCACCCACGACCTGGGTGTTGTGGCGAACGTGGCCGACCGCGTGGCCGTCATGTACGCAGGCCAGATCGTGGAGTACGGCACCGTGGAGGAGATCTTCTACGACGCATGGCACCCCTACACCTGGGCCCTGCTGCAGGCGCTGCCGCAGCTGGGGGTCAAGGGCGAGCAGCTGCCCACCATCGACGGCACGCCGCCCAACCTGTTCAACGACATCCACGGCGACGCCTTTGCACCCCGCAACAAGAAGGCCCTGGCCATCGACTTTGTCAAGGAGCCGCCCTTCTTTGAGGTGTCGCCCACCCACGCCGCCAAGACCTGGTATCTGGACCCGCGCGCGCCCAAGATCGAGCGCCCGCACTCGATCCAGAACCTGCGCAAGAAAATGATGGAGGACCACGCCAATGGCTGAAAGAGAAAAGCTCATTGAACTGAAGGACCTCCAGATCTCCTTCGGCTCGGGCCGGCGCAAGTTCGTGGCCGTGGACCATGTCAACTTCGACATCTACAAGGGCGAGACCTTCTCCCTGGTGGGTGAGTCGGGCTCGGGCAAGACCACCATCGGCCGCGCCATCACCCGCATCAACCCCACTTCCGGGGGCGAGATCCTTTTCAAGGGCCGCAAGATCAACGGCAAGATCCCCAAGGAGCTGGACCAGGAGGTCATCCGCAAATGCCAGATGATCTTCCAGGACCCCATGGCCTCCCTGAACGAGCGCGCCAAGGTGGAGTATATCATCGCCGAGGGCCTGCTGAACTTCCACCTCTACAAGGACCAGAACGACCTGCACGAAAAGGTCATGGCCGCCCTGCACGAGGTGGGCCTGCTGCCGGAGTTCGCCTCCCGCTTCCCGCACGAGTTCTCGGGCGGACAGCGCCAGCGCATCGGCATTGCCCGCGCCCTCATCATGGAGCCCGAGTTTATTGTGGCGGACGAGCCCATCTCGGCGCTGGATGTCTCCATCCGCGCCCAGGTGCTCAACCTGCTGAATAACCTCAAGGCCTCCCGCGGGCTGACCTACCTGTTCATCGCCCACGACCTGTCGGTGGTCCGCTTCATCTCGGACCGCATCGCCGTCATCAGCAAGGGCCGTATCGTGGAGCTGGCCGAGACGGAAGAACTCTTCCGCCATCCCCTGCACCCCTACACCAAAGCCCTGCTGTCGGCCGTGCCCATCCCCGACCCCGCCCTGGAAAAGAAGAAGCGCCTGCTGGTCTACGATCCGTCCATCCACGACTACAGCACGGACAAGCCCATGTGGCAGGAAATTGCCAACGGGCACTTCGTCTACGGCAACAAGAAGGAGCTGGAGGGCTACCGCAAGGAATACGAGGCCCAGCGCCCGTGATCTGACGCGCGCCTGACGGCGCTTTCCCGCAAAGCAAGACCCCGCAGCCTGCCGGTGTTCCCGGTAGCTGCGGGGTTTTTGTATGGCTTTCCCCTATCTTCGCCCGGCACAAAAAGAGCCCCGCGGGCTGTGTGTACGCTCACACCGCCTGCGGGGCCTCTTATTTTGGTTTTCTGCCCGGATGCAGCAACTTTCCTTAGCTGCGGACGATCAGGCTCTTGCCGGTCATTTCCGCGGGCTGGGGAATGCCCATCAGGTCGAACATGGTGGGCACCAGGTCGGACAGGACGCCGCCCTCACGCAGGGTGAAGTCGTTGCCTGCGCCGATCACCACACAGGGCACGGGGTTGGTGGTGTGGGCGGTGAAGGGGGTGCCGTCCTCGTTCTTCATCTTGTCGGCGTTGCCGTGGTCGGCGGTCAGGATCACCTTGCCGCCGGCGGCCAGCACCGCGTCGATCACCTTGCCGGCGCACTGGTCCACGGCTTCCACGGCCTTGACGGCGGCGTCGAACACGCCGGTGTGGCCCACCATGTCGCAGTTGGCAAAGTTCAGGATGATCACGTCATACTTGCCGCTCTCGATCCGCTTGACGCACTCCTCGGCCACCTCGGGGGCGCTCATCTCAGGCTTCAGGTCGTAGGTGGCTACCTTGGGGCTGGGGATGACGCAGCGGTCCTCGCCGGCGAAGGGCTCTTCCCGGCCGCCGTTGAAGAAGAAGGTGACGTGGGCGTACTTCTCGGTCTCGGCGATGCGCAGCTGGGTCATGCCCAGCTTGGAGATATACTCGCCCATGACGTTGTTCAGGTCCACCGGGGGATACGCCACCTCACAGTTGGGCATGGTGGCGTCGTACTCGGTCATGCAGACGTAGTGGACGGGGAAGCGGCCATAGCGGCGCTCAAAGCCGTTGAAGTCGTCGTCCACGAAGATGCGGGTCATCTGGCGGGCGCGGTCAGGCCGGAAGTTGATGAACACCACCGTGTCCCCTTCGGTCACACGGCCGCCCTCGCAGGTGATGCAGGGGATGACGAACTCGTCGGTCACGCCGTTGGCATAGCTGCGCTCGATGCACTCTTTCCAGCCGTTGGCCCGCTCGCCCTCGTTGTAGACGAAGGCGGCATAAGCCTTTTCTTCGCGGTCCCAGTTCTTGTCGCGGTCCATCGCGTAGTAGCGGCCGGTGACGGTGGCGATCTTGCCGACGCCGATGGCGTCCAGCTTGTCCTGGACGTTCTGCAGGAAGTGCTCGCCGTCGTGGGGGTCGGTGTCACGGCCGTCCATGATGGCGTGGATATACACGTCCTTGGCGCCCAGGGCCTTGGCCATGTCCAGCAGGCCGAACAGGTGCTCCTCGTGGCTGTGGACGCCGCCGGTGCCCATCAGGCCCATGAAGTGGATGGCCTTGCCCGCGTCGATGGCCGCCTTCATGTTGCGGACCAGGACGGGGTTCTTCTGCATCTCACCGTCACGGATGGACTTGGTGATGAGGGTGAGCTGCTGGTAGACGATGCGGCCGGCGCCGATGTTGGTGTGGCCAACCTCGGAGTTGCCCATCTGGCCGTCGGGCAGGCCCACGCTCATGCCCGACGCGCCGATGGTGACGTTGGGGCAGGTGGCGAACAGGTGGTCGAGATAGGGGGTCTTGGCGGCGACGATGGCGTTGCCGTACGTTTCGTCCGGCACCCAGCCGAAGCCGTCAAGGATGCAGAGCATCATGGGTTTCTTTGCCATAGTTTTATAAATCCTCGGTTTCTAGTTTGTCTTGTGAGCGGGCGTTACCCGTTGGAAGCCGCGCTGACGATCACGGCGAAGTCGGCCGCCTTCAGGGAAGCGCCGCCGATCAGGCCGCCGTCCACGTCCTTCTTGGACACCAGCTCCTCGCAGTTCTTGGCGTTCATGCTGCCGCCGTACTGGATGGTGGTGGCCTCGGCCACGGCCTCGCCGTACAGCTCGCCGATCACCTTGCGGATCTGGGCGCAGACTTCCTCAGCCTGGTCGGCCGTGGCGGTCTTGCCGGTGCCGATGGCCCACACGGGCTCGTAGGCGATGATGACGTTGGCCATCTGCCCGGCGGTGACGTTCTGCAGGGCGATCTTGGTCTGCATACGGACCAGCTCCTCGGTGACGCCCTCCTCGCGCTGCTCCAGGCTCTCGCCCACGCAGATGATGGTCTTGAGGCCGGCGTTCAGGGCGGCCAGAGCGCGCTTGTTCACGGTCTGGTCGGTCTCGGCGAAGTACTGGCGGCGCTCGGAGTGGCCCACGATGACGTACTCCACGCCCAGATCCACCAGCATATCGGCGCTGATCTCGCCGGTGTAAGCGCCGGACTTCTCAAAGTGGACGTTCTCGGCGCCCACATGGATGTTGGTGCCCTTGGTCTTGGCCACGGCGGTGACCAGGTCGGTGTACGGGGTGCAGATGACCACCTCACAGCTGGCGTCCTTGACGGCGGGGATCAGCTCGTCGATCAGGGCGGCGGCCTCGGTGGCGTTCTTGTTCATCTTCCAGTTGCCGGCAATGACGGCCTTGCGCTTTGCTTTATCCATCTTACGTTCTCCTTATCATTTTTCCAAAACAAAAGGGTGCGGCGGCGTGTCGCCGCCGCACCCGTCGCAGGCTTGTGAGACGTGTTTTCTTTACGCGTTCTGGATGACCGCGATGCCGGGCAGCTCCTTGCCCTCCAGGTACTCCAGCGAAGCGCCGCCGCCGGTGGAGATGTGGGTCATCTTGTCGCCCAGGCCCATCTGCTGGACAGCTGCAGCGCTGTCGCCGCCGCCGATGACGGTGGTGGCGTCGCTCTCAGCCATAGCCTTGGCCACAGCCAGGGTGCCGGCTGCCAGGGTCGGGTTCTCGAACACGCCCATGGGGCCGTTCCAGACCACGGTCTTGGAAGCCTTGACGGCCTCGGCAAACAGCTTCATGGTCTCGGGGCCGATGTCGCAGCCCTCCATGTCGGCGGGCATCTGGTCGATGGGGTAGACAGTGGTTTCGACCGCAGCGTCGATGGGGTCGGGGAACTCCTTGACGCAGACGGTGTCCACAGGCAGCAGCAGCTTGACGTTGTTGGCCTTGGCCTTCTCCATCATTTCCTTGCAGTAGTCGATCTTGGAGTCATCGCACAGGCTCTTGCCGATCTCATAGCCCTGCGCCTTGACGAAGGTGTAGGCCATGCCGCCGCCGATGATCAGGGTGTCCACCTTCTCCAGCAGGTTGGAGATGACGTTCAGCTTGTCGGCGACCTTGGCGCCGCCCAGGATGGCGGTGAAGGGCCGGACAGGATCGTTGACAGCGTTGCCCAGGTAGCGGATCTCCTTCTCCATCAGGTAGCCCACAGCGGTGTCCTTGATGTAGTCGGTGACGCCGGCGGTGGAGCAGTGTGCACGGTGGCAGCTGCCGAAGGCGTCGTCCACATAGGCGTCGGCCAGGCTGGCCAGCTCCTGGGAGAATTCGGGGACGTTCTTGGTCTCCTCCTTGCGGAAGCGGGTGTTCTGCAGCAGGACCACGTCGCCGTTGTTCATGGCAGCGACAGCGGCCTTGGCGTTCTCGCCCACGACGTTGTCGTCGTCGGCAAAGACGACTTCCTTGCCCAGCTTAGCGCTCAGGGCCTTGGCGACGGGGGCCAGGCTGAACTTGGCCTCGGGGCCGTTCTTGGGTTTGCCCAGGTGGCTGCAAAGGATGACCTTTGCGCCGTCATTGACCAGCTTCTGGATGGTGGGCATAGCCGCGTTGATGCGGTTCTCGTTGGTGATGACGCCGTCCTTCATGGGGACGTTGAAATCGCAGCGGACAAGCACTTTCTTGCCGCAGTAGTTCTCGTCGTCGATGGTCTTCTTACCTAAACCCATTGTTCTCTAAACTCCTCTCAAATCGTTTTACTTGCCTGAAGTGAGTTTTGCATCGTCGGGTTTCCCCGTGGATACCTCTATTATATACAAATCCGGCCCGCAACGCAAGGAGTTCTTTGCCGATTCCTTGACAAAGCTCAAATAAACAGCAAAAAACTGTATTGCCACGGCCCGCCCCGCGGCGCTATAATAGGCTTATCAAACATCCCCTGCAAGCAAAGGAGGACGCTGCTATGGAAAAACCCGTATTGGTCGTACTGGCTGCCGGGATGGGCAGCCGCTACGGCGGCATGAAACAGCTCGACCCGGTGGGCCCGGGCGGGCAGATCATCATCGACTATTCCATTTTTGACGCCCGGCGCGCCGGTTTTGAAAAAGTCATCTTCATCATCCGCAAGGAGAACGAGGCAGCCTTCCGGGAAGTGATCGGGGACCGGCTGTCCCACCTGATGGAGGTGGAGTACGCCTTCCAGTCCCTGGACGACCTGCCCGCCCCCTACGCTGTGCCGGAAGGGCGGACCAAGCCTTTCGGCACCGGGCAGGCGGTGCTCAGCGCCCGGCACCTGATCCACGGGCCCTTTGCGGTCATCAATGCGGACGACTACTACGGCCCCGAGGCCTTCCAGGTCATTTACGATTACCTGTCCACCCACGCCGACGGCGACAAATACCAGTACTGCATGGTGGGCTACCAGGTGAAAAACACCGTGACCGAAAACGGCAGCGTCTCCCGCGGCGTCTGCGAGGTGGGCGGCGACGGGATGCTGACCAGCGTCACCGAGCGCACCAAGATCGTGCAGGAGCCGGACGGAGCCATCCGCTACGCTGACGGCGACGCCTGGGTGGACCTGCCGGGGGACACCCTGGTCAGCATGGGCTGCTGGGGTTTGACCGCCAGCTTCATGCAGGAGGCGCAGGCCCGCTTCGGCGCTTTCCTGGCCGAGAACCTGCCCGCCAACCCCCTCAAGTGCGAATATTTCCTGCCCACCATCGTCTCCGACCTGATCGAGGACGGCAAGGCGCAGGTCAAGATGCTGCACAGCCACGACAAATGGTACGGCGTCACCTACCGGGAGGATAAGCCCGGCGTGGTAGCCGCCCTGGCCCGCCTGACCGCAGAAGGCGTCTACCCGGAAAAATTCTAAACCGCTGCAAGCAAACGCCCCCGCCGGCTTCAAACCCGGCAGGGGCATTTTTGCGCCTGTCAGCCGGCAGGCGATGGATCGTTCCGGTGGGCCGCCAGGATCTCCTCGCAGCTCAGGCCGTATTTGCGGGCGATGTCCTTGGCGTAGCTCAGGCCGTCCGGGGTGGCCCGCAGCACCCGGTAACTGCGGGTGCCGTCGGCCACGTTTTCCATCTGGGCCACCAGATTGTCGATGCAGCCGGTGCGGCCGGGGGTGGCGTTGAAGCGGTCCACCTGCTGGGTCAGCTCATGGATGTGGGTGACGTACACCCCGCCGCAGCCGATCACCGCAATGGCCGACAGCACTTCCCCGGCGATGTAGCCGCCCTCCAAAAGGCTGGTGGAACTGAAGCTCTCGTCCATCAGCAGCAGGTCGTCCCCCTGCAGCTGGGCCAGGATCTGGCTCATCCGGGCGCACTCGCTCTCCAGCCGGCCCTTGCCGTAATTGTCCTCGTCCGAGGTGGGGAAATGGGTGAAGATGCACCGCACCGGGCTCATCACCGCGGCCCGGGCCGGCACCAGCAGCCCCAGCTGGAACAGCGCCTGCGCCATCCCCACCGAATAGCAGAAGATGGATTTGCCCCCGTGGTTGGGCCCTGTGACCAGGTAAAAGCGGCCCTTGTCGTCGTAGGTGAAGTCGTTGGCGACCACCGTCTGGCCCTCGCTGCGCAGGACCAGCATGGGATTGTAGACGTCCTGCAGGCGGAGGGCTTTGTCCTCCATGGGGCGTATCTCGGGGCGGCAGAGGGCGCAGCCCTGGCCTTTCAGCTCCAGCAGGAAGGCCACCGCCGCCGACAAAAAGCGGAAGTCGTCCAGCAGGCCGATGAAAAAGGAGGTCTCATCCCGGAAATACTGGTCGATGACCGGCTCCCAGCTGCGGATGGTCTTGGCAAAGGCGTTGTCCAGCGCGCGGCAGACCGCCTGGTCCAGGGCGTGCTTTTCTTCCTCGCGGGCGGTCTTGGCAAGGTTGGCAAAGCCCGAGATGCAGACCATGGGGTCGCTTTTGTCCCGGCCCAGCAGCTTGTCCAGCACGCTGCCCTGGCGGTACTTTTCGGTGTTCAAAGCCAGCAGGCCCACCTCCGTCACCCGGAGGGTGCCGTCCAGGTTGACCCCCAGGGCAATGCTCTTGACGTGGCCGATCTGGTATTGGGTCTTTTCCAGCTGGGCGGTCAGGGCGCGGTAACTGCCGCTTTGGCGGCGGGCCTCCACCTCATCCCGCAGCGCGGCAAACCCGGCGCTGTGGATGGGCGCGGCGGCGAGCCGTGTGTGGAACAGCTCCACCAGCTCGATGTACACCTCCAGATAGCGCACCGAGGCCAGACTGCTCTCTACCGTGGAGGAGGCGCTGTTCAGCACCTTGCGCATCTCGGCGGCGTCCCGCAGCATGGGCAGGGCGTCCTTGATGAGAGCCCGCAGGTCCTCGCTGGCCACCAGGTCGGCCACCACGTCCAGCCGCCAGGCCAGCACCTCGGGGTCGGTGGTGTAAAACTGTTCCAGCCGCAGGTCGGGCAGGCCCCGCCAGCTCTCCCGCCGGACCGACACCATCTGGTCGATCTGCAGCGTGTGGAAAAAGCTGGTGTCGGGCAGCGCGGCCCCGCGGGCCGGCTTGTGCGGCGGATACAGCAGGCGGAAACTCTCCCGTCCGCTCTGTGTTTGGTCTGGCATGGCTGTTCCCCTCCCCTGTTTTGGATACAAGCCTATTAAACACCCGCGCGCGCCAAATGTCCAGCGCAGGGGCAACAAAAAGGGCCGCCAGCCCGAAAGCCGGCGGCCCTATTCAGGTCTTTGGTGTACCCTCCGAACTTAGCAGTTCTCGGCGAAGTACTTGATGGTGCGGACCATCTGAGAGGTGTAGCTGTTCTCGTTGTCGTACCAGGACACGACCTGCACCTGATAGGTGTCGTCGTCGATCTTAGCGACCATGGTCTGGGTAGCGTCGAACAGAGAGCCGTAGCGCATACCGATAACGTCAGAAGAAACGATCTGATCCTCGTTGTAGCCGAAGGACTCAGAAGCGGCAGCCTTCATAGCGGCGTTGATGGACTCCTTGGTGACGTCCTTGCCCTTGACGACAGCCACCAGGATGGTGGTGGAGCCGGTGGGAACGGGCACACGCTGGGCAGAGCCGATCAGCTTGCCGTTCAGCTCGGGGATGACCAGGCCGATGGCCTTGGCAGCGCCGGTGCTGTTGGGCACGATGTTCTGAGCGCCGGCACGAGCGCGGCGCAGGTCGCCCTTGCGCTGGGGGCCGTCCAGGATCATCTGGTCGCCGGTGTAAGCATGAACGGTGGTCATGATGCCGGAGACGATGGGATAAGCCTTGTTCAGGGTGTCGGCCATGGGAGCCAGGCAGTTGGTGGTGCAGGAAGCGGCGGAGATGACCTGATCTTCCTTGGTCAGGGTCTTCTCGTTGACGGAGTAGACGATGGTCTTCAGGTCATTGCCGGCAGGAGCGGAGATGACGACCTTCTTGGCGCCAGCAGCGATGTGAGCCATGCTCTTGTCCTTGCTGGTGTAGAAGCCGGTGCACTCCAGAACGACGTCAACGTTCAGCTCGCCCCAGGGGCAATCCTTGGCGTCCTTAATGGCGTAGATCTTGATCTCCTTGCCGTCGACGACGATGGAGTCCTCGGTGGAAGAAACGGTGTGCTTGTTCTCGCCGATCTTGCCGCAGAAGGAGCCCTGAGCGGTATCGTACTTCAGCAGGTGAGCCAGCATCTTGGGGCTGGTCAGATCGTTGATGGCGACGACCTCGTAACCCTCAGCGTCGAACATCTGACGGAAAGCCAGACGGCCAATGCGGCCAAAACCATTGATAGCAACTCTTACAGCCATTGTATAGTACCTCCTAAAATTTTTACCCTTGGAATCTGGATCAATTTCACGGTGTCCACGGTGTCTTTATTATAGAACAAAAATCCCAAACCTTCAAGAGCCTGCCAAACAAATAACAAGCCATTTTCCATTTTTGTAAGTTTTATATTCTTTCATTCAAGAATTTTCAGTAATTTTAGCCAATCATCCAGCGGCATGGCTGCCCCGCCGCAGCGGCTCCGGGCTGGCGCACAGCAGGGCGCACACGCCCCCCAGCAGCCCCAGCACCGCCATGCCCCAGTCCCCCGGGCCGGCCGGCAAAAGGGCGCACCGGGGCGCCTGCCAGGCAAAGCAGAGCACCCAGGCCAGCAGCCCGCAGCGGCACAGGCTCCTGGGGCTGGCCGCGCCGGGCAGGCAGACCGCCCGCAGCACAGCCGCCAGCAAAAGCAGAGCCGCCAGCGCCTGCCACACCGCCGCGGTGGGGATGGTGCGGTGCCAGCTGGAACCGTTGGTCATAAAGCTGGCCAGCACATCCCAGACAAAGACGAGGCTGCCCAGCACCCCGAGCAAAGCCGGGGGCGGGGCGGATGCGCGGCGCTGGCTGCGCAGGCCGGCCAGCAGCCAGTACTGGCCCAGACATTCCAGCCAGAGGGCGCACAGCACTTCCAGCACGCCGCGGGCAAGGTCAGGTACGCCCGCCGCCCCGAGCAGGTCCAGCACACCCTGCGCCAGATACAGCGCGCCCGCCGCAAAGGCCGGCACGCTCAGGGCCAGCCCCGCCTTACGGGTCCGGGGCTGGGACACTTCCCCCGCCGGGCCCGCCGACCGGTGCCCTGCCAGCAGGGCCAGCCCCGCCAGCACAGCCAGAGCCAGATACCGCGCCCAGACCGGGCCGGCGGTGACAAGGCCGGTCTCCCGGTCGGTCCACAGGGCAAGGTCAGCCCAGCGCAGCGCGCAGAACAGAACGCCGGCCGTCAGCACGCCGGCAATATATTTCCGCATAGATCACCGCTCCTCGAGGGGCTTGTAGCGCTGCCGCACGCCCAGGTATTTGTAGGCCGGGCGGATGATGCGGTTGGCAAACACCACTTCCTCGATCCGGTGGGCGCACCAGCCCGGCAGGCGGGCGATGGCGAACAGCGGGGTGTACAGGTCCTCCGAGATGCCCAGCATCTGGTAGATCAGGCCGCTGAACAGGTCCACGTTGGCGCAGACGGGTTTGGCGCTGCCCTTCTCCTCGGCAAAGATGGCCGGGGCCAGCCGCTCGATGCTGCACAGCATATTGTACTCAGCCTCAAAGCCTTTTTCATAGGCCAGGTGGCGGGCGCGCTCTTTCAGGATGACCTCACGGGGGTCGCTGATGGTGTAGACGGCGTGGCCCATGCCGTAGATCAGGCCGCTGCCGTCGCCGGCCTGCTTGCGCAGGATGCGGCGCAGGTACTCCCGCACCTCGTCGTCATCGTCGTAGTTTTCCACGTGGGCCAGGATGTCCTTCAGCTGGCGGTTGACCTGCAGGTTCGCGCCGCCGTGCTTGGGGCCTTTCAGGGCGCCGATGCCCGCCGCAATGGCCGAATAGGTGTCCGACCCCGAGGAGGACACCACGCGGGTGGCAAAGGTGGAGCAGTTGCCGCCGCCGTGGTCGGCGTGCAGCAGCAGGCAGGTGTCCAGCAGCTTGGCTTCCTCATGGGTGAACTTCTGGTCCGGGCGGTAGGTGCTCAGGATGTGCTCGGCGGTGCAGTGGCCCGGCTGGGGCAGGTGGAAGAACATACTCTGCTTATCGTACACACGGCGCTTCATCTGGTAGGCGTTGACCATCATGGTGGGCATCGAGCCGATCAGGGTGATGCTCTGGTGCAGCAGGTTTTCCAGGCTCAGGTCCTCGGGGTTGTCGTCGTAGGAATACATCCCCAGCACGCACCGCTGCATCTTGTTCATGATGTTGGGCGAGGGCGCGTTCATGGTGTCCATAAAGCCGTCGGGCAGGGCGCGGTGCTCGGACAGGATCTGGCAGAAGCTCTCGAGCTGGGCCTTGTTGGGCAGGCTGCCGAACAAAAGCAGCCAGATGACTTCCTCAAACACAAAGCGGTCGTTGCGGTAGGCTTCTTCCACGATCTCGTTGATGTTGACGCCGCGGTAGATCAGGCGGCCCGGGATCGGGATGATGTGGCCTTCCTGGTCTTTGCGGTAGCCCACGACGTCGCAGACGTTGGTCAGGCCGGCCAGCACGCCGGTGCCGTCCGGGTTGCGCAGGCCCCGCTTGACGCCCAGCCGCTCGCTGGTCTCAGGGTCGATGTAGTTGTTGGCCAGATACTCCTCACAGAGGGTCTTCATGGCTTCGTTCTCGGTGGTTCCTAAATTCATCATGACAAATCCCCTTCCCTTCCAAATCATGCACCGCGGCGAACGGGCCCGCGGCGGTATGACGTATGCTTGTCGGTACAATGTCCCCCCTTACCGGTAGATGATTTAATGATAGCGCTTTTGCTGAATAAATTCAAGCCAAAACGATCCAAACCCGGCCCAAAATGCAAAATATTTTGATTTTGTTCGGATTTTATTCACATTTTGAGGTTTTGAGCCGGGCAGGTTTCGCCCCTTCCCGCAGCCGGCCTGTGGTACGCTGTACCCATACCATGGCGCAAAAGGAGGCTGTTCCAGCGTGAAAAAAGCCATTGTACTCCTGGCCGCCGCCCTGCTGGTGCTGGGCAGCGCCCTGCCCCTGGCCGGCTACTGGCTGGCCGGGGCGTTGACCGGCGTTTTTGCCCCTGCCCCGGCCGGCAGCGCCCCTTCCAGCGCGGCCGCATCCAGCCAGGCCGCCCAGCCGGCGGAGCCTGGGGCCCTGCCCCCGGCCGAGCCGCAGGAGCAGGTCCTGCTGCGGGACAGCGAGAGCGGCCAGGACTTCACCCTTTCGGTGCGGGACTACCTGATCGGCGCGGTGGCGGCCGAAATGCCGGTCAGCTGGCCGGACGAAGCCCTCAAAGCCCAGGCGGTGGCCTGTCACAGCTACATCCTCTACTGCCGGGACCACCGCACCGATGCCGAAGGCCCCTGGCTGACGGTGGACCCGACCCGGCGGCAGGGCTGCCTGACCGACCCGGTGCTGCGCAGCTACTGGGGCACCGCCTACGAGGCCAACTACGCCCGGCTGTCCGCCCTGGTGGACCAGGTGGCAGGGGCGGTGCTGTACTATGACGGCGCGCCGGCGGGCGCCAGCTACTTTGCCATTTCCAACGGGCAGACCGAAGCCAGCGAAAACGTCTGGGGCGCGGCCCTGCCCTATCTGCGGGCGGTGGACAGCAGCAGCGACCGCGCCGCCCAGGACTACGAAGTGACCGTCACCCTGTCGGCCGAGCAGGTCAGCGGGGCGCTGGCCTCCTCCCTGGGCATCTCCACCGAGGGCATTGACCCGGCGGCCTGGTTCGGCACGGCCAGCTACACCCCCTCGGGCTATGTGGCCTCCCTACCGGTCTGCGGGCAGACCGTGACGGGCGCCGCCCTGCGCTCCGCCCTGGGGCTGCGCAGCGCCTGCTTTTCCATCCAGTGGAACGGCGGCGCTTTCGCCTTCACCACACGCGGCTACGGCCACGGGGTGGGGTTGAGCCAGTGGGGCGCCAAGGCCATGGCCGAGCAGGGCAAAAGCTGGATCGAGATCCTGGCCCACTATTTCCCCGGCACCACTCTGGAAGGATAAAAACGGCCCCGGCGTGAGCAGACAAGCGCCGGGGCTGTGTCGGTATTGCGTTTAGAACAGGCTGCCAAAGAAATCCATCAGCTGGCTGCCAAAGCTCTTGGACTGCTCCTGCGCAGTGTCAGAAGCCGCATCTTCCTGCAGCATGGTCCCCTCGGGGTCCTGCGCAGACCAGTAGCAGCCGTCCACCGCAGGGTTGTCCGACACGGTAAAGTCGGTCCCGAAGCAGAGGCTGTCCCCGGCGGTGTCCTCGGCGATCAGCAGATAGGTGTAATTGCCCGCGGGAAGCTCGCCGAAGCGGATGGCGCTGTCGATGTCGTGCACCGACCAGCTGCTTTCGCCGCCGGTCAGGCTGGCCGATGCGCTCATGACGGTGTTGCCGGCGGCGTCCTCGATCCACACGGCCGCCTCAACGAGGGTGCTGCCGTTGGACGCAACGACAGTGCCGTTCAGGCTCATGCCGCTGCCGGTATGGACGTTGACAGGATAAGTCACGCCGGACAGCTGCAGCCCGCTGGTCTGGGCTGCGCCCGCCACAGCGTTGTTGTCCTCAGCGATGTACCAGTAACAGGACGACCCCGCGATGGAAACGCTGGCGCTGGAGATGGGCACCCGCCCGGCGCTGATGTTGCCGGCCGGGTCGGAGCAGTAGAACACGCCGTCGGTGTAGTCGGTGAGCAAAATGGCGTGGGGCTGCCGCCGGTCATACAGGACGATGCCCTCGGGATGGGCTGCCAGCAGGTCGATCAGGGTCTGGGTCTTGGCCCCGTTGTCGGCGGGCAGGGTGGCGTAGCGCACCTTCATGGCCTTGTATGTAAAGCTGTGGGACAGCCCGTTGGACCACGCGGCGGGGCGGACGCTGTTCTCGGTCACGTCCACCCAGTCGGCCAGGCCGTCGAGGTAGGCGCGGCGGCGAAGCATCATGGCAGCGGCGGTCAGGGTGCAGGTGCCGCTGCGGCTCTGCTTGAGGTAAAAGCCGGCGTCCACATTCAAGTCAGCGGCCAGCGCCCGCGGCATACAGGGCACCAGCAGCACAACGGCCAGCAGCAGCGCAGCCAGACGGCGGCGCCATCCGATTCGTGTTTCCAAGTTTGCCTCATCCTTCCTCAGGGGGCCTGTCCCCCAAACCGCTTGGGACAAACCCCGGCGGGGTGCATGGGAGGGACCGCAGCATCCGGCCTCTCCGATAAACCTCGCTTTTTTGAATTTTATTTGTATTAAGTTTAACGCACCTGTTACTGATTTGTAAATAGTTTGAAGGCAAACTTTCACGATATTTTCGCATTTAATCCATAGTATGACCTTTGATTTTGTGCATCTTTTACAAATATCGAACGTTTATTTCTCTTTTGGGAGGTCTTGACAAAGCAAACGGCGGGAACACCTTCAGCGATGTTCCCGCCCTGCTTTTTATTTTTCTTCGTGTTCTTTTTCGTCTTTTCTTCCAAAAAGGACAAAAATATAGGGAGGCAGCACCCATTGGACGATCGAAGCGAGCCAGGGTTTTTGTGTGAGCGAAAAAAGCAAACTGGAAACAAACCCACTCCACCCAGTCATCCAACCAAAATAGACGGAGGCCACCGGCTGCATCTGAGAGGTGATGAAGCCAGCCGCCACATTAAAAACAACCAGAACAGAGGCGGAGAAAAAAATCTCCTTCCGCGTCATCCTGCGGAAAAAGAGGAACCCGCCCACGCAGACTATCGCCGCAAGCAGAACAGCCTCCATGATCCTCCATCGGGTGAAATCCGTCGTCAGACTTCCGTCCGGCAAGGTTACAAGAGTCCATCTTCCAAGGATGGTCTCCAGCTGAAAGGAGACCCAGCTGGCCACGATGCAGTAGAGCGGCACCTTCCACCATGTTTTTCTCATTTGACGCACCTCCTTCACTTTCCTGCTACGAGTATAACACAGGCTTGCAGAAAGGGCAAGGACGGCCTTATTGCCCGGATGACACATCCCGCGTATACCGGCAGTTGGGGTAGTTGGAGCAGCCGTAGAACTGCCGGCCGGCGTAGACGCCCTGCCGGGCCGTGCGCAGCACCAGCGCCCCGCCGCACCAGGGGCAGCGGCCCAGGCGGCCCCTAGCCTGTTTCCGCTCGATGCGGCGGACCTGCCGCACATGGGCCCGCTTCTGGCCCCAGCTGGCCCGGGTGTAGGGCTCCAGCTGGTCGTACAGGGCGCGGACCTCGCGCTGGCTGAGGGTCTTGCGGCCCGTACGCCGCAGCACGCGGGGCAGCTCCTCCAACTTGCAGACCGAGACGTCCTCGCTGTCCCACTCCACGTCCTCCAGACGGCACCGGCCGGTGAACACCACCACCGGCCAGAGGGGCACCTCCTCCCCCACCAGGGCTTCGAGGGCGCGGACGTGGCCGGCGTTCTGCCAGATGGGATTGTAGAGGGCGTGGGTCTCGGTTTTCGTCCGGCCCAGCCAGCTCCGCCCCACATAGACCGAGACGCTCCATTCCGGTTCATCCTCCCGGCCGAAGATCCATCCGGTATAATTTTTGCTCTCGATTACAAAGATACCCTTCCGGGTCAGGTAGAGCAGGTCGATCTCGGCAGTGCCCTCCGGCACCGGCAGATAAAGGTTGCGCAGGCACAACCCTTTGACCTTAAACCAGCCCTTTTCGGCCAGCTTGGCGGCCACGGCCTCCTCCCCTTCGATGCCTTTATTAATGGCCGCGTCCAGCCCCAGCAGGGCCCGCAGCGATGCAAACCATTCCATAGACGTCCCTTTTCTTTCACGCAGAAATAAGAAAAGACCGCCAGCTGCTGCTGACGGTCTTTCTGGTCCGAGTGGCGAGAATCGAACTCACGGCCTCTTGAACCCCATTCAAGCGCGCTACCAAAACTGCGCTACACCCGGATATCGCTGTGTGCCTTGCGGCTCACAGCTTCATTATTATACCGGACCGGGCCGGTTTTGTCAAGCACTTTTTTCGGTTTTTATTGCGCGGCCTGTGCGGTCAGCCGGACTACGCCGCCGTCCCGCTCCACCGCAAAGGAAATGTTCTCCCCGTAGGTGAGCTTGCAGGGGGTGCTGTCCACTGCAGAAGCCAGCTCCACGTCGTAGCCCAGCGCGGCGGGATCGGCGCAGACTGCGGCCGTCACCGCGCCGCCGTCCAGAAAGACCAGCTGCAGCACCCCTTCACTCTCGGCCTCTTTCAGGTTGAAGCTGGTGGCGCCGATAACTTCCTGTATTTCTTCCACGGAAGTATACGGCGCAAAGGTATAGACTTCGTCCCAGCTGAAGGGCACCGCCTGCTCCAGGGTGATGGAGGTATCGGTCAGGCCGGTGAGGGCCGTCTTGAGCTGATGGTTATGCCACAGCACCACCGGGCTGCCAATGACCGACCACAGCAGGGCGATAACGGCCAGCACGCCGGCTGCCGCGATGTAAAACCTTTGTTTTCTCGGGTTCATCTTCCGTATCCTTCCTTTTAAAAATCTTCGATGTCGTCGGGTTCGGCGTCCAGGTCAAAGGGCACCCCCGGCACAGCCGGCAGGGTGCGGTTCTGGCGGGAGGCGGCAAAGCCCACCACCGCCACCGACTCCGCGCCGGCAGCCGTCAGGGCGCGGGCGCAGGCCGCCGTGGTGGCGCCCGTGGTGAGGACGTCGTCCAGCAGCAGGACCCGGCGGCCGGCCGCGTAGTCCGCATTGGCCCGGAACAGCCCCGCCGTATGGATAAGGCGTTCCTCTCGGGAAAGGCCGGCCTGGGCTGTCCCCTGCCGGGTGCGGCGCAAGGCCCGCTCCTCCATCGGGATGCCCAGAGCGCGGGCCAGGGGCAGGCCCATCAGGGCGGGCACGTTGTAGCTGCGCCCCCGCCCCGAGGACGGCACCGGGACAAGCAGGTCGCAGTCCACCGGCGGCGTTTCCAGGGGCGTGGGCACTTCCACGCCGCCCCGCACCCGGATCTCCGCCCCGAACAGCTGGTGGGCCAGAATGCACCCCAGCTGAACGGCGGTCCAGGGCTGTTCGTGGTACTTGGCGTTGAGCAATGCTTCCCGGATGCCGCCGGCATACCAGAACGGGGCAGCCGCCCATGCCACAATACCGCCGCCCAGGGCGGGCGGCGGCGCGTGAGGGCCCTCTGTCTGCCAGCGGGCCCGGATCTTCAGTTCAAGGGCGCAGTCGGGGCAGGCAGCCACCCCGCCCAGCACCCGGCCGCACAGAGGGCAGCGCCGGGGCAGCAGCAGCTGGCAGACCTGCCGGAACAGGATCGCGCCGGGGGTGTACCGGCCCAGACCCGCCCCCATGGTCAGTTCTTGCGCAGGGCAGTCAGCACCCGCACCTGGTGGCCCGCGGTGCAGGAGTCCACCCAGCCGATCAGGAAGTAATCCTCGGCGTTGATGGTGGGCAGCAGGGTGGGATAGTACACCCCCATGTGCCACAGGTAGACCTGCATATTGTCGGCCGTCTCATAGCGGGTGCCGTTGGCGGTGGTCACCGAGGCGGGGCCCAGGCTCTCGATCAGGATGGGCTGCAGCTGGACCATACCGCGCACTTCGCCGTTGACCTCATGCCGGACGCCGATGCCGCCCGCCAGCACGGGATAGAGCACGCTGGTGGTGTCGGTGGTGTAGGAGGTGCCGTTCATGTAGGTGTAGTTGGCGCCGCCGGCGATGGTGCCCAGGATGCTGCTTGCCAGGCCGCTGGTGTTGTCGGCCAGCAGGCCCAGCGCCAGGCTGGTCCACCGGCCGGTGCTGCCGGTCAGCTCGCCCCAGATATCGTTCAGCAGGGAGCCGGTCAGCAGGCCCGAAGCCATCTGCATCAGCACGTCGCTGGGCTGCAGGCTGGTCAGGCTGTCGGTGGTGGAGTTGCGTTTGTTGGTGCTCCAGGACATCAGGCAGCCGTAGGTCCAGATATCGCCGGTGACGTCGTCCAGCACCAGGCGGTCGATCTCGCCCTTGTCGTTCAGGGAGTAGTAGCGGACGTCCGCGTTGGAGAGAGTGACCCCGTCCAGGCGGTCCAGGCGGACCGTCCCGGCGCTGCCGTCGGGCAGGGTGTCCAGGATCTCCACGTCGTTGGCCAGCTTATAGTCCCCCAGGGTGCGGTTGGCGGCGCTGAACAGGCCGCTGACCGGCTTTTCACTGATGGACTGCAGTTTTTCTCCCTCCGGGCTGGAGGTGATGGACACCAGCCACCCGGTGGGGATGTTCAGGTTTTTATCCACCCGGATGCTGCGGACGGTGCCGTCGGTGCACAGCACCCGGACCGTCTGCATGACATCGGCGCCGTTATCGGTGGTCAGGGATCGGCTGGAGGACTGCACTACGCCGTAGTAGCTTAGGTCCACCTCCTCGCCGGTGAGGATGCCCACGGCCACGTCTTCCATGCCCAGCAGCAGAGTGACCACCTGGCCCACGCCGCCGCCCGACAGGGAGGAGATGCGGTAGGCCACGTCGGTGCTGCCGATCTGATAGGTCACGCCGGCCACCGTCACCGAGGTGGGCGCCGCCGCGTTGGGGGATACCGAGGTGATCCGGCCCGAAGCCTTGGTGGTGTAGATCCACAGGGAGTTCAGGCTCTCGCTGTAGTAGTAGACGTCGTTGACGTTCAGCGCGGGAGAATCGGTCACTTCATCGTTGCGGTAGATGGTGGTGGGGTTGATGGGCAGCGTCTCGTTCTCGCCGGCGACAAAGGGGCCCTTCAGGCTGCGGGCCAGGATGGCGGAGGTATCCACCTGCCCGTCCGAAACGGTCAGGCCGATGGTGTTGCCGTAGGTGGAACCGCTCTTGGTGGTGGCGGTCAGGGTGTTGTAGAGCAGCACCGCGCAGTCGCTGCGGGTCATCGGCTCGCCCTGGCTGCGGGCCAGACCCGCGCGCAGGCCCAGCTCAGTGGCCTTGTTCAGCTGGGCGGCGGGGAATGCGCCGCTCAGGTCAGAGGGCGCAAAACCCAGCAGCCGCAGGGCCGAAGCACAGGCCGCCTCCAGGGTGACGGGGTCATTGGGGCGGAAGGTGCCGTCGGTGTAGCCGGTCAGCCAGTTCTGCTGGACCGCGATGCGGATGTAAGGCGCATAAGCGGTGTCGCTGTTCACATCGGTGAACAGGCTGCCCACCAGGATCTGCTCATTGACCGTCTCCCGGTAAGAGGAGACCATGGTCAGCATCCGGGCAAACTCGCCCCGGGTGACCTGGGCGTTGAGAGCCTCGGGAGACTGGGCGGTCGCAGCGTCCAGCACCCCCATGGTGCGGGCCGTCTGGATGGCGGTGTTGCTGTTGACCGCCGCAGCCGGGACGGCAAAAATGGGGATCAGGATGCAGACCGCCAGAAGGAGGGACAAAAATCGTTTTTTCATGTTCGCTTTTCTCCTCATAGTTCTTACAGCATGGGGCGGGGCGTCACTCGTAGCGCAGGGCCTCGATGGGGTTGAGACGGGCTGCGCGGCGGGCCGGCAGATAGCCAAAGACCACACCGATGCCCACCGAGATGCCGAAGGAGACCAGCACCGCGTTGGTGCCCGGGGAAATGGCCACCGCTTCGCCCGGCATGATGATGGGCACCACGGCCGTGGCCGCCGCCGACAGGCCATAGCCCAGCAGGATGCCCAGCACGCCGCCCAGGGCCGAGGTGGTGCCCGCTTCGACCACGAACTGGAACAGGATGGTCCGCTCCCGGGCGCCCATGGCCTTGCGGATGCCGATCTCGCGGGTGCGCTCGCTGACCGACACCAGCATGATGTTCATGATGCCGATGCCGCCCACCAGCAGCGAGATGCCGGCGATCAGGGTCAGGACCATGACCACCATGCTGATGGTCTGGTTCATCTGCTCCAGCAGCTCGCTCATGCTGTACACATAATACGTATCTTCGTCCTGATAAATTGCGAAGAGGGCTTCTTCGATGGTGGTCTTGGCCTGGTTAGCCACGTTCTCATCCGCCATGATGACGGTGTAGGTATCCACCGTGTTGGTCTTGTTGATCTTCATGGCCACGGTGTAGGGGATGTAGATGCGGTCGTCCTCGCCGCCCTCCTGCAGCTCGGGGTCGCTGCCCTTGGCGGCCAGCACGCCCACGATCTCAAAACGGTAAGCGCCCACCTTGATGTCCTCGCCCACGGCGTTGCCGTTGAACGCCTCGCGGGCCAGGTAGTCGCCGATGACGCAGACGTACTTGTTCTCCTTGATGTCCATGTACTGCAGGCCGCGGCCGTCGGCCATGGTGTAGTTCGCCATGGCGGTGTAGTCCTCATTGACGCCGTACACGCCGGTGTAGCGGTAGGTGTCCCGGCCTTCCTTGACGGTTTGGCCGCCGGTCACCTGCAGATAGGGGGAGATATCCCGCAGGTACTGGGGATGGTCCTCCACCACGCCGTACATATAGTCCACCGAGGCGTTGCGGGAGGAGTTGCGGCCCCAGATGTTCACCTGCATACTGTTGATGCCCATGGCCGAAAAGCTCTGCCGCACCGACTCGGTCATGCCGTTGCCCAAACCGACGATGACGATGACCGCCGTGACGCCGATGATGATGCCCAGCATGGTGAGGATGGTGCGCATCTTGTTGCTCCAGATATTTTTCAGCGCAAGGACGAAGGTATCCAGCAAAAGCATCAGCCTGCGCCTCCTTCCTTGGCGCGCATTTTCTGAAACTCCTCCATCTGCGCCTCAAACAGGGGGCTGGCCACAAAGGCCTCGGGGGAATGGGCGTCGCCGTCGTAGACGATCCGCCCGTCCTCCAGCCGGATGATCCGGGGCGCCTGCATGGCGATGGAGTTGTCGTGGGTGATGAGGATGACGGTGTGGCCCTGCTGGTTCAGCTCCTGCAGCATCCCCAGCACTTCCCGGCCGGTGTGGGTGTCCAGCGCGCCGGTGGGCTCGTCGGCCAGGATCAGGGGCGGGTTGCGGACCAGCGCCCGCGCGATGGAAACGCGCTGCTGCTGGCCGCCCGAAAGCTGGTTGGGCTTGCTTTTCAGCTTGTCGCCCAGGCCCACCTGTTCCAGCACCGCCTTGGCGCGGGCCCGGCGCTGGCTGCGGGGCACCCGGGCGTAGATCAGGGGCACTTCCACATTGCCCATCAGGTTCAGTTTGGGCAAAAGGTTATACTGCTGGAACACGAAGCCCAGCATCTCGTTGCGGATGGCGGCAAGCTCGTTGCGGCGCATCTTGCCCACATCCCGGCCGTTCAGCTTATAGGTGCCTGCGGTGGGCACGTCCAGGCAGCCGATGATGTTCATGCAGGTGGACTTGCCCGAACCGGACTGGCCCACGATGGCCACGAACTCGCCTGCCTCGATCCGCATGGTGACGTGGTCCAGCGCCTTGACCACCGTGTCGCCCATGTGGTAATACTTGCACACCTCGTTGAATTCGATCAAAGCGCTCATCCAATTCCTCCCTGAGCGGGGGCGATCATGCCCAGGACCATCATATCGCTGGTGCCATAGTCGTCATAGCTGAAGGTGCTCATCGAGACATAGCCGATGATGTCCCCTTCCTGCAGGCCGCTGGTGATCTCGGTATAGTTCTCGTCGCTGACGCCGGTCTCCACCTGGACGTAGACGTAGCCCTCGGGGGCGGGCATATCGGCGATGGCGTTGGCCGCGCTGGGAGAAGCGGTGGTCACCAGGACCACGTCGCCCCGCTCGATGGCGGCGTTGGGCACGGCGATGGAGTCCGTGGCCTGCTCCACCACGATCTCGGCGTTGACGTTCATGCCGGGGCGCAGCGCGCCGTACTCCTCCACCTGGACGGTGACGGGGTAAGTGGTGGTGCCGCCGTCGGTCTTGCCCACCATGGACACGCGGGTGATCTTGCCGTTAAAGACGCCGTCCACCGAGTCGGCCGTGACCGACACGTCCTGCCCGACGCTGATCTGGTTGATGTCCAGCTCGTCCACGTTGATGGTCATTTCCAGGTAGGCCATGTCGTAGATGATGCACATATCCTTGCCGCTCTCGACGGTCTCGCCGGCCTGGTAGTTCTTCTGGATGACAGTGCCGCTGATGGGGGCGGTGATGGTGTAGTTGGCCAGGGTCTCCTCGGCGTTGCGCATCGAGATCTCGCGGCTGCGCAGGCTCTCGTAGGCGTTCTGGATGGTCTCCTCCAGATCCTCGCCGGCCAGCTCGAGGACGATGCCGTCCTCGGCCACGGCGCCGCCCTCGGGCACGTAGATCGAAGCCACAGTGCCGGCGGTGGAGGCGGTCAGGGTGCGCTGTTCCTTATAATTGAAAGTCGCGCTGTTGGTGGAGCTGATGCCGTTGACGGTGGCGGTCGCCGACTGGGTGGTGTTCAGGGTGCCGGCGTTGGGGGTGGTGATGGTCACATTGCGGACCAGCACGTTGCCCGAGCTGAGGATGTCGCTGCCCGACACCTCGGTGATGGTGCCCTGCAGCACCTCAAAGGTGCCGTCCAGGGTGATCTGGGCGCTCTGCCCCACCGAGAAGGAAGCCGCATCGGCGGAGGGGAAGGTCAGCTGCAGGACCATCTGGCTGGCGTCCTGCACGACGGCCACTTCCTGCCCGGAGGTGACTTCGTCGCCCACCTTGACCTTGAGGGAATAGACGGTGCCGGCCACCGGCGAGCGGACGTAGCGGTAATCGGCGATGGTATCGTAGTTGCGCTGGGCCTGGTCCAGGTTGATCTGGGCCTGCTCCACGCTGGTGGAAGCGTCGCTGTTCTCGATCTGATACAGCTGCTGGCCCGCAGACACCTCGTCCCCTTCCTCAAAGTCGGCTGAGAGGATCTCGCCTTCCACCAGGGTGCGGACGGTGTAGCTGTTGGCCGCCTGCAGGGTGCCGGTGGTGCTCAAAGTCTGGGAGATGGTGCGCCGCGTGACCGACGCCTGAGTATATTCAGGGGCCACCTCCGCGGTCTGGGTCTTATTCGACTGATAGATGGCCACCGCCGCGACGATCACCACCACAACAACAAGCGGGACAGCCCACTTGAGATACTTTTTGTACTTGGACAGGCTGGCCAGGCCGGCGCCTGCCGCTGCCCCAGCCTCTGCCTGGGGCTCCTGGCCGGCCGGCCCGCCCTTCTTTTTCTTCCAGGTCATGGTTATCTTTCCTCCTGATTTGCTGTCTGTCGCCCGCCAAAGGGTATGCTGCCCCCTTGTCTGCGGGAGATTGCTCCCTTATTATAACACACGTGCCGTCAGTGACAAGAAGAAATACTTTTCTTTCATAAAATTTTTAAAAAGGCACGCTTTTACATGCCAAATTTTTCATCCCATTTTCACCATTTCACTGCAATCTCTGAAAGTGCAGAGCTCCACGCTAAAAAGGGGCCGCCGTGCAAAACACACGGCAGCCCCCGGGTCATGATTTTGTTTCTTCGATGGTGACAAAGACCCCCGCCGGCACGCAGCAGGCCCACTGGCCCGGCTGGCTCAGCCAGCCAAAGTCCTCGCAGACGTGGTCCGGGCACTGGCTGTCCAGAAAGGCGACGGCCCCGTCCTTGACCTGCAGGTGGACGATGTAGCCGCCCACCTCGTAATAGTAGTCATAGTCGGTGTCCAGAGGGAGCCATTCGACCACGCCCATCCCAAAATCGGCCTTGGCATACGCCGCCGGACTGTCCGGCCGGCCAAAAGCCAGCCACAGCCCGCCGGCTGCCAGCAGCACCACCGCGGCAAACACGAGGTTCACCAGCCAGCGGCGCGGTTTGGGCTGCTGGGTCATGCAGCGTAAGCGGCTGCCTGCTCGCCCGCAATGCGGCCAAAGACAGTGAAGTCAGCCACAGCATTGCCGCCCAGACGGTTGCCGCCGTGGACGCCGCCGGTCACTTCGCCGGCTGCGTACAGGCCGTCGATCACAGTGCCGTCACCGGCCAGGACCTGGGTCTGGGGGTTGATGGTCAGGCCGCCCATGGTGTGATGGATGCCGGCCGTAACCTTGATGGCGTAGTAGGGAGCGGTGTCCAGCGGATTGGCAAAGCTGGTGCGGCCGAACTCCTCGTCCACACCGGCGGCAACAGCCGCGTTCCACTTTTCCATCGTTGCTGCAAAGGCTGCGGCATCGACGCCCATCGCCTCGGCCAGCTCCTCGTAGGTCTCGCCGCTGACGGTATAGCCATTCTTGATGTAGCCCTGGATGACGCTGGAAGCGTCCACCATGGCCTGGTCGATGACCAGCCAGCTGTAGCTGCCGGTCTGTGCGATCTCGGCAGCCGACACCACGTCACGGGTGCCCACTTCGTCGGTGAAGCGGTTGCCCTCGGCATTGACCAGGATAGCGCCGTCGCCGCGCAGGCCCTCGGTGATCAGGGCTGCGGTGTTGGCTTCAACGGTGGGGTGGATCTGGATCTGGTCCATGTCCACGGTGCCCGCGCCGATGGCCACGGCCATGTCGATGCCCTGGCCCTGCGCGCCAGGCGCATTGGTGGTCATAAAGCCTGCCAGGTCGGGCTTATACTCCACGACCATGTCGAGGTTGGCGCCGAAACCGCCGGTGGCCAGAATGACGGCCTTGGCGTTGACGGTGACAGCTGCGCCGTTCTTGTCGGTGGCCTCGATGCCCACGGCTGCGCCGTCGGCGTCGGTCAGGATCTTGTTGGCGGTGGTGTTGAGCAGGATCTCAACGCCCAGCTCCTCGCACTTGGACTGGAGCAGAGGGATCATGTAGCTGCCCACGGAAATGGTCTTGCCCTCGCTGTCCACAGGGCGGTGGATGCGCTTGACCGAAGCGCCGCCAAAGCTGGAAACGCTGGTCAGCTCGATGCCCTGCTCCGCCAGCCAGTCGATGGCGTCGGCCGAGTTGGAGCAGAGAGCCTCCACCAGGGCGGGGTCATTGATGCCGTGGCCGCCGATCAGGGTGTCCAGTTCCATCAGCTCGACCGAGTCAAAGTAGCCCTCGGGGTTCGCCTGGTATGCGGCCCACTGCTCGGCCACGGTGTCGGCCAGGGCGGTGATGGCCTCGTTGTCGGCCCACTCGGAGGCGGCGGTCTCCAGAGTCTTTTCGACGCCGGCGGCCTCGTTGAACTCGTTCTCGTCCTGGGCCGGGGTCTTGGCGGCGTTCATGCCGCCGGTGGCGCGGACCGAGTTGCCGCCCACCATGGCCTGGCTCTCAACGATCACCACATCCCGGCCTTCGTTGGCAGCGGCAATGGCGGCGGTCATGCCTGCGCCGCCCGCGCCCACGATGACGATGTCGGTGTCGATCACGCGGTCCTCAGCGGCGGAAGCGTCCTCATTGCCGGTGAAGTCGGCCGCGTCCAGACCAGCGGCTGCCAGCGCGGCGGCCAGGGCCTCGTTGATGGCGTCAGAAGTGATGGTCGCGCCCGAAACCACGTCGATGGCGCCCTTGTTGCCCGAGACGATCTCGTCCGGGGCGCTCTCGACCACCACCGAGCCGATGCCCTCGGTCTCGCTGTCGCCCACGACCTTGCAGGCCGTGATGACGCCGTCGGTCAGAGTGACGGTGACGGTGACTTCACCCATGCCGGTGGCGGTGCCGGTGAACTCGCCCGACACGCCGCCCGCCTCCCCGGAGGAAGCCGGGGCCGCGGTGGAAGAGGAGCTGCCCCCGCCGCAGGCGGTCAGGCCAAAGGCCATGACGGCTGCCAGCGCGAGCGCTGCAATACGTTTTCTCATGATGCTGTTCCTTTCTTCTTTACCTTGCAGTGTCCGGTAGGCCCGGACGTACCTAGGCTTAGTGTACCGGATCGTTATTGTCTTGTCAAGGCGCCCGCGCATTTTGATTCTCTTTTGTAGCTTTTGGGGTTCGATTTACATTTTGGGGGTCTTTGCTTCGGTGGGCTTTAGAAACCAGATGCAGCCAAAACCCGCCGCCGCGGCCCCCAAAGCCAGCCAGTGGCGCCCGGCTTCCAGCCCCAGCGCCCCCGCCAGCAGCGGGAACAGCAGGCTGCCGGCGCTCTGGCCCAGGGCCAGAAAGCCATAGTTCACCCCGGCATGGGGCAGGCCGAACAGGTCGGTGGAAAAAGCCGGCAGGACCGCTGCCAGCGCCGAATAGCAGAACGTCAGCCCGGCGTACACCCCCACCACGGCCCATCCCCGGGCAAAGGCAAACCCCGCCGAGAGCCCCGCCGACGCCGCGAACAAAAGCAGATCGGTGGGGCGGCGGCCCAGCCTGTCGCTGAGCAGGGGCATCAGCAGGCGGCCGGCGGTGCTGCCCACACTGCCCAGCACCACCGCCCAGACCGCCTCCCCTTCCGCCAGGCCGCGCTGGGCCCCCAGCCGCAGGATGATGGGGCTGAACAGCAGCACCGCCGGGGTGGACAGGCAGACCGCCGCCGTGCACAGCCAGTACTGCCGGGTGCGCAGCATCCTGCCGGGGGGATAGTCGGGGCCGGTCCCGGCTTTGGGGCCCGCCGGGGCGCTCCGGGGCGGGTCCTGCAGCAGGGCCGCCCCCGCCAGACAGACCGGCAGGCTGAGGGCTCCCAGCGCCCCGAACACCCGGCGCAACCCCCACAAAGGCGTCAGGGTGCGGATGAACAGGGCCAGGAACGCTCCCGACAACCCCGCCGCCGCCCCGATCACCCCGGTGGCGAAGCCCTTGCGCCCCTGATACCACTTCTGCGCGCAGGACTGGATGGCCGGGTAGAGGAACGCCGTCCCCAGCCCGGCCGGCACGCTGAACGCCAGCGCCACCGCCCAGCCGGCCGCCGCCGGCAGGAACGCCGCGCCCCACAGGCCGGCTTCCAGCAGGGCCGTGCCCCACAGGGCCGCGCAGCGGGGCCCGTGCTTATCCTGCAAAAAGCCCCCGATCACGCACCCGGCCCCATACGACGCGATCAGGACGCTGAACGCCGCGGTCGCCCCCAGCTCCCCCAGACCATACGTCTCCCGGACCGGCTGCTGCAGCACGCCCCAGGCCGCCGGCAGTCCGGTCAGCAGCTGGATGCCCGCCCCCGCGGCCAGAATGGCCCAAGGGTGGGCGGCTACAAATTTCTTTCCCTGCATCCATACGCCCCCTTTGCTCTGCCTTTAGTATTCTACGTTTTGCATTTTCTAAACCCTTTTGCCCTTTCTGCGGGCTTTGGTTGACAAGCCCGCCTTTTCTTTTATATAATGAGAGACAACACGCCACCGACATCCACAATAGAGAGAGGGAAACCATATGAAAATCCAACCCCTGAAAGGTATGCGGGACCTTCTGCCCGCCGAACAGGCCCTGCGCGACTACATCCAGGGCCAGATCCTCGAAGTTTACCGCGCCGCCGGCTTTGAGCGGATCTCCACCCCCATGCTCGAGGACATGGAGAACCTGGACAAGTCCGAGGGCGGCGAGAACCTGAACCTGATCTTCAAGGTGCTCAAGCGGGGCGAAAAGCTCACCGCCGCCCTGGACGCCGGCAACTATAGCCAGCTGGCCGACATGGGCCTGCGCTACGACCTGACCCTGCCCCTGTCCCGCTACTACGCGGCCAACCGGAACGTCCTGCCCACCCCCTTCAAGGTCATCCAGACCGACCGGGTGTTCCGGGCCGAGCGCCCCCAGAAGGGCCGCCTGCGGGAGTTCGTCCAGTGCGACATCGACATTCTGGGGGACGAGAGCCCCAACGCCGAGGTTGAGCTGATCGACGTCACCGCCCGGGCCCTGCTCAAGATCGGGTTCGACGGGTTCACCGTCAACATCAACGACCGGCGCATCCTGCGGGGGATGCTGGAGAGCATGGGCTTTGCCCCCAACACGCTGGATTCGGTCTGCATCACCTTTGACAAGATGGACAAGGTGGGCCCCGAAGGGGTGCGGGCCGAGCTGACCGAAAAGCAGATGCCTCCCGCCGCCGTGGACGCCCTGGCTGCCTTCCTGGCCGAGGGGGACGTCACCCTCGAGGCGGTGGCCGCCCGCTGCTCTGACCCGGCCATTGCTGATGACCTGAAATACGTCCTGAAGGCCGCCGGCCGGCTGGCCGGGGGCAAGTATAAGGTGGCCTACTGCCCCAGCCTGGTCCGCGGGCAGGGGTACTACACCGGCATGGTGTTTGAAGTGGTCTGCCCCCAGTTTGCCGGTGCGGTGGCCGGCGGCGGCCGCTACGACAACATGGTGGGCAAGTTCCTGGGGCAGCAGGTGCCGGCCGTGGGCTTCTCCATCGGGTTCGAGCGGGTCTGCGGCATCCTGCTGGAACAGGGCTACCAGATCCCCGGGGCCAAGCCCAAAGTGGCCCTGCTCTACCCCGCCGGGGCCGACTTCCCCGCCGTGCTGGCCAGGGCCGAAGCTCTGCGGTCCGACTACGCCGTCACCGTCCTGGCCCAGGGCAAAAAGCTGGGCAAGCAGCTGGCCGGCCTGGAGGCCGCCGGCTTTGCCGGAGCGGCCTTCTTCGGCAAGGATGAGATCAAATGGTTTGCGAGCCGGGGCTGACCCCCTGCGCCCGGCCGCTGGTGCTGGCCCTGCAGGGCAGCATGGCGGTGGGCAAGACCAGCGCCGCCCGCTGGCTGGCCGCCCATGACCCGGCCCTCCACGTCTGCCTGGAGGACAACACCGCCGTCCTGGCCGAGGTGCGCCGGCGGGGCCTGGACAAGACCCGCCTGCCCGACTACCTGGCCATCCAGCGCCTGTGGATCGGGCAGGAGGTCCGCCGCTGGCAGGCCGCCCAGGCGTACCCCTGCACCGTCCTGGATTTTGGCGCGGAGGAGATCGAGTTTTATACCCTCCACTACCCCCGCACCATCGGCCGGGACTGGCCGGTGGAGGAGCTGCTGGCCCCCGAGCTGGCCGCCCTGCGGCAGTGTATGCCCCGGCGCATCCTCTTTCTGGACGCGCCGGACCCGGTGCTGCGCCGCCGCAAAGAGGGGGACGCCGCACGGGACCGGGGCTTTTTCGAGCATTCCCTCACCGCCCTGCTGCCCCTCAAGCGGGCCTGGTTTGCCCAAAAGGGCAATGTGGACGTCCTGGACACCGCCCGCCTGACCCCGGACGAGACCGGCGCCGCCGTGCGGGACTGGGTGGCCCGGCAGCGCGCCAAAGCTGAATAAACGCTGAATAAACAATGAGCCGCCCTCCATGCCGGAAGGCGGCTCGTTTTCGGTTATGCGGTCGTTTTACGATGTGCCCGTCACCGCCGGCCGTGCAGGATGGGGGACAGGGGCTTGTAGATCAGCATACACAGCACCGCGTCCAGCAGGCCCTTGGCCAGGGTCCAGGGCATATTGAAGATGACCAGGCATTCCAGCAGGCTGCCCGCCGAGGGCAGGATGGCCTGGTACATCCCGATGATGGTGTCCAGCGGCATCCCGTAGATGACCACATAGGCCGGGTAGGTCAGGAAGTAGTTCAGGGGCACGCTGATGATGGCCATGGCCACCGCGCCCAGCACCGCGCCCAGCACGGCGGTGCGCCGGCTCTTATTGCGCTGGTAGACAAAGCCCGCCACCCAGGCGAACACCGCGCCGAACAGGAAGTTGCACAGCTCGCCCACGCCGTTGGTGGAGCTGGCCAGCAGCAGGTGGATCAGGTTTTTGATGAGGCTGATCAGGACGCCGTACATCGGCCCCAGCGCGAAGGCGCCCAGCAGCTCGGGCAGGTCGGAAAAGTCCATCTTGACAAAAGACGGCATGATCATGGGGATGGGGAAATCCAGGAACATCAGCACGAAGGCCACCGCCGACAGCATGGCGGTGACGGTCAGCTTGCGGACCTGGTCGCGGTCGTGTCCGCCGGTGCGGACGGGCTTGGCTTCACTGTTTGCTTGCATAGTCATTACCTCCCGGGGCTTCGCCCTGTGTTAAAATGTGTGGAAAGCTCTTTTCACCAGGAGACAAACAGAAAAACGCCCTGCCGCCGCGGACACTTTCCGCGGTACAACAGGGCGCAACGATACAATAACTCTGTCCGTCGTCTCTTCCATCCAGACTTTACTGTCGGCCCCGGAGTTTCACCGAGTCAGCACCCTTGCGGGTGGTCGCGGGCTGTACCGCCGGTGGGGAATTTCACCCCGCCCTGAAACGAACTTTCTTACAGACAGTATAGCATATCCCCGCCAAAAAGCAAGAGGGAAAACAGAAGTCATACTTTTTTCGAGAGACTTTAGGGGGAACCCATTTCGGCCCCAGCTTATCCACTTCGCTCCGCGCATTGCCAGCGGGGCGGTTCTGTGATACAATAAATCGAGTTTACACGAACAAAGGAGAACCGTCATGCTGTTTGCGATCCAAAATCTGCAGTTCACTCTCGGGGGGCTTTTGCTGGAAGGCTACCCCGCCTTCGCGGCCCGGTGCGCCTGCGCGGCGCTTTTGCTGGCGGCAGGGCTTTTGCTGCGGCGCTGGCTGCAGAAGTGGCTGTTCCCCCACCTGTCAAAGTTCCATTTGCCTTCCCGCGGGGCGGGCATCCTGATCGGCAGCTTTGCCCGGCCGGCCGCCCATCTGGCCGCCCTGACCGGCCTGTACCTGGCTCTGGCCTCCCTGCCCTGGGCGGCCGCGGCGGTGCGGCCCTTCCTGCTCAAACTGTTCCGGTTCGGGGCCATCCTGCTGCTGAGCTGGGGGCTGTACGGCGCTTCGGCGCTGACCGAGCTGCTCCTTGCGGGGACGCGGGAGGAAGTGCGCACCAACAAGACCCTGCGCAGCATTTTGGTCAAGGTGTACAAAGTGCTGGTGGTCATTTTGGGCGGGCTGATGGCAGCCCAGGAGCTGGGCCTGCCCATCACCGGCATTTTGACCAGCGCGGGCCTGGTCGGCCTGACCATCTCCCTGGCCGCCCAGGACACCGCCAGCAACCTCTTTGCCGGGATGATGATCCTGGTCGAGCGGCCCTTCCAGATCGGGGACTGGGTGGTCGTGGGCGACGTGGAGGGCAGCGTGGAGGACATTACCTTCCGTTCCACCCGGATCCGCGCGCTGGACAACTCCCTCTACATCCTGACCAACAGCGACGTCTGTTCCGCCACCATCAACAACGGCACCCAGCGCACCAAGCGGCTCTACCGGTTCACGCTGGGGGTGGAGTACAGCGCCACCCGCGCCCAGCTGGAAAAGCTGATGGAGGACCTGCGGGCCATGCTGGCCGCCAGCCCCTACACCTATGAGGATTCGGTCATCGTGGAGGTGAGCGGCTTCGGGGCGTCCAGCATCGACCTGCTGGTGTCGGCCTATGTGCGCACCGCCGACGCCTCCTCTTTCTACCGGATGCGCAACGATTTGAACCTTGACCTGATGGACATCGTCCGGGCCGACGGGCTGGACTTTGCTTTCCCGTCCACCAGCGTGTATATCAAGGACGGCGCGGCAGACACTAACAAGAAGTAAACGCATCAAGGAGGTTTTTGCTTATGGAGATCGAGCGCAAATGGCTTGTGGAGGACTGGCCCAAGGGGCTGCCTCTGGTGGAGGAACACACCATGCGGCAGGGCTACATCAGCGTGCGGCCCACCGTCCGCATCCGGGAGGAGGCCAAGACCGGCGGCGAGACCGCCTGGGTCCTCTGCTTCAAGTCGGCCGGCGGGCTGGCCCGGGAAGAGATCGAACGCCCCATCGACAAGGCCCTCTTTGACGACCTGGCCGCCAAGATCATCGCCCGGCCCCTGATCGAAAAGGTGCGCCGGACCTATCTGCTGCCCGACGGGAACCGTCTCGAGGTCAACCACGTGGACGCCGGCCAGCCCGGCGCGTTCTGGTACGCCGAGATCGAATACCCCACCATCGCCGAAGCCGAAGCCTGGACCCCGGGCTCCCCCGCCCTGGCCAGCTACCTCGACAACGAAGTGACCGGTGAGCCCGGCCAGAGCATGGGGGCTTACTGGGAGCGCACCCGCACCTGAGCCTTGACTTTCGCGGTGCGGTCTGCTATACTGTGCCCGTTTTCAAATCATTTGCCGCCGGGCAAACGCCTTGCCTCCCTCTGCAGGCCTTTGAAAGAGGGATGGTGCAGGGCGTTTTTTCTATTTGCAAAGGAGGAATGTTCCATGTATCCTGAAATGCGCCGCAAAAAGCAGGCCCTGTCCCCCGCGGCCTGCGACGCCATCCTGCAGGCCGGGACCTCGGGGGTCCTGGCGCTGGCCGGGGCGGACGGGCAGCCCTACGCCGTCCCCCTCAGCTATGTGTACCACGAGGGCAAAATCTACTTCCACTGCGCCAAAGCCGGCCACAAGCTGGACCTGCTGGACCAGAACCCCAAGGTATCCTTCTGCGTCATCGGGCAGGATCAGGTGGTGCCCGAACAGTACACCACCTACTACCGCAGCGTCATCGTGTTCGGGACGGTGCGCCGGCTGACCGGCGAGGACGAAAAGCGGGCCGCCATCCAGGCGCTGGCCCGCCGCTACTCCCCGGACGAGCCGGCGGAGGGCATCGAAGCCGAGATCGCCCGCTACTGGGACGCCCTCTGTATGCTCGAGCTGACCCCCGGCCACATCAGCGGCAAGGAGTGCATCGAGCTGGTCAGGCAGGCAGGCCGGATGTAAAATACCCACACAAAACAGTCCCGCCGGGGCGCTGCGTGCGCCCCGGCGGGACTGTTTGTTTCGGCTCTTGGTCAGCTCTTGTCAACTCTTGGCGTGGGCTGCGATGCGGCGGGAGATATAGGCGGGCACATCCTCCCGGGGGATGCCCAGGGCAATGGCGAATTCGCCGTTCAGGCTGTCCTCCGCCTTTTTCATAAAGTGCTCGTCCACACGGCCCACCTTCTTTTTCTGGCGGGCCAGGGCCCGCTTTTTGGTGCGGATCGAGATGGTCAGGCGGATCAGGTCGGCGCAGTCGTGGGTGCGCAGGGCCTGCTCGTAGTGGGCGCTCAGCTCCTGGGCGCTGCGGCTGTGGAACGCCTGCCCCTCGATGGAGGGGATGGCGTCGATCAGCCGGTTGGCCTCCTCGGCGCTGATGACCGCCCGCAGAAAGATGCGGGGGTTGTCCGCCGGGATATACAGCACCCCGCCCTGATAGACCGGGGCCAGCACATAATACAGGTGGGCCGCATCCAACCCTTCAAACCTGCGCTGGGTGACGCCTTCTACCCGGCAGACCCCCAAGTCTCCATACACCACGTATTCGCCTTCACAAAACATGGACGCATCCCTCCTTCTTTTTCGTCCTGGACAGGCCGCAAAAGCCCATCATCGTATCTACGTTTATTATACCACATTTTTGCAGGCGCGTCCAAGGGCAAAACGTCGAAATTTCACGCTTTTGCGCCGTTTGGGATGCGCTTTTTGTCCCTTCCCGCTGGAAAGGCCCTCCAAAGTGTGTTACAATAGAGCCGTTCCCTTTGCAACCCATGCCCGCCTGAAAGGAGCTGGCCGCTACGAAACGCGCGAAATTCCACCTCACCTTCCAGTACAACGCCCCGGTGGTGCTCACCTTTTTCCTTTTGTCCTTCGGGGTGCTGCTGCTGGACGGCCTCACCGCCGGCTGGACCACCAGCCACCTGTTCTGCGTCTACCGTTCCTCCCTGAAAGACCCGCTGTTCTACATCCGGTTGTTCGGCCATGTGCTGGGCCACGCCGATCTGGACCACTTTTTGAACAATATGCTGCTGTTCCTGGTCGTCGGCCCGCCCATGGAGGAAAAATACGGCAGCATCCCCCTGCTCAAGGCCATCGTCCTGACGGCGCTGGTGTCGGGGGTGCTGCAGTGCCTGCTCTTTCCCGGGGTGGCCCTGCTGGGGGCCTCGGGCATCGTGTTCATGCTCATCATGCTGTCCTCCCTGGCGGGGATCAGCGGGGGCATCCCCGTCACCATGCTGCTGGTGGCGGCCCTCTACCTGGGGGACCAGATCTACGCCATCCTGTTCGTGCGGGACAACGTTGCCAACTTCATGCACATCGTGGGCGGCGTGTGCGGCACCGCTTTCGGGTTTTACAGCGCCTATGCCCGCCCGCGCCGGAAAAGAAAACACTGAAAAACGCCCGGCCTCCGCATAAGGGAAGCCGGGCGTTCGTTTCAGTATGCCGAGAAAAGCAGCGTTTTTGAGAGGACAGCCTTTTCTGCCCGCATATGTGCGGAAGAATCCCCTTCAGAACAGGTCGCTGTGCGTCCCCGTCCGTACCAGGTACAAAAACATTTCCTCCTGGTCGATCTCGTAAACCAGCAGCCAGTCGGGCGTGATATGGCATTCCCGGCAGCCGCTGTAGTCCCCGACAAGCGGGTGGTCATGGTATTTCTGCGCCAGGGCCTGCCCTGCCGCCAGCTGCTTGAGCACAGCCGCCAGCAGGTCCAGGTCACAGCCTCTTTTCTGGGCCCGTTTGAGGTCTTTTTGGAACCGGGCCGTTGGGCGTATCTTATACATCATCGGAAAGCAGATCCTTCATCATCTGGTCTACATCGCTGTAGGTCCTGCTGGGAGCGCGCCCGGCTTTCATCTGCCTGACTTCCTCCATCGCCTCCAGAGTCTGCGCATTGGGGGTCTCGCCCCCCACCTCAAAGGGGATGCGGTACTCGCGCACCGCCTTTTTGGCAAAAATCGTAAACGCCGTCGTCATCGACATCCCCATATCTGCACAGAACGCTTCAAACTGCCGCTTCAGATCGGCATCCATACGGATATTGATATTTGTGCTGGCCATAGCCGGTGCTCCTTTCCTGATTTGCTAACTTTAGTATACAGCATATTATGTACAACGTCAATACATTGCTTGCATTCTTTTTCCCACATCGAAACTGTAAAAGTCATACTTATCAGGCACAAAAAGCCGTCTTCCCGCGGGAATTCGGGCCCTTTGGCCGAAATTTGCGCGGCGTCCGGCGGCAAAATCGTAAATTTGTCTATTGCGTTTTTGGCCGCGGGCAAGTATAATGCAACTATCGGCAGCAACGGCGCTGTGAGTCCCACAGACTCGCAGCGCCTTTTGTGTGTATGTCCGGCGCCCGTCTCCTGCGGCGGGTGAGACATCCCTGATGTGAGTAAGGAGTAGGATTTATGGCAGCCAACGTTATGGAAATCTACGGCAGCAAGGTCTTCAACGAGCACGTGATGAAGGAGCGTCTGCCCAGCGCCACCTATAAGAGCCTGAAGGACACCCTGCACAAGGGCGCGCCGCTGGACATCGAAGTGGCCAACGTCGTGGCCAGCGTCATGAAGCGCTGGGCCATGGAGCTGGGCGCCACCCACTACACCCACTGGTTCCAGCCTCTGACCGGCATCACCAGTGAAAAGCACGACGGCTTCGTCAGCCCGGTGGGCGACGGCACCGCCATCATGGAGTTCAGCGGCAAGGAGCTGGTCCGCGGCGAGCCCGACGCCTCCTCCTTCCCCTCCGGCGGCCTGCGCGCCACCTGCGAGGCCCGCGGCTACACCGCCTGGGACCCCACCAGCTACGCCTTCGTCAAGGACGACGTGCTGTGCATCCCCACCGCCTTCGTCAGCTACACCGGCGAAGCGCTGGACAAAAAGACTCCCCTGCTGCGCTCGATGAAGGCGCTGTCCGTCCAGGCACAGCGCATCCTCAAGCTGTTCGGCAAGGAGACCGCCCACGTCACCACCACCGTCGGCCCCGAGCAGGAGTATTTCCTGGTGCGCAAGGAGGACTACGAGGCCCGGCAGGACCTGATCCTCACCGGCCGCACCCTGTTCGGCGCGCCGGCCGCCAAGGGCCAGGAGCTGGAAGAGCACTACTTCGGCACCATCCGGCCCCAGGTGTCCGCCTTTATGAAGGAACTGGACGACGTGCTGTGGGAGCTGGGCGTCCCCGCCAAGACCAAGCACAACGAGGTGGCCCCCTGCCAGCATGAGCTGGCCCCCATCTTCGACACCTCCAACGTGGCCATCGACCACAACCTGCTGACCATGGAGATGATGCAGAAGATCGCCCCCAAGTACGGCCTGGTCTGCCTGCTGCACGAAAAGCCCTTTGAAGGCGTCAACGGCAGCGGCAAGCACAACAACTGGTCCATGAGCGCCGGCCATGAGAACCTGCTCGACCCCGGCGACACCCCCATGGAGAACCTGCAGTTCCTGGTGTTCCTGGCCGCCGTCATCAAGGCGGTGGATGAGTACGCCGACCTGCTGCGCACCTCGGTGGCCACCCCCGGCAACGACCACCGTCTGGGCGCCAACGAGGCGCCCCCGGCCATCATCTCCATCTTTGTGGGCGAGGAGCTGGAGGCCGTCATCGACGCCATCGCCTCCGACTCCCCCTACGCCGGCCCCGTCAAGATGAAGATGGACCTGGGCGTGGACGTCCTGCCCAAGTTCAGCAAGGACACCACCGACCGCAACCGCACCTCCCCCTTCGCCTTCACCGGCAACAAGTTCGAATTCCGTATGCCCGGCAGCCATGAGAACCTGAGCGACGCCAACACCATCCTGAACACCGCTGTCGCCAAGGAGCTGAAAGGCTACGCCGACGAGCTGGAGGCCTCCGAGGACTTCCCCAACTCGGTCATCGCCCTGGTCAAGCGGACCATCCGTGACCACCGCCGGGTCATCTTCAACGGCGACGGCTATTCCGCCGAGTGGGAGATCGAGGCTGAGCGCCGCGGCCTGCCCAACAAGAAGTACGCCCCCGCCGCCCTGCCCGCCCTCATCGCGCCCAAGAACATCCAGCTGATGGAGGAGTTCGGCGTCATGACCCGGACCGAGATGTTCAGCCGGTACGAGGTGGAGATGGAGCACTACGCCAAGATCATCAACATCGAGGCGCTGACCATGCTGGAAATGGCCCGCAAGCAGCTGCTGCCCGCCATCAACAGCTATATGGGCGACCTGGCCCGCACCATCACCGCCAAGCGCGCCGTCAGCGAGAGCCTGAGCACCCGCACCGAGTCCGCCATTCTGGAACGGCTGTCCAATGACGCCGACAAGATGACCGACGCCATCGACCACCTGGCCGCCGCCGAGCGCACCGCCCAGACCCTGTCCGACATGACCGCCAAGGCCAACGCCTTCCACGACAAGGTGCTGCCCCTGATGGACGCCCTGCGGTCGGCCGCCGACGACGCCGAGACCATCTGCGGCGACAAGTACTGGCCTCTGCCCAGCTACAGCAAGATGCTGTACTATGTAGAAAAATAAGCCCTCTCCGGCCCTGCGGGCCACCTCCCCCGCACGCGTGGGAGGCAGGACCTGTAGGTTCGTTCTTGGCTCCCCCGCACGGGGGGAGCTGGCGAGCGAAGCGAGACTGAGAGGGCTCATCAACCACCGGCCCGGACCTGCTGCGAGAGCGCGGGCCCCGGGCCTTTTTTGATGCGAGGACTAGCCTATGAACTACACCACACAGCAGGACGTGCTCGACTTTGTGGAGGACAACAACGTCAAGTTCGTCCGGTTCGCCTTTACCGATATCTTTGGCACCCAGAAGAATATCGCCGTCCTGGCCGGGGACCTGCCCAAGGCCCTGGAGGACGGGGTCTGTTTCGACGGCAGCGCCGTCCCCGGCTTTATGCAGGTGGAGGAAAGCGACCTGGTCCTCCGGCCCGACCTGTCCACCCTGACCATCCTGCCCTGGCGGCCCGCCGAGGGCCGGGTGATGCAGTTCTTCTGCGACATCGAGCAGCCGGGCGGCAAACCCTTCGGGGGCAACTGCCGGGGCTTCCTGCGGCAGATCTCCCGCCGGTTCCGCCAGCTGGGCCTGGTGTGCAACGTGGGGGCCGAGTGCGAGTTCTACCTCTTTGAGACGGACGAGCGGGGCCGCCCCACCCGCATCCCGCTGGACCTCGGGGGCTATCTGGACGTCTATCCCCTGGACGCCGCCGAGAACCTGCGCCGGGACATCTGCCTGACCATGGAGCAGATGGGCCTTGCCCCCCAGCACAGCCACCACGAGAGCGGCCACGGCCAGAACGAGATCGACTTCCACCACGCCAGCCCCCTCAAGACCGCCGACAACGTGATGATGTTCAAGCAGATCGCGCGGGCGGTGGCAGGCCGCAACGGCCTGCACGCCAGCTTTATGCCCAAGCCCCTGGCCGGGCAGGCGGGCAGCGGGCTGCACATCAACATCTCCCTTTACCGGGACCGGCAGAACCTCTTTGAAGGGGACATCGCCCCCGACAGCCCCGCCGGCAGCTTTATGGCCGGCGTGCTGGCCCACAGCCGGGAGCTGACCGCCTTCACCAACCCCCTGCCAAACAGCTACCTCCGCTTTGGCTGCGACGAGGCCCCCCGCTATGTCAGCTGGAGCCGGCAGAACCGCAGCCAGCTGGTGCGCCTGCCCGCCGTGGAGGGCGACAACTGCCGGATGGAGCTGCGCAGCCCCGACCCCGCCTGCAACCCCTATCTTGCGGTGGGGCTGATCCTGGCGGCCGGCCTGGACGGCCTGGAGCACCGGATGGAGCTGTGCGCGCCGGTCAACCGCAACCTGTTCGAGCTGCAGCCCGGCGAGGCCGCCGGCCTGGGGCTGGAGACCCTGCCCGCCACCCTGGAAGAAGCGGTGGCCGCCGCCCAGGCCAGCCCCTTCCTGGCCAAATACCTGCCCGAGGGGCTGGCCCAGCGGTACTACCAGCAGCAGCTGCGCCGCTGCGCCGAACTGCGGGACGCCGCCGACCCCGCCGAGTTTGAGCGGGCGCAGTACTTCTGCGCCATCTGACCGGCCCTGTGTGGTATGAGAGAGGAGGGGTAGCATGGGACGCGCGATGATCGTCAGCGCGGGCGCCAGCGCCAACGAATACCTGTCCGCCCGGCTGACCGAGCTCGGCTACCTGCGGCCGGTCATCGTCCCCAGCGGCACCGAGGCCCGCCGCCGGATGCTGGCGGGGGGCTTTGAGCTGATCGTGGTGAACGCGCCGCTGCCCGACGAGTTCGGCCACGAGCTGTGCGCCGCCGCGGTGGAGCAGACCGACGCCGGGGTGATCCTGCTGGCCAAGGCCGCCGCCTGCGACGAACTGCTGGCCCCCATGAACGAGCAGGGGGTGCTGGTGGTGGCAAAGCCCTTTTCGGCGGCGCTGTTTCTGCAGGCGGTGCACATGGCGGCCGCCAGCAACCACCGGCTGGCCCGGCTGCGGGCCGAGAACGACCGCATCCAGCAAAAGCTTGCCGAACTGCGGCTGACAGGCCGGGCCAAGTGCCTGCTGATCCAGTACAAGGGGATGAGCGAGGCCGAGGCCCACCGCTATCTGGAAAAAACAGCGATGGATACCCGGCAAAACCGGGGCAAAGTGGCCCAGGAAGTCATTGATTCCCTTGACCCGGACGCCGTGGATGGTGTATAATAGAAGCTGTATGATTCTTGACGGAAGGCGTGCGGGGGTCACCGCGCGCCTTCTGTATGTTTTGCAACGGCCCCGGCGGACAAGCGGGGCAGATGGAGGAAACTATGGCGACGAAATACATCTTTGTGACCGGCGGCGTGGTCTCTGGCCTGGGCAAGGGGATCACCGCGGCCAGCCTGGGGCGGCTGCTCAAATGCCGCGGCCTCAAGGTAGCCAGCCAGAAGCTGGACCCCTATGTCAACGTGGACCCCGGCACCATGAGCCCCCTGCAGCACGGCGAGGTGTTCGTCACCGATGACGGCACCGAGACCGACCTGGACCTGGGCCACTATGAGCGCTTCATCGACGAGAACCTGAACAAGTACTCCAACCTGACCACCGGCAAGGTCTACTGGAACGTCCTGAACAAGGAGCGCCAGGGCGCGTATCTGGGCCAGACCGTCCAGATCATCCCCCACATCACCAACGAGATCAAGAGCTACATCTATAACCTGGCCGCCTCCACCGAGGCCGACGTGGTCATCACCGAGATCGGCGGCACCACCGGCGACATCGAGAGCCAGCCCTTCCTGGAGGCCATCCGCCAGGTGGGCATCGAGCAGGGCCACGAGAACTGCTGCTACATCCACGTGGTGCTGGTGCCCTACATCTCCGGCTCCAACGAGTACAAGTCGAAGCCCGCCCAGCACTCGGTCAAGGAGCTGCAGGGCATGGGCATCAGCCCCGACATCATCATCCTGCGGGCCGACGGCAGCGTGGGCAGCGACATCCGCCGCAAGATCAGCACCTTCTGCAACGTCAAGCCCGAATGCGTCATCGAGAACCTGACCATGCCCAGCCTGTACCAGTGCCCCCTGATGCTGCACTCCAACGGGCTGGACGACGTGGTGGTGGAAAAGCTCAACCTGGACGTGCCCGCCGCCGACCTGACCGAGTGGAAGGACGTGGTGGCCCGCATCGCCTCCCGGTCCCGCACCTGCACCATCGCGCTGGTGGGCAAGTACGTCAAGCTGCACGACGCCTACCTGTCGGTGATGGAGAGCCTCTACCACGCCGGCTTTGAGAACGACAGCCAGGTGGAGATCAAGTGGGTGGACAGCGAGGAGCTGCGCACCGACGCCGACTGCGCCGCCGCTTTCTGCGACGTGGACGGCATCATCGTGCCCGGCGGCTTCGGCGACCGCGGCATCGAGGGCATGGTGGCCGCCGCCCGCTGGGCCCGCGAGCACGAGGTGCCCTACTTCGGCATCTGCCTGGGTATGCAGATCATGGTGATCGAGTTTGCCCGCGGCGTGCTGGGCTACGCCGACGCCAATTCCAGCGAGTTCACCCCCGACGGCGCCCACAACGTCATCGCTCTGATGGCCGACCAGCAGGGCAACATCCCCAAGGGCGGCACCATGCGCCTGGGCAAGTACCCCTGCAAGGTGGCGCCCGGCACCAAGATGGCCGCCTGCTACGGCGAGGACCTGATCTGGGAGCGCCACCGCCACCGCTACGAGTTCAACAACGAGTTCCGCGCCGAGATGGAGGCCGCCGGCCTGGTCATCTCGGGCACCAGCCCCGACGGCCGCCTGGTCGAGACGGTGGAGCTGCCCGGCCGCCCCTTCCACCTGGGCGCCCAGTTCCACCCCGAGTTCAAGAGCCGTCCCAACCGGGCCCATCCCCTGTTCAAGGCTTTCATCGCCGCCAGCCTGCAGAACCGCAAGTCTGCCGGGCGCAGCAGCATGGACCCCTACCTGGCCGCTGACAAGAAAGTGAACCGCTGAATCCCATAAGCAAGAAAGTCCGCCGCAGCGAGAAACTGCGGCGGACTTTTTACGTTCTAAAAGGCGGCGAACAGCTCAGCGCTTGACCTGGAAAGCGCCCATGCCGGGATAGACGGCCGAAGCGCCCAGCTCCTCCTCGATGCGGAGCAGCTGGTTGTACTTGGCCACACGCTCGGTGCGGCTGGGTGCGCCGGTCTTGATCTGGCAGGTGTTCAGCGCCACAGCCAGGTCGGCGATGGTGGTGTCCTCGGTCTCGCCCGAGCGGTGCGAGGTGACGGCGGCATAGCCGGCCTTGTGGGCCATCTTGATGGCCTCCAGCGTCTCGGAGACGGAACCGATCTGGTTCAGCTTGATGAGGATGGCATTGCCGCAGCCCAGGCTGATGCCCTTGGCCAGCCGCTTGGTGTTGGTGACGAACAGGTCGTCGCCCACCAGCTGGACTTTGCCGCCCAGCTCGCGGGTCAGCTCCTGCCAGCCCTCCCAATCTTCTTCATCCAGGCCGTCCTCGATGGAGATGATGGGGTACTTTTCCACCAGGCTCTTCCAGTGGGCGATCAGCTCGCTGGAGGTGTACTCGGTGCCGGCCTTGGGCAGCTTGTAGTGGCCCTTGCCCTTGACGGGGTCCTTCCACTCGGAGGAAGCGGCGTCCAGCGCGATCATGAAATCACTGCCGGGCTTGTAGCCGGCCTTCTCCACCGCGGCCAGGATGGTCTCGATGGTCTCCTCGTCGCTGGACAGGTTGGGGGCAAAGCCGCCCTCATCGCCCACCGAGGTGGCCAGGCCCTTGCTCTTGAGGATAGCCTGCAGCGCGTGGAACACCTCCGCGCACATCCGCAGGGCCTCCTTGAAGGAGGGCGCGCCCACCGGCATGATCATGAACTCCTGGGTGTCCACGGTGTTGGTGGCGTGGGCGCCGCCGTTCAGGATGTTCATCATGGGGACGGGCAGGCGGTTGCCGTTGACGCCGCCCAAAAAGCGGTACAAAGGCATCCCGAGAGAAGCGGCGGCGGCGCGGCAGACTGCGATGGACACCGCCAAAATGGCGTTGGCTCCCAGGTTGGACTTGTCCTCGGTGCCGTCGGCGGCCAGCATGGCGGCGTCCACGGCGTAGATGTCGGATGCGTCCATCCCGATGATGGCGTCGGCGATGGTGGTGTTGACGTTCTCCACCGCCTTGGTGACGCCCTTGCCCAGATAGCGGCTCTTGTCGCCGTCCCGGAGCTCCAGCGCCTCAAACTCGCCGGTGGACGCGCCGCTGGGGGCGCAGCCCCGTGCTACGGTGCCGTCGGCCAGCGTGACCTCGGCCTCCACAGTGGGGTTCCCGCGGGAGTCCAGGATCTCGCGGCCGACGACCTGTTCAATTTCCAGATAATTCATAACAGCATTACCTCCTGATGATTCGTCCGTATGGCGCGGCTTTGGGCCGCTCCCTGCCGGTTAGTTATAGTTTACCACTTTTCCCGCCTTTCGGCAAGGGGTTTTTGGCCCGCGGCGTCCCCCTCCCTTCCGCCGCCTGTTCAAAGTATGCCTCGCTTGAGCGCAAAAAAACGCCGCACTCTGGTAAATACGGAGTTGCAGGCTGTTAAAAAGTCCCGCCCGGATGACATGTGCATACGGGCGGGACACATACAGGGAAATTTAGCGCCGGGAGTGTGCGAGGCCGCAAGGCCGAGTGCGCGGTTCGGCGCTAAATTTTGTCCCCAGGGCAGCGGCGGCGAAGTGCGTCCGGTGGACGAAACAGCGAGCCGCCGCTGGCGCAGCGCTCCGATTTTCGCAAGCGGTCACGCGCGCGAAAACCGGCTAAGCGCAAGAGGATTAGGGGGAAGGAATTTCTGTCGCGCGACTGCGCGCAGAAATGGGTTCCCCCTAAAGCGTGGCGCTTTTGCGACACGCTAAAACGCCGCACCCGGGCGGGCACGGCGTTGGGGGTTACTTCTTAGAGCGGGTAGAGCGCTTTTTGGGCGCAGTCTCACCGGCAGCCTTTTTGGGCCGGCCGCCCCGCTTCTTGGGGGCGGGAGCCTCAGCGGCGGGGGCAGCGGGTTCGGCCTTGGGAGCCTCGGCAGCAGCCTCAGGCGCTGCAGGCTCCGCAGCCTTCTTGGTGCGGCAGGCGCGGCGCTTGGGCTTGGCCTCCGCAGCTTCGGGGGCGGGCTCGGCCGCCTTTTCGGCAGCGGGCGCAGCCTCGGCGGCAGGGGCGGCAGCTTCGGCCTTGGGGGCCTCTGCAGTGGCCTCAGGCGCGGCAGGTTCCACAGCGGGGGCGGCAGGTTCGGCGGCGGGGGCCTCTGCGGGCTTTTCTGCGGCGGAGTCAGCAGCCTCGGGCGCGGCGGGCTTGCGGTCCTTGACGGGCCGGATGGTCCACAGCTGGTCCGCACCGGGGCTCTCCTGCCAGATTTGCAGGATAGCGCCCGCGGCGGTGCCGATGCCCACGGTATCCACACAGCGGCCGCTGGCCCACTGGCTGATGATGCGCACGGTGCCGTCGTTGACCGGCACCAGGGTCCACATCTGGCTGCCGCCCAGCACATCGTCCCACAGCTGCAGCCAGGTGCCGTTGGCGGTGCCCGCCATGGCCAGGTCGATCACCTTGCCATTGGCCCGGCAGTGGATGCGGTAGCTGTTCTCGCCCACGCGGTCGAAAAGCCACTCCTGTTCGGGCTTGTGCTCGTACTTGCCCAGCCGCAGCTGCGCGCCGCCGGCGCCGTCGTCGCCCACATAGCCGATGACGTTGCCGCTGGCCGCAGCGATGGTGTAGGCGCGGCCGGCTTCGATCAAGGTCTGTTCGACTGTTCTCATGTTTTATCCCTCCATATACATTCTCTATCCAAACGCGCCCCGATGTGACCCAGGGCGCGGCAACCCCAGACTATACCCCGGATTATACCACCCATCGTAATTTTTCACAAGCATATAGGCCGCGTTTTGGCGGGTTGCACAAAAGCTCCGGCGCATAACTCAAACTTTTTAGGTTTTTCAGGGACTTATTCCGGCTGCTGCCCGGCGCGGACGCGGGCGTCCATCCGGTCCAGCTCGGCCAGGAACTGCGCCATGAAGGGCACCGCCACCACAAAGCTGAGCACGTCGGCGATGGGCTGGCAGTACTGTACGCCGGCCAGACCCCACACGTTGGGCAGCACCAGAATCAGCGGGATGAAGCAGATGCCCTGCCGGCAGCAGGACAGGAAGGTGGCCCGGCCCGCCTTGCCCACGCTCTGGAACAGCATATTGCCGCAGACCAGCACCGGCTGCAGCACGGTGGCGATGCACTGCCACTGGAAGGCCGGCAGGGCGACGGCGGTGACGGCGTCGTCGTCCCGGAACAGGCGGACCAGCGCCTCGCCGTTGACAAGACAGACCCCGGCCAGCAGGGTCATCAGGACAAAGCTGGCCCCGATGGTGAACAGGCAGGCCGACCGCACCCGGTGGAACTTGTACGCCCCGTAGTTGTAGCTTGCCACCGGCTGGAAGCCCTGCCCCACGCCCAGCGCCACCGACTGCAGGAACTGGAAGATGCGGGACACGATGCTCATGGCGGCCACTGCGGCGTCGCCGTAGGAGCGGGCCGCCACGTTCAGCATCATGCTGGCAAAGCTGGCCAGGCCCTGACGCCCAAAGCTGGGCAGGCCGATGGTCAAGATGGCGATAATATCCCGGCCGCTGCGGGTGTAGTTGCGGATGGACAACTTGCTGACTGTCTTGCCCCGCAGGTACATGGACAGCAGGATGCAAAAGCCGACGATCTGGCTCAGGCCGGTGGCCAGGCCCGCGCCGCCGGTGCCCATCCCCAGGCCGAAGATGAACACCGGGTCCAGCACCATGTTCAGCACGCCGCCGGTGACAAGGCCGATCATGGCAAAGCTGGCCTTGCCCTCATAGCGCAGGATATTGTTCATCACCAGGCTGGACATCATAAAGGGAGCTGCCAGCAGGATGTAAAAGGCGTAGTCCCGGGCGCGGGGCAGGATGGTCTCGGTGCTGCCCAGCAGCCGCATGAGAGGGGTCAGCCCGGCAATACCGAACACGCCCAGCGCCGCGCCGGCCCCGATCGCCGTGAAAAAGCTGGTGGAGGCAAAGCGGGAGGCCGCGGGCGCGTCGCCGCTGCCCAAACTGCGGCTGATGATGCTGCCCGAGCCATGCCCCAGCATGAACCCAATGGCCTGGATCACCGCCATCAGGCTGGACACCACCCCCACCGCGCCCGAAGCGCTGGTGGAGATCTGCCCCACAAAAAAGGTGTCGGCCAGGTTATAGATGCTGGTGATGAGCATACTGAGGATGGTGGGCACCGCCAGCCCCAGCACCAGCCGGGGGATGGGGGTCTTGGTCATCTTGTCGAACTGGGCTTGCTGCTGGGTCTGTTCCGCTGCCATGGTTATCCACACTTTCCGCCTGAAAAGGCTGTATGATACTATCCATAGTATACAACCTAGGTCGCTTTTTGTCGAGCCTGCCGGCACGCAAAAAGACCGCCTGACTGCCAGGCGGCCTTGGTGTGCGTTTTGGTGTTTAGTCGAGTACGAGGGACGGCGCGGTGTAGGTGCGGGACAGCAGCTCGCTGTTCAGCATATACAGGCTGCGGGCGTCGCCGCCGTACAGCTCCATCTTGGTGATCTGGTCGGCGGAGTTCTTCTCCTCCTCGCCCTGCTCCTTGATGAACCAATCCAGGAACTGGACGGTGCGGTAGTCCTTGGCCTCGATGGCGGCGGCATAGATCGCGTTGATGAGGCCGGTGACGTACTGCTCGTGGCCCAGAGCGGCCTTGAGAGGGCCGATCAGGTCGCTGAAGTGGGTCTCGGGCTTGGCGATGCCCTCCAGCACCACCTGCTGGCCGTTGTTGTGCAGGTAGCGGTAGAAAAGCATGGCGTGGTCCTGCTCCTCCTTGGCCTGGATCTCGTACCAGTTGGCGAAGCCGTCCAGGCCCTTGGCCTCGTAATAATTGGCGATCTCCAGATAGAGATAAGCGGAGTAGAACTCCTTGTTGATCTGGTCGTTGAGCAGCTGGTAAACTTTCTGGTCCATGGGATATCCTCCTGTGATAAGGGTTTGAAAGGCTGCTGGCCGCAGCCAGGTAGTTAGCTTAAACTTATCATAGCATACCGCCTCCCCGCTGTCAAGCGCCAGGGTGAGCGGGTCACACAGAGGGCGGGTTTTTCTTTCCGGCTGCCTATTGACAACCCCCTGCCCGGTGTGTATAATAATTTGCAGTCAAGTTGCAATTTCGCGGCGGGCGGGCTCCAAAGGGGCGGCCTGCCGCTCGTTTTGCGCGGGGGCGTTTTCCCCGCACGGAGGTTTTGAAAGCATGAGCAAACTGAAACGGACCCTGGCCGCCCTGGCGGCAGCCTGCCTGACCCTGGCCCTGCTGGCCGGGTGCAGCCCGTCCGCCCCCGAAAACACTGGCGCGGCCTCCGCCCCCGGCGGCGGGGACGAAACCACCCTGCGGGTGGTGGCCACCATCTTCCCCATCTACGACTGGGCCCGGGAGGTGCTGGGCCAGGTGCCGGGCGTCGAACTGGTCTGGCTGCAGGACACCGGCGTCGATATGCACAGCTACCAGCCCACCGCCGAGGATATGCTGCTGGTGTCCTCCTGCGATCTGTTCCTGTATGTGGGCGGTACCTCGGACAACTGGGTGGACGACGCCTTGCAGGAGGCCGTCAACAAGGACATGGAGGTGGTCAGCCTGCTGGACGTGCTGGGGGACGCCGCCCGCCTGGAAGAGCTGACCGAGGGGATGCAGGACGATCATGACCACGACGGCCACGACCACGAGGACGCCGAATACGACGAACACGTCTGGCTGTCCCTGCGGAACGCCGAAGTTTTGACTAGCGCCATCGCCGACGCCATGGGCCGGCTGGACCCCGCCCACGCGGAGGATTTTGCCGCCAATGCCGCCGCTTACACCCAGCGGCTGGCCGCGCTGGACGGGGAATACCAGGCGGCGGTGGACGCTTCGCCGGTGCACACCCTGCTGTTCGGCGACCGGTTCCCCTTCCGCTATCTGGTGGAGGATTACGGCCTGGACTACTACGCAGCCTTCCCCGGCTGCTCGGCCGAGACCGAGGCCAGCTTTGAGACGGTGGCCTTCCTGGCCGGCAAGGTGAAAGAACTGGACCTGCCCGCCGTGCTGGCCATCGAGAACTCGGACCACCGGGTGGCCGAGACCATCGCCCAGAACGCCGGCAACGGCGCAAAGGTCCTGACGCTGGACTCGATGCAGGGCGTCACCAGCAAGGACGCCGCGGCGGACACCACCTACCTGTCCATCATGGAGTCCAATCTGGAAGTTTTGAAGCAAGCACTGGCTTGAGGAGGCATCCATGGCCCTTATCACCTGTCAAGACCTGACCCTCGGGTATGAGAACACCCGGGTGGCCGAACACCTCTCCTTCACGGTGGAGGAGGGGGATTACCTGTGCATCGTGGGCGAGAACGGCTCGGGCAAGTCCACCCTGATGAAGACCCTGCTGGGCCTGCGGGCCCCGCTGGCGGGACACATCGCCTTTGGGGACGGCCTGCGCAAAAACGAGATCGGCTACCTGCCCCAGCAGACCCCCATCCAGCGGGATTTCCCCGCCAGCGTGCAGGAAGTGGTGCTGTCGGGGTGCCTGGCCCGGTGCGGGCTGCGCCCCTTCTATTCCAAAGAGGAAAAGGCCCTGGCCGCCCGCAACATGGAGCGGCTGGGCATCACGCCCCTGGCCCGCCGGTGCTACCGGGAGCTGTCGGGCGGGCAGCAGCAGCGGGTGCTGCTGGCCCGGGCGCTGTGCGCCACCCGCAAGCTGCTGCTGCTGGACGAGCCTGTGGCCGGCCTGGACCCCAAAGTCACCGCCGAGCTGTACGACCTGATCGCCGAGCTGAACCGCGCCGACGGCATCACCGTCATCATGATCAGCCACGACATTGCGGCGGCAGTGCGGTACGCCAGCCATATCCTGCACATCGGGGAGGGCCAGCGCCTGTTCTTCGGGACGGCGGCGGCCTACCGCACCAGCCCGGTGGGGCAGATGTTCGTCCCCTGCACCCTGGAGGACGGCGCGAAAGGAGGGGACAACGCATGACGGCCCTGGAAACGTTACAGTATTACTTCGCCTTTCCCTTTGTCCGCTACGCCCTCATCGTGGGGGTGCTGATCGCCCTGTGCGCCTCCCTGTTCGGGGTGACGCTGGTGCTCAAGCGGTTCTCCTTCATCGGGGACGGTTTGTCCCATGTGGCCTTCGGGGCGCTGGCCATTGCCGCCGTTTTCAACCTGACCGACGAGATGCTGCTGGTCCTGCCGGTGACGGTGGCCGCGGCCATCCTGCTGCTGCGGGGCGGCCAGAGCGCCCGCCTCCAGGGCGACGCCGCCATCGCGGTGCTCTCGGTGGGCACCCTGGCGGTGGGTTACCTGCTGATGCACCTGTTTTCCACCAGCACCAACCTGTCGGGGGACGTGTGCAGCACCCTGTTCGGCTCCACCTCCATCCTCACCCTGACCCAGGCGGAAGTCTGGCTGTGCGTGGTGCTGTCGGTGGCGGTCATCGCCCTGTTCCTGGTGTTTTACAACCGCATCTTTGCCGTCACCTTCGACGAGGCTTTCGCCACCGCCACCGGCCTGCCCGCCGGGCGGTACAGCCTGCTCATCGCGGTGGTCATCGCAGTCATCATCGTGCTGGCCATGAACCTGGTGGGCTCGCTGCTCATCTCGGCCCTCATCATCTTCCCGGCGCTGTCGGCCATGCGGCTGTTCAAGAGCTTCAAGGCCGTCACCATCTGCTCCGCCGTGGTCTCGGTGGCGGGGGCCGCCGCCGGCATCCTGATCTCCATTCTGGCCGGCACCCCGGTGGGCTCCACCATCGTCGCGGTGGACCTGGGGGTGTTCGCCCTCTTTGCCGTGCTGGGCGCTCTCACCGGCCGCACCGCCTGACAACAAACGCAAAAACCGCTCCTTCCCGGGAGCGGTCTTTTTGTTTGTCCTGCGTTCAGAACCCGAACAGCCCTTTTTTCCGGCAGGGCTCGCTCTCAGCCGAGAGCACCCTGTACCCGGTGGGGTCCAGCGCGGCGGCAAGTTCCGCCTGCCCCATCGGCTCCTCCGCGAGGATGACGCACTCCCCCTTCTTGTGGGAGGACGTCACCTTCTTCACCGGGAAAGCCCGCCGGACGGTCTCGTTGACATGGGCCTCGCACATCGAGCAGGCCATGCCGTCGATCTTTGCCGTCGTCTTGTACATAAACGCTCCTTTCCTGCCCGCCGGGGCGTCACCCCAGCGCCACATCCAACATCATCATGAGGGTAAAGCCCAGCGCAAAGGCCAGGGGCCCCGCGTCCGAGTGCTCGCCCTCGGCCATTTCGGGGATCAGTTCCTCCACCACCACATAGAGCATGGCCCCGGCGGCGAAAGCCAGCAGCCAGGGCAGCGCCGGCACCACCAGTTCGGCCGCCAGCAGGGTGACGGCGGCCGCCAGCGGCTCCACCACCCCCGAGGCCACCCCGCCGGCAAAGGCCCGGGGCCTCGACCCGCCTTCCGCCCGCAGGGGCAGGGAGACGATGGCCCCCTCCGGGAAGTTCTGGATGGCGATGCCCAGCGAGAGGGCCAGCGCCCCCGCCGCCGAGATATCGGCCCCGCCGGTGAGCATCCCGGCGTAGACCACCCCCACCGCCATCCCTTCGGGGATGTTGTGCAGGGTGACGGCCAGCATCATCATGGTCAGGCGGGGCAGACGGGCGGGCGGCCCTTCGGGCCGGCTGGCGTTCTGGTGCAGGTGGGGGATCAGGTGGTCCAGCAACAGCAGGAACAGCACCCCCACCCAGAACCCGCCGGCGGCGGGCACAAAGGCCCAGACCCCCAGCCCGGCGGCTTCTGCCTCCTCCAGGGCGGGGATCAGCAGGCTCCAGACCGACGCCGCCACCATGACCCCGGCGGCAAAGCCGGACAGCACCCGCTGCACGCTGCGGCGCAGCTGCCGCCGCAGAAAGAACACGCACCCCGCGCCCAGCGATGTGCCAAGAAACGGGAGCAGCAGCCCCCAGACCGTTTTTGTCAGCATGGTCAAAACCTCATTTCTTTCATGTTGATCTTTTGCAGTTCCCCCTCACTCTATTCTGCGGCAGGCCGGCCCGTTCGATGTCCCCATTATAGTTAGTCATAACATACTTGTCAAGCACAAAAACGCCGCACCCGGAAAAAGAGTGCGGCGGGTCTGGCCTCAGCGGTTTACGATAAGATCTCCTTTTGGATGGCGGCGATCAGCTGTTCCATCAGCCCCACCCGGTTGAAGGGGGTCATCAGGTAGAAGCCGTCGGCGTAGGGGGCGGCGGCTTTGGCGGCAGCCAGGGAGATTTCCAGCCCCAGAGCCTCCCCCTGGGCGCGGCCGGCCCCCTCGTAGCGCCGGATGAGGTCGGGGTCGATGTGGATGCCGTTGACCTCGTTTTCCATAAAGAGGGCGTTGCGGTGGCTG
>NBJMR02800__coassemble_1324_pt1 | contig 74690 bp, 67 predicted proteins | sample NBJMR02800__metabat2_low_PE_044 | metagenome-assembled genome bin NBJMR02800
ACCATAAGGAGGAAAATTTCATTATGAAACTCAAGAAGATTGCCTCTCTGGCTCTCGCTGGTGTCATGGCCGTCAGCATGCTGACCGCTTGCGGTGGCAATACTGTTAACGGTGGTGACGATACTCAGACTCCTGATGTCACCCCTACTACTACTTACACTGACACTGTTATGGCAGATACCAGCGCTCTTACTCAGACCCTTTTCAAGGGTCAGGGCAACTCCAAGTTGGATCAGATGGTCGCCTATGTTGCTGCCAACAGCAAGATTGAAAGCGATTATAAGAACGTGATGTACAATTTGGATAACCTGAGTGTGTTTGCGATTACTGGCAGTGTGGTCGGTGATTCCGGTAAGTACATGGGCAATTCCATCTATATGGAATACTGCGATAGTCAGAAAGAGGAGCTGTGGAAACTGGTTCCTCAGATTGGCTGCGACCGCACTGTGTACACCCTGCTGCGTGCTCCTCGCTACTTCAATGATGAGAAGATTGACATGATGGTGGCCGATTACATGGATAATGTTGCAGCTCACATCAGCGGCGGCATGATTGCTGCAGACGATCTGGGCGATTACTCTTACACTGTGAGCATCGCTAAGGCTGACAGCATTGTTGGCAATAGCGCTGACCGCACTAAGGACACTGTTGTGATCGCTGTGGCTTGGAATGTTACTTACACTCCTGATTCGTTCTGATTGCTAACTGGAACATTTAATTGCTTATAACAGTCCCGGTCGCACCATACCGGGATTGATATAAGAGACCGGCGGACTGGAATCGTCGGTCTGGTATTCCCCTCTTACTGTGACAGCAAAAAGGAATGTTTCACCCAATGTTCCTTCTGTTGTTGATCGCACCAAAACAAAAGAACTTTTGCGTCACGAAAGATAGGGTCCCTCTGCGGGGGCTGGCTGAGAGGCCGGCCCCCGCATTGTTGTTGTGAGGATATGAGAAAATGAGAGAAAGTCCGCTGCGTCTGTCTTTGCTGGATTATTTGGGCTGCCGTATGGGCTGCGTTTCCCTGAGCGACCTTCACACGTTGGACAGGGGGCAAAAGCTGCGGCTGCTGTATGAGGTGGAACGGCTTGAGCCAGAGGACGCCTCCCTGCGCGAGTGGAACGACGCCCTCGCCTACCTGACCGGTCAACCGCCCGAAGCGGATGCAGAGGCCGCGCGGGAAAAAATACGGTCGTACCTGGCAGAATGATCTAAACCCGCCCACCACCCCTTTAATGTGTCCCCCCTGTCGCTGCGCGACATTCCCCCTTCGGGGGGAATAAGCTGAAACAGCTCCTCTTACTGTGACCACACAGCAAGAGGAACCGTTTCTTTAGTTCGCCTTACCACTCACTTTGCCGTCACTTACGGGCGTACACTTGGCTCCCCCGCGTGCGGGGGAGCTGGCATGCCGCTGTGCGGCATGCCTGAGAGGGCTATTAGGCGCGCCGCAAAAATCGGCTAAGCGCAAGAGGGGCTGGCACAGGGTGCGAAACGCCCTGTGACTGAAAGGGCTAAAAGCTGGCGCAAAACGCCTGAAAGGGCGCCTCCCCGTAAAACCCCCGTAAAATTACGGTTGGGGGTTGACCGGGTGGGCCGGGCGCGTTATAATCAAAATTGACCACATATTTGGGAGGTGAACGCAGAAAGATGGACCCGGATCATAGTAGATCCGAGCGGTACAGCGCATCGGAATATGAAAAAGCTGCGTTCACCGGCCGGGCGGCTGGATGAATGAAAGAGGGACGGCGCCGCGGTTTTTGGCCGGGGCTGTCTCTTTGTGGACTGTGCGAGGGGAGCCTGCGGGTATCCCCTGTTCCCGTGTGGGCGCATGGCCGTGAGAAAAGCGCAGCTTTGCAGGGCAGAGGGCCGGAAAGGCCCTCGCCGCAGGCTGCGCGTTTTTTGTCTTGCGATGGACTGTACCCTCCTGCGATACGAGCATTTGAGGAGGTATTGACCCATGGAAAAGAAGGAGAAGGACACCCTCGGCCAGGGGGCCCAGGAAGGCCGGGAGGCGCATTTGGACGAACATCTGGAACAGATGCCCGCCCAGGAACTGCCCGCCGATATCCCCGCCGAAGTGCGTGAAAAGCTGGCCCGCGACCTGAACGACAAGGAGGCCGCCGAGGACTTGCGCCAGGACGTCCGGGACGCCGAAAAAGAGGAGGCCAAAGAGGCGCCCCCCGCCCCCAATAAGCTGACCAAGAGCCGCCTGCTGAAACTGCTGGTGAAAAAGCAGTATGTCAAACTGCGGGAAGTCACCGAGGATATGCAGCCCGCCGACCTGGCCGAGCTGCTGGAAGAACTGGACGAAAATAACCGCCTGGTGGTGTTCCGCCTGCTGAAAAAGGAGGTCGCCACCGAGGTTTTCACCTATATGTCGGACGAGGCCCGGGACGAGCTGGTGGATGAATTTTCCGACGTGGAATTGATCACCGCCATCGAGGAAATGAGCCTGGACGACGCCGCCGACCTGCTGGAAGATATGCCGGCCGGGGTGGTCAAGCGGGTGCTGGAAAAGTCCTCGCCCCAGACCCGCGAGAGCCTGAACAAGCTGCTGCACTACCCTGAGAACTCGGCCGGCAGTCTGATGACGCTGGAATACGTCCGCCTGCGCCGGGAAATGACCGTCAAGCAGGCGTTTGCGGCCATCCGCCAGCAGGGAGAGCAGGCCGAGACCCTGTACACCTGCTATGTGGTAGACAAAAACCGCCTGCTGGGCATCGTGTCGGTCCGCAGCCTGCTGCTGGCCGAGCTGGACACCCCCATCACCGAGATCATGGACGAGAACGTCATCGCGGTGCGCGTCACCGATGACCAGGAGTTCGTCTCCCGTGAGATGCAGCGCTACGACTTTACCGCCATGCCCGTCCTGGACAATGAGGGGATGTTCGTGGGCATCATCACCATCGACGACGCCATCGACGTCCTGACCGAAGAATCCACCGAAGATATGCAGAAAATGGCGGCCATCCTCCCCGACGACGAGGCCACCACCTACTTTGGCACCAGCGTGTGGACCCACGCCAAACAGCGCATCCCCTGGCTGATGATCCTGATGCTGTCGGCCACCTTTACCGGCATGGTCACTACCCATTACGAACAGGCGTTCGTGGCCCTGCCGCTGCTGGTATCCTTCATGCCCATGCTGATGGGCACCGCCGGCAACTGCGGCAACCAGGTCAGCACCCAGATGGTCCGCGGCCTGGCCCTGGATGAGATCGAGCCGGCCGACTTTTTGAAAGTCGTCTACAAGGAGCTGCGCGTCTCCATGATCGTGGGCCTGGTGCTGGGCGTGGCCAACGGGCTGCGCATCTGGCTGATGTACGGCGTATTCGGCGGCGGCCAGTACCCCAACGTCATGGATTACGTGGTGGTGGTCAGCCTGGCGCTGTTCCTCAGCATCATCCTGGCCAAGCTGGTGGGCGGCCTGCTGCCGCTGGGGGCCAAAAAGCTGGGCTTCGACCCCGCCATCATGGCAAACCCCTTCCTTTCCACCATTGTGGACTGCTGCAGCCTGCTGATCTACTTCCAGATCGCGACGGTGGTGTTCCACTCGTATATGAGCTGACCAATCAAAAGTTCCCCGCAGTCATGCCGGCTGCGGGGGATTTTTTGTGCTGTGTTTTCAACTGTTGGGCGGGTGCATTGTGGAAAACTTACTCGTCCAGCACCTTGTCTGCCTCGGTGATGGGGCGGCGGGGTTTGCAGGGGTTGCCGTAGGCCAGAGTACCGGCGGGGATATCCTTGGTGACGACACTGCCCGCGCCGATCACCGCGCCCGAACCGATGGTCACGCCGGGCAGGATGGTCACGTCCCCGCCGATCCAGACGTTGTCCCCGATGGTGATGGGCTCGGCCTGCTCAAAGCCGCGGTTCCGCTCGGCGTAGCACAGGGGGTGGTTGGCGGTGTACATCCCGCAGTTGGGCCCGATGAAGCAGTGCTCGCCGATGGTGATTTTGGCGCCGTCCATCAGGTAGGCGCCGCGGTTGATATCGGTACCGGCGCCAATATAGCAGTTATAGCCGTAGTCGGTCTGAAAGGGGGCCGTGACATGGGCCCCTTCGGCGGCGTTGGGCAAAAGCAGCTTTTGCAGGCGGGCCTTTTCGGCGGCGTCGCGGGGGTCTGCGTTGTTGAAAGCCAGGCAGCGGGCGGCTGCTTCGTCCCGCTGGGCGCACAGCTCGGGGTCAAAGTTGGCGTCGTACCAGAGGCCGAGGGCCATTTTTTCGCGTTCAGTCATAGCGTGTTCCTTTCTGCATCCTGCTTTGGAGACAAATAAGGGGCGGCCCCTGGTACGGGCCGTCCCTTACTTGCGTGTGTTGTCGTCTGTATTGCTTATGAAGGACCGCGGGCCGGGTCGCCGTTCCCTGCCCGCACCACTAGCATACATCCGGCAAAGGGCAAATGCAATTTGTATCTGGACAAAAACTATCAAAAAAACGACAAACGGGGCTTTATTCGCCCTGCCCGGTGAGCGCGGCCCACAGGCCGTCCGCGTCGTTCAGCACCGCGACCTTGTACGTGGAGAACAGCTCCTGCACCGACTGGCTGGCAGAGCCGTCGGCGGAGGTGTCGTAGCTGCCCAGATCGGCGTCTGCCAGAGCGGGCACGTCGGTCCAGTTGTAGAGGCAGCTCTCCCAGCCGTCCCCAAAAGCCTCGCTCAGAGCGCCATAGGCCTCCTCAAAGCCGGCGGGGTCGGCCAGGATCCAGATGCCGCTGTATCCGTTGGCAAGGTCGGTGTTCAGGCGGGTGGCGCCCGCCATCTGGCTGTTCATGTCGGTGAGGGAGGCGTCGGCGCTCCAGGTGTAGACGTTCACTTCCACCAGGACCACGCCGTCCCGGTTGCGGTCCTGGCCGTAGTCCTCCAGCGCCGCCTGCAGCCGCTGGACCGAGGCGTCGGGCAGGGTGTCGGCCGTGACCACCGCCACCGAATAGTCGGGGTCGATGGTGGTGTTCAGCCCGTGGATGACATAGACCACCGAGGCGGCCAGCACCACCGCAGCCACCACCAGGCCCCAGTGGTAGTGCCACCAGTTGGCCCGGCGGGCGGCCCGCTTCTGCTTTTCGGTCAGGGCGGCGTCGGGTTCGGGCGGTGTTTCGGGGGCTTCCACGTCCAGCTCGTAGAGCCGGCGCAGCACCGGGAAAAAGATCTGCATAGCCACGAGCACCGGCAGCCAGAAGCCGAACAGCATGGCCCAGAAGGTGCTGACCGGGAAAAAGACGATCAGCACCGCTACCCCGGCCAGAATGACCAGGCTGCCCCCGATGGAGCGGCCGGGGCTGAGCAGCAGCATATGCCCTGCCCCCCGGAAGACGGGGCCCAACTTGGCCTGTCCGGCGGGGATGGCGGCCAGCACCGCCACGGCCAGGCTGCCGCCCACCGCCAGCACCAGCATATCAAAGCCGAGGAAGGCCAGCACCGCGCCGCCGGGGTACTGTCCGCCCTGGTTCAGGATCTCGAACAGGAAAGCCCAGACGAAGGACAGCCCGCCCAACAGGGTGAGGATCAGCGCGCCCAGAGGCAGCGCCGCCTTCCAGCGGGCTTTGATGGTCTGCACCGCCCGGTACATCCAGGGGGACGGGTCGTTGCAGAGGCTGCGCAGGCAGCAGTCCGCCATCAGCAAAAGGCCGAGGCCGGCCAAAAGTCCAGTCAGGATACCGGCCAGGAGGGTAAAGGGAAAGTTCAGCAAAATGACCCCCAGAGACACCCCCAGCGCCGCCGGCAAAATCAGGATGCAGACCAGGAAGTTGGTGGCGATCAGCTGGCCGAAGTCCCGGCCCAGCATCTGGGCAAAGCGGGCCAGGCCCTTTTTCTCGGGCTCGTTGGGGTCCACGCCCCGGCCGGGCCGGCCGTAAATGGCATCGAACCAGCTCATTTTTCGGCCTCCCCGCCCTCAAGGCATTCATAGCCCCAGGCTTCGATCTGGGTCAGCGCCGGGAAGGGCGACGGGCCTTCGGCCTGGATGAGCTGGCTGAGGACCAGGCTGCGCACCCGCCGCGGCGGGAAGGTGATGCTCTGGGGCTTGCGGCTCTTGACCAGGGGGATGTCCAGCTTGCTGCCGTCCGAGAAGGTGACGGTGGCCTGGGTCCAGTAGTTGTCGTGGGGGAAATCGGCCCGCTCGGTGATCCGCAGCTCGTCCAGCAGCACCTCGCGGCCAAAGTCCAGGGTCAAAGCGGCGTTGGGGTCCCGGTTGATGCCCCAGCTCTGGTAGGGGTATTCCCCGTGGGAGCTGTTTTCAAAGATGCCGTCGATGGCGTTGCGGGCGGCAAAGACCGCCTCGCCCCGGGTCTCGACGTTGGCCGAGGCGTGGGGGTAATAGCCGGTATCCCCGTGCTGGTCGTAGCAGTTGAAAGCCAGGTTGCGCCGGAGGGCCAGCTCCTCGGGCAGGGCCAGCCGGGCCCGGATCAGGTGCCGGCTGCCCCGGAAGCTCTTGGGGGAATAGGTGATGGCCTGCTCCCCGAAGGGAATGTGGAAGTTGATCTCCCGGCTGACCACATAGACCAGGGCCGGGGCCATGCTGTCCTCGAACTGGACGACGCAGAACTGGCCGGGATGGTCGATCTCCAGGGCGATGCGGTCGCCGGGCTGGTAAGCACTGGTGTACACCAGCGAGACGGATGGACCGGCGTCGCAGGTCATCAGGGTGTGCCCGGTCTGATTCAGGACCTTGAGCTTGATGGTTTCCATACGCAACTCCTTTTCTCCCGGCGGTCAGGCCAGGGTCAAATGTATTTGCTTGTAAAAATAGAGGCTGATCTTCCAGATGGTGAAGGGCCACGCGGTGCGCAGCCGCGGGTCGCTCACCGGCACCGGCTGGACGCTGATCTCCGCCGAGTCCCCCAGCAGGATGACGCCCAGCTCACCCAGCGCAAGGCCGCCTTCGCAGGGCTGGGGCTGGTGCTCGGTCATCAGGGTCAGTTCCACCTCGCCGGGCCAGTCGGTCTCGTCGGTGAGGGTGACGCCCGCCTCGGTGACGGCGACGGTGCGCCGGTAGCTGGTCAGGCCGGCGACGGGAGGATAGGCCCCCGCCAGCTCGGCGGAGATGCTCCCCTGCCCCAGCTGGATGTCCTGGGCGGCGTATTCCCGGCCGGGCAGCTGCATGATGCCGTCGAAGGTGGGCAGGTTGTGCCAGCCGCTCTGCATGGTCCAGATCTCGTACCGCTGGGGGCTGAAGGTCTTTTGGGTGTAGCTCTCCACCCCGATGTCGATCAGGAAGGGCCGGCCGTCCTTGTAGACGGTGACGCTGCCGGTGTCGTTGTGGTTGTGGCTGTCCCCGTTGGAGCCCATCTTGGCCCCGAGGACCCAGCCGCCCCGCCGGGCGGCGAACACCCCGACGCTGGGGTACCAGACGTCCGGCACGGGGACGCTCTCGCCCCGGGGCTGGGCCAGCAGTTCCGCCTCGGTAAAGGCGGTCAGCAGCCGGTACCAGAGGTTGATCCGGCTGCTGGGATCCTGGGCGGTCAGGTGGTCGGGGTCCGGGTCGGCGGCAAAGTCGGCGGCGGCCAGAGCGGCCAGGGCCGGGCTGCCCACCGCCCGGGCAAACAGGTGTTCCCGTGCGCCGCAGCGGCCGGCCAGGGGGCTGCAGTCCCCAAAGTTGAGGTAATAGGGGCCGTCCACATGGACGTTCAGGATATATTCGGCGATGTTTTTGATCTTGGGCTGGGCAAAGACGGGGCCAAACGCATCGGGCGCGGCGGCGGACAGGATGTGCAGCGCCCCCCACAGGGTCAGGCCGGCGTGGCGGTAATACTGGGCGCCCTCATTGCAGCAGCCGTCGGGGCCGTAGTCTTTGAGGAAGCAGTCCAGGCTGTAGGCGGCCTGTTCGACGGCGGCGTGCCGCTCCTCCTGGCTCACGTTGGGCAGGAGGAAAAAGCAGAGCAGGACGTTCTGGGTGCACCAGCTGGTCCAGTTGCACATGGGCTCGTCCCCGTTGCCCATCCACCAGAAGTGGTCGTGGAGATAGGGCGTCAGGATGCGGGCGCGGATCTCCCGCTCCATCCGGGAGGCCAGGCCGGGATAGGCGGCTTCCAGCTCGGGGCCCAGCAGATAGTGGACGGTGGCCAGCAGGGCCCCCGCCTCGGCGGCAAACAGATCGATCAGGGGGCGGGCGGTGTCGGGCAGGGCCAGCTGAGGGGTGTCCCGGACATAGGAGTTGTGGGCGGGCAGCTGCCAGGCGCTCTCCTCGCAGATGGCCCAGACGGTGTCGGCGATGGCGTCCAGAAAGCGGCCCTGGTATTCCACGCACTCGGCGGCGGCCAGGGCGCACAGGCGGGCCCGGCGGGAAAAGCAGGCCGCCTCCCATTCGGCCCGCTGGCCGGTGCGGATAAAGTCCAGCCAGAGGGAGAGGGACAGAGGGGCCAGAGGCTGGGCGGCTTCGGCTTCCCCGGCGGCAAGCAGCCGCTGGCGGGCGGAGCCGGGCAGCTGGGTCCAGCCCGCCCGCTGGCTGGCGGCCGGGCAGGGCCGGAAGGAGGGCAGCTCCTCCGGCAGATAGGACAGGCGTTCAGTTAGCATGGCAAGATCTCCCCTTTATTTCTGCTGGTATTCCCGGGGGCTGAGGCCGGTGGATTTCTTAAAGACCTTGGAGAAATAGAAGGAGCTTTCAAACCCCAGTTCCTCGGCGATCTCGTAGATCTTCTTGTCCCCTTTTTCCAGCATTTCCTTGGCGGCGGCCACCCGCACTTCGGTGATGTATTCCACAAAGCCGCCCCCGTACCGGCCAAACAGCTGGCTCAGGTACCCGGGCGAAAAGTTAAAGACGGCGGCCACGTCGGCCAAGGTCAGCTTTTCGGAAAGGTGGTCCCGGATGTAGGCCTTGACCTGGGCCACGGTCTGCAGCTTGGAGGCGGTGGCGTCGTTTTCGGCATCCCCGGCAAAGAGGATGGGCTCGCCCTCGGACAAAAGGACCCGCAGGGTGTCCAGCTCGCGGCAGCGGCGGGACAGGCTGAGGGGCGCGGAGGCCGGACGGCCCACCGCCCACAGCAGCCGGGCCGAAAAGTAATTGTAGACGATCTGGCTGGCCTTTTTGACCAGCGGCTCCAGAAAGGCCTTGACCCCCTGGGGCGGCTCCTCCCGCAGGGTGAACAGCACGTTGAAGTGGAGCACGTCGGTGCCGGTGGCGTGGGCGGGCAGGTAGTTGCCGAGGGTGGTCTCCAGCATCCGGCAGCAGGACAGGTTCAGCTTGAGCTGCTGCTCGCTGGTCATGCCGGGGTTGGAGGGCAAAATCTCGCAGCAGGCCGCCACCAGGCAGCCGTCCAGCTGCAGTTCCAGCCCTTTCATCTCCTGCCGCAGGTGTTCCTCGTCGGGGATCAGCCCCGTATACAGGCGTATCAGAAAGCGGTCCTGCATGGTGCGCAGGCCGGCTTCCATCTCGGTGCGGGAGGGCGTGCGTGCGGTATCGTTGAGGGCCCGCTCCTTGTTGACCTGTTCGGCGGCGCGGGCCAGCGCGTCGCACAGGCTCTTGGGGGTCAGGTCCATCTTGACCAGATAGTCCACCACCCCGGCCTCGATGGCCCGGCGGGCGTAGCTGAAATCCTCCGAGCTGGTCAGCATGATAAAAACGGGCAGGGGGCCTTTTTCGTGGCAGGCGTGGGCCAGGGCCAGCCCGTCCATCACCGGCATTTTGACGTCGGCAATGACGATGTCGGGCTGTTCCCGCTCGATGAGTTCCAGGGCGATCTTGCCGTTGCGGGCCGTATCGCAGACGGTGTAGCCCAGTTTTTCCCATTCGAGCATCCCCTGCAGGCCGATCAGGACCAGGGGTTCGTCGTCAGCCAGTAGGATCCTGAGCATGGTCTTGGCCTCCTTCCTTGTGTTTGCGGTAGGGCAGGCGGATGGTCACCGCGGTGCCCACGCCGGGTTCGCTCTCGATGTGCAGGCCATAGCTGCCGCCAAAGGAATACTGCAGCCGCCGGTGGACGTTCCACAGGCCCACATGGCGGATCTTGTCCTGGGCGGCGGCCTGGTTTTCGGGCGGGTCCAGCAGGCGGGCCACCTGCTCGGGCGGCATCCCCACCCCGTCGTCGGTCATGGTGACCAGCACGTCCCCGCTGTCGGGACAGATGCGGATCTCCAAAAGGACGCTGCCGAAGCCGCCCTTGGGCTCCAGCCCGTGAAAAATGGCGTTCTCCGCCAGAGGCTGCAGGGTGAAGCGGGGGATCATGCAGTCCCGGCAGATGGCCTCGTCGTCGATGTGGGCCACCTCGATCTGGATGTCGCCGCCGTAGCGGTACTGCTGGATGGTAAAGTAATCGTTCAGCAAAGCCAGCTCGTCCTGAAGGGGCACCAGCTTTTCGGTGCTCTTGGAGATGCTCTTGGTCAGCCGGGCAAAGGCGGTGACCATCTCGGCGATGCCGGTGGCGTTCTGGATGGTGGCCATCCAGCGGATGGAGTTGAGGGTGTTGTAGATGAAATGGGGGTTGATCTCGGTCTGCAGCATCTGGTATTCCAGGTCCTGCTTGCGCTTCTGGTCCTCCAGGCGGCGGGCCAGCAGGCCCTCCACGTTGCCGGCCAGGTGGTTGATGCCCCGGCCGATGTCCCCCAGCTCGTTGGACCACTCGATGGTGTGGTCGATGGTAAAGTTGCCCTCGCTGATCTCGTCGATGCGGTGGCGGAGGGCGGCTACCGGCTGGGTGATGACGGCGTCCAGCCAGCGCACCAGCAGGCCGCTCATGGCCCACAGCAGCAGGATGCCCAGCCCGATCAAAAGCAGATAGACCATCCGCTGGTTGAGGAAGGTGCTCTCGGGAAACAGCTGGATCAGCTCGGCGTCCCAGCCCTGCAGGGGCACCCCTACCCCCAGAAAAGACCGGCCGTTGCGGGTGATGCGGGAGACGTTGGTGGCAGGGCTGGCCATGCCCGAGACGTCGCAGGGCTCGAGGGCCAGGCCGTGTTCCAGCAGGGAGAGGCGGCGGCCGTCCAGCCGCCAGATCTGGTCCCCCATCCGCCAGTAGAGGACGCCGCCGTCCGGCATGATGTAGCGGTCGGCCGCGCCGGTGATGACCGCTGTGTCCAGCCCCAGATAGATCCAGCCGGTGTAGGATGTTTCGCTGTCGGGGCGGATCTCCCGCCGCAGGACAAGGCAGGTCGGGTGGCTGGGCAGCAGGGGGTCCTCCGCAAAGGTGAGGGTGTTTTCCGGCCCGTCAAAAAGGGCGACGGTGTCGGCATTCAGCCCGGCCGAGGAAGTCAGGCTGCCCTGCTGTAAAAAGCGGTTTTCCCCGTTGGTGACGAAAAAGCGGACGATCCGGGTCTGCAGCCGGCTGGACAGATACCGGTCCGAAAAGGTCTCGTAGGCGGAGGTGGTCAAAAGGCCGTTCATCTGGCCGGCGGTCAGGTAGCGGCGCAGGGTGCTGTCGGTGGAGGCCCAGTTGAGGAGGGAGCGGGCGGTGTCGAGGTCGGTCTGGACCGAGGCGGACATCTGCTGCAGGTTGAATTCCACCGAGCGGAGGGTGGTGGTGCGGATGTAGGAGTCGGACAAAGCGAACAGGACCACCCCCACCAGCAGGCTGACCACCGCCGTGAACAGCTGGGTGCCCCACAAGATCTGCCGGCGCAGGGACATTTTGCGGACAAAATCAAAGGACATGGCGCTCACCTCCCCCGGTTCCCTCTTGTTTTATCATGTACACATAATAAAGTAACTTTTTTTGCCCCGCTTGTCAACCGGTTCCCCTTGCCAGAGGGCGGGATGGGTGGTATAATCAGGGCAGATTCGATACCAGCCTGAGGAAAGGAACCTTTGTGATGCGTTTTACAGCTCAGCCCTGATGATGGAAACAGTGGACCGACGGACATACCGCGTGGTATGCCCTTCTTTTGCTGTAACAGAATGAGGGTTTGAAGCTATGAACTGCACACTTTCTGCAGGCCGTCTGCCGGACGGCCTGGATCTCGTGTCCTTTTTTGACGGGCTGGTCTTTTTTGCGCCCGTCGCGCTGCTGGTGCGGACCACGGCCGGGGTCAGCGCCGGACAATTTTTCCTTTTGCAGGCGGTGATCTCGGCCGCGTCGCTGGCGGGCGAGCTGCCCTGCGGCCGCCTGACCGACCGGATCGGCTACCGCCATACCATCCGCCTGTGCGAGGGCTGTTTCTTTCTGGCCCGCGCTTTGCTGCTGGCGGCCTTTCTGACCCGCAGCCTGCCCCTGTTTGTGCTGGAGGCGGCGGTGGAGGGCCTGGCCATCAGCCTGGAATCTGGCACCTGGGACGCCTATCTTTACGGCGCCCTGCCGTCCGACCGCTATCTGCCCAAAAAGGCAAGGATGGAAAACTGGGGCACGGCGGGCTTTTTGCTCAGCACCCTGGGGTATGTGGGCCTGTACGCCGCCGGCGGCCTGCTGGCTTTGCTGGGGGCCACTGTCTGCGCCAGCGGCGCGGCCTTCGGGCTGGCCTTCACCCTCCCGCGGGAGGCTGCGCCCGCCCGCCGGGAACAGGAAGCTGCCCGCACGCCGGGCGGCCTGGGCCATCTGCTGGCCAGCCGGCAGGCCTGGCTGCTGATGGGGCTGCTGGCGGCGCTGAGCGTGGGGCGGCTGCTGGTCAATTTCTTTTACGCCGAGCGGCTGGGGGCCTGCGGCCTGGGCGAACTGTGGATGACGCCGGTGATCTTGGGCTATTCCTGCATCCAGATGCTGGCCGCCCCCATCCTGGGCAGGGTGCGCCGGCAGAAATGGGCGGTGGCCGGGTTCTGCGCGGCGGCCGGCGTGGGGATGGCGCTGCTGGGCGTGGCCCGGCAGGCTGTGCCGGCGCTGGCGCTGATGCTGGTGCTGCCTTTGCTGCTGGCGGTGCCCGGCTGCATCGTGAGCCTGTGGCAGAACGCCCTGATCGACCGGCAGGGCCAGGCAGAGCGCCGGGCCGAGGCGCTGTCGGCCTTCCACATGGCGTCCAGCGTGTTCGAGCTGGCGTTCCTGACAGGGTCGTCGGCCATTGCGGCTTTGGGCCCGGCCGCCTGCTTTGGGGCGGCGGGGGCCGCTCTGGCGTGCCTTGGCGCAGCGGCGCTGTGCGGCGGCCCCAAACAGTAAGAGCGAAACCCAGCCCGTCCAGCCTTTTTGGGCCGGACGGGCATTTTGTCGGATTTCTTTGTATATATATAATGGAAAAAGCGGTCTAAGACAATTCTTTTTGTACAAAAGATAAAATAATTGCAGCTTTGAGTTAAAGATTTTACAGGTTTTTGGGCAAAGCTGCAAAAATGACAAACGATTTGGGGGATTTTCCATTCCGAAACGGGACAGGCTGTTTTATAGTATAGATAGTGAGGCGGGCGCATGGAGGACATGCGGCCCGCCGGTCTTGAAGAAGAAAAAGAAGATTTCCAGGAGGCAAACACCATGAGAAAGATTTCCCGCCGTTCGTTCCTGAAGGCCAGCGCCGTTGTTGCCGGCGCTGCTGCGCTTGCTGCCTGCGGCGGCAGCGATTCCAGCTCCACCGCCGCTTCCACCGCGACTTCCTCGGCCGCATCCGGCTCCGCTTCGGAAGGCGCCACCAACCTGGTCTGGACCATCTGGGACAAGGAGTCCACCGCTTACTGGCAGGCCATGGCCGACGGCTATATGGCCAGCCATGAGAACGTCACCATCGAGATGCTGGACCTGGGCTCGACCGATTACATGACCGTTCTGGCCACCCAGCTGGCCGGCGCTGCCGACATCGACGTGCTGTCCATCAAGGACATCCCCGGCTACGCCAACCTCATCAACCTGGACTACCTGGCCCCGATGAACGACGTGCTGACCCGCGACACCGCCGATTTCAGCGGCACCATCGAGCAGCTGACCACCGACGACGGCAACTTCTACGCCGTGCCCTTCCGCAATGACTTCTGGGTCCTGTTCTACAACAAGGACCTGTTCGACGCCGCCGGCGTGCCCTACCCCGCCAACGACCTGCCCATGGAGGAGTATGACGCTCTGGCCCGCCAGATGACCAGCGGCGAGGGCGACGCCAAGGTCTACGGCACCCACTACCACACCTGGCGCTCCTGCGTGTCCCTGTTCTCCATCCTGGACGGCGAGAACACCATCGTGGACGGCACCTATGACTTCATGAAGCCCACCTACGACCTGGTGCTGGCGCAGCAGAACGACGGCATCTGCATGGACTACGGCTACCTGAAGACCTCCTCCCTGCACTACTCGGCCGCTTTCGAGAACCAGCAGTGCGCGATGCTGCCCATGGGCAGCTGGTTCATCGCCACCCTGCAGACCTACATGGCCGAGACCGACACCCCGTTCAACTGGGGCATGGTCAAGTACCCCCACCCCGCCGATGCTCCCGCCGGCTCCACCCTGGGCACCGTGACCGCTCTGGCCATCAACGTGGATTCGCCCAAGGCTGAGGCTGCCGCCGACTTCATCAACTGGTGCGTCTCGGAAGAGGGCGCCAAGGTCATCGCCGAGACCGGCACCTTCCCCGCCTGCGGCTCCGAGGAGACCAACGAGATCATCCGCGCCACCGCCGGCTTCCCCGACGACGACGCTTCCGCCGAGGCTCTGAACACTGTGGCTGTCTATCTGGAGATGCCTTACACCCAGTACGCCTCCGACATTGAGACCATCCTCAACGCCGAGCATGACGCCATCATGACCTTGAGCGAGACGGTGGACGAGGGCATCCAGAACATGAACGATCAGGTCTCGGTCATCCTGGCCTGATCCTCACCCTGAGCGCCTGATCCTTTGTACCGGTGCGGGGCGGGCGGCTGGCGCCCGCCCCGCTTTTTGCGTGTGTTTTGTCTGCGTACATACGAAAGGAGGAGTCCCCTTATGGCGAATTCTGCCGCTGCCGTCAAGGCGGATAAGCCGCCCCGCAAGGTGATGAAGAAATCGCTCCGCGACACCCTCACCGCCTACACCTTTATCGCGCCCAACTTCATCGGCTTCTGCGTGTTCACCCTGGTGCCCATGGTCTTTGCCATCGCGCTGGCCTTCTGCTCCTGGGACGGCCGCCATGACATCGAGTTCGTGGCCATCGACAACTTTGTCCGTCTGTTCACCCAGGACCGCATCTTCCAGGCGGCGCTGGTCAACACCATCGTCTACGTCATCGGCACGGTGCCCCTGACTCTGGTGTGCAGCCTGGCCATGGCCGTGCTGCTGAACCAGAATGTCCGGCTGCGCAACTTCTTCCGCACCGTGGCGTTCTTCCCCTACGTCGCTTCGCTGGTCGCGGTGGCCGCGGTCTGGAACATGATCTTCAACCCCGCCATGGGCCCCATCAACTCCCTGCTGTCCGCGCTGGGCGTGGAGAACCTGCCCCGCTGGGCCGCCGGCAAGGACACCGCCATGCTGACGGTCATCCTGTTCAGCGTGTGGAAGAACATGGGCTACTATATGGTCATCTACCTGGCCGGCCTGCAGGGCTGCAACCCTGACCTGAACGAGGCCGCCGAGCTGGACGGCGCCAACCGCTGGCAGCAGTTCTGGCACATCACCCTGCCCCAGCTGCGCCCCACCACCTTCTTCGTCGTCATCATGCTGACCATCTCGGGCTTCAAGGTGTACGACCAGATGTACATGATCACCCAGGGCGGCCCCGGCAATGCGACCATGACCCTGGTGTACTACATTTACAACGTGGCCTTTGTCAACACCCCCAAGTACGGCTATGCCAGCGCCATCGCCATGGTCCTGTTCGTACTGGTGCTGATCGTCACCATCGTCCAGTTCCGCGGCTCCCGCGGCGAAAACTAAGGGAGGAGGATCATCATGGCTGTCACTGCTATCAAGGACCACGCGTCCCAGAAACGGCGCAACGCGATCATGCGCTTTTTCATCTACTTCTTCCTGATCGTCATCACCGCTTTCATGCTGCTGCCCTTCCTCTGGATGCTGTCCTCCTCCTTTAAGGAGAACAAGGACGTGTTCGGCTTCCCCATCCAGTGGATCCCCGCCGACCCCCGCTGGGAGAACTACGTCGATATCTGGACCGAGATCCCCCTGCTGACCTTCATCAAGAATACCGCCAAGATCACCATTGTGGTCACCCTGCTGCAGCTGTTCACCTCGTCCTTTGCGGCTTACGCCTTTGCCAAGATGCAGTTCAAGGGCAAGAACGTCCTGTTCCTGGGCTACATCGCCACCATCGCGGTGCCCTGGCAGGCGTACATGGTGCCGCAGTTCATGATGATGAGCTCCTGGGGCCTGAACAACACCCACCTCGCCATCATGTGCCTGCAGGCGTTCAGCGCCTTCGGCGTCTTTTTGATGAAACAGTTCTACGAAGGGGTGCCCAGTGAATTGTGCGAGGCGGCCCGCATCGACGGCCTCACCGAATACGGCATCTGGTGGCACATCATGCTGCCGCTGAGCCTGCCGGCGCTGTCCACCCTGACCATCTTCACCTTCGTCAACACCTGGAACGACTTCCTCGGACCCCTGATCTACCTGACCCGGACCGAGCTCAAGACCATCCAGATCGGCCTGCGCATGTTCATCTCCCAGTACTCCGCCGAGTACGGCCTGATCATGGCGGCTTCCGTCGTGGTGCTGATCCCGGTGCTGATCGTGTTCCTCTCCCTCCAGAAGTACTTTGTCCAGGGTGTTGCATCCTCGGGCATTAAAGGTTAAAATAGCCTTGGAGGGACCCTATTCCGCCGCCTGGCCGCTGCCAGGCCGATGTCCCCATCACCATAACGGGCGGGGCCGGGGCGATCCCCGGCTCCGCCCCTTTTTTGCAAGGAGGCTTGCCCCATATGAGAACCTTCCCCAACCGCGCCCTGACCGATGCCGAGGCACGGCAGGCCCTGGCCGACGCCTGCAAACAGGTCAAGACCAATCTGCCCCTGTACACCTGGCAGTGCCAGAACCATTCCAGCGTGAATGGCATCTACCCCGGCTGCCCCAACGACGAATGGACCTGCGGCTTCTGGCCCGGCGAGATCTGGCTGGCCTACGAGGCCACCGGCGGCGAGGCCTTCAAAAAGGCCGCCCTGGTGCAGGTGGACAGCTTTGCCGACCGCATCGAGCGCAAAGTCGTGGTGGACCATCACGACATGGGCTTTCTGTACAGCCCCTCCTGCGTGGCTGCCTGGAAACTGGTGGGCAGCGAAAAGGGCCGCGACGCGGCCATCGCCGCCGCCGACCAGCTGCTGACCCGCTACCAGCCCAGCGGCCGGTTCCTGCAGGCCTGGGGCGCCATGGACGACCCCGACAACTACCGCTTCATCATCGACTGTATGCTGAACGTCCCCCTGCTGTACTGGGCCACCGAAGTGACCGGCGACGAGAAGTACCGCGACATCGCCGCGGCCCACACCGCCACCTGCCTGGCCAACTCCTTCCGCCCCGACGGCAGCACCTACCACACCTTCTACATGAACCCCGACGGCACCCCCAAGGGCGGCCGCACCTGCCAGGGCTACAAGGACGACAGCTTCTGGGCCCGCGGCCAGGCGTGGGGCGTCTACGGCAGCGCCATCGGCTACACCTACACCCACGACGAAAAGTTCCTGGATGTGTTCCGCAAGGCGCTGGACTTCTACCTCTCCCGCCTGCCCGAGGACCTGGTCCCCTGCTGGGACATGATCTTTGCGCCCGAGAGCGGCGAGCCCCGGGACTCCTCCTCGGCGGCCATCGTGGCCTGCGGCCTGCTGGAGGCGGCCAAGTACGGCGCCCCCGCCGAAGCCGAACAGTGGCGGACCCTGGCCCGCCAGATGCTGGCGTCCCTGGCCGACCACTACGCCGTCAAGCCCGGCACCCTGGGCTCGGGCCAGCTGCTGCACGGCACCTACAGCAAAAAGAGCCCCTACAACACCTGCACCCCCGAGGGCGTGGACGAGTGCACCAGCTGGGGCGACTACTTCTACATGGAGGCGCTCACCCGCCTGACCAAGGACTGGGAGATGTACTGGTAAAGCGCGCTGTGCGCTTTCGAGGGGACCTGTTTTGATTGGAGGAATGAGTATGCTGTATCCGCAGCAGAACGCCGCCCGGCTGACCATGCGCCTGGACGGCATCTGGGATTTTGCGCTGGACCATGGCGATCCGTCGGTGCCCAGCCTGGACCCGGCCGCGCCTTTGCCCGGCGCTGAAACGGTGGCTGTGCCGGCCAGTTTCAATGACCAGAAGCCTGACCGTGCCTGGAGAGATCATTACGGCTGGGTCTTTTACCAGCGTAGGATCACCCTGCCTCGGGCCTGTGGCGGCCAGCGGGTGGTGCTCCGGTTCGGTTCGGTGACCCATCAGGCCAAGGTCTGGCTGGACGGGGTGCTGATCGCGGAGCATCGGGGCGGCTTTCTTCCCTTTGAGGCGGATATCACCGGCAGGCTGGTCCCCGGGGCCAGCGCCCTGCTGACGGTGGCGGCCGACAACCGGGTCAGCCACAGCACCCTGCCGGTGGGCAACGAGCCGGGCCAGATCGCCTTCTTTGGCTCGGACAACGCGGGCATCCCCTCGGTGGAGCACGCCAAGACCTCTGCCCGGCCCCAGAACCGGCCCAACTTCGACTTTTTCAACTACGCCGGCATCCAGCGTCCGGTCATCCTCTACACCACCCCGGCAGCGTATATCGCGGACATCACCTTGGTCCCCCACTGCGACGGCCGGGTGGAGTACCAGGTGGAGACGGTGGGCGAAGGGGCTGTGTCAGTGGAGATCCTGGACCCGGCCGGCCAGCTGGTGGCCCGGGCAGAGGGGGCCGCGGGCAGCGTCACTGTGCCGGACCCTCAGCTGTGGGAGCCCTGGCCTGGCACGCCCAACCTCTACACCGCCCGCGTCACCTTTGGGGAGGACTGCTATGAGGAGGCCTTCGGCATCCGGGAGGTGAAGGTAGAGGGCGCCAAGCTGCTGCTCAACGGCCACCCGGTCTACCTGAAAGGCTTCGGCAAGCACGAGGACAGCCCGCTCCACGGCCGCGGCCTGAACGAGGTGGCCAACGTCACCGACCTGCATTTCATGCACTGGTTTGGGGCCAACGCCCTGCGGACCAGCCATTACCCCTATGCCGAGGAATTTTATGCTCTTTGCGACCGGGAGGGCATCCTGGTCATCGACGAGACCCCGGCGGTGGGCATCGGCGGGGCGGACGGCGACCCCTATAAGGCCTACCCGCTGGTGGAGCACCATCGTCAGGTGCTGGCGGATATGATCGCCCGAGACAAAAACCATCCCTGCGTGATTCTGTGGAGCCTGGGCAACGAGCCGGACCTGGAGCACTACCCCCAGTCGGCTCTGGAGTATTGGGGTCCCCTCTACCGGCAGGCCCATGCCCAGGACCCCCAGGACCGGCCTGTCACCCTGGTCTGCTGCCAGAACGACTACACCAAGGATATCACCACCCGGACCATGGATGTGGTCTGCATCAACCGCTATTACGGATGGTACAACCTGTCCGGCGACCTGGACGCGGCCTGCGCTGCGCTGAACGAGGAGCTGGACTTCTGGCAGGAGATGGGCAAACCGGTGGTCATCACCGAGTACGGCGCGGACACAGTCAACGGCCTGCACGACGCCTGCGGCGGGATGTTCAGCGAGGAATACCAGGCGGAATATTATCAGCGCATGGGGGAGGAATTTGATAAGCGTCCCTTCTTCATCGGGGAAATGCCCTGGAACTTTGCCGATTTTGCCACCATCCAGGGGCCCATGCGGGTGGGAGGCAACCGCAAGGGCCTGCTGACGCGGGACCGCCGGCCCAAGCTGGCCGCCCACACCCTGCGCCGCCGCTGGACCGCCATCCCCAATTTTGATTACAAAAAGTAAAAGAGGAATTTGCCATGCAGCTTTCCACCAAACAGGACTTTCAGGCCCTGATGCACCTGTTTCTCGACCCCCTCAAACCCTATTACTCGGCGGGCGGGGCCCGGCTCCATCTGGGCGAGACCGGCGTGACCTACGGCCAGGCCGCCATCGAGCTGGAGGCGTTCAGCCGGCCGCTCTGGGCACTGGTCCCCTTCTGGATGGGCGGCGGCTCCGACCCGGAATTTGAGGACATCTACCGCCGGGGCCTGGCCGCCGGCTCCGACCCGGAAAACCCCGAATACTGGGGCGACTGCAACGACTACGACCAGTGCTTTGTGGAGATGGCCGCCATCGCCTGCGGCCTGCTGAACGCGCCCGAAAAGCTGTGGGACCCCCTGTCCGACGCCGAAAAGCAGAACCTGGCCCGCTGGCTGGATCAGATCAACCACCACCAGATCCCCGAGTGCAACTGGCAGTTCTTCATGATCCTGGTCAACCTGGCCCTGAAAAAGTGCGGGATGCCCTACGACCCCGAGAACATGGCCCGCGGCCTGGCCCGCATCGACAGCTACTACAGCGGGGACGGCTGGTCCACCGACGGCGCCAGCCCCCAGAAGGACTACTATATCCCCTGGGCCATCCAGTATTACGGGGTGCTGTACGCCAAGTTCGCGGCGGACACGGACCCCGAGCGGGCCGCGCTCTACCGCAGCCGGGCCGAGCTGTTTGCCCGGCAGTTCATCTACTGGTTCGACGAGAACGGCGCGGCCCTGCCCTACGGCCGCAGCCTGACCTACCGCTTTGCCCAGAACTGCTTCTGGGCCGCCTGTGTGTGGGCCGGGCTGGAGCCCTTCCCCCTGGGCGTGATGAAGGGGCTGATCGTCCGCAATTTCAACTGGTGGCTGGACCAGAAGATGTTCGACCGGGACGGCATTTTGACCATCGGCTACTGCTACCCCCAGATGTACATGGCCGAGCGCTACAACGCCCCGGGCAGCCCCTACTGGGGGATGAAGAGCTTTATCCTGCTGGCTTTGCCCGACGGCCACCCCTTCTGGTCGGCTGAGGCCGAGCCCATGCCCGCCCTGGACGCCCTCAAGCCCATGCCCCACGCGAATATGCTGGTGGCCCGCACCAAAGGCCGCGTGACGGCCTACGCCGCCGGCGTCAACGAGGGCCACGGCCACGGCCAGTTCCCCGAAAAGTACGCCAAGTTCGCCTATGATACCCGGTTCGGCTTCTGCGCCTCCCGCAGCCGCGAGGTGATCTACCAGGCGGCCCCCGACAGCATGCTGGCCTTTGTCATCGACGACAACGTCTTTGTCCGCAAGGTGTCCCTCTCCCACGAGATCCGCGCCGACCGGGTGGTCAGCAAGTGGTCCCCCTTCCCCGGCATCACCGTGACCACCACCGTCCTGCCCACCGCGGACGGCCACATCCGCCGCCACGAGATCGACAGCGACTATCCCTGCGAAGCCTACGACTGCGGCTTTGCCGTGCCGAACTTCGCCCCCGGCTATGTGGAATCCACCGCCGGCGGCGCGGCCACCGCCCGCAACGCCGCCGTGTCCTGCACCGTCTCGGGCAGCGGCGAGGGCACCGTCATCAAATGCGACCCCAACGTCAGCCTGTACAGCACCAACGTCTGTATCCCTGCCGTCCGGTACGCCATCCCCGAGGGGCGCACCGTGCTCGAGACCGAGATCAAGGCGCAGGCGTAAGGGCGGCTGCGGATATTCGTTGAGAGAAACTTTATACAAAAGCAGGCCCCCGGGAAAACGCCGGGGGACCTGCACGCAGAGCGTCCGCGCAAGCGGGCGCTTTTCTTGTTGGTTGGTCGCTCCGCTGGGGCGCGCCTGCCCTCTCCGTCATGTCGCTTCGCTCCATGCCACCTCTCCCGCACGCGGGAGAGGTAAAACGTAACCTGTAGGTTACTGCCTCCCACGTTTACGGGGGAGGTGGCCCGCAGGGCCGGAGAGGGCCAAAAAGCGAGAAAAGCAGAACGGTCTGAATAAACATACAAAACAACTGCGTAAAAATCAAAAATATACTCTCGCGCCTGTGGCGCAAAACGATGCAAAATGAAGAAAATAAAGCAAAAACCAAAAATTTGTAAATCGGGCCTTGACACCGGGGGGGGGTATGCTATAATGCTTTTGAAAGGAAAAGGACCTTCCTTTCAGCCTGTTTTGGGTCTCTATCTTTTATACACCATAAGGAGGAAAAATTCACTATGAAACTCAAGAAGATTGCTTCTCTGGCTCTCGCTGGCGTTATGGCCATCAGCATGCTGGCTGGCTGCTCCACCACCTCGGTTGAGCCCACTCCTACCCCCGATCCCGATGAGGAAAACCCCTCTGTCTCTGGCTACTCTCAGATGCTGTATAATCATCTGTCCAATGCTGCCAAGAAGAAGGTCACTGCTCAGGATAGCAACCTCGTGAACGACGCTCTGGCTACCGCTATGGAGTATGCCGCTGGCAATACCATTGCTGGCAGCTACGACGATTACATTGATGGCGACACCCATGTGGTCAACAATAGTGACTGGAGCAATGCGGCGGATTCTCTGAAGAACGGTGCCAATGCTCTGATCAATGAGCTGGCGGCTGAGAACACTCTCAAGAATTCTATTTGGGAGGCTTTTAATGTTCTGGATCCTGACACCACTAATTACCAGCGTGACAACATGAACATCTCCATGCTGTTTGTGGCTGACGGTCTCAAGAGCAAGGAAGCTGTCATGGATGAGGTTGCCGACCTGATCGATCAGCAGGTTCAGTGGCTGGAAGATGACTATGACCTGCCCGGCGATATCTGGCAGGATAATGGTGGCCATTCTATGAACACCGACTATGAGTACACCATGTCTGTGGCCGCCGATACCATTACTCTGACTGCTGACCATGGCAAGAGCATGACCTTCGTGGCTGTCAACATCGCTCGCGTTTAATCGAAACCGTACTTATAACAGTTCCGGCCGCACCATACCGGGATTGATATAAGGAGCTGGCAGGCATCAAACCCTGTTGGTTCAAATGCTCCACCCTTTTCATGTGACGACAAAAAGGAGTAACACACCAATTATTCCTTCTGTTGTTGATCGCACCAAAACAAAAGAACTTTTGCGTCACGAAAGATAGGGTCCCTCTGCGGGGGTCGGCTGTAAGGCTGGCCCCCGCATTGTTATTATCTAAACCCGCCCGCCGCCCTTTTAATGTGTCCCCCCTGTCGCTGCGCGACATCCCCCCTTCGGGGGGAATAAGCTGAAACGGCTCCTTCTGCTGAAAGCATCCAGCAAAAGGGGCCGCTTTTGGAGTTTGCCTTACCACCTACTCTGCTGCCACCCACGGGCGGCGAGACTGAGAGGGAAGCAAACGCAGCGCCCGCCTCCCTTCCCCTTGCTTCTCCCCTATTGCCGTGCTATGATGGGGGCAAAGGAGGCGTATAGCCATGTGGTTTGTGTTTGCAATGGGGTCGGCCGTCTTTGCGGCGCTGACTTCCATTTTAGCCAAAATCGGGATCGAGGGGGTCAACTCCACCCTCGCCACCGCGATACGGACGGCGGTTGTGCTGGTCATGTCCTGGGGAATGGTGCTGCTGACCGGCACGCAGGGCGGCATGAAGGAGATCACGCCGCGCAGCTGGCTGTTTTTGATCTTGTCCGGGCTGGCGACGGGGGCGTCGTGGCTGTGCTATTACCACGCGCTGCAAATTGGCGAGGCGTCCAAGGTGGTGCCGGTGGACAAGCTGAGCGTGGTCATCACGCTGGCGCTGGCCTTCCTGATTTTGCACGAGCCCGCCAGCGCCAAAAGCCTGTTTGGCTGCGCGCTGATCGCGGCGGGGACGCTGTTCATGGTATTATAAAAGGAAAAAACCGCTCCGGGGCAGAAATGCTTCGGGGCGGTTTTGTGTCAGATGGAAAGGATGGTTACTTGCCGAGGCCGTTGCGGCGGACAAGGTCGCGGGTGTACAGGGCGCGGGTGGCGTTCAGGACGGCCAGCACCATCACGCCGACGTCGGCGAAGATGGCCAGCCACATCCCGGCCAGGCCCAGCGCTCCCAGCACCAGGCAGGCGGCCTTGACGGCCAGGGCAAAGACGATGTTCTGGTAGACGATGCGGATGGTGCGGCGGGAAATGTCCATCGCCAGCGCGATGCGGGCGGGGTCGTCGTCCATCAGGACGATGTCGGCGGCCTCGATGGCGGCGTCCGAGCCCAGCGCGCCCATGGCGATGCCCAGGTCGGCGCGGGAGAGGACGGGGGCGTCGTTGATGCCGTCTCCCACAAAGGCTAGGTTTTCCCGGGGCTGCTTTTCGTCGAGGAGGGCTTCCACCTGGGCCACCTTGTCCTCGGGCAGCAGGCCGGCGCGGTACTCGCCGATGCCCAGCTGGGAGGCCACGGCCCTGGCCACCAGCTCGGCGTCGCCGGTGAGCATGACCGTGCGGCGGACGCCTGCCCGTTTCAGGCCGGCGATGGCCTTGGCGGCGGTGGGCTTCACCACGTCCGAAATCAGGATGTACCCGGCGTAAGCGCCGTCGATGGCCACATACACCAGGGTGCCGGGCTGGGCGGCCGCGGGGGCGGTCAGCCCCAGCTTTGCCATCAGGCGGGCGTTGCCCACGGCCACCGGCCGGCCGTCCACCTGGGCGGTGATGCCGTAGCCGCCCAGCTCCTCCACGTTGGCGGCGCGGGCGGGGTCGAGCTCCTTGCCGCAGGCTTTTTTCAGGCTCTGGGAGATGGGGTGTTTGGAGTAGCTCTCGGCCAGGGCTGCCGTTTCCAGCAAAGCGGCGGCGTCCACGCCGGCGGCGGGATAGACGCCGGTCACTTCAAAAACGCCCTGGGTCAGGGTGCCGGTCTTGTCAAAGACCACGATGCCGGTGCGGGACAGTTCTTCCAGATAGGTGGAACCCTTGACCAGGATGCCGCAGGCGCTGGCTCCGCCGATGCCCCCGAAAAAGCTGAGAGGGATCGAAATGACCAGGGCGCACGGGCAGCTGATGACCAGGAAGGTCAGGGCGCGGTAGACCCAGTCCCCAAAGGCGGCGGGCTGGCCTAAAAGCAGCAGCACCAGCGGCGGCAGCACCGCCAGCGCCAGGGCGCTGTAGCAGACCGCCGGGGTGTATACGCGGGCGAACCGGGTGATGAAGTTTTCGGCCCGGGCCTTTTTCATGCTGGAATTTTCCACAAGGTCCAAAATGCGGGAAACGGTGGACTCCCCAAACTCTTTGGTGGTGCGCACCCGCAGCAGGCCGCTGATGTTCACGCAGCCGCTGATGATCTCGTCGCCGGTCTTGGCGTCCCGGGGCAGGCTCTCGCCGGTGAGGGCGGCGGTGTTCAGGGTGGAGGCGCCCTCGATGATGACGCCGTCGATGGGCACCCGCTCCCCCGGCTCGATGACGATGACCGAACCCACTTCCACCTCGTCGGGGTCCACCTGCTCAAAGGAGCCGTCCTCCTGTTCGAGGTTGGCGTAGTCGGGGCGGATATCCATCAACGCGGCGATGCTGCGGCGGCTTTTGCCCACGGCCACGCTCTGGAACAGCTCGCCGATCTGGTAGAACAGGATGACGGCGCAGCCCTCGGCGTACTCCCCCAGGGCAAACGCGCCCACCGTGGCCACCGCCATCAGGAAGCACTCGTCAAAAGGCTGCCGGTTCTTGACCCCCAGGGCGGCCTTGCGCAGCACGTCCCAGCCCACCACCAGGTAGGGGATCAGGTACAGCAGGACCATGGGCACCGGGACCATCTCCAGCAGGCCGGTGAGAGGCAGCAGCTGGATCAGCACCAGCAGGGCCGCCGCGATCAGGATGCGGTAAAGCATCTTTTTTTGCTTGGGATTCATGGCAGACGCCTCCTTGTATCAGTCAGTTGCGCGGGTTTTCCACGGGGGTTCGGGCGGATGCGGGGTTTCTCCACAGTTTCCACCTGTTTTCCCCCATAAAAGCGAGGATAAAAAGGGCTTTTTCACGTAAAATTTGAACTTTTCCGCAAAAGCGGTTGAAAAACCGGTGGAAAAAGTTGAAAACTACACGGCTTTCCACCGCTCCGCTGGGTGGAAAACCGGAACGAAAAACGTTCCGGTCTCCTCTGCCCTGTTGGATTTTGTCTTGTCAGATGCCGAAGATCTCGCAGTCGTCCTCCACCTTTTTGCAGTTGGCATAGACCTGCTGCATCACGGCCTTGTGGTCCTGGCCTTCCTCAAACTCTACGCTCATTTTCAGGGTCATAAAGTTGACGGTGGCATTCTTGACGCCGGGGGTCTTTTGGGCGGCTGCCTCCATCTTGTTGGCGCAGTTGGCGCAGTCCACGTCGATCTTGTAGGTCTTTTTCATGATGTACCGGTCCTTTCCAAATGTGTCATTCTTCGATATGCTCCATCCCCAGCGAGAGGATGCTGCGCACGTGGTCGTCGTCCAGGGCGTAGTAGACGGTCTTGCCGTCCCGGCGGAACCGCACCAGCTTGGAGTCCTTCAGCACCCGCAGCTGATGGCTGACGGCGGACTGGCTCAGCCCCACCGCGGCGGCGATGTCCTGCACGCACAGCTCCTGGTCGTGGAGGGCGTACAGGATCTTGATCCGGGTGGAATCGCCGAACACCCGGAACAGGTCTGCCAGCTCGTACAGGACTTCGTCGTCCGGTATTTCAGCGGGGGCGTCCTTGGGGGCGGGGCGTTCCATCGGTTCCATCGTTTGACCTCCTTGTCGGGTTTGTAACATATGAATGCTTGCTCATGTGTTCATTATAACACCGCGCAGGGCAAAGTCAAGGGGGTTTTTGAAAAATTTTTCGGTAAAATGCAACAAACTTGCAGGTTCGCCCTTTTCTGTCCAAAAGACGTGCAATGGGCCGCGAAATGTGCTATTCTATAAAAAAGGCGCGCCGCCAGGCGGTGCGCGCAAAAAAGGGCCGCGCCAAAGCACGGCCCCGCAAGGAGGAAAAAACGATGCTGGAAGCTGGACTTCGCGGCACGGCCACGGTGGCCGTCACCGCCGCAAACACCGCCCGCGCCATGGGCAGCGGCACTTTGGAGGTGTTCGCCACGCCGGCCCTGGCCGCGCTGGCCGAACAGACCTGCTGGCAGAGCGTAGCCCCTGAACTGGAGCCGGGCAGCGGCACGGTGGGCACCAAGCTCTCGCTGGAGCACACCGCCCCCACCCCGGTGGGGATGCACGTCACCTGTGAAAGCGAGCTGATCGCGGTGGAGGGCCGCAAGCTGACCTTCACCGTCACCATGCGGGACGAGAAAGGCCCGGTGGGCCAGGGCGTCCACGAGCGGGTCGTCATCAACGACGCCAAGTTTCTCGCCAAGGCCGAGGCCAAGCGGGGGTAAGCGTCAGCAGGGCGGGCCGCCTGTGGGGTGGGGCGGCTCTTCCCTGCCGGGCAGCGCGAGGGGCGGCGGCTCGGCCGCCAGATACGCCTCCTCGGCGCGGGCCTGCGCCTCGGTCAGCAGCCGGATGGCCGCTTCGCTGGCGCGAAACATTTCAAGGTAAAGCTCTCTGTAATCCGGCGCGGCGATGCGCCCCCTTTCGCTTGACGGTATGGGGTTAGGGTGCCCGGCGGGCCGGCCCTTCATGCGGCCGGGGAGGGTTTTCCAATAGGATAAAATCAAAGGAGGATGTTGTATGGAAAAGGTTGTAAGTTTTTTGACAGCTCTGGTCATGACGATTTCGGGGTTCTTTTTCCCGCAGACGGGCGGGGAAATCTACCTCCTCGGCGAGAGCCACTCCAACGCCACCATGACGGCGAAAGAGCTGGAACTCTGGGGTGAATGTTATGACCAGGGGATGCGCGACCTCTTTGTCGAGTTCCCCTACTATATGGGCGAATACCTCAATTTATGGATGGACGCGCCGGATGATACCATTCTGACCCAGATTTTTGCGGACATTTCCGACACTGCCGGAGCCTCGCAGGTGGTCTGGGACTTTTTCCACACCATCAAGGAACAGTACCCGGAGACAGTGTTCCATGGCACCGACGTCGGCCATTGTTATGAAACCATGGGCGCGCGGTATCTCGCCTACCTTGAGCAGACCGGGCAAAAGGACAGCGAAGCCTACCGCATTACTCTCGAAAACATCGAGCAGGGGCGTTCCTATTATGAGGATCACGACGGCGACTATGCGTACCGCGAGCCGCTGATGGCCCAGAATTTCCAGCGCGCTTATGATGCCCTGCCCGCCGGCACCAGTGTGATGGGAATTTACGGCGCTGAACACACCAACCCCGGCGAACTCGATCCTACCGGCTCCGCACCGAATATGGCCAGCCAGCTGCAGGAAGTTTATGGCGACAAACTGCACAGCACCGACCTGACCGCCACTGTTGAAGAAACAGAGCGTGCTGGCGAGACCCAGACCGTCACCATTGGCGGGCAGGCGTATACTGCCGTCTTGCTGGCTGCCTACCGCCGCCCTGCCACCGGCGAGGGCGTGGCCTACTGGCAGGTACCGGGCGCTTACGATGTTGCCAAGGGGCTGCCCCTCAGCAATATTGTCTACCCTCTCCCCAACTTCCCCTGCGAGACAGAACAGGGCCAGGTCTACATTGTGGAAACCACGCAGTCCGACGGCACAGTTGAGCGCAACTTCTGCCGTACCGATGGCGAGATTTACTATGATATGGTCTGTGCCACGGGCTTTATCCCTGAGGGTTAAAATTTCAAACAGCGTCTATAGAAACAGAAAAGGAGGTCCCCCATGAAAAAACTGGCAAGTTTGTTCACGGCGCTGGTGTTGGTGCTGGCGCTGGCTGCGCCCGGCGCGGCGGCGGCCGTGCAGCCCGAAACCGGCCGCATCTACCTCTACGGCGAGACCCACGCCGACCCCGCCTGCCTCGAGCAGGAGCTGGCCGCCTGGGACAGGTATTACAAAGAACTGGGGATGCGGGACCTTTTCATCGAGGTGCCCTCCTACGCCGCCCAGTTCATGAACCTGTGGATGAAGGCGGAGGACGACGCCATCCTCAGCCGCCTCTTTGAGGACTTGGAAGGCACCCTCATGCACGACCAGAAAATCTGGGATTTTTACAAGTCCATCAAGGAACAATACCCCGAGACGGTCTTTCACGGCTTTGACGTGGGCCACCAGTACAACACCACCGGCGCCCGCTACCTGATCGGCCTGGCGCTGACCGGGCAGATGGGCTCGGCCGACTGGGACGAGGCCCAGCGGGTGATCGAGCAGGGCAAGCAGTATTACAAGACCGGCGACGGCGCTTACCGCGAAAACTGCATGGCCGAAAACCTCGCCCGCGCCTTCGAGGCCCTGCCCATGGGGGCAAGCGTCATGGTCATCACCGGGTCGGCCCACTCCAACCTGTACGCCATGGATTACAATACCGGCACGGTGCCCTGTATGGCGGGCCAGCTGCGCCAGCAGTACGGCGCGGCCCTGCAGGCCCGCAACCTCTCGGACGGCATCGACTACACCCGCGCCGGGGATACCCAGCTGGTCCGCCTTGCCGGGACGGATTACACCGCCGTCTGCCTGGGTGAACAGGACCTGTCCAGCCGCCTGCCGGGGTACCAGTCCCGCATCTTCTGGCTGGTCGAGGGGGCCTATGAGGCCGCCTGCGCCCTGCCCGCCACCGGTGAGTTTTTGCCCTATGACAATTACCTGAACCCTGTGGAAGAAGGCCAGGTCTACCGGATAGACTACCTTCTGGCCGACGGCAGCACCGAGTCCCGCTATTACCGCGCCGACGGTACGCTCTGGCAGGGCCAGCCGGCGACCGCCGGCTTTGCGCCGGAGGGCGTGTAAGATTTTAGCATGGCGCTTTTGTAATACGTGCGGACTATCGAAAAAAGTCCCGTCCAGCCGACATGTGCGGATGGACGGGACACCGACAGGGAAATTTGGCGCTGAGAGTGTGCGAGCCGCTTCGCGGCGAGTGCGCGATTCAGCGCTAAATTTTGTCCCCAGGGGGATATTAGGGGGAAGGAATTTCTGCCGCGCGTATGCGCGCAGAAATGGGTTCCCCCTAAAGTGTGGCGCATTGCGCTACACTAAAATTTTGTCTATTTGGCGCACTTTCTGCGGTCAGGGGCTTTCGCTTTGTTCAAATTTGTGATATAATACAGCCAGTAGACCTACACAGAAAGGGGGAGAGCCCATGCTGGAAGACGCGTTCCAGGCCGTCTACACCAAGTTCAAGCTGCACTTTTATCAAAAGGTGTTCCATCGGTTCGCCACGCGTGAGGCCACGCTGACCACCGTTGAATCCTTCTGCATGGAGGGCATCATGGCGATGGGCGAGCCCACCATTGCCGAGTTTTCCCGCATGATGCAGATCTCGACGCCCAACGCCGCCTATAAGATCGGCAGCCTGGTCCGCAAAGGCTATGTGGAAAAGATCCAGTCCACCACCGACCGCCGGGAGTACCACCTGCGCCCCACCCAGAAATACATCGACTACTACAGCATCAGCTATTCCTACCTGCACACCGTCATCGAGCGGGTGCGCGAGCGCTTTTCCCCCGAGGACGTGAAAAAGCTGGAGGAAATGCTGGTCATCATCAACGATGAGCTGATGCCCGAGCTGCAGCTGCCGCCCCGCAAGGCGGCCCCTGACAAGTCTGCCCAGCCCGCGCCCTCCCCCAGCGCCCCGCCGGAGGAGTAAGGTGCATATTTGCCAACCCCACCCAAAACAGCACAGCCGCCCCCGGCGCCTTTCGGCGCCGGGGGCGGTTTGGCTTGTCCCGTCCATCCGTACATGCCGGCTGGACGGGACTTATTTTATTTTGACGTATCGTTCGGGTGGGACTTTTTTATATGAGGTTCAGGCGGCTTAGAAGCAGTAGCCGGTCACGATGGGCTGGCGGTGCTGGGTCTGGTCGTTGAAGTGTTCGTTGTAGCAGATGCCCAAAAAGCCGCCGGCCACGTTGTACACGTTGCTGAAGCCGTGGCCCTGCAGGGCCATGACGGCGTTATAGCTGCTCTGGCCGATCTGGCAGTGGATATACACCGGGCGGTCTTTGGGGATCTCGTCCAGACGGCCGCGCAGCTGAGCCAGGGGGATGTTCACCGCCGTTGTGATGTGGCCCTGGGCATAGGCGGCCGCGGGGCGCACGTCGATGATGCAGGCACCCGACTCCACCAGGCCGCGCACCTGGTCCACGTGTACCTGACGGAACGCGCCGTCCAGCAGGTTGCAGGCCACCAGGCCGGCGTAGTTCACCGGGTCCTTGGCGGTGGAGAAAGGCGGCGCATAGCACAGCTCGAGGTCCCGCAAATCGTCCACCGTGCCGCCGAACTTGATGACGGCGGCTGCCACGTCCACCCGCTTGGGGGCGTCTCCTTTGGAGATGGCCTGCGCGCCCAGCACCCGGCCGGTGGGCTTTTCAAAGATCAGCTTGAAGTGCATCGGACAGCTACCGGGCATCAGGGCCACCCGGTCCTTGGGCAGGACGTAGGCAGTCTCGTAGGCAAGGCCCTCCTGCTGGCACTGGGCCTCGGTGAGGCCGGTGCTGGCGGCGTTGTAGTCGAACACCCTGATGCAGCTGGAGCCGATATAGCCGGTGTTGCGCACCGGGCGGCCCATCAGATGGTCGGCGGCCTGCCGCGCCTGCTTCTGGGCGGGGCCTGCCAGCTGCAGCATCATGGGCTTGTGGGTGATGGCGTTGAACACCTCCACCGCATCGCCGACGGCGTAGATGTCGGGGTCGCTGGTCTGGTAGTTGGCGTCCACCAGCAGGGCGCCCCGCTGGTTGGCGGCAAGCCCGGCCTGGACGGCCAGCGCGGTGTCGGGACGGACGCCCACCGCCATCACCACCGCGTCCCCGGGGACGGCGCGGCCCGACTTGAGCTCCACGTCCGACCCGTGGAAGGCCACCACCGAGTCGCCCAGCACCAGCTTTACCTCGTGGTCCAGCATTTCCTTGTGCAAGATCTGCACCATGTCGTAATCGTAGGTGCGCAGGATCTGGGGCATGGCCTCGATCACCGCCACTTCATAGCCGGCCTCCCGCAGGTTGACCGCCACCTCGATGCCGATGAAGCCGCCGCCGATCACCGACACCCGCCGGGCGCTCTGCTGCTGCAAAAAGCTGTGCAGCCGGGCCACATCGTCCACCGTCTTGACGGTGAACAGGCTGGCTTCCGCAATGCCGGGGATGCGGGGCACCACCGCGTTGGCCCCCGGGGCCAGCACCAGCTTATCGTAGCTTTCGGCGTACACCTTGCCGGTGGCCAGGTCCTTGACCTGCACCTGCTTTGCCTGCCGGTCGATGGCCACCGCTTCGCTGGCCGTGCGGGTCTCGATGTTGTAGCTGTCCCGCAGGGCCTCAGGCGTGTTCAGGACCAGTTTTTCGGTCTGGTCCACCGTGCCGCTCAGCCGGTAGGGCAGGCTGCAGTTGGAATAGGACACGTGGCCGCCCTTTTCCAGCATCACGATCCGGGCCTGCTCGTCCAGCCGGCGCAGCCGGGCCGCCGCCCCCGCGCCTCCGGTGTTGCCGCCGATGATGACATACTTCATATGATGTGAGCCTCCTTTTCAGACAACGAGAACGCCCCTCCCGCGGGCTGCCCCCGCAGAGACGGCAAATCATATTTTTAGCATACCACAAAACAGCCGCAAAGTCAGTAAGAGGGTCACATTTGGGGGGCGGGTGGGGAAATTTTCCCCTCTCAGGCGCTTCGCGCCAGCTCTCCCGGAGGGAGAGCCAAGTGCACGCCCGTGGACAGAGGAAAACTTTGTGGTAAGGCGAACTTTTTTGCGGCTTTGCCTTACCACAAACTTTGCTGCGATTGACGCAGGTACACTTGGCTCCCCCCGCGGGGGAGCTGCCATGCCGCAAAGCGGCATGACTGAGAGGGGAGCAAAAAACTGCATAAATATACAAAATTTACCACTCCCACGCTCAAAATTCCTTCCCGCGCCTGTGGCGCGAAACGGGCCGGAAAGACAGGAAGTAAAGAAAAGAAAGCAAAAACCAAAAAATAGTAAATCGGGGCTTGACACCGGGGGGGGGTATGCTATAATGCTTTTGAAAGGAAAAGGACCTTCCTTTCAGCCTGTTTTGGGTCTCTATCTTTTATACACCATAAGGAGGAAAAATTCACTATGAAGCTCAAGAAAATTGCTTCCCTGATGCTGGCCGGTGCTATGACCGTCAGCATGCTGACCGCCTGCAATACCGCCAACAATGACGGCGATGACAACCAGGGTGACGATACTATCGTGACCCCCGTTGACGATTCGTTCGCTACTGCTATCAATGGTGAGCTGAGCACCGCTCAGAAGAACACCCTGACCATCACTGCCGATTCCAGCCTGGAAGCTATGCTGAATAAGGTTGCTGACAAGTTTGATAACGATGCTCTGCAGATTACTGCGGGTAATGTTGTGACTGCTTTCGTCCTTGATACCAATAGCACCATTCCCCAGGATGCTCGTCATCTGATGGGCCTCAAAGATGATGCCAGCCTGACTACTGCTGTGAGTGGTATTGTGACGTATAGCTTGGCTCCGGATGGCTATGTTAGTTTTAAGAATCAGGGCTATTATCTGTGGAAGTATTTTGGAAAGAACGATTCTACCGAGACCACTCTGGACTTTATCGTTGTGGATGGCGGCCAGACCGAAGAGGGCCTCGCACACGAGGTTGCCAATCAGCTGAAGGCTCTGATGACCGAGAACCGTATGCCCGGCGAAGCTGTGGTTGGCAATAAGGACTATGATTATGACTACACTGGTCATGTCGCTTCCATCAAGCTGGACAACCTGCGCGGCGACGAGTCCTTCTATGTTGTGGCTGTGGAAATCACCAAGACTCCGACTGAGGTTGTTAACGCTAAGTAATTGACGTCTAAGCAAAATTTACTTATAACAAGTACAGAGCACCATACTGTATTTGATGTAAGGGGCTTGCAAAGCAACCAGAGACCGCTTTGCAAACTCGGGTACACACCCATCCGATGTGACAGCAAAAAGGAAGTGCCTAACCAGTAGTTCCTTCTGTTGTTGATCGCACCAAAACAAAAGAACTTTTGCGTCACGAAAGATAGGGTCCCTCTGCGGAGGCCAGCCGAGAGGTTGGTCTCCGCATTGTTGCTATTACGCCATTCACCATAAAGCATGAAAGGAGCAGACAATATGCCCAGAAAACCGGCGACCCAGCAGAGGCTTGACAAGCTTGAGAAGGATGTTGATGACGTCAGGAGTGTGGCCCGTAAAGCGAAGAGCGAAGCGAAAAGAGGTCATGATAGGCTTGACCATCTGGTTGTACACGAGATTAAGGATATGCTGCGAGCCTATGATGGCGTGAACAGCAAGGGCGAAAAAGTATTCACCTATACTTATGAGGAAATAGCCGATGAGATGAAGGTTTCTGTGAATACCGTCCGGCAGATTGCGGATGAGTATGGACTTTCTCATGCAAAAAATAAAGGCTTCAAAATCGGATGATATGCAAAACGGGAACGCCAATAGCCGGTGTCCCCGTTTTCTTTAATTTCATTTATATGATTTTTTTCTATGACTAAAAGCTACCCACGGCGCGTACAGCGCTGTCCAGACCAGAAGGACCAGCAGCAACAGGCCGGCGATATAGCCCGGGCCGGTGCCGAAGATCTGCTCGATCAGGCCGAGGGCGGCGTTGCCGTAGGAGCCGCGCAGGAACATGAAATTGGTGTCGCACAGATGGTTGACCAGGGCGGCGGCCAGCAGGTCAAGGCAGAAAACGCCGCACACCTTGGGCAGGCGGCGGACGTCGGGGCGGAAGCCCCCCGCCAGCAAAAGCACCGGGAACAGCACCAGCATGGTGTGCACCGTGCTGGAGTGCAGGTGCATGACGTTCCACAGAGGCACAGCCTGCCAGGACGGAAAGAGCAGGGCCGCCGCCGCGCCGGGCAGGCAGAGGGCGTAGAGTACCTCGGCGGCCAGGTCGTTGGGGCGCAGGGCGTACCACACGCAGATGAACAGGTTGATGCTGCACAGGTGGAAGGGCAAAAACGCCCAGACGAACTGCCCGGTGGCGAGGGACGAGACGTCTTTCAGCAGCTCGTCGGCCAAAAGCAGGACGGTGAGCACTGCCAGCACCCGCCGCCGGCCCGCCGGCCCCAGGCGGCGGAACAAAAGCGAGCCTCCCACACAGAGCGCGGCGCACAGGCCCAGCCAGAACAGGTGCACCGGGCCGAACAGCTCAAAGGCGTGGTAATCGTACCCGTGCAGGGCCTGCATGGTGTCGATGGTGTACCAGAAGGGCGAACAATCGGGCATCCTCCCCGCCCCCTCTCAGTGATAAAAGGTGTCGAAGTTGACCTGCTGGTAGAACCGGCGCTGCAGCTCGCCGAAGCTGGCGCAGTTCTGGGCCAGCAGCCACATACTTTTGGTCACGGCCGCCTCGATGGTCATGTCGTGGGCCTCCAAAAACGCAAAGCGGTCCTTGACCCGGCGGCCCACCTCGTAGATGCCGGCGTCGCTGCCCTCGTAGGTCACCTGGGTGGTCAGGATCAGCACCTTGCGGGTGTCCTCGTAGCGGCCCAGGCACCGGGCAAAGCCCTCCACCAGGGACTGGGGCAGCCCCCCTGCCCCGAAGCTCTCCACAATGACGCAGTCGTACAGGCGGAAAATGCTGTCCAGCAGTTCCGGGCCCATGCCCGGCGTCAGCTTGAGCAGAAAGACCTTTTCATCCAGCTCGTGGCTGAAACGCACCGGCCCGGCGGGGCGGGGCGTCTCGATGTAGCGGACCAGCCGGTCCCCCTGCACTTGGGCCAGATGGGGGAAATTGACCGACGCAAAGGCGTCGTAGCTGATGGTCTTGTTCTTTTTGGCGCGGGTGCCCGCGATGACAAACCCGCCGAACACCACCATCACCCCGCGGCTGCCGGGGTCCAGGGCGCAGACGACGCTGTCCCGCAGGTTCTTTTTGGCGTCGGTGATCTCGTTGGAAATGGGCTGCTGGGAGCCGGTCAGGATGATGGGCTTGTCCGCGTCCTGCACCAGATAGCTCAGGGCCGCCGCCGTATAGGCCAGGGTGTCGGTGCCGTGGCAGAGGATAAAGCCGTCGTAGCGGTCGTAGTTCTGTTCGATGGCCCGGGCCATGTCCAGCCAGTGGGCCGGGCTCATGTCGGTGCTGTCGATGCTGCACAGGGCCAGGGTGTCCGGCTGGCACAGGTCGGCCAGGCCGGGCATGTGGGCCAGCAGTTCCCCGCTGGACAAGACCGGCCGCAGCCCCTGCGGGGTGCGCACGCTGGCGATGGTGCCGCCGGTGGTAATGAAGAGGATCTTTTTCTTGTTCATAGCTGCCTCCCTTAGATGGATCACGACCAGTATAGCACAAAACCTTCCCCCGGGAAATGCCCGGCTTGCTTTTTAGAAAAGGATGGGGTATCATGAAGAACAGATAGGAAGCTCGCCGCATGGCCCAGAGGGCCAGGGAGGGTGTTTCGACTCCCCCTCCCTAGGCCCTCTGGACTCCCTACCCACCCGCAGCGACCAGGGCGGAGCCCTGGACCCAAAAGAAGAAGGGCGCTCTGGACGTCTGCCTGAAAAAATGCCATCACTCGCTTTGCTCGCGCATTTTTTCCGGGCGGCATCCGCCCGGCGCGCCGGTTACATATGCGCCCGCTGCGCGGGCGCCCGAAGGAGACGTTATGAATCGAACCAACAAAAAACGCAAACTTCCCTCTCTTGCCACAGTGCTGACCCTGGTCCTGATGCTGGCCGCAGGGTTTGGGGTGGGGTGGCTGGTTGCCTGGCAGATGGACCGGGCCGGCCTGCCCGGCTGGCAGATGGTGGTGCTTTTGCTGGCGGCCGTCTATCTGGGGATGCTGGTGCAGATCGTCCTGCACGAGGGCGGGCACCTGCTCGCGGGGCTCGCCACCGGGTACGGCTTTGTATCCTTCCGCATCGGCAGCATCATGCTGCTGAAAAAGGACGGCAGGCTGCAGTTCTGCCGCTACCAGCTGGCGGGCACCGGGGGGCAGTGCCTGCTGGCCCCGCCCCCCTGGCGGGAGGAGGGCTTCCCTTCCCTGCTGTACAATCTGGGCGGGCCGGCGGCCAACCTGCTGTCGGCGGCCCTCTGCGGGCTGGGGGCATGGCTATGCTGGCAGAAAGCGCCTCTGGCCGCCGGGCTTTGGGGGGTCTGGGCGATGCTGGGGCTGTACCTGGGCCTTGTCAACGGCATCCCGCTGAAGATCCAGGGGATGCCCAACGACGGCTACAACGCCCTCTGCCTGCGGGGGGACAAAGCCGCCCAGCGGGCCATCTGGGCCCAGCTGGCTATCAACGCGGCCCAGATCGAGGGCCGGCGTCTGAAGGACCTGCCCGCCGAATGGTTCGAGCTGCCGGGCGGCGCCGGCCCCGACGACCCCCTGAAAGGGGCGGTGTGGGTCTGCCGCTACAGCCGCCTGTTGGACGAAGGGCGGTATGAGGACGCCGCCGCCCTCCGGGCCAGGCTGCTGGGGAGCGGGGCCCGGCTGGCGGCGGTCCACCGGTATTCCCTCGAGGTGGATCAGGCGTTTTTCCAGCTGACGGAGGGCCAGACCGAGGCCGGCCTGGCCGCCCTGCAGGAAAAACAGCTGCGGGCCTTCCTCAAGCAGATGAAGTCGCATCCCGGCATGGCGCTGGTCCTCTACGGGGAGGCGCTGGCCGCCGGCAGAACGGAGGAAGCCGCCCGGCGGCGCAGAGCCCTGGACAAAATGCTGGCGGCCTGGCCCTACGCCGGCGACGCCGCGTCGGTCCGGGAGCTGCTGGCCTGGGCCGAGCCGAAGCTTTGTAAGCCGGTCACAGAACCCGGCGCCCAAATGTGAGATACTAAAACGAACAAGACAAAAACGACGCGGGAGGAAAGCGCTATGGCAAATGTTGTGATCATTGGTTCGGGGCCGGCGGGAGTGTCCGCCGCCCTGTATACGGCGCGGGCCGGCATCGACACCACGGTCCTGACCAAGGGGTCCGGCGCTTTGGCCCGGGCCGAGGGCATCGAGAACTATTACGGCGTGCCGGGGCCTGTTTCGGGCGCGGAGCTGGAGCGCCGCGGCATCGAAGGGGCCAAGGCCGTGGGGGTCAAGTTTGTGGAGGCGGAGGCCGTGGGCCTGACCTTCACCGACAAGCTGACGGTGGAAACGCTGTCCGGGGACTGGCCCGCCGACGCAGTCATCCTGGCCACCGGCGCGTCCCGCACCGCGCCCCCCATCCCCGGCCTCAAGGCGCTGGAAGGCCACGGCGTGGGCTACTGCGCCACCTGCGACGCCTTCTTCTACCGCGGCAAGGATGTGGCCGTCATGGGCAGCGGCGAATATGCTCTGCACGAGGCTTCCGCCCTGCTGCCCCTGGCCAAAAGCGTGACCCTGCTCACCGGCGGCGCGGAGCTGACCGCCAGTTTCCCCCCTGAGATCGCCGTGCGCACCGAAAAGGTGGAGGCCATCCTGGGCGAGGAGGCCGGCAAAGTGACCGGCGTCCGGCTGGCCGGCGGCGGGGAGCTGGCCCTGGACGGCGTGTTCGTGGCCCTGGGCGTGGCGGGCAGCACCGCCCTGGCCCGCAAGATGGGCGCCGAGGTGGACGGCAACCGGATCGTGGTGGACGAGCACATGATGACCACCATCCCCGGCCTGTTCGCCGCGGGCGACTGCACCGGCGGCCTGCTCCAGGTGGCCAAAGCGGTGTACGAGGGGGCCATGGCCGGCAACGAGGCCGCCAAGGCCCTGCGGAAGGGCGGTTTTTATGGAGCGTAAAGAGGCGGCGGACAAGGGCTGTCTGGCCTGCAGTTTCCCCTTCTGGGACAAGCTGACCGAGGCCCAGCAGGACTACCTGTGCCGGTTTGCCCGGCCTGTTCACTACGACAAGGGAGCCCACGTCCACAGCCCTACCGAGAACTGCGTGGGCATCCTGCTGCTGCGCTCCGGCCAGCTGCGGGCCTACCTGCTCAGCGAGGACGGCCGGGACGTCACCCTCTACCGCCTGTTTGCGGGGGACGTGTGCATCCTGTCGGCTTCCTGCGTGCTGGACGCCGTCACCTTTGACGTCCACATCGACGCCGAGGAGCCGGTGGACGCCTACTGCATCGGCGCAGGCGCTTTCAAGCGGGTGATGGACGAGAACATCTACGTCCGCTGCTACGCCTACCAGATGACCGCCGAGAGCTATTCCGAGACCATGTGGGCCATGCAGCAGATCCTGTTCATGAGCGCCGACCGGCGGCTGGCCATCTTCCTCACCGACGAGCTGGCCAAGACCGGCGGCGCCGACCTCCACATGACCCACGACCAGATCGCCCGCTATATGGGTTCGGCCCGGGAGGTGGTCAGCCGGATGCTGAAATACTTCGCCGAGGAAGGGCTGGTCAAGCTGTGGAGGGGCGGTCTGACCGTCCTGGACAAGCCCCGGCTGCAAAAGCTGGCCCGGGGCGAAAGCGGCGGCCGCGGACGGAAACGGGGCTGAAATATCCAGATGGGAAGGGACCAGGCACAGCGTGGTCCCTTCCGTTTTGCCCCGGCGGAGGCGCTCCCGGTATCGGTATGCACCAGGAAGGGCCGCGGGGATATGCCCTGCGTTCTGTATGCCGCGTACCGGTGAACCCGCAGGCTCTCCAAATGCCGTGCGGCGGGTGCTGGTTCGTTGGGTATAGCAAAAGAAACGGATAAAAGAGAATTTTTCCTCCTGACCGCCCTGTGCGGGAAGGAGGATTTTTTATGCGCCGGGTACTTGACAAAAGGGCCTAATTGTATTATTATGTTAATACAACGAGACAAAGAAAGGAGGCTGCGCATGGAATGGAGGTTTTCCAGTGACGCACCCATCTACGCCCAGCTGGTGGCGCAGATCCAGAACGCGATCGTGTCGGGGACGCTGCCCCCGGGCGAGCGTCTGCCTTCGGTGCGGGATCTGGCTGCGGAAGCCGGGGTCAACCCCAACACCATGCAGCGTGCAATGGCAGAGCTGGAACGGGAAGGGCTGGTGTACAGCCAGCGGACCGCGGGGCGGTTTGTGACGGAGGATCATGCCCGCATCGAGCAGGCAAAACTTCAATGCGCGCAGCACCAGATCCAGAACTTTCTGGATGGGATGGCGCGGCTGGGCTATGGCAGAGAAGAAACGCTGCGTCTGGTCCAGCAGGAAATGGAAGGAGTGGGTTGAGTATGTCGATTTTGGAGTGCAGCCGGCTGTGCAAACATTACGGCCGGGTGCAGGCGCTGGACGGCGTGGATCTGACCCTGGAACCGGGGCGGATCGTGGGGCTTCTGGGCCCCAACGGCAGCGGCAAAAGCACCTTGATCAAGCTGGCCTGCGGTCTGCTGACCCCCAGCGAGGGGTCGATCCGGATCTGTGGGGAAAAGCCGGGCGCCAGCGCCAATGCGCTTATCAGCTATCTGCCGGAGCGGATGGCTGTCCCCGAATGGATGTCGGTGAAAGAGCTGCTGGCTTTTTATGCGGATTTTTACGACGATTTCCAGCTGGAAGCCGCCCGGCAGATGCTGGACGCCCTGGGCCTGGCTTCTGCAAAACAGATCCGCCAGATGAGCAAGGGCAGCCGGGAAAAGGTCCAGCTGATCCTGACCATGAGCCGGCAGGCCAGGCTCTACCTGCTGGATGAACCCATCGGCGGGGTGGACCCTGCCACCCGGGACTATATCCTGTCCACCATCATCGCCAACTATAACCCGGAGGCGTCGGTGGTGATCTCCACCCACCTGATCGCCGATGTGGAAAAGATCCTGGACGAGGTGGTCTTTCTGCAGGAGGGCAGGGTCCTGCTCCACGACGAAGTGGACGCTTTGCGGGAAGAAAAAGGCAAGAGTATAGATGCACTGTTTCGGGAGGTATTCAAATGCTGAGAAAACTGCTGAAGCATGAGTTTCGGGCCACGGCCCGGATCATGGTGCCCCTGTACCTGGTCGTGCTGGCAATGGGCTTTGGGGGCGGGCTGTCCATCCGTGGACTGGCGCTGGATGGCCGCTGGATCAAACTGGCCTGTGTTCTGGGGTGTGCTGCCCTCTGCATCGTCACGGCAGTGTTTCTGATCTGGCGGTTCAGCCACAACCTGCTGGGGGACGAAGGCTATCTGATGCTCACCCTGCCGGTATCGGTCCACCAGCATGTATGGGCCAAGATGCTGGCCGCGGCGGTCTGGTTCCTGGTCAGTTTGGCGGTGGCCGTTCTGACGCTGGTTCTGTTGGTCCGGACAAGTGAACCGGGTCTCGGTTCTGCGGCAGACGGCGTTTTTCTGGTCCGGATCGGCGGCCGTCCTGTGGTCCGGTTTACAGGGGAGATGGTCCAGCTTTTGGCGGAGGGGCTGCTCCTCTGTCTGACGGGCTGCTGCACCCTCTGCCTGCAATTTTATGCCTCGCTGGCTGTGGGGCACAGCCTCACCAGGCATAAATGGCTGGGGTCGGCGGCGGTCTTTGCCCTGCTGCAGGTCGTCACCTCGCGGCTGGTCGGGCTGGTGCCGTTTTCCAGCGGCCTCCAGGCCGGCGGGGCGTTCCTGCATCAGGTGCTGTGGACCAGCATAGCGGTGACGGCCGCCGTGGGGGCAGTCTATTACCTGCTGACTGCTTATTTCCTGAAAAAACATTTGAACCTCGCCTAAGGAGGGATACGCTATGAAATGCAAATGGGCAGTTTTGGTCTCCCCTGTTCTGGCCGCGGCGCTGCTGTGCGGCTGTGTGCCGGTGCAGGTCATGGGCTCGATGATGGACCTGGGCAGCTTTGTCCTTTCCGTCCAGCAGGTCTTGGAGGAAGGCACCGTGGAGGACCTTCCGGCAGAGAGCCGGTCCTCCGTTGCGATGGAGCGGCTGACGTATACCGCCGGCGGCAGCATCAGCAATGTGGAGGTGGAAGAAAAGGACGCTTCCGTCCAGCTGCGCACCGGTCCGGTGGATCGGGTAACGGTGGAATATTCCCAGCCTGCCGGCAGCCAGCTCTACACCTTTGCGGAGCGCGGCGGCACCCTGATCGTAAAAAAGGAACGGGAAACAAAGGGCAGCCGCCATAGCGAAGAACAGCCCACCGTCATCACCTTGCCGGAAAACACCTATGGCTCCATCCGGGTGGAGACAGAAAACGGCAGCGTTCAGGCGGGCGGTCTGGAGGCGAGGACCTTTTCAGCGGACACCGTCAACGGCTCGGTGGAGGCCGTGGGGGTGACGGCCCGGAACATGGACCTGGAATCGGAAAACGGCTCCTTCCGGCTGAGCGGCGTCAAGGCCGGCCGGCTGGAAGTCCAGGGGGTGAACGGAAGTGTCGCTCTGGACAGCGCCGAAGCGGAGGCTTTCACCTGCCGTCTGACGAATGGCAGCATCACCGGCAGCCTGGCCGGCCGGGAAGAAGATTGTTCCATCGCCGCATCTGCGGGCTTTGGCAGGAACAATCTGCGCAGCGTACAGCGCCCCGGCGCGGAAAAGTCTCTGGATTTCCGTGTGGAAAATGGAGGCATCCAGGTGCGGTTCCTGGGCTGAAAGCCTCTCGCCGCCCAAAACAAAAACACCCACCGTGCACGGTGGGTGTTTTTGTTTTGGTGGGCCAGCCAGGACTTGAACCCGGGACCAAGCGGTTATGAGCCGCCAGCTCTGACCAGCTGAGCTACTGGCCCGCAGGGCCCCTGCATAAGCGTGCAGGGGGATACTATATTAGTATAGCAGATTTGCGCCCAAATGAAAAGACTTTGTGGAAACTTTGCCGCTTTGGAGGCAAAATGTGCTATACTGGTGGGACAAAAGCAGGCAGGGAGGGCTGGATATGAGACAAAACCATCGAGCAGGCCGCGGGCAGGCCCGGCACGGCGGACGCCGCCGGGCCGGGGCCGGCGTCACCCGGCGGGGCTTTTTGCTGGGCGCCGGCGCGGCCGCGTTGGGGGCCGCGGGCCTCTGGCTGCGCGGCTGCGTCCGGCCGGACGGGGGCGGCGCTTCCTCGGGGCCGGCTGCGCCTGCCGCCGGGGAGTGGCGGGCCGCCTGGATCAGCTACATCGAACTGCAGGGGATGGACTACACTTCGGCGGATGCGTTCCGCGCCGGGGCCGAGGCCATGATGGACAACTGCGCCGCTCTGGGCCTGAACACCGTCATCGTCCAGGTGCGGCCCTTTGGGGACGCCATCTACCCCAGCGCCCTGTTCCCCTGGAGCCATATCTGCACCGGGACGCAGGGGGTCTCCCCTGGCTTTGACCCGCTGGACCTGCTGCTCACGGCGGCCCACGGGCGGGGACTGTCCTTTGAGGGGTGGATCAACCCCTACCGGCTGCGGGCGTCGGCCTCCTCGCCGGGCGCGCTGGCGGCGGACAATCTGGCCAACACCCACCCTGAATGGGTGGCGGCGGTGGGCGACGGGCTGTACCTCAACCCCGCCCTGCCCGAGGCGGCCGCCTACGTGGTAGAGGGGGTGGCCGAGCTGGTGCGCAATTACCCGGTGGACGGGGTGCACTTTGACGACTACTTCTACCCCACCACCGCCCCCGCCATCGACGCGGCCCCGTTTGCGGCCAGCGGCGCGGCGGACCTGGCCGGGTGGCGGCGGCAGAACGTCACCGCCCTGGTCAAGGCGGCCCACGACGCGGTCAAGGCCGCCGACCCCACCCTCCGCTTTGGGGTCAGCCCCCAGGGCAACCCCGACAACGATATGGAGCAGCAGTACAGCGACGTGTACGGCTGGCTGGCCGCCGATGGCGGGGAGGCCGTGGTGGACTACCTCTGCCCGCAGATCTATTGGGGGCAGAGGTATACCCTGTCCAACGGGTCCCGGCGGTTCGCGTTTGAAAACATCGTGCCCGAATGGCTGGCCATGCCCCGGGGCAGCGCGGCCCTGTATGTGGGGCTGGGGGCCTACCGCATCGGGGACGGGGACGGCGGGGCCAACCCGGACAGCGTTTCGGGCTGGTCCACCGGCCGGGCGCTGGCGGACCAGGTGGCCGCCCTGCGGGCCGCCGGCGCGGGCGGATATGCGCTGTACCGGTACGGCTCGCTGTTCCAGAACAGCGCCTGGCCCCAGCTGGCCGAGGCCGAGCGCGCCGCCCTGGCCGCCGCGAACGCCGCCGCCGGTCCATCGGCCTGATGCGGAAAACGGTTGTATGCAGGAGGAAAATGCGGTATAATAACCCAGTGGACACACAACACAGCGGAAAAAAGCGTTCCGCCCGGAGGTTTTTATGGAACGGAAAACAAAACGGATGCGGCTGGCTGCCCTGCTGCTGGCGGCCGTGCTGGCCCTTGGCCTGACCGGCTGCGAGAGCCTGAAAGACAGCGTGGCCAATATGCTGGGCTATTCCAGCGCAGAGGAAGTGGACACCACCAACTGGGCCGAGGCCACCACCGACCCCATCATGCTGCCGGAGGGCACCGACGCCACGGCCCAGTGGACCAATGTGGTGGCAAACGGCACCCTGTACGGGGTGTATAACGGCATTTGGAGCCGGAACACCGGCTATTTCCAGGTGTCGGGGGACAGCCTGACCATCACCGCCTGCGGCACCGCCGAGGGCGTCCAGGAGTACAAGATCGCCCTGTGGAAAAAGGTGGACGGCGGGGCCCAGTATGTGGACGGCTCCACCGGCTATATCCACACCGACGGCTCCAACTACCGGTTCACCATCGGCGGGCTGGACCCGTCGGCCCAGTACCGCCTGACCATTTCGTATGACTCCAGCCGGTACTATCTGTACGGGATGTTCAAAGCGGAGGGGATCGCAGGATGAAAACACAGACCAGAAATACCATGATGCTGGTGCTCTGCGCTCTGATCTGGGGGCTGGCCTTTGTGGCCCAGAGCGCCGGCGCCGCGCTTGCGCCGTTTGCTTTTCTGGCCTGCCGCAGCTGGCTGGCGGTGGCCTTCCTGTGGCCTTTGAGCCATGTGCTGGACGCGGTCCGCCGCCGCAGGGGGGAGCCTGCCGCCCCCGCCGGCACGTCCCGCCGCCCGCTGCTGGCGGGCGGCGCGGTCTGCGGCACCCTGCTGTTTGCCGCCTCGGCGGCCCAGCAGATCGGCATCACGATCAACCCCTCCACGGCCAAGGCCAGTTTCATCACCGCCATGTATGTGGTGCTGGTGCCGGTGGTGGGACTGCTGTTCGGCCGCAAGAGCCCGGCCCAGATCTGGGGCTGCGTGGTGCTGTCGGTGGCCGGGCTGTACCTGCTGTGTATGCAGGGTGGCTTTGGGGGCGTGGAGGCCAGCGACGGCATTTTGCTTTTGTGCGCGGTGCTGTTCACCTTCCAGATCATCGCGGTGGACCACTTTTCCCCCCAGCTGGACGGGGTGCGGCTGAGCCTGGTGCAGTTTTTGGTGGTGGCGGTGGAGAGCACCGCGGCCTCCCTCCTGACCGAGACGGTGGCCCTTGCGGACCTCACGGCCAACGCCCTGCCCGTCCTGTACTGCGGGGTGCTGTCCAGCGGGGTGGGCTACACCTTGCAGATCCTGGGCCAGCGGGACCTGAACCCCGCCATTGCCAGCCTGGCCATGTGCCTGGAAAGCGTCTTTGGGGCGCTGGGCGGCTGGCTGCTGCTGAGCCAGAACCTTTCGCTGCGGGAGCTGGCGGGCTGTGTGCTGATCTTTGCGGCGGTGGTGGGGGCTCAGCTGCCCCTGGAGCGGCTGCTCCGCCGCCCTGCCGGCGCTGGCCGGGAATAAAGCGGCCGCCCAGCAGCGGCAGGCCGGCGGCGTCTGCTACGAACTGGCCCGCCGCCGGGTGAAAAACCTGAACCTGCGAGTCCGCTCCGACGGCACGGTGGCGGTCAGCATCCCGATGCGCACCCCGGTGCGGGAGGCGGACGCCTTCGTCCTGGCCCACCGGGACTGGATCGAAGCCGCGGTCCAGCGGCAGCTGCGCCGGGCCGCCCGTCCCCTGCCCGACCGGGAGGCGGCCCTGGCCCACTTTACCGCCCTGAGCCGGCAGGTGTTCCCTGCCTTTGCCGGGGCTCTGGGGGGCCGGATGCCCGTCGTCAAAGTGCGCGCCATGACCAGCCGCTGGGGCGTCTGCGCCCCGGCCAAACGGCAGATCACCTTTGCGCTGGCTTTATACGATATGCCCCCCGAAGCCCAGCTGTATGTGGTGGTGCATGAGTTCTGCCATTTTCTGGTGCCCAACCACAGCCCGGCCTTCTGGGCCGAGGTGGAAAAGCGCCTGCCCGACTGGAAAGCCCGCCGCCGCCTGCTGCGGGAAGGCTGAAACAAACGGAGGTAAATGACCTTTGGAACCGAACAACGCCCCGGAACAGGGGCAGAATAAATATACCAAGCTGGCCGGCAACACCATGATCTTTGCCATCTCCAGCTTTTCGTCCAAGCTGCTGACCCTGATCGTCCAGCCCTTTTTGACCTACGCCATGCGGGATGTGCAGAGCATGGGCGTCTCGAAGCTGCTGAGCCAGTGCGCCAACCTGCTCATTCCTCTGGTGTCGATGGGGATGTCCAACGCCATCATCCGCTTTGGCCTGGACAAGGGCAACAGCAAAAAGCAGGTGTTCACCAACGGCTTGCTGACCATCCTGCTGGGCTATGCGGTGCTGCTGCTCTGCTGGCCTTTGCTCAGCCTGGCCCCCGGCATCGGGGACTATGGCGTCTTTTTGTGCATTTACGTCCTCACCAGCTGCCTGCGCACCCTCTGCACCCAGTTCATCCGCAGCCGGGAGCTGAACCGCCTGGTGGGCATCGACGGGGTGCTGTGCACCTTTGCGACCCTGATGTTCTATGTGCTGTACCTGGTGGTGCTGGACATGGGCGCCGAGGGCTATTTGCTGGCCATCATCTGCGGCGACGTCACCAGCAGCCTGTTTTTGTTCTTTACCGGCAAGCTGTGGCGCTACATTGACTTTGGGCGCATCAACGGGGCTTTGTGGCGGGAGATGCTCCGCTTCTCCCTGCCCATGATCCCGGCCCAGATCAGCTTCTGGATCATCAACGCATCGGATATGTTCTTCGTCAACGCCATGTGCGAGGGCTACGGCGGCCGCACCGGCGCCGAGTGGAGCGGCCTGCTGTCCACCGGCTATTTCCTGCCCACCATTTTGAACACCCTGGGCACCATCTTCTACGACGCCTGGCAGCTGTCCGCCGTCACCGAGGAAAAAGGCCGCAGCCATTTCTTTTCCACCGTGTTCCGCAGCTATGCGAGCGTCATGTTCTGCTGTGCGGCGGGCATCCTGTGGCTGTGCCGCCCGGTCATGCTCATCATGAAATCCAGCTACTTCGACGCCTGGCAGTTCGTCCCCTACCTGACGCTGGCGGCGGTGTTCACCTGCTTTACCCAGTTTATGAACAGCATCTACGTCGTCTACAAGCGCTCCACCCACAGCCTGTACACCATGATGGCGGGGGCGGTGGCCAACTGCATCATGAACTATCTGGGCATCCTCTGGTTTGGCCCGGTGGGCGTCACATATGCCTCTTTCCTGGCCATGGTGCTGGTGTTCGTGCTGCGCGCGGTGGACAGCAAGCAGATGATCCGCCTGCGGCTGCACCCGGTGCACATGACGGTGAACGTGGCTTTCCTGGTCATCGAGGCGGCCATCACCCTGGCGGAAGTCCCCCTCTACGGCCTGTGGACCGGCCTTTTGTGCGGGGTGGTCATCCTGTACAACTTCGACGGCGTCTGGGCCATGGGCCGGGCCATCCTGCCCCGGCTGCTGGGCCGCCGGGCCGCCCCTCTGGTGGCCTGGGTGGACGGCGTGGTGGAAAAGATCTACCACTGACGCCCCTGCAAACAGAAAAAACGGCTCCCCTTTCCGCCGCGCGGGCAGAAGGGGGAGCCGTTTCGTTGCGCTGTATCAGTAGCCCAGCATCTCGTGGGCGGTCTTTTCAATGGTGGCGGCGTCCAGGCCGAAGGCGTGGATCAGGTCCCAGGCGGGGCCGGAGCAGGCAAAGCGGTCCTGCACGCCGATGCGGCGGACGGGAACGGGATACTTTTCGGCCAGCAGGGAGCAGACGGCCTCGCCCAGGCCGCCGATGACGCTGTGCTCCTCGCAGGTGATGACCTTCCCGCAGTCGCGGGCGGCTTCCAGGATCAGCTCTTCATCCAGGGGCTTGATGGTGTGGATGTTCAGCACCCGCGCGCCAATGCCCTGGGCGGCCAGGTGCTCGGCGGCGATGCGGGCCTCGTTCACTTCCAGGCCGGTGGCGATGATGGCGATGTCGCTGCCCTCAGTGACCTTCTCGCCCTTGCCGATCTCAAAGTGGTAGTTGTCGGGGTCGTGGAAGACGGGCACCGCCAGACGGCCCAGCCGCAGGTAGACGGGGCCTTCCATCTCGAAGGCCGCGCGGACGGCGGCCCGGGCCTCGATGTCGTCCGACGGGCAGATGACGGTCATGCCGGGCAGCGAGCGCATCAGGGCGAAGTCCTCGCAGCACTGATGGGACGCGCCGTCCTCGCCCACCGAGATGCCGCCGTGGGAGGCGCAGATCTTGACGTTGAGGCGGGGGTAGGCGATGGAGTTGAGGATCTGCTCATAGGCGCGCGCGGCGGCGAACATGGCAAAGCTGGACACAAAGGGGACCAGTCCCATGGTGGACAGGCCGGCGGCCACGCCCATCATGTTGGCCTCGGCGATGCCGCAGTCAAAAAAGCGCTCGGGGGCCACTTTCTGGAACATGGCGGTGCAGGTGGAGACCGACAGGTCGGCGTCCAGCACCACCAGCTCGGGGTGTTCGGCGGCCAGCGCCTGCAGGGTAGCGCCGTAGCTGTCGCGGGTCGCGATGTTTTTCACTTCTGCCATAAATCAGCCCTCCTCCTTTTCCAGTTTGGCCAGGGCGGCGTTCAGCTCGTCCATGGCGGTGCGGTAGTCGGCGTCGCCGGGGGCTTTGCCGTGCCAGTTGGCGTTGTTCTCCATATAGCTGACGCCCTTGCCCTTGGTGGTGTTCAGGATGATGAAGGTGGGGCGGCCCTTCTCGGCGTGGAACGCGTCCACAGCGGCCTCGATCTGGTCGAGGTCGTGGCCGTCGACGGACAGCACCTTGAAGCCGAAGGCTTCCAGCTTTTGATCCTGGGGGGCGCTGTTCATGACCTTCTCGATGGCGCCGTCGATCTGCAGATGGTTCAGGTCCAGAAAGACGCACAGGTTATCCAGCTTGTAATGGGCGGCGAACATGAAAGCCTCCCAGCACTCGCCTTCCTCGATCTCGCCGTCGCCCATGATGGCGTAGACCCGCACCTGGTCCAGGCCCTTGACCTTGGCGCCCAGGGCCATGCCGCAGGCGGCCGAAATGCCCTGGCCGAGGCTGCCGGTGGACATATCCACGCCGGGGACGGTGTTCATATTGGGATGGCCCTGCAGGCGGCTGCCGATCTTGCGCAGGGTGGTCAGCTCCTCCGCCGGGAAAAAGCCGCGCTCAGCCAGAGCGGCGTAGAGGGCCGGGGCCGCGTGGCCCTTGGAGAGGACCAGGCGGTCCCGCTCAGGCCAGGCGGGGTTGGCGGGGTCTACCCGCATCTCCCGGAAGTACAAAAAGGACAGCACCTCCGCGATGGACAGGCTGCCGCCGGGGTGGCCGCTTTTGGCGCTGTGGGTGCTCTCGATCACGCCAAGGCGGATGCGGCAGGCGTGTTTTTGCAGGGCAAGTTTTTCTGCGTTTGTCATAGATCGTCCTTCCATTTTGCACTGGTTCGTCTCCCGATGGGCCCTTGCTGGGGGCGCGTTGTTTTGTATATCGCAAACCGGAATGCCGGAGACACACTGTATTCCAACTTAATATTATCTATTCTGCCCGAAAACGTCAAGACATTTTTGTCAAAATGTACGGTGCGGGGGAATTTTATGTGGCATAGGCACGTTTTTTGTGAAAAATGCGCGCTCTGCAGCCTATCCGGGACAAAAATTTCCCCGGCCGAAACCGGGGAAGAAGATTTTTACATATCGAGGTAAGTGAGGTAGCCCTCCTGTACGCCGTGGATGCCCATGCCGGGCTCGTCCGAGACGGTGATGTTCCGCTCGTCGAAATGGGCGCCGCCCTCTACGGGGTCCACGCTGCACAGCACCGGGCCGTCCAGGTCCACCCGGGTGATGATGCTGCGGGCGCAGGCCAGCTCCACCGCGGCGTTCACCGCGATCTTGGCCTCCAGCATGCAGCCGATCATGCACTCGACCCCGTAGACCTCGGCGGCCGAGGCGATGCGGAGGGCGTTGGTCAGCCCGCCGCACTTCATCAGCTTGATGTTGACGTAGTCGGCCGCCCGGCTCTGGAAGATGCGCATGGCGTCGGCGGGGCTGAAAACGCTCTCGTCGGCCATCACCGGCACCCAGCTGTTGCGGGTGACATAGGCCAGGCCCTCCAGGTCGCCGGCGGGGACGGGCTGTTCCACCAGCTCGAGGTCCAGGCCCTTGTCCTGCATCTCGTTGAGGATGCGGACGGCCTGGCGGGGCGTCCATGCCTGGTTGGCGTCGATGCGGATGCAGACATCCTTCCCCACCGCTTTGCGGACGGCGGCCAGGCGGGCGGTGTCCAGGGCGGGGTCCACCCCTACCTTGACCTTGAGGCAGTCGTAGCCCCGGGCCACAGCCTCCATGGCGTCCAGCGCCATCTGGCGGGGCGGGTTGACGCTGATGGTGATGTCGGTGACAAGGCTGCGCCGGGCCCCGCCCAGCAGCTTGTGGACCGGGATCTGGTGCAGCTGGCCGTAAAGATCCCACAGGGCCATGTCCACGGCGGCCTTGGCGCTGGTGTTGTGGACCCCGGCTTTCTGGACCAGGGCGGTGACGGTCTCGAAGTCGTCCACCTCCTGCCCCAGCAGGGCGGGGCCGATCAGCTCGACGATGGCCCCCACGATGCCGCCGGTGGTGTCCCCGGTGATGGGGCCGGTGGGCGGGGCTTCGCCGTAGCCCACGGCGCCGGTGTCGGTGTGCAGTTCCACCACCACGTCCTCCACGCGGTTGACGGTGCGCAGGGCTGTCTTGAAGGGGACCCGCAGGGGGACCGACAGCTTGCCTAAACGGATCTGAGTGATCTTCATGGGATATTGCTCCCCTTTCCTGTCAAAAAAGGGGACGGCGGCAGGCCGTCCCCTCGTGTTGGATTGTAGTCATTCGCTGCCCAGCTGGCGGATGCCCAGCTTCTGGTAGGCGATGCGGGGCGAACCGTTGGCCAGATGGATGATGCCGCAGCGGGAAAAGCCGTTGGACTCCAGCACGTGCTGCATCACCTTGTTGTCGGCGTGGGTGTCGGCCCGCAGGCTCTCGCAGTGCTCCAGGCACCAGTCGATGACCAGCCGGCCCACCCCCTTGCGGTGCCCGGCCGAGGCCAGGCGGTGCAGGGTGCCATAGGGGCCGTCGCTCAGCCAGTGGCCGTCCTCGATGGTCTTATAAGTAGGGTCTTCGCCCAGGATGAATGCGAAGACGGCTTCCAGCTCGCCGTTGATGACACAGACGAACAGCCGGTTGGAGAGGATGTCCTCCTCGATCAGTTCCCGCGGGGGATAGTTGTCGCCCCACTGGGTGGGGTTGCCATTCTGCGCCATGAACGCCCTGGCACGGGCGTAAACGTCCATGATCTGATCTAGTTCAAACCGGTTTGCTCCACGAAACATGAATCCTCCACCTTCTCTGTTGATTGATTGGGACTTTTACGTTCTTCTTCTCTGCCGCTTCTCCCTGCCGGGCCGCCCGTGTGCCGCGGCCCCTCTGCTAGGAACCAGTATACTACATTTTCACTGAAAATTCCATATTTTTGTGTCAGAAGTTGGACAGAAAAGAAAAAACATCCCCAACATCGCAGTTTTGTGCCCCATTGCCGGGGCGGTGGAGGCGCGTGGTTAGTCCTTATTTCAGGAAGCCCTGGATGATCTGCTCCTCGGCCTCTTCTTCGGTCAGGCCCAGGGTCAGCAGCTTGGTGATCTGGTCGCCGGCGATCTTGCCGATGGCGGCCTCATGGATGAGGGCGGCGTCCAGGTCGTTGGCGTCCAGCTGGGGCACGGCCAGCACCCGGGCGTGGTCCATGATGATGGCGTCGCACTCGGAGTGGCCCGAGCAGGGGGCGTTGCCGGTGATGAGGGCGTCGAACTTCTGGTAGGAGCGGTCGCGGGCCACCGAGCGGGAGACCACGTCGGCGCTGGAGCCCTCGCCGTTCAGGGTGACGTTGTAGCCGCTGATGGCGATCTGGCGGCCATGGGTCATCAGGCGCTCGCGCACCACCAGGCGCGCGCCGGCGGCCAGGTCGGCCACCGTCTTGCGGTCGGTGGAATCGACGCCCTTGATCTGGACCATCTCCATTTCCATCGAGCTGCCCTCAGCCAGGTGCACCTCGGTGACGGGGTTCAGGATGCGCATACCCAGGCCGTTGCCCTGGCCGTAGTGCTTTTCCACATAGCGGACATGAGCGTTCTTGCCCACCTGGAAGCGGTGGATGCCGTCGTGCTCCGAATCCTGGTTGCCGCAGTTGTCGATGCCGCAGCCGGCCACGATCAGGATGTCGCAGTCGTCCCCGATGAAAAAGTCATTGTAGACCGTTTCCTTCAGGCCGCTCTCGCTGAGGACCACCGGGATGTGGACGCTCTCGTGCCTGGTGCCCGGCTTGATGTGGATGTCGATGCCGGTGCCGTCAGGCTTGGGGACGATCTCGATGTTGGCGGTGGAGTTGCGGGCAGCGGTCTGGCCGTTGCTGCGGATGTTATAAGCCCCTTCGGGGATGTTGTGCAGGTCGGCCACTTCGGCCAGGATCTGCTTTTGGATGTTATCTAACATTATGCTTCTCTCCCTCCCTGTTCCAGAGCGGTGCAGGCGGTCACCGCCGAAGTGGTGCCCAGCAGACCGGGCAGGATCTCGGCGCGGGGGCCCTGCTGGGTCACCCGGCCGGCAGCCAGGACGATGATCTCGTCGGCGATGTTCAGGATGCGCTCCTGGTGCGAGATGACGAGGATGGAGCCGTCGGTGTTCTTCTGCTGCATCCGCTCAAAGACCTGGATCAGGTTCTGGAAGCTCCACAGGTCGATGCCGGCCTCCGGCTCGTCAAAGACCGACAGCTTCTGGCCGCGGGCCAGGACGGTGGCGATCTCGATGCGCTTGAGCTCGCCGCCCGACAGGCTGGCGTTCACCTCGCGGTTGACGTAGTCCTTGGCGCACAGGCCTACCTCGGAGAGGTAGGCGCAGGCGTCGGCGATGCTCAGGGGGCGGTCCTTGCCGGCGGCGATGCGCAGCAGGTCCAGCACCTGGATGCCCTTGAAGCGGACCGGCTGCTGGAAGGCATAGCTGATGCCCTTGTGGGCCCGCTCGGTGATGCTCATCTGGGTGATGTCCTCGCCGTTGAGCAGGATGCGGCCGGCGGTGGGCTTTTCAATGCCGGCGATCAGCTTGGCAAGGGTGGATTTGCCGCCGCCGTTGGGGCCGGTGATGGCCACAAAGCGCCCGGCGGGGATGGTGAGAGAGATATCCCGGATGATCTCCTTTTGGCCTTGCTCGCCCGGGACGTCGAAAGATATATGCTCGAGTTCCAGCATGGGATGACACCTCGTTACATTGTAGCTTTCTTTTCCTTTAAGGAAAGAAATGCGTGTTTGGTTTGCTTTTGTTGTACAGAGCTTCGGCGCCCTGCAAGGGAATTATACCCGAAAAGGGACGGGGTGTCAATCCTATAAAACCACTAGGAAATAAAATTTTGTAAAATTTCAAAAATTCCCGCCCGTCGGCAGGGGCAAAAAGGCCCATGGGAAGAATGTGAAAATTGCGAAAAGTTTTCCACAGCGCGAAAAAGGACGCGCTCCGTCCCCTTATGTTGAAAAGTCTGGCCGGCAAGATTCCGTTTCGGAAAACCCTGGAATCCGGTAGGTTTTCGGGCTTTTCAAAGCCTGTCGAAATCTGCGGTCCTGCTCAGAAAATTTTTGCCCCGCGCCCGGGCAGAACAGCGTCCCGGCGGCGCAAAAAGAGTATGACTTTACCCATCGTATAGCCGGGTGGAAATCCGAGGTGTTGAAAACTCGGTGGAAAGAGTGGAAAAGCTGCGGAAAATTCCTCCCGTTTCCAACAGAACCGGTGGAAAACCCGGTGGAAAGAGTGAAAAACCCGCCCCGCGGTTGAATGCCCTGCCCAAACATGGTACAATAATCCTACAACCCGGCTCACGGGCGGGAAACCGCGCTGGGCCGCAGATCCATTGACTGGGAGGCGCCGTATGAACTGGCTGACAAAGCTCGAGCGGAAATTTGGCCGCTACTGTATCCCCAACCTGATCGCCCTGCTCGTGGGCGGGCAGATCGTCGTCTATGCGGTGGAATTGTTTGTGAACCGCTATATCACCTATTTCCTGGCGTTGAACCGGCCGGCCCTCTTTTCGGGGGAGATCTGGCGGCTGGTCACCTTCCTGTTCGTGCCGTTCAGCTCGGGCAATATCCTGAACTTTGCCCTCGAGGCCTACTTTATCTGGTTCATTGGGTCGGCGCTGGAAGCCGTCTGGGGCGATTTCCGGTTCAATCTGTATATCCTGGCGGGGATGCTGGGGGCCATCCTGGCCTGCCTGATCACGGGCTGGGCCGACACCTACTGCCTGTCCCTTTCGCTGCTGCTGGCGTTCGCCCTGCTCTACCCCGAGATGCAGCTGCTGCTGTTCTTTATCATCCCGATCAAGGTGAAGTATTTCGGCATCTTTGCAGCGGCGGTCTGGGTGCTCGGCTTTTTGTCGGTGGGCTGGATGACCAAACTGAACTACCTGCTGAGCATGGCGGGGTTCATTTTGTTCTTTGCGCCGGTGCTCTATTCCAACATCCGGGCCTGGTACCGGCGGGAGCAGTGGCGCCGGCAGAACCGCCGCTGAGGGGGGCCGCGCCATGATGCTGGACTGTCTTGAGGGCAACGAGGCCCTGAAAGAAGAAGTGGGCCGGATGCTGTCCGGCCGCCGTTTGAGCCACAGCCTGCTGCTGATCGGCGAGCAGGGGCTGGGGGCGGGCTTTGCGGCGCGGTGCATCGCGGCGGATTACCTCTACCCGGCCGGCGGCCCCGCGGCCGAAGCCCTGCTGCGGGGCGAGTGCTGCCGGGCCGTGGCCAAAGCCGGCGACCGGGACAGCGGCCGGGTGGAGACCGGCGTGGTCCGGGAGGCCATCGCCGTGGAGGGGATGGGCGCCGGCGGCCGGTACCTGGTGGGCCAGGTGACCGCCATGCGCAGCGAGATCTTCAACACCAGCCTTTCCTCCGAGGGGCGGGCCGTCCTGCTCTACCACGCCGAAAAGATGAACGGCGAGTCGGCCAACGCCCTGCTAAAAGTCATGGAGGAGCCCCCCGAGGGGGTGCTGTTCGTCCTGACGGCCCAGTCCCTGGCGGGGGTGCTGCCCACCATCCGCAGCCGGTGCATCAACTTTGCCCTGGCCCCGGTGCCGGTGCAGCAGTGCGCCGCCTTCTGCGCGGGCCGGGGCGTCTCCAAAAAGGACGCCGCCCACCTGTCGGAGCTGTTTGAGGGGCGGATCGGCGCGGTACTGGCCGCGGCTCAGGATGCCGCCCGCCGCAAACAGCTGGAGGCGGCCGCCGCCCTGGCGAAAGCCGCCGCGGCCCATGACAACTACGCCGCCTCGGCGCTGCTGGCCGGCTATGAGAAAGACAAGGCCGCCGCTTCGGCCCTGCTGCGGGATTTCTGCGCCTATGCGGCGGCCGGGCTGCGGGGGTCGGCTGCGTCCCCCCTGCAGGGCGAGGACGCCGCCCGGGCGCTCCCGCTGGCCACCGAGGCGCTCTGGCAGCTGGAACGCCAGGTCAACACAAAGATCGTCCTGCAGGTGCTGGGCGCAAATCTGTGAGGCGTGTGCGGCGGGCTTTGCCCATAAACGCACAGAACCCCCGCCCGGGCGCTTGCGGTACGCCCGGACGAGGGTCCTGTGTTGGGGTATTACTTTGGGTGTGAGGAGGAATCATGTGCAAGTCAGCGGTTGCGGCCCCGCTGGCTTGTGATTGTAGTATACCCATTCTTTGCGTGTAATTGGTTACAAACCTGTGAAGAAACTGTAAAATGCAAAACGCCCCGAAAAGTGCCCGGCAGAATGCGCCGAAAAGCCGCATCATTCCTCTGTTTTCGCGTTTTTCAGCGGGGTGGCTGCGGCGTGCTCGCGGCCTAAGTGAACATAGGCAATGGCGTTATATTCGCAGAAGGCGGCCTGCTCTTTTCCGATGTCTTTCACCGCGCGGGCGGGCACCCCTACGGCCACCGTGCCGTCGGGGATCTCCCTGCCCTCGGGCACCAGGGCCCCCGCTCCGACGATGCAGTGGCTGCCCACTTTGCAGCCGTTGAGCAGGGTGGCGTGCATCCCGATCAGGCTGCCCTCCCCCACCTCGGCCCCGTGGACGATGGCGCCGTGCCCCACCGTCACGTTCCGGCCCAGGGTGACGTGATGGCCGGGGTCGCAGTGCAGGACGGCGTTGTCCTGCACGTTGGCGTTTTCGCCGATGACGATGGGGCCCTCGTCCCCCCGGATCACCGCGCCGTACCAGACGGTGCAGCCCGGCTTGAGGGTGACGTCCCCCACCACCACGGCAGTATCGGCCACAAAGGCCGCGCCCTCATCGCGGGGCGTTTTTCCACAGACAGAAGCGAACATTGTCAAAAACCACCTTTCTCTTTTGCTTGTTTTGTGGTATCTTAGAAGATAAAGGCGCGCGTTTGCGCTGCTCCAAAGGAGGCTAGGTTATGAATCATCTTTTCCGCCCGGTGCTGCGCCGGGCCGCCGCGCTGGCCTGTGTGCTGGCGCTGGCCGTCTGTCTGGCCCTGCCGGGCCTGGCGGCCTATCCCATGCCGATCGCGACCACCTATCCCGACGAGTCGGTCTATCTGTTCGACCTGGACACCGGCAAGACCATCCTGGAGCAGAACGCCGACCAGCCCCGCTACATCGCCAGCCTGACCAAGATGATGACCGCCCTGCTCTATCTGGAGAGCGGCCTGGACCTGCAGCAGGCCATTACAGTGCCCACCAGCCTGACCCAGGAGTTTACCGACATCCAGAACGCCAACGGCTCTACCATCGGCCTGCGGATCGGGGAGACGGTGCGCCGGATCGACCTGCTGTACGGGGTGATCGTGGCCAGCGCCAACGACGCGGCCAGTGCGGTGGCCAGCGATATGGCGGCGGGCGACCTGACCGCCTTTGTGTCCCAGATGAACCAGCGGGCCGCCGAGCTGGGCTGCACCGACACCACCTTCAGCTGCGTGCACGGGCTGTACGACTACGGCAACGTGTCCACCGCCCGGGATCTGGCCAAGATCGCCGCGGCCTGCTACGCCCAGCCCCAGTACATGGAGATCGCCCAGACCGTCACCTACACCCTGCCGGCCACCAACCTCCACACCGCCGAGCGGGAGATCCACACCACCAACCTGATGCTCGACCCCGAGTACCCCTATTACCGGGATTACATCCGTGGGATGAAGACCGGCTTCACCACCCTGGCGGGACGGTGCTTCGTCACCTTTGCGGAAAATGAGGGCCACACCTACGGACTGGTGGTGCTGGGGTCGGACCTGGACAACATTTACCGCGAGTGCGCCGAGCTGCTGGACTGGGTGTTCGCTACCTTCAACGACCGGCAGCTGGTGGACACCGAAACGCCGCTGGCCTCGGTGCCCCTGACCCAGTGCCGGACCGAGCCGGAGGTGGAATTGTACGCCGCCAACGTGGTGAACGGCTACGGCCACCCCGACGACGAGGTGACCTTTACCTACGACCTGCCCGAGAGCATCCGCGCCACCGTGGCCAACGGCCAGGTGGTGGGAACCGCCACCGTCTGGCTGGACGGCTATGAGGCGGGCACGGTGGACCTTGTCACCCACCGGGAATACGTCTCGGATTTTTATACCGATGGGATAGCCACCCTGCTGCTTTTGCCCGCTCTGCTGGTGATTTTGCTGGTGCTGGCGGTGTTCACCGTCCTGACCGGGGGCGGGCCGGGGCTGTTCCGCCGCCGGCACCGCCGGGTGCGGAGGCGCTGAACGATGCGGTACCGTACCAAACTGCGGCTTTATAAGTGGATCTTTCTTGCGGGGGTGCTGGCAGCGGTCCTGCTGTGGCAGGTACACTGGGCTTTGGCGGTGCCGGTGCTGGTGGTGGACTTTGTGTTTGACGGGGTTGCACGACGCTGCCCTTTCTGCGGCCGCCACTACGACATCCGGGAAGGCCCCGGCAGAACGTGTCCTTACTGCGGAAAAGAACTGTAAATCGAAAAGTCCCTGCTTTTCCAGAGGGGAAAGGCAGGGGCTTTTTATATCTGTCCGTAAATGCCGGAGACGGATACTTCGCCGGTAAAGACGTGTTCTTCCCCGCTGGGGGTGCGGACGATGAGGCGGCCCTCCCCGTCGATGCCGGCGGCGGTGCCCTCCCCCGCGCCGCCCGGCTGGGTGAAGGTGACCCGGCGGCCCAGGTTGACGCAGGCGGCGGTGTAGGCGTCCCGGTAGGGCGCAAAGCCCTCGGGGCCGAAGGTGTACAGCGCCCGGTCGAAACCAAAATCGGTCAGGCCCTCGGCCAGCCAGGAGGGGTCGGCCTCCAGGTCCACTTTGGCCCCCTGCAAGGCCAGCGAGGTGCCGTAGGGCAGCCCGGCCTCGTCGAAATAGCTCTGGGGCTGGGCCAGGTTGATGCCGATGCCGCAGAGATAGGCCCGGCCTTCCCCGCCGGTGCCGTAATTCACCGCCTCGCAGAGGATGCCCACCACCTTTTTGCCCCCCAGCAGCAGGTCGTTGGGCCACTTGATGGCGCATTCGACCCCGTAGCGCAGCCGCAGCTGCTCCCGGACGGCCAGGCTGGCAAAGAGGGGCAGCGTCTCGGGCTGGACCATGGGCACCTTGAGGACGGCGGTGTAGTAGAGGGCCTGCCCCGCGGCGTTGACCCAGCGGCGGCCCAGACGGCCCCGGCCCTCGGTCTGGCTGGTGGTGTAGACCGCCCCCACCGGGCCGAATTCCTCGATGTGCTCTTTGGCGTAGGTGTTGGTGCTGGCGCAGGAGGGCAGGCAGCGGATCTCGTTCAGGCTCAACGCTTGGGCACCTCCTTGTGCTCGGCGCGGAGGACCCGGCCGTCGGCCAGGGTCAGGACGCCGTAGGTGTCGGGGCCGGTGTAGCACCGCCCGCAGGAGCCGGGGTTGAACAAAAGGACGGTGCCGTGCTGTTCTTCCAGGGGGATGTGGGTGTGCCCGAACAGGGCCACCTCCGCCCCGCGGGCCGCTGCAGCCTCGGCCAGGGTGTCCAAATCGTACTTGACGCCGTACATATGCCCGTGCGTATAGAAGATGACCACGCTGTCAAAGGCGGCCAGGCCGTCCAGCGGTTCCAGCGCGCCGAAATCGCAGTTCCCGGCGACGGAATAGACCCGCGTCTTGGGGGCCTCGGTCAGGGCCAGCTCCAGATCGTGGAGGCCGTCGCCCAGAAAAATGACGGCGCCGGCGTCTTTTTCGGCCGCCAGGATGCGGCGGACCGCCTGGGTGCTGCCGTGGCTGTCGCTCAGGATCAGTAGCTTTGTCATACAGATGATGCTCCTTTATTCTGCGCCCGCCTGTAGGGCCAGCAGCAGCTTATAGATCTCGCTTTTCCCGTAGGGGGTGCCCTGGGCCGCGGCCTTGGCGGCAGCCGAAGGGGCAAGCCCCTGCTCCTGCATCAGGGCCAGGGCGCGGGCGGCTGTCTCCTCGGGGGTGGGGGCGTCCTCGGGGCTGGGCTCGGGCGCGCCGGCCATGACTAGGACGTATTCCCCGCGGGGGTCGGTCTGGGCATAGTGGGCGGCGGCCTCGGCGAGGGTGGTTTTCCAGATCTCCTCGTGGAGCTTGGTCAGCTCCCGGCAGAGGGTGACGCTGCGGTCCCCGCCAAAGGCGGCGGCCAGTTCGTCCAGAGTGGCCCGCAGCCGGTGGGGCGCCTCGTAGAAGATGACGGTCCGCATTTCCCCGTCCAGGGCGGCCAGCCGCTTGCGGCGCAGCCGGCGCTCGGCGGGCAGAAAGCCTTCGAACACCCAGCGGGAGGTGTCCTGTCCCGAGACGGCCAGGGCGGTGACGCAGGCCGACGCCCCCGGCACCGGGGTGACGGGGATGCCGCGGGCCAGCGCGTCCCGGACGATGACCGCGCCGGGGTCGGAGATGCAGGGCATCCCGGCATCGGAGCAAAGGGCGCAGCTCTCCCCTGCCTCGATCCGGCGGAGGATGCCCTCGCCCCGGCCAAGGGCGTGCTCGTGGTAGCTGACCATGGGCTTTTTCAGGCCCAGATGGTTCAAAAGCCGCATGGTGACCCGGGTGTCCTCGGCGGCGACAAAATCCGCCGCCCCAAACGCGGCGGCAGCCCGCGGGGTCATGTCCTCCAGGTTGCCGATGGGGGTGGCGACGATGTAAAGCGTTCCGGGCATAGATTCCCTCCTGTAGCGGTCAGGGCTGGAAGCCCGGCCCATACTGGGCGGCTCCCTCGCTGACCAGAATATCCGGCTCCAGGCGGAGACCGGTGCGGCGGTTTTTCTGTCCTTCGACCAAAAACAGCCAGGGGGCAGCCCCTGCCCTGCTGCGGACAAAGGCCAGGCGCTTGGGTTCCAGACGGTGTTCGCGCAAAGTGGCCAGCACCTCGGCCAGCCGCTCGGGGCGGTGGCAGAGGGTCAGCTTGCCGCCGTCCCGCAGCAGGCGGAACGCGCAGGCGCAGACGTCGGCCAGGGTGCACAGGCCCTCGTGGCGGGCGGCGGCCCGGGCGGGGTCGGGGCTCTGGGGCCCGCCGGCAAAATAGGGCGGGTTGCAGGCGGCCAGGTCGTACCGGCCGGCCTCGTCGGGGCCGGGGACCCAGCTGCGCAGGTCGGCGCAGACCGGTCGGATGTGCCCGATGTCCTGATCGGCCGCCGCCCTGGCCAGCAGTTCGCTGGCCTCGGGCTGGATCTCCAGGGCCAGGCAGGGGCCGCGGTGGCCCTGGTCGTGCCATTCCAGCGCCACCACCCCGCAGCCCGAGCACAGGTCGGCGGCCCGCTCGTCCCTGCGGGGGACGGCAAAGCGGGCCAGCAGCAGCGCGTCGGTGCCAAAGCGGTGGGCGGGCGTGCAGTAGATGCTGGTCCTATTATACAAAATTTCAGATGAATATTCCATAGTATAGCGGGGTACTGTTCCTAAAAATCTTCAGCGGCAGCAGCTGCCGGGCGGAGAAAAAGCAAAAACGGCGGACCCGTTCGGGCCCGCCGTTTCGGTCTGCTATCAGGCGAAAGATCGCTTACTCAGCGACGATCGCACCGGTGGGGCAAGCGCCCTCGCAAGCGCCGCAGTCGATGCAAGCGCCAGCGTCAACGACGGCCACGCCGTCCTCGACCTTCACAGCGCCAACAGGGCAAGCGCCCTCGCAGGCGCCGCAGCCGATGCAACCCTCGGTAACCTTATGTGCCATAGTAGAACTCTCCTTTCGACCCGTGCCTAACAACTTGTCGCGGGGAACTTTCCCCCAGAGGTTTGCTCCTGCACGGCCGCAGCCAGCCTCTCTTTGCACGGACACCGGTGCCGGCGTCCGCCTCTGTGCCGATTGTAGCAAAGACAAACCAAAAAGGCAAGACTAACCGTGCGCCAAGCCCGACCAAAACGGCGATTTTGGCTGAATGCACAAAAGCATCCGCTAACTTTCGGGGAGTTTACGGCGGGTTTTTCGGTAAAAATCACGATAGATAGTTATATAAAACTAACCTGCGCCAGCCCGCCCCAGGGTCATTCATCTTCCCCGGCGCTGGCCACCACCGGGGCGGGGTCCCGCAGGCCGGAGTAATCGTCGTCGGGGTCGGGGCGGCGAGGCGCGCGCTTGCCGCCCGAGAGGTACTGGCACTGGCTGGCCTTGTAATACTTGGGGGCCAGCGCCTCCGAGTTCAGCCGCACCCGCAGGTAGCCCGAGATGGGGTTGGTCTCCACCACCGTGCCGGTGCCGTCGGGGGTGCGCACCGTGCTGCCCACCATGGGCATGATGCTGTTCAGGTATTCGTAGGCGGACTGCTCGTAGCCCAGACAGCACATCAGGCGGCCGCAGCAGCCGCTGATCTTGGTGGGGTTGAGAGAAAGCCCCTGCTCCTTGGCCATGCGGATGGAGACGGGCTGGAAGTCCCGCAGAAAGCGGCTGCAGCAGAAGGGCTGGCCGCACAGGCCGATGCCCCCCATCATCTTGCTCTCGTCCCGGACGCCGATCTGGCGCAGCTCGATCCGCATATGGAAGGTGCTGGCCAGGTCTTTGACCAGCTCGCGGAAGTCCACCCGGCCGTCGGCGGTGAAATAAAACGTCACCTTGGAGTGGTCGGGGGCGTATTCCACCTTGACCAGCTTCATTTCCAGCCCGTGCCGGTCGATGCACTCCCGGCAGATGCGCCAGGCCTTTTTGTCCTCGTTCTGGCGCTGGTGCATCCGGCGGATGTCCACACTGTCGGCCATCCGCACCAGGGCGGGCAGCGGATCGGGCAGCAGATAGTCGGGCACAGGCCGGGCCGCCCGGGACACCTGCCCGCAGGCCGGGCCCTTGGGGGTGTCGGCCATAACGTAATCCCCCGCCTGGGGCGAAAGGCCCGCGGGGTCGAAATATTGTTCTTTGCCGTTCTCTTCAAAACGGACGGCGATGGCTTGCTTCATCTTATGGAAACCTCATTCGTGTATAGAAAGTGCATGGGATCTGTCAGGGACGGCCGCGGACGGACCGTCATCTTCACAGTATATCACATTTTTTTCGCCTTTTCCATCCGAAAATCTTTCCAAAGAGAAAAAACAGGGGTGCGTCCCCAAAAAAATCACAATTTGGCTCTTGCAAGTGCCCCGGTTTTATGTATAATAGGGGGAGACTGTCCGGCGGCTAAAAGGACGTCAAAACGAAATTTGAACCTGACTGCAATAAACCTTGCGCGCCGCCCGTTTTGATAGTGCAGGGGCGAAACGGCGTCCCTGCTCCGGTTTTGGCCGGCATCCAGAATGGCCCGCGCCGCCGCGGTACTGTGGCGCTGGGCCCCAAGTCAAAAAGGGAAGATTCATGGAAAAATACAGCGTAAAAAAGCCGTTTACCGTGCTGGTGGCGGTCCTGATCGTCTTTTTGATGGGCTTTGTATCGGTGACGAACCTGCGCACCGACCTGCTGCCCGAGATGAGCACACCCTACCTGATGGTGGTGACGGTGTACCCCGGCGCCAGCCCCGAAAAGGTGGAGGCCGAAGTCTCCGAGGTGCTGGAAAGCGCCCTGGGCACGGTGGCGGGCGTATCTAGCATCACGTCCACCTCGGCGGAAAACTACAGCATCGTGCAGCTGGGCTTTGCGGCCGACACCGACATGAACAGCGCCATGGTCAAGGTGTCCAACACCCTGGACCAGAACGCCGACAGCCTGCCCGACATCTGCCTGACCCCCTCCATCCTGGAGCTGAGCATGGACATGAGCTCTTTGATGACGGTGGCCGTGGGCCGGGAAGGCGCCGATATCTATGAACTGAGCGACTTTCTGGAAGAAAGCGTCATCCCCGAGCTGGAACGCCAGGAGGGCGTGTCCAGCATTTCCACCACCGGCCTGATCAACCAGTACATCCAGGTGCAGCTGAACGAGGAGAAGATCGACGCGCTGAACGTCCTGCTGCTGGAACAGGTGGACACCCAGCTGGCCCTGGCCAAAGAGCAGCTGGATGCCGCCGCCAAGCAGCTGGCCGACGGCCGCGCCCAGCTGCAGCAGGCCATTGACACCTTTGGCAACGTGTTTGCCTCGGGCGTGGTGGAGCGTGTGGCCGGCATGGTCTCGGAGGCCACCGAGGAGATCCGCGGCAAGGTCCAGACCCTGATGAACGCCATCGACAACCTCATCGCCTTTGTCAACGAGCCCGAGATCCAGGCGGCCCTGGTCAGCGTCCGGGACGGCCTGGGCGAGATCATGGACGAGATCGCCAGCACCGGCCTGCGGGACATCGACGATTTGATCGACGTAGTATCGAAGATCCGCGACCTGACCGACGAGCTGACCGTGGCCCTGCAGCAGCTGCAGCAGCGGCTGGACCAGGAGACCGGCGGGGACGGCTCCACCGCCGGCGACCTGATGGATACCCTGCAGATCCAGGAGAGCCTGAACGTGGTCTACAGCACCATGGAGGACGTCCTGGACTCCCTGAACCGGGTGCCCGAACTGCTGGACCAGTTCGAGACGGTCTACGCCGAAATGTCCCAGACCCAGCTGGAGGCTTACCTCCAGATCACCGAGGCCCAGCGCCAGGTGGACGAGGGCCAGAAACTGTACGACCAGTACGAAGAAGAGTATGAGCAGGCCAAGTCCAGCGCGTTCGCCAACGCCGATGTGAACAACCTGCTGACCATCGATATTCTCAGCCAGCTGATCTACGCCCAGAACTTCTCGATGCCGGCGGGCTATATCGACGATAAAGACGACAATTCCTGGCTGCTGAAGGTGGGCGAGGAATACGACAGCATCGAGGACCTGGAAGGCGCGCTGCTGCTCCACATCGAAGGGGTGACCGACGTTTACCTCTCCGACGTGGCCGACGTGGCGGTGGTGGACAACGCCGCTGCCTCCTTCACCCGCCTGAACGGCGAGCAGGCCGTGGTCATGAACATCTACAAGAGCACCTCGGCCTCGGCCAACGCCGTCTCGGACGCCTGTCTGGCGGCCTTCGACAGCCTGGAAGGACGGTATGAGGGGCTGAACTTCAGCGTCCTGTCCAACCAGGGCAACTATATCACCATCCTGATCTCCAGCATCCTGTCCAGCATGGCCCAGGGCGCTGTGCTGGCCATCCTGATCCTGGCGCTGTTCCTGAAGGACGTCAAGCCCACCCTGGTGGTCGGCGTCAGCATCCCCCTGTCGGTGCTGTTTGCCGTGGTCATGATGTATTTCACCGGCCTCGACCTGAACATCATGAGCCTGGGCGGCCTGTCTCTGGGCATCGGCATGCTGGTGGACAACTCCATCGTCGTCATCGAAAACATCTACCGCCTGCGGGCCCGTGGCGTGCCCGCGCCCCGCGCGGCGGTCCAGGGCACCCGGCAGGTCTTTGCCTCCATCGTGTCCTCTACCCTGACCTCGGTCTGCGTCTTTTTCCCGGTGGTGTTTACCAAGCAGGTGACCCGGGAGCTGATGCTGCCCATGTGCCTGACCATCGGCTACTGCCTGATGGCCTCCCTGATCGTGGCCATCACGGTGGTGCCGGCCTCGGCCTCCACCGTCCTGAAGAACGCGGAGGTCAAAAAATGGCCCTGGTTCGATAAGCTGCAGGAAAAGTACGGCCACACCCTCGCATGGTGCCTGGACCACAAGGCCGCGCCTCTGGGCGCCACGGTGGTCCTGCTGGCCTTCTGCGTCTGGCGGGTGGCCTCCATGGGCATGGTCATGCTGCCCGACGTCACCAGCACCGAGATCAGCATGAGCGTCTCCACCCCCAGCGATATGACCCGCGAGGAGTCCTACGCCATGGCCGGGGATATTTTGGAAATGGTCATGGGCATGGACCAGGTGGAGGAAGTGGGCGTCACTACCGACACCACCATCTACGGCGTGGACGTGGGTATGCTGGGCAGCACCATTTCCAACCTGCTGTCCACCACCTCCACCGGCTACGGTACCTATGCCTATAACATCAAGCTGGAGGCCGGTGCGGGCGCGTCGGACGCCCAGCGCGTGGGCGAGCAGCTGGAGGAGGCCATGGCCGCCTACGACTGCACCAGCACCGTCACCATCGACGGCATTTCGGAGATCACCAGCCTGCTGGGCAGCGGCCTGTCGGTGACCATTTACGGCAACGACTTCGACACCCTCGAGAGCCTGAGCGAGGACGTCATCGAGATGGTCAACGGCACCGAGGGCTTTGCCAATGCCACCACCGGCCTGGGCGCCGGCGACCAGACCATCGAGCTGCACATCGACAAGGACAAGGCCCGCGCCGCCGGCCTGACGGTGGCCCAGGCCTACCAGGGCATCGCGGCCCGGCTGACCACCTCGACCGATTCCACCACCATCAGCATCAACGGCGAGAGCATGACCGTCCGCGTCGTGGACGACATCGACCCGCTGACCGTGGAAAACCTGATGGATATGACCTTCAATACCACCAACTATGCCGCCGACGGCAGCCAGGTGGCGGAGGTGCACACCCTGGGCGAATTTGCCGAGATCACCTACGGCACCACCCCCGACTCCATCACCCGCCAGGACCAGACCCGCTGCATCACCGTCAGCGCCGAGACCCTGGACGGCTACAACACCACCGTGCAGGCCCGCCAGCTGCAGGACAAGCTGGACGAGTGGAGCGCCTCCGGCGCCCTGCCCGAGGGCTACAGCGTCTCCCTCAGCGGCGAGACCAGCAACGTCAACGACATCATGAGCCAGATGATCCAGTGGCTGGCCCTGGCTCTGCCCCTGGTGTACCTGGTCATGGTGGCCCAGTTCCAGAGCCTGCTGTCCCCCTTCATCGTCCTGTTCACCATCCCGCTGGCCTTTACCGGCGGCATGATCGGCCTGCTGGGCATCGGCGAGCAGCTGAGCATGATGAGCCTGATGGGCTTTATCGTCCTGATGGGCACCGTCGTCAACAACGGCATCCTGTTCGTGGACTACACCAACCAGCTGCGGCTGGGCGGCATGGAGCGCCGCGACGCCCTGATCGCCACCGGCAAGACCCGTATGCGCCCCATCCTGATGACGGCCCTGACCACCATCCTGGGCATGATGATGGTGCTGTTCAGCAACGACATGGCCAGCCAGCTGATGAGCAGCATGTCCATTGTCATCATCGGCGGCCTGACATACGCCACCTTCATGACCCTGTACATCGTGCCCATGATGTACGACCTGCTGTTCAAGCGGATGCCCCGCGTGGTGGACATCGGCAGCGAGGAGGACCTGGACGACGTCCCCGACGACGCGGCCGAGTTCCTGGCGCAGCAGTCCGCCCACAAGCCCACCGAGGCGTAAAACTTTTTGCACTGAGCCTATTAAAACGTCCCGTCCAGCCGACATGTGCGGATGGACGGGACGCTATCGCCCCTGCTTCCCTTACGGGAGGCGGGGGCTTTTTGTCGTGCCTGTGAAATTCACCAAATATATCCTGAAAAATTATACTCTGGATACAAAATATTTCCCTGCAAAGCTCCTGAAATTGTGATATAATCATAGAGAAAAGGATCGTTTTTTGCATCTGGTCCGTATTGGCCGGCGCGGCCTGTGGGAGATGTGCCGGCGGAAGGAGGCAGACAATCATGGCCAAGATCGAAAGCAAACTTTTCGGGTTCACCCGCAGCGGGGACCCGGTCAACGAGTATATCCTGTCCAATCCGGGCGGACTGTCGGTCAGCGTGCTGGACTATGGGGCCATCATCAAAAACATCATCGTACCGGCGCGGCGCGGCCCGGTGGACGTGGTGCTGGGCCACGACACCATTCAGGAATACGAGCTGGACACCGCCACCTACTGCGGCGCTTTTGTGGGGCGGTACGCCAACCGCATCGAGGGGGCGGCCTTTACCCTGAACGGCAAAACCTACCAGCTGGAAGCCAACAGCGGCCGCAACCACCTGCACGGCTGCTTTGCCCGCAAGAGCTATTCGGTCAAGGCATTTGGGGACACTTTGCTGCTGGAGGCGGACAGCCCCGACGGCGAGGACGGCTTCCCCGGCAACATGAAAATCGCGGTGCGCTACACCCTGACCCCAGACAACGCTTTTCGGATGGACTACCGCGTCTCATCCGACGCCGACACCATCGTCAACCTGACCAACCACACCTATTTCAACCTGAACGGCGGCGGCACCGTCCTGAACCAGCGGCTCAAGCTGTTCGCCTCCACCTATCTGGAGGGCAACAGCGAGACCTGCCCCACCGGGCGCATCCTGCCGGTGGCGGGCACCCCGATGGACTTTACCAAGGGCAAAGCCATCGGCCGGGACCTGGTGCCGGGCTGCGAGCAGACCCATCTTGTGGGGGACGGCTACGACCACTGTTACGTCATTGACCGGCCGCGGGCCGGCGCGCGCCAGAGCATCTGCGCCTGGGCCACCTGCGACGAGAGCAACATCAGCATGAAGGTCTACACCACCCAGCCCGGCGTCCACCTGTACACCGGCAACTTCCTGCAGGATTGTCCCAGCCCCGGCAAGGGACTGCGGCCCATGCAGAAATACGGGGGCTTCTGTCTGGAGACTGAGCACTTCCCCTGCTCGCCCTCCCACCCCGAGTTCCCCAGCACCATCCTGCGGGCGGGCAAGGTGTTCCGGGTGTCCAACACCCTGCGGTTCTTCACCGGCAAGCAGTGCGGCGTGATCTGAGTGCAGCTGCAGCCTGCCCGGCAGCGGTTCCGAATGACCGGAGGAGGAAGAAAAATGAAATTTTTTCACCGTATAACAGCTTTGCTGCTGGCCGGCGTCATGGCGCTGGGCCTGGCAGCCTGCAGCAGCGTCACTCCCGAGGATGCCGAGACTTACATCCAGGGCCTGCTGGACGCCAGCTATCTGGGCCAGTATGACCCGGAATACCTGGAGCTGGCGGACATCACGGAGGAGGAAGCCCGCACCGAGGACTACGAGTGGAACACCGCCGCCGAGGCGGAGATCCTGCGGGAGTATCTGGCCATCCAGTCCACCGAGACCGCCGTTCAGCAGTCGGTGGACCTGATCAAGGAGATCTATGCCCGCAGCAAATACGAGGTGGGGGCCGCCAGCAAGCTGGAGGACGGCAGTTACGCCGTGACCGTATCGGTCCAACCCATGGATATCCTTGTCCGGTACACCAGCCAGACCGACCTGAACCAGGTCTGGCAGGACATCCTGACGGAACACGGGGTGACGGACCAGGCGGCTCTGGACGCCATGTCCGGGGAGGAATACATGGTCCTGGAGGACGCCTATGCCGCGGCTGTGCTGGACGGCATTCGGGCGCTGCTGCCGGCGATGGGCTATGGGCCCGAGCAGTCGGCGGTGCTGCAGCTGCAGCGGGAGGACGACGGCTATATCCTGGTGGGGACCGACTGGCAGCATCTGGACAGCATGATGATCGACTACAGCGGGCAATACTGCGACCTGTCCGTGACCGGCCAGGAAACGGCGGCTGCGTGAGGATGCACCGATCCTTCATTGTGTTGTGTACAAAAAACAGCGCAGTTCCAAAAAGCACAAATTCAAAACGCAACAAAAATACATGCAAATAGCCGCGCCGGGCATGGAAACCGCGGCCCGGATGCGGTATCCTGTAGACAGAAAGAGCCGGAGGCGCCTCCGGCACAAGGCAAACACAACGATAGATCGAGAGGATGGTTTGTTATGGCAATTTTGGTATCGGGCGGCGCCGGATACATCGGCAGCCACACCTGCATCGAGCTGCTGAACGCAGGGTACGACATCGTCGTGGCGGACAACTTCTATAACTCCTGCCCGGTGGTGCTGGACCGCATCAAGCAGATCACCGGCAAGGACTTCCGCTTCTACGAGGCCGACATGACCAAGACCGATGACGTCGAGCGCATCTTCAGCGAGTGCCCCGACATCACCGCCGTCATCCAGTTCGCGGCCTACAAGGCTGTGGGCGAGAGCGTCCACAAACCCATCGAGTATTATTCCAACAACCTCAACTGCACCCTGACCATCCTGGACGTCATGCGCCGCCACGACTGCCACAACTTTGTGTTCAGCTCGTCGGCCACCGTCTACGGCGACCCCGCCAGCGTCCCCATCACCGAGGACTTCCCCACCGGCAACACCACCAACCCCTACGGCACCACCAAGGTGTTCACCGAGCGCATCCTCACCGATGTCTGCAAGGCTGACCCCAGCATGAATGTGGCGGTGCTGCGCTACTTCAACCCCATCGGCGCCCACAAGTCCGGCCTGATCGGCGAGGACCCCAACGGCATCCCCAACAACCTGATGCCCTACATCGCCAAGGTGGCCGTGGGCAAGCTGGAAAAAGTCCACGTCTTTGGCAACGACTACCCCACCCCCGACGGCACCGGCGTGCGGGACTACATCCATGTGGTGGACCTGGCCCGCGGCCATGTCTGCGCCATCAAGAAGCTGGAGACCGGCTGCGGCCTTTTCATCTGCAACCTGGGCACCGGCAAGGGCTACAGCGTCATGGATGTGCTGCACGCCTTTGAGAAGGCCTGCGGCAAGAAGCTGCCCTACGTCATCGAGGCCCGCCGTCCCGGCGACATTGCCGAGTGCTACGCCGACCCCTCCAAGGCCAAGCGGGAGCTGGGCTGGGTGGCCGAGTACGGCATCGAGGACATGTGCGCCGACAGCTGGAACTGGCAGAAGAACAACCCCGACGGCTACCACACCGTGAAGTGAGCCGGGCTGTCTGCCGCAGCACTTTGATACGCCAACCACACTTCCCCCATAAAAAGGAAAATGCCCGCGCAAGCGGGCATTTTTCTTTGGGCGCGCGCAGTGCGCTCCCCGCCGGAGGAAAAGGGCGGGCATTCTTTTTCAGGGAAAATATACAAATGTGCACAGCGCCCGGAAACGGGCGCTTTTCTTTTTGGCCCTCTCCGTCATGTCGCTGCGCTCCATGCCACCTCCCACGCGTGCGGGGGAGGCTCCCCTCTCAGTCTCGCTTCGCTCGCCAGCTCTCCCGGAGGGAGAGCCAAGTGTACGTCCGTAAATAAAGAGAAATTTTGTGGTAAGGAGCACTTTTTTACGGCTTTGCCTTACCATAAACTTGGCCGGTATCGACGCGCGTGCTCTTGGCTCTCCCTCCGGGAGAGCTGGCACAGGGGCGTAAGCGCCCTGTGACTGAGAGGGGAGCAAAAGGGCGCGCCTGCCCTCTCCGTCATGTCGCTTCGCTCCATGCCACCTCTCCCGCACGCGGGAGAGGCAAAACGTAACCTGTAGGTTACTGCCTCCCACGTTTACGGGACTGCGAAGCTAAGGCGCGTCCAGTGGACGAAACAGCCGAAGCGGAGCAGGGGCCGCGGTCTGTCTTTTGCGAGGGCGCTGCGACGCCCGAAGCAAAAGCAGGGCACCGCAACCGTGGCCCGCAGGGCCGGAGAGGGCCAAAAAGCGAGAAAAGCAGAACTAGATGAATAAACATACAAAACATTTGCATAAAAATCAAAAATATACTCTCGCGCCTCCGGCGCGAAACAGAGTGCAAGGTTTCAAAATAAAGAAAAGAAAGCAAAAACCAAAAAATAGTAAATCGGGGCTTGACACCGGGGGGGTATGCTATAATGCTTTTGAAAGGAAAAGGACCTTCCTTTCAGCCTGTTTTGGGTCTCTATCTTTTATACACCATAAGGAGGAAAATTCACTATGAAGCTCAAGAAAATTGCTTCCCTGATGCTGGCCGGCGTGATGGCCGTCAGCATGCTGGCTGGCTGCTCCACCACTGCTGTTGATCCCGAAGATCCTACCGATCCTGAGACTCCCGTTGCTGTTGAGGGCGACATCTCTGATGGCGTTGCTGCTAATATTGCTAATGTCCCTAGCTATGTTGAGTTTGCTGGCGATTCCGCTCTGACCACTAGCCTGGATTATGTGGTTGGCTTTGCAAATGTTTGGGATATTAATAAGGGCTATCTCGAGCATGGTCTGAAGGAAATTTCTGGTAAATTTGATGACCTGCAGGATCGCCTGGAGAAGTCTGTTGGCGTGACCAAATGGGATCCGATTGGTTGGCCTAAGAAGGAGCTGAACGTTACCATTGAGGACATTGGCTCTAATAAGGTTCTGAAGGTTGCTGAGGCTGCTAGCACTGTTGCTATTGATGACGCTAAGGCTGTTCAGCTGTATGCTGCATCCGGCGTGATTGAGGAAGAGGCTCTGAATACTCTGGTTGCAGAAGCCATTGATGAGTATGTTGAGGGTTACGCCAATGTTTGCCGTGAAGGTGGCGAGAATGGTATCTATGATTATAGCTATACTGTTTCTGTCAGCACCGATGTTAAGAGTGAAAATGGCGCTACGGTGACTTTCGTGGCCGTTCAGGTTGTCCGTTCTGCTGTCCGCAGCTGATTGAAGCTGTCCTATCTACATTGCTTATAACAATACCGGCCGCACCATAGCCGGGATTGATATAAGGGGTCTATAGGCATCGAGACCGCCTATAGATTCAGCTGCTACCCTCTTACTGTGACGACAAAAAGGAATGTCTAACCAATATTCCTTCTGTTGTTGATCGCACCAAAACAAAAGAACTTTTGCGTCACGAAAGATAGGGTCCCTCTGCGGGGTCGGCCGAAAGGCTGGCCCCGCATTGTTTGTTTGCTCCCCTCTCGGGTGCGGCAAGACGGAAAGAAAGGAGCGTCCCCCGCGTGGTTTTGTCCTTTTTTCACGTTTTTTCCTCTTGACAGCGGGCTCTCGATGGTGTATATTACCCTGTAACAAGTTATCGAAAAACTTGTGAACAGCTTGTTGTGAACTTTCATATTTTTAGATAGAGACAGAGGAAAGGATGCGTGAAGCATGAACAACACTGCAGCTTATGGCCGCCGCCGCCGGGTGCTGTATATCAAGGACCCAGCCAGCGCGATCACTCATTTCATCGGCGCGGTGGGGTCGGCGGGGGCCAGCGTGCCCCTGCTCATCAAGGCCGCCCAGACCGGCCGGCCCCTGGCGGTCTTTGCGATGGCCGTGTACAGTTTCAGCATCATCGCCCTGTACGCGGCCAGCACCGCCTATCACTCGGTGGCCCCCGGCAGCCGGTACGAGACGCTGCTCAAAAAGCTGGACCACATGATGATCTTTGTCATGATTGCCGGCAGCTATACCCCGGTCTGCCTGCTGGCACTGCCTCCGCTGGTGGGCGGGGTGCTGCTGGGAGTCATCTGGGGATGCACCCTGCTGGGGTCGGCCTCCATGCTGTTTTTCGTGTTCTGCCCTAAGTGGGTGTCGGCGGCGCTGTACATCGCCATGGGCTGGGCCTGCATCTTCGCGCTGCCCCAGCTGCTGACCTGCCTGTCCGCCCCCTGCTTTGGCTGGCTGCTGGCCGGCGGGCTGTTCTACACCGTGGGCGGCGTCATTTACGCCCTGAAGCGGCCGGGCTTTGAGCAGCGCCACCCCAATTTCGGGATGCACGAGATCTTCCACCTGTTTGTGATGGCCGGCAGTTTCTGCCACTTTTTGGTCATGTATGTGTATATGCTGTGATAGGGCGTGCCGCAAAAGCGCTGCGCCTTGCCCGGGTTTCGGCCCGGGCTTTTTGATGGGTTTGTATTGACGCTGTGTCAGAGCTGTGCTATAGTAACAGCAGAACACACGCTGTCAGGCTCTGCCTGCCGCCACATCGGGAGGGAATACTTATGGAATACCGCGTACACCCCAAGACCGGGGACAAGATCGGCGTCATCGGTCTGGGCACCGGCCCCATCTTTGAAACGCCGGAAAAGGAGGCTGTCGCCGCCCTGACCTATGCCCATGAGCAGGGGGTCAACTATGTGGACTTCGCCACGGCGGGGGCCCGCACCTTCCAGTACGCCGGGGAGGCGTTCGCCCAGGTGCGCCGGGAAATGCTGTATCAAGTCCATTTTGGGGCCAACTACCAGACAGGGGAATACGGCTGGACCACCGACCTGGAGACGGTCAAGCGCCAGGTAGACTGGCAGCTGAGCGCCCTCAAGACGGATTACATCGACTTTGGCTTCATCCACTGTTTGGACTCGGCGTCGGACTGGGCGCAGTACCAGGAGAACGGCGTTTTGGACTACCTGCTGGAGATGAAAAAGGCCGGGGTGGTCCGGCACATTGGCCTCAGCTCCCACACCCCCGAGCTGGCCCAGACCATTCTGGACACCGGCCTGGTGGACCAGCTGATGTTCTCCATCAACCCCGCCTACGACTACCAGCACGGCGAGTTCGGCATCGGCAGCGCCAGCGAGCGGATGCAGCTGTACCGCCGCTGCGAGGCCGAGGGCATCGGCATTTCGGTCATGAAGCCCTATTCGGCGGGCCAGCTGCTGCAGGACAGCACTTCCCCCTTCAAAAAGGCGCTGACCAAGGTCCAGTGCATCCAGTATGCGCTGGATAAGCCCGGCGTGCTGACCGTCCTGCCCGGCATCCGCCACATGGACGACCTGAAAGAGGCCCTGGCCTGGCTGGACGCCTCCCCCGAGGAGCGGGACTATGCCGTCCTGGGCACCTTTACCCCGCAGGATGTGACCGGCACCTGCGTCTACTGCAACCACTGCGCCCCCTGCCCCGTGGGGCTGAACGTGGGCCTCATCAATAAATACTACGACCTGGCGGTCATCGGTGACAGCATGGCCGCCGACCACTACCGGAAGTTGGACAAGCACGCGTCCGACTGCGTCGGCTGCGGCCACTGCGACGGCCGCTGCCCCTTCCACGTCCAGCAGTCCGGCCGCATGAAGGAGATCGCCCGTTACTTCGGCCAGTGAACCGCCGCCGCATCGTCCATCGTCAAGCGCGAGAGGAAACCCCTCCCGCGCTTTTTCTGTGCCTGGGGGCAAACGTGAAAAGGGCCGCTGCGCACAAAACGCAGCGGCCCTTTGGCTTGTCTGTATGGTCTGGAGTCGGGCTGTGTCCGGCGTCCGGCTTAGAACTCCAAATTGCCGAACTCGCTCAGTTTCAGCTCGTCGTTGTGGTCCAGCGCCCAGCGGACGGCCCAGTCCGAGGTGAACAGCAGCAGGCGGTTGCCGCGCATATCCTCCACGGCTTTGGTGTCGCTGGTCAGGTCCAGATCCCGCAGGGTGTAGGTGTCGGGGTCGTTCAGGATCCAGCGGATCTGCTCGAAGGGCAGATGCTGCATCCGGATCTCCACGTTGTACTCGGTGTTCAGGCGGTACTCCAGCACTTCCAGCTGCAGCACGCCCACGACGCCCACGACCACTTCTTCCATGCCGCCGCCCACTTCGCGGAAGATCTGGATGGCGCCCTCCTGGGCGATCTGCTCCATCCCCTTCACGAACTGCTTGCGCTTCATGGTGTCCTTCTGCTCGATGCGGGCGAAGTGCTCGGGGGCAAAGGTGGGGATGCCCGCGAACTGCACCTTCTTTTTGCCGGTGCACAGGGTGTCGCCGATCGAGAAGATGCCCGGGTCGAACAGGCCGATGATGTCGCCGGCGTAGGCCTCGTCCACGATGGCCCGGTCCTGGGCCATCAGCTGGGTGCCGGTGGCCAGCTTGATGTTCTTGCCCTCCTGGACGTGGTAGGCCTCCATGCCCCGCTCGAATTTGCCCGAGCAGATGCGCATAAAGGCGATGCGGTCCCGGTGGGCCTTGTTCATGTTGGCCTGGATCTTGAAGATGAAGCCCGAGAACTC
>NBJMR02800__coassemble_1327_pt1 | contig 72707 bp, 68 predicted proteins | sample NBJMR02800__metabat2_low_PE_044 | metagenome-assembled genome bin NBJMR02800
ACTGGTATTTTACTGCATATTCCTCTATTTGTCAGGTTTTGTTAGGTGCTCTAAACCAGTACGAAGAACAAGGATTGGAAAAGCTGAAGCAGTTAAAGGGAAAGCGGCGCGCTGAACAAAAGGAGCCTATCAAAAAGAGAATCACCCACAGCCACAAACGGGTCAGTAGAACCGACCCGGAAGCTGGTCATATGAAACGTCCTGGCAAACCAGAAGGACCATATTACCTGGTTCATCAGACCCTTGATACAGACCATGGAATCATTCTGGCTGTCACAGCAACCGCAGGAAATAGTTACGACAGTGTTCCTTATTTGGATCAGATAGAGGACGTCCATAAAAATATCGTTCCAGTTCAAATTGCCACGGCAGATTCAGCATATGATTTCGCTTTGGCTCATCAGGTATTGGATGAAAACGGGATTTCCTTTTTCGTGCGGCCAAAGCCAAATACGGCTCAGACAACAGTAGAATTTGACCGAACTTATTTTTCGTATGATCCAGAAAAAGATGTGTATATTTGTCCCGATCAAAAGGAGCTTCGTCCCAGAAGTCTTGTTCGGAGAGATGGCGGCATTTTCTGGAAATACTGGGCCAGCAGAAAAGATTGTAAATCCTGTCCGCTTCAATCAAAGTGTTTAACCAGAAAAGGATCTTTGACAGCGCGATATCTGTTGGAGAATTACTTTCGCGCATCTGTACAGAAAAATATGGCACAGAAAGATTCTCCTGAATATCGGAAGGCTCTTAAAAAGAGACAGATCTGGTGTGAAGGCACTTTTGCTGCACAGAAATGGCGTCACAATTTAAAACGCCTGTTCCGGCGCGGATTAGAGGCAGCGACAGATCACTGCCTCCTTTCGGCGACCGCAATCAATTTAAAACGAATGATAAAGTATATGGGATGACGCCTCCAAGCGTCTTTTTTCTTGCCATTTTTCAATAAGCAGCAAATCTGAAACAGATTGTCTGTACGATTTCGCTATTTGTCAACAGCTCCATTTTGAATCCGACCACTTCATCTTCGTAAAGTTTGGATAGCAACTCTACCATGCTGCGCAAGTTGGATCAAGTTATCATTTTGATAACTTGATTTTGAGAGCACGGTTGTCTCGGTTGCTAGCCTTATAATCAAGTGCTCAAAATGAGCACTTGATTTTTGTGGGGCTCAGGTTGAGCACCACCACATCAGCAATCGAAAACATCCACCTATCCAAAAGAAAGGAGTCTGTACTATGCCCGTCACCAATACGATCGAATTATCAAAAAGGAGGGCCGCCATTGAGCCAACCACAATACGCTATCATGAGCTTTGCCAAGTACAAGGGGCCGGAGATCACCAACATCGAAGCCCATAACGAGCGCAGAAAAGAAAGATACGCCAGTAATCCCGATATTGACCTCTCCCGCAGCAAGCATAACTTCCACCTGATCGAGCCGCCCCAACGTTACCGGGCTGAGGCTGAGCGCCAGATTAGCGCCGCTGGATGCCGCACCCGGAAGGACAGCGTTCAGGTGGTGGAAGTCCTGTTCACCGCCACGCCGGAGTTCTTCAAGGGCAAGAAGCTGCCCGAAATCCGGCAGTTTTTTGAGGAAATACTCCGCTTCTTTGAGCAATACCAATCCAGAGAAACTATCATCTCCGCCGTGGTGCATATGGATGAGAAAACAGCCCATATGCACCTTTCTTTTGTCCCCTTGACGCCAGATGGCAGACTCAGCGCCAAAGAGATCGTAGGCAACAAAAAGAAGCTGAGCTGGTGGCAGGATAAGTTCTGGGAACACATGGTTGCTAAATACCCCGACCTGGAGCGCGGCGAGAGTGCAAGCCAGACGGGCCGCGACCATATCCCTCCTCGTATCTTCAAGGAGATGACCCATCTCACCCAGCAGCGCCAAAAGCTGGACCAACTGCTCACCGGCATCGGCCCCTTGAACGGCAAGAAGCGGGCCGCTGAGATTTCCGAACTGCTGGACGGTTATATCCCAGCCGTGGAGAAGATGCGGACCCAGCTCAAAAAGTACAGTACGGCCTTTACCAGCACCAAGGCCGAGAATGAGAAGCTCAAGAAGAAAAACAAAAAGCTCTCGGAGTCCCTGGAGGAAGCAAACCACGAGAGCGTTTTGAAAAAGTTGAACGATGCAAAGCTCCAACGGGAGTATCAGGAGACCGTAGCCATTCTTGAACGCATTCCCAAAGAGGTTCTGGATGCGTACACCCACATGGAAACCACAGAACGAAATCACCCCATGAAACAGGGCTTATGAGCATTGGGAGGTAATCATTTGGCAAAAAAGAAAAAGATCAATGATTACGGCACCGGCATTCCACAGCACCAAATGGAAGCGCTGGCTCGAGTCCTGCTGCCGGAAATTGAAAAATTTTATGCCAGCGAAGAAGGCCAGCGCCAGTTCGCTCAGTGGAAAGAGGAGCAGCTGAACCTCCCTATGGCTGGATAAATAAATCAATTTCTAACCAAGTGCTCGCTTGAGCACTTGATTTACATAATAGCAAATCATCACATACTAAAGGTAGCTCTCAAACTATAAGCGGACCTCCCTCCAACCGAGAAGGAAGATCCGCCTAGTTTTGGCTCTAATTTTTTGCCAGTGGTCGCATCCCATAGTTTGAAGCGGATAAGAGAGTCTCTTATCCTTTCTACATCACTTGAATTTTCTTGTGCTGTAATTGGTCAGGTGCTCACCGCAGCACCCCACAATGATTTTCCCGCTATTGGGATGGAAGCTGTAGTACACCCGAAGGGATTTGGATTTATCCCCCCGGAAATTCCCACAGGAAACATGGGGTTCAATGTCAATGGCATCCCCGTGATAAGTATCTTCCCGCAGTTTCATCATCGCATTGTTTTTCCTGGTCTCATGTCCTTCGGTAAGCGCCAGCGAAAACCTGCTTTTTTGCTGGAATTCACGAACTATATCAAGGCTTGTGTTTGAAAGATACAAATCCCGAAGAATCGTTGCCATATCAAACAGCACTTCCCACAACAGATCGCTGGAAGCAGCGCACTCTTTCAAGGAATCCCAGCCGCGTTCAGAGAAGTCGATTTTGTCCGGGTGCACCAGCAAAAAGATCCGGACGGTTTCTTCGGCTGTCTGGGGCAGGGTCTGCATGGCGGCAAACCGATCCTGCATCTGCTGCAGCGCAGCAAGAGATTGGCGCAGCTGCGCAGTCTCCCCAAGAGAATCTTTCAGCGACTGATTTTTTTGTTTTTCCTGGGTGAAATCATCGATGGCTTTCTGCAATTCAAATTTCACCTTTTCCAGCTCCGCCTTGGTCTCACGGAGCTGGCGGGCCTCATCATTGAACAAAAACTCGTTGTCGGCTGCCTGCGCTGCCAGCTTCTGGGTTTTCTTCTGCCGGAATGCATCGTAGAGGGCAATGCAGTCATCGTACCGGAAAAGCTGTTTGGAAGTATAGTACTGTATGTTTTCGCAGATGGCCCGCCGCAGGATCAAAAAGAGCTCCTCTTTGCCCATTTCCGATATTTTTTCTTCGGTGAAAAAGATATGGCGGTATGGCTCATCGCTGTTTTCCCAGTGGATGTGGGGCTGATAAATTCGCAGGCCCCCTTCCGGGCACCGGAACTCTTTCCCCACCACCTCGCTGAATTCCTGGCCCGAAAGGGGAAACTTGCTGTAAAACACCTTGGCGTTTCCAGCCAGAAGCTGTGCCAGTTCTTCGCCGTCCAGCAAGTGTTCTCCATTTCGATTTGCAGCAAGGTAAATCACAGGACATTCGCGGGCTTCATCCTGCAGTGCATCGAAAAGGCATTCCATTTCGCCCGAAGCAATTTCATGGGCATGCAGGCCCAGTACCTGGTTTCCGGATTTGCACACCACCCATTTATCCGTCAATAAGTATTTCACAATACTGGGGACATTGGCCATGGGTGCAGACTGCAGCCTGCCATAGTACCCCTGCCTGTCCTCGTACATCACGGTATAGGAAAAGGTGACATAATCGCTGCTTTCCTGTTCAATGCCAAATTCACTGACCCAGGTCCGGTCAGCAAATCCATCACTTTTGCCAATCTCATACACTTTGGCGGCCCAGTAGATGGCGTTCCGTTCCTTGTCCACAAACCGGGTACTGTAGGCCTTCATCATGCCGCCATCGAAAGAACCGTATTTTTTAAACTGGCTCCAATTCCAATCCAGGGTTATGCCATATCGTTCTGCTTTGTATTTGCACCAACTGATAATATATTTCGTGATTTCTCCAAAGACACTCCGATCTTTTCCCGCAGGATAGACATCAAAATGAGTTCGATAAAAAACATTGGAAATCAAGTCCATGCCAATTCCCTCCCAGTCTCATTCCCATTCGTCCCAAAAAGATTTGCCGCAGTCCTTGCATTTATCATATAGTATAACATATTTTTTCCTGGAATGCGACAAAAACAGACCATTCCGGACAAGGGCGGTTTGGCTCTGGCTGCATCCTCTTTGCAGATTTTCTTTCAACGAGGCTGCCTTTTTGTGCAGGGTGCCGGCAGGCCGCCGGTCGTGTGCAGTCTGCCCAAAAAAGCGGGCCCTCCCCTTTCCTCAAAGGAAGGCCCGCCCTTCTCGCTCACCGCGTCAAATCCAGGTTCTCGGTAGAAAGAAGAAATCCGAACCCGTCTCCCACTGGGAAGATCAAGTTCGGATTTCCATCTCTTGGTCGGAGTGGCGAGACTCGAACTCGCGGCCTCCTGCTCCCAAAGCAGGCGCGCTACCAACTGCGCAACACCCCGGCGGTATGGTATAGTATACCGCGTTTGGGGCGTTTCGTCAATCGGGAATTGTGTGCGGCCCACACCTTGCCCCCTGCCGCCTAGTGTGCTATGATAGAGGCGGAAAGGAGGCTGGCCCCGATGGCCGAACCCGTTTTGTTCCTCGATGTGGACGGCGTGCTTTGCACCCCGCTCAGCGTCCGGCTGGACTGGCTGCTCCGCCGCCCGATGGACCGCCAGCTGTTCGACCCCATTGCCCTGTTCTGGCTGGAGCGGCTGGTCCGCCGCACCGGCGCGCAGGTGGTCCTGTCCTCCTCCTGGCGGTACAGCCTGGGGGACAGTGACGCGCTGGCCCACCGCATCCTACAAAACCTCTGCCGCTGCCTGGCGGCCCACGGCGCGCCGGTGGCCGGCATCGCCCCCATCCTGGGGGTGAGCAAGGGGGAGGAGATCGCCGCCTGGATCGCCCGGCGGCCCGGCGCACCCTGCGTCATCCTGGACGACCGCGCCGACGAATTTGCCGCCGTGCCAAACCTGCAGCCCTGCCTGGTCCTGGTGGACAGCCGCCGGGGCCTGCGCCGCCGGGACTACCGCCGGGCCCTGGCCCTGTTCAACGCGCAAACAACTACTAAGAAAGAGGTGTCGCCCCATGATCGACTTTGAAAACCCCGCTTATCTCAAGCTGCGCCCCGTCCGCGACTCCAAGCTCGAACGGATGGTCGAGCCTTTGCTCTGCCCCGGCGAGGAGATCGTCCAGACCTTCCAGAGCGTCCGGGACGGCGTGGTCTTTACCACCCGCCGGGTCATCGCCGTCAACGTGCAGGGGGTCACAGGGATGAAGAAAGCCTTCACCATCCTGCCCTACCGCCGCGTCCAGGCCTACGCCATCGAGTCGGCCGGCCTGGCCGATCTGGACGGCGAGCTCCAGCTGTGGTTCTCCGGCCTGGGCACCGTCCGCTTCGAGCTGCTGGCCGGCTCGGATCTCGGGGCCCTGTGCCGCGTGATCGAGGCCGGGATGTAAAACGCCGCTTCGCAGCAAAACAGCGAACCGCTCCTCATGCTACGGGGAGCGGTTCGCTGTTTTATGCCTGTTCTGCAGTCTTGAGCAGCTCATCCAGCTGCTCGAAGGTATACAGCCGGTTGAAAACTTCCAGCATTTCCTTTTTGGAAAGGCGCGGCGGCAGGCCGAGCGCCGCCAGCAGGCGGTATTTGCGCTCTGCCGCGCCGGCAGTGCCCGACAGGCCCCAGTCGTACAGGTCGCTGTAGGTGATGGGGCGGCCGGCGGCCGGCGGGGCTGTCTGGCCGGCTTCGGGGCCGAGGGCGTCCAGCAGGCTTTGGCGGACCAGCTCGTCCGGCACCCCCTCCACCCCCAGCAGGCCCTCCTTGCCGGGGAGAGCCTTGCGGCGCTCCTTGCCGGGCAGGGCCGGGACGTAGGCCTGGGCCACGTGTTCGGCCCCCACAAGGTTGGTGATGTAGGTGCGGATCTGGAAGCCCGCCTTGTCCGAGTCGGTCAGCAGGAGCAGGCCGTTTTTGACTGCCAGCTTCTTGAGCAGGCGCTGGCGCTTTTTGTCCGAGAAAATGGCAAAGCCATCCGTCAGCAGGATCATGGCGTCGGTCAGGCGGGCCAGACGGGCCGCGTCATACTTGCCCTCCACCACCAGCACCCGGCCGGTGTGGATGCGTTCGGGGCCGCTCATCGGGCGCCCCCTTCCATCGCCAGGCGGCACAGGGCCGCTTCCAGCAGGATCTGGGGGCTGACCGGCTGGCCTTTCAGGTTTTTGTCCAGTTCCAGCAGGATGGCAAGGCAGGCTTTGAGCTGCGGCAGGGTGTAGCCCGCCGCGGTCTGGGCCGACCGTTTGAGCCGGAAGTCGCTGCCCTTATAGCCGAAGTCCTTAAAGACGGCGCTGTAATTTTTCTTGTGCTGCTGGCCCAGCTTGACCCGGTACAGGTCCACATAGCTGCCGATCATGGCGGCCGTGATGGCGATGGGCTCCTGCCCCAGCCGTAGCAGGATGTGCAGCTTTTTGCAGGCGCCCGCCGCGTTGCGGGCCGTGATCAGCCGCACCATCTCAAAGACATCGGCCTCGAGGCTGACCACCCCCATCTCGGCCACCAGCGCCGGGGTGATGGTCCTGTACCCGGCGGCGGCCGCCAGCTTGTCCACCTCATTTTCCAGCAGGTAGGGGTCGTCGCCGCAGCGCTCCAGCAGGGCGGCGCCGGCCGGGCCGGACAGTTCCGCGCCCTGGGCGGCGGCCCGGTCGGCCATCATCCGGCGCAGCTCGGAGGGGCCGGGCTTGGCCAGTTCTTCGGCCCAGCCCAGCTTCCTGCACTGGGCGATCACCCGCTGGGCCCGCTTGCCGGGCCTGGCCTTGCCGGTGCGGTCGGCCTCAAACACGCTGCCGAACACAAGCACCGCGTTTTCCACATCGGCCACCGTGTCCGCAAAGGTCTCTAAATCTTTTTCGCTGTAGGCGCCGGGGTCCAGCTCGGGCAGGCAAACCACCCGCCGGGTCCCGAAAAAGGAGATGGTCCCCGCCGCAGCGATCAGCTGCTCCACATCGGGGGCGGGGCCGTCCAGCACCGTCACTTCTTCCCCGCTGTCCCTGGCCAGCAGGGCGCAGGCCGCCCCGACCGCCTGCCGCACCAGGTATTTTTCCGTCGAGTAAAAATAGAACACCGGGCAGCCCTGTTCCACCAGGGCCGCCAGTTTGTTTTCTGCAGGCATCCTAACGCCTCCCATCTAGCGTGTTTTTGTCCCGCCGCCCGGCCGCAGCCAGAGCCGGGCGGGCGCAGGCGGCGCGTCGGCGCGCATCCAGTCGTAGCGGCCCAGCGCCAGCATATCCTCCCAGCGGAACGCCGCGGGGCTGGACGGCGAAGCCAAAAGCCAGTCCACCGCTGCTGTGCCGGCCAGCTCGAACTCCCCGCTCACAGCGCCCAGACGCCAGCGGTCCACCGTCACCCGGACGCCCACGCCGCCGCTGGTGCGCAGCATATCCAGCCGGATGCCGCCCAGGACGGTCTGGTAATCGGTATAGGGCTCGAACCGGCCCGGCGTCACCACCCGCCGGGCCGGGGGCTGGTTCGTGCGCGATGGGTCCATCCGCAGGTCCACCAGAAGGACGGCCTGCTCCTGGCCGTGGCGGGCCAGCCAGCGCTCCACCGCGCTGCGGCCGCTGCTGCCGCCCCGGTAGAGGACCACCGTCTGGCCGTTCTGGGCCAGCACCACCGACGGGGTGCGCGCCCCGCCGACCAGTTCGACCTGGACCACGTCCCGGCTGAGCCACACCCCCGCGCCCACGCCCACCGCAGCCGCCAGCGCCAAGGCGGGCAGCCAGACCCGGGCCCGCACCCGCCACCGGAAAGCCAGCCAGCACAGGCCCATCAACCCCAGGCTGACCAGCGCGGCGTAGCCGGTATCGAACGCCAGCTCCGCGCCCGGCCAGGCGGCCACCATTTCGGCCCAGCCGTTCAGCAGACGGACCAGAAAGGCCGCGCCCCAGGCGCAGGCCCGGTAGACCGGCCCCAGCGCCGGGACCATGCCGGTCAGGGCCGCCGCGATGCCCAGCACCATCATGGGCTGGACCAGCCAGAGCACCGCCACCCCCGACAAAAGCGCGTAGGGGCTGGTGCTCAGCCCGCGCGCCACCAGCACCGGGAAGGTGGCCGCCGAAGCGCAGACCGTGATGCAGCCGGCCTCCCAGACCGCGCCCCACAGGCGGGACGCCAGGCGCAGCGCCAGCGGGCGGGGCCGGCCCTCCTCATCCCGGGAGGCCCTGCGGGCGGACCGGCGGCGGACCAGTTCCGCGCCGGCCAGCGTGCCCGCCACCGCCGCAAACGAGAGCTCAAAGCCGATATCGCAGACGGCGTAACTGTTGAACGCGCTCATCGCAAGCCCGCCCACAGCCAGGCTGGTCAACGGGTCGGCGGGGGCCATCAGCCAGACCCCCAGCGCCCCGATGCAGACGGCGGCCCCCGCCCGCAGCACCGACGGGGTGAACCCCGTGATGCCGGTCAGCAGAGCCGCCAGCACCACCGGCCACAGGGCGGTCAGCCGCCTGCGCCAGACCAGCGCCGGATGGAAGCCGCCCCGGGCGGGCCTGGGCTCGCTCAGCTGCAGCTGGATCAGACGGACCCCCAGCCGCCGGTGAAGGCCGGCGCCCAGATTGCCGGGCAGGTTTGCCGCCAGCTGCTGGCCGCGTTCCAGCCAGCGGCGGCGGTCCCACGCCGGCAGAGCCACCCCGCACAGGATGGTCACGTGCATCCCGCTGACCACCAGCACATGGGAAAGCCCCGCCGCCCGGTAAGCGCTGTTCAGCTCGGGGGTGATGCGGGTGCGGTCCCCCACGATCATGGCGGCCAGGGCGCCGGCCTCGTCGCCGTCCAGCGCCTGGCACAGCGCCGCGCTGAGCTGCACCTGCAGCCGGGCCGACCAGGCCCGGAAACCGAGCCCCGGCCCCATGCGCCGGAACCCCCGCTCGTACTCCGCCAGCAGGGCCACCCCGTCGGCATAGCGGCCGGGCCGGTCCGCCTGCGCGGGGGCTTCCAGGCTGAACCAGCCCTCGATCGTTTCCCCCGCCCCGCACAGGGGCAGGCCGTCGCACTGACAGCAGAAGGCCGCGGCCTCCCCGTCCGCCGTCTCGACCCGCAGCCGCGCGCGGACGGTGGCGCGGGTGTAGCCCTCCTGGACGTCCTCCACCGTGGCGGTCAGCCGCACCGTCCGGCCGTCGTACCGTTCCGTCAGGGCGCTGAACTGTGCACCGGTGCGCACCGAAAAGCCCAGGCCCAGCGCTGCGCCCAGCAGCAGCCAGAGGCCATAGCCGCGGGCCCGGCCGCCCGCTGCCAGCACCAGGCCCGCAAAACCAAAAAGAGCCGCAAGGGGCCAAAAGCCCGCCTGCGGCTCAAAAGCAGCGATCAACTGCGCGCCCAGCGCACCGGCGAACAGCGCGCAGACCGGCCGCCTCACCCCATCAGTGGAAGAACAGGGGCAGCGGCTCCAGGAAGATGATATCCTTCCGCTTGGCTGCGTCGCCCTCCGCCAGGACGGCGGCCTGGCCCACGATCTCGCAGTGGGTCTGCTCGGCCAGGGCGTCCAGCGCCTTGAGGGAACCGCCGGTGGAGATCACATCGTCCACCACCAGCACCCGCTTGCCGCTCATCTCGTCCAGCTCCTTGCGGTCGATGACCAGCTTCTGCTTGCCCTCGGTGGTGATGGACTGGTCCTCCACGATGACCGGGTCCTTCATATACAGCTTGACGTTCTTGCGGGCGCAGACGTAGGGCTTGCCGCTCTGCCGGCTCATCTCGTGGGCCAGAGGGATGCCCTTGGCCTCGGCGGTGAGCAGGATGTCAAAGTCGGGGCACTTTTTCAGCAGTTCGGCCGCGGCGGCCACCGTCAGCTCGGTGTCGCCCAGCATGATGAAAGCCGCAATGTCCATGTGGTCGTTCACCTTGCAGATGGTCAGTTCACGGGTCAGCCCCGCGACCTTCAGGGTATAAGTCTCAGCCATTGTGTATGATCCTCCTTCCGGCCCCGGCTCAGCCCGCGGGCCAGCCCATGGGGCGCTTTGCCATCACATGGAAGTGCAGGTGCTTGACGCTCTGGCCCGCATCCTCGCCCACATTGGAGACGATGCGGTAGCCGCCGTCGCAGCCAAGGTCCGCGCATAGCTTTGCGATGGTGGCAAAGATGTGGCCCAGCAGGGCCCCGTCCTCCTCGGTCAGCGCAGCGGCCGAGGGGATGTGCTTTTTGGGGATGACGAGGAAGTGGACCGGGGCCTGGGGGTCGATGTCGTAAAAGGCCAGCAGCTGGTCGTCCTCGTACAGCTTGTTGGAGGGCACCTCCCCCGCAGCGATCTTACAGAACAGGCAATCTTCCATGGCAGACAGCTCCTTTCATGGGTTTGATGGTGTTGGTATCGTCAGCGCCCGGTGCGGGCGCCTTGCAGCTCAGTTCATCTGTTTGGCTGCCACTTCGGCGGCGGCGTGGAGGGCCTCGTCGATCTTGTTGGGGTCCTTCAGGCCAGCCATGGCGAAGTCGGGCTTGCCGCCGCCCTTGCCGCCGGCGATGGCGGCCAGCTCCTTGACGATGTTGCCCGCCTTGAGGCCCTTTTCCTGGGCCAGCTTGTTCACCGAGACGGCCATGGTGACCTTCTCGCCCTCGCTGCCCACCAGCACGGCCAGCACCGGCTTGACGGCCTTGTCCCGCAGGGTGTCGCACATCCCGCGCAGGGTGCCGCTGGCAGTGCCGGCAAAGTAGGCGGCAATGATGCGCACGCCGTTCACTTCCTCGGCGTTCTCGAACAGGCTCTGGACCTTGGCGGCGGCCACCTCGGCCTTGACGTTGTCCAGCTCCTTGTGCAGGGCCTTGTTCTCGGCCATGACGGCCTCGGCGCGGCCGGCCAGGTCAGCCAGGTTATTGGCCTTGAGGGCGGCGGCGGTGCTGCGCAGGACCAGCTCGTTGGCGTTGGCCCGCATCAGCAGGTTCTTGCCGGTGACGGCCTCGATGCGGCGGATGCCCGCGGCCACCGACGCCTCGCTGATGATCTTGAAGCAGCCGATCTGGGCGGTGTTCTTCACATGGGTGCCGCCGCAGAACTCGGTGGACCAGCCGCAGACGTCCACGACGCGGACGATCTCGCCGTATTTTTCGCCAAACAGGGCCATGGCGCCCATCTTCTTGGCCTCGTCCAGCGGCATGGAGCGGACGGTCACGTCCATGGCGTCAAAGATCTTGTTGTTGACGATCTGCTCCACCTTGGCCAGCTCCTCGGGCGTGACGGCGCTGAAGTGGGTGAAGTCGAAGCGGGTGACGTGGGCGTCCTGATAGGAGCCCGCCTGGTGGACATGGTCGCCCAGCACTTCCCGCAGGGCCGCCTGCAGCAGGTGGGTGGCGGTGTGGTTGCGGGCGATGGCCCAGCGGTATTCCTTGTCCACCTGGGCGGTCAGGGTGTCGCCCACCCGGACATAGCCGTTCTCCAGCACGCAGGTGTGCACAAAATAGCCCTTGGGGGTCTTTTTCACATCCAGGACCCGGAGGGTGCAGTTGTCCCCGGTCAGGACGCCGTGGTCGGCCACCTGGCCGCCCATCTCGGCGTAGAAGGGGGTCTTGTCCAGGACGACGAGGACGCCCTCCTTGGCCTGGTCGTCGGTGGAGATGCCGTCGGTCAGGGTCTCCTCATCCGACAGGGCCACCACCACGCCGGTGTCGGTCAGGGTGTCGTAGCCGGTAAAGACGGTGGGGGCGGCGTCCAGGCCGCCGAACAGGTCGGCGCTCCAGCCCGAGATGTTCTTCTTGAGGCGCTCGGAGCGGGCCCGCTCCTTCTGCTTGGTCATCTCGGCGTGGAAGCCCTCCTCGTCCACTTCCAGGCCCTGCTCGGCCGCGATCTCGCGGGTCAGGTCCAGGGGGAAGCCGAAGGTGTCGTTCAGCTTGAAGGCGTCCAGACCGCTCAGCACGTGCTGGTGGGCCTTCTCCATCGCGTCGATGAGGTTGGAGAGGATGTTCATGCCGGCGTCGATGGTGCGGGCAAAGTTGGCTTCCTCGGTGCCGATCACCTTCTTGATGTAGGCGGCGTGCTCGCGCAGCTCGGGGTAAGCGCTCTCGCTGGACTGGATCACCGTCTCCACCAGGTCCACCAGGAAGGGGCCCTGGATGCCCAGCAGCCGGCCGTGACGGGCCGCGCGGCGCAGCAGGCGGCGCAGCACATAGCCGCGGCCCTCATTGGAGGGCAGGATGCCGTCCGACACCATGAAGGTGCAGCTGCGGATGTGGTCGGTGATGACGCGGATGGAGATGTCGGTCTTTTCGTTCTGGCCGTAGGTCTTGCCGGCGATGTGCTCCACATGGTGCAGCACGCTCTGGACGGTGTCCACCTCAAAGAGGTTGCCCACCCCCTGCATCACGCAGGCCAGACGCTCCAGGCCCATGCCGGTGTCGATGTTGGGGCGGGGCAGGCGCTCGTAGTGGCCCTTGCCGTCCGAATCGAACTGGCTGAACACCAGGTTCCAGATCTCCATAAAGCGGTCGCAGTCGCAGCCGGGGCCGCAGGTGGGCTTGCCGCAGCCGTACTCCACGCCGCGGTCGAAGTAGATCTCGGAGCAGGGGCCGCACGGACCGGAGCCGTGCTCCCAGAAGTTGTCCTCCTTGCCCATGCGGACCATGTGGTCGGGGGCGATGCCCACCTTCTGGGTCCAGATATCATAGGCCTCGTCGTCGTCCAGGTAGACCGAGATATACAGCTTGTCCTTGGGAATGGCCATCCACTGGTCGCTGGTCAGGAACTCCCAGGCCCAGGGGATGACTTCTTCTTTGAAATAATCCTGGAACGAGAAGTTGCCCAGCATCTCGAAGAAGGTGCCGTGCCGCGCGGTGATGCCCACCCGCTCGATATCGGGGGTGCGGATGCACTTCTGGCAGGTGGTCACGCGGTGGCGGGGGGGCTCTTCCTGGCCCAGGAACCACTTTTTCATGGGGGCCATGCCGCTGTTGATCAGCAGCAGGCTGGGGTCGTCCTTGGGCACCAGCGGGAAGCTGCCCAGGCGCAGATGGCCCTTGCCCTCAAAGAAGGTCAGGTATTTTTCACGCAGTTCATTCAAACCGGTCCATTGCATAAACGATTCTCTCCTTGCTCTCATTGACAGTCACGGCAGCGCGGCAGAAACAAAAACAGCCCCCGCCCCGGCAAAGGGACGAAGGCTGCCGTAACTGCTCCGTGGTACCACCCAATTTGCGGCGATGTGAAAAACCGCCGCCTCTTTTGCCGCAATAACGCTGCGCCGCGCCCGGCTTATCTCACCGGGAGCTCGAGGGTGGCATGGGGTGTGCAGTACCGGCGGGCCTTTCAGCTCAAAGCCCGCTCTCTGGGCGGCTGCGCGCACATCCCTGGCCCTGTCATAGCCAAGTTTGCTTTATCGGTTTTGGGGCGCAGGGGCCTTGCGGCGTCCTGCACCGCTTAAATTATAAGCGTGCGGGCGGCGTTTGTCAACCGTTTCGCTCAAAATTCCAGCGCGGGGCTGATCTCATTGCGGCGCTGGGTCTGGACGATGCAGTCCCGGTCCGGCACCACCCCGGCCGCCCCAAAGGTGGTAAAGACGGTCTGCAGCGCCAGGGGCGGGGTGTTGTTCTCCTGGGACAGGTGGCACAAAGCGAACTTTTCGCACCCGCCCTGCACCAGTTCCAGCAGTTTTTCGCTGCACTCGTCGTTGGACAAATGCCCCCGCGGCCCCTCGATGCGGGCGCGTAAGTAATAGGGATACGGCCCGTTGCGGAGCATATAGGGGTCGTAGTTGCTCTCCAGGGCCACCAGGTCGCACCCGGCCAGGGCGGCGTGGACGGCGGGGGTCAACACGCCCAGGTCGGTGGCGATGGCCATGGTCTTGCCGTCGGGGGTGGCGATGCGGTAGCCCACGCAGGGCACGTCGTGGCTGGTGGGAAAGGCCCGCACCCCGAAGCCCGCCACATCGGCCGCCTCCCCGGACGCGGGGTCCAGCACGCAGACCGGACAGCCCGCCGGCAGGATGCCCGCCTTTTCCAGCGCCTCGATGGTGGCCCCGGCCCCGTAGACCGGCAGCTGGTGCCGTTTGAGGAAGGTGGCCAGCCCCTTGACGTGGTCGCTGTGCTCATGGGTGATGAGGATGCCCCCGCAGTCTGCGGCTTCCAGCCCCGCTTCCCGCAGGGCACCGGTGGTCACGCGGACCCCCTTGCCCATATCCACCAGCAGATAACTGCCGCCGCAGCGCACCACGCTGCAATTCCCCGACGAACCGGAATAAAGGGAGATAAATTCTGCCATCCCTACGAGGCCCTCCCCGCCTCACGCATAACGCACCAGAGGAGCCGCGCGCATTCTGCGCGGCTCCCCCGGCAAAGTGTATTTTTTACAAAGCCTGTTCCAGCGCCGCCGGGACCCGCTCCACCTTGCGGATGTCAGCCCCCAGGCCGCTGAGTTTTTCCACAATGTTCTCGTAGCCGCGCTCGATGTGGCCGATCTCCTCGATCTCGCTGGTGCCGCCGGCCATCAGGGCCGCGATCACCATGGCCGCGCCGGCCCGCAGGTCGCTGGCCCGCAGCGGGGCGGGCATCAGCCGCTCCACCCCTTCGATGACGGCCACCTGGCCGTCCACCTGGATGTTGGCCCCCATCTTGCGCAGCTCGTCCACGTAGCGGAAGCGGTTGTCCCAGATGCCTTCGGTGATGGTGCTGGTGCCTTTGGCCACGCTGAGCAGCACCCCCATCTGGGGCTGCATATCGGTGGGGAAGCCCGGGTGGGGCATGGTGTTGATCTTGGTGGGCAGGATGTCGCCGGTGCGGGTGACCCGGACGGCGTCGTCGAACTCCTGCACCTCGGCCCCGCAGCGGCGGAGCTTGGCGGTGATGGGTTCCAGGTGCTTGGGGGTGACGTTCTTGATCAGGACGTCGCCGCCGGTGGCCGCCGCCGCCACCATATAGGTGCCGGCCTCGATCTGGTCGGGGATGATGCTGTAGGTGCAGCCGTGCATGGCAGTGACGCCCCGCACCTTGATGACGTCGGTACCCGCGCCCCGGACGTCCGCGCCGCACATATTCAAAAAGTTGGCCAGGTCCACCACATGGGGCTCCTTGGCGCAGTTTTCCAGCACGGTCTGGCCCTCGGCCATGACGGCGGAGAGCATAGCGTTCATGGTGGCGCCCACGCTGACCTTATCAAAGAAGATGCGGGCGCCCTGCAGCTTTTCCCTGGCGCGGACGGTGATCATGCCGTAATCCACGCTGTCCTGCGCGCCCAGGGCGCTGAAAGCCTTCAGGTGCTGGTCGATGGGGCGGGGGCCCAGGTTGCAGCCCCCCGGCATGGCCACCTGCGCCCGGCCGAACCGGGACAGCAGCGCCCCCAGGAAATAATAGCTGGCGCGCATCTGGCGGGACAGGTCGTCCGGCACGTTGGTGCTCACCAGATGGGTGGTGTCGATCTCGTAGGTGTTCCGGTTCAGCATCCGCACCCGGGCGCCCAGGGCGCTGAGGATGTTCAGGCTGACGGACACATCGCTGATGTTGGGCAGGTTCTCGATGACGCAGACATCGGCGGCCAGGATGGTGGCGGGCAGGATGCCCACCGCCGCATTCTTTGCGCCGGATATATCGACTTCGCCCATCAGGGGCTTGCCGCCTGTAATAACAAACTTCTCCAAAGTAATGATCTCCTTTATGGGGTCCGCAAAAAAAGAGTACGTCCCACGCTGCAGGTTGGATGGGGCCTGCCGGAAATTCCACTATGGCAGGCCGGTTTTTGGGGCGGCGCAGATGCGCCGCCGCCTGCTGCAGCTACCCTATTATACACAACTTGCAAAAAAAAGCAAAGTTTCAGGCCCGGCCTTTGCTCTTATTTTCTGTTTTGCCCAGATTCTCCAAATACATTCGCTGATTTTCTCTCTTTTACACAGAATGTTCATGATTCGACAGGGCGGCGCGGCGCCTCACCACACCCGGTCCTGGCTCTCGGCCTCCTTGATCCAGCCCAGCTGGTAGGCGATGACCAGCTGTTTCAGGTCGTGGACCTTCTCCCGCAGGGTCTCGCCCTCGTCCACATCCTCCACCAGAATGCGGCGGTTCTCCTGTTCCAGCACGCTTTCCCGCGAGACGATGTCGATGTTCTCGGTGATGGCCTTTTCGGCGCTGATGAAGGGCTGGTGGGTCCGCAGGGACATATCCCGGCTGGAATAGGTCAGGGTGTAGCCGGCGATGCCGGTCTTTTCGTGGTAGGCGCGGCAGAACCCGCCGTCAATGACGATCAGCCGGCCGCCGCCCTTGATGGGGCTCTCGCCGTTTTTCTCCTGCACCGGCACGTGCCCGTTGATGATGTGGCACGACCCCGGCAGCCCGAACTCGGCCAGGATGCGCCGGCAGGCGGACTCCTCGTTATACCAGGTGTAATAGGGGTCCTTGATCTCGGTGTGGGTGGCCTTGTCCGCCACATACAGCCGCTCGAATGTGGTCATGGCGCTGCGGCCGAACAAAGGCGACAGCTTGCCGCACCACAGGTACCACAAAAAGTCCTGGCCGCTCTGGCGGGCGGCGCTGCCCTCGGGGGCGTAGTAGCCCTGCCGGGCCCGCTCGTCGCAGTAGTCCATCAGGGCGCGGCCGGCGTACAGCCGCCCCTCGAACCGCTCGGCCGCAAAGGCCCCCTTCTCGGTCATGGGCACCGCCCCGTGGTAGAGCAGGTTGCCGTTCTCGATGTGGTAGACGCTGCCCTTGGCGTAGAGGAAGCGGACGTGCTGCTGCAGCTTGGCGCTCTGGCGGAACGAGGCCACCAGCTTGCCCAGCACCAGCTGTTCGTCGGCGTTGAGGGTTGCGGGGTCCGCCGGGTCCACCGTGGGGAAGCTGGTGTCCCGCAGGGGGTATTCCCTGCCCGCGATGTCCACCGTCCCTTTGGCAAAGTCGATCCGGCGCAGGTAGTCCCGCCCCGCCATCTGGAAATCGGGGTTGCGGTCGATGACGGCGCACTCCAGCTTGAACAGGATGATGGAAATGGCCTTGTGCATGACGGCGCAGCGGTGCAGCATCCCCTGGGTGTAGGGGCCGCGGGCCGCGTCGGTGTGGGGCATCCAGATGGACAGATCGTCCTCCCCGTAGTAGTGGTCGGCCAGGCGCTGCAGGTGCCGCAGGTTGATGCTGTAGCTGTCCTCCAGCATCCCGTGGTTGTGGTAGGCCAGGGTCGTCTTGATGACGGTGGCGCAGCAGATGGGGCTGCCGGCGGCCGCCCCCATCCACACCACGTCGTGGTTGCCCCACTGGATGTCCACATTGTGGTGGTGGAGCAGCAGGTCCAGGATGATGTCGGGCCGGGGGCCGCGGTCGAACAGGTCCCCCACGATGTGCAGCTTGTCCACCGCCAGCCGCTTGATGAGCTCGCACAGCCGGGTGATGAACCGGTCGGCCCGGCCATTCTCGATGATGCTGCCCACGATCTGGCCGTAATAGAGGTCCTTGTCGTGATCCTCAAAGTGGGCGTGGAGCAGCTCGTCCAGCACATAGCCGCATCCCGAGGGCAGGCAGGAGCGGACATAGCTGCGGGTATGCTTGGAGGACACCAGCCGGCAGATGTCGATCAACCGGAACAGCGTCTGGCTGTACCAGCCTTCCAGCGCGGCCTCGCCGGGCTGCTTGGCCTTGAGCTGGGGCAGCTTTTCGGCGGGGTAATAGATCAGGGTGGCCAGCTCGGCCCGCTCGGGGACGGGCACTCCCTCCCCCAGCACCTGGTCCACCTTTTCACGGATCACCCCCGAGGCCGAGTTCAGGATATGGACAAAGGCCTCGTTTTCCCCGTGCAGGTCGCTCATAAAGTGCTCGGTGCCCTTGGGCAGCTTGAGCAGCGCCTGGGTGCTGATGATCTCGCTGGCGGCGGCCGCCTGGGACGGATAGTCCCGTGCCAAAAGGCTCAGATACTTCAAATTGCGGCGGATCTCCTCGGTCTCGGTTCGCATGGTGCCCTCCCTGCGCCGTCTCGGGCGCTTTTTACAAAGTTTTTCCCTATCAGTATAACACGCCCGGGGCAAAAAATGGTATACTGTTTGCAGGCTGGATCTGTAAATCTTTTAGAAGGGACTTTATGCACTATGCCAACATCGTACACCATCCCGGACCATTGCACCCTCTGCCCCCGCCGCTGCGGGGCCGACCGGGCCGCCGGGCGGGCCGGGTTCTGCGGGGCTGCCAGCACGCTCAAAGTGGCCCGCGCCGCCCTCCATTTCTGGGAGGAGCCCTGCATCAGCGGGACCCGCGGCAGCGGCACCGTCTTTTTCTCGGGCTGCGCCCTCAAATGCTGCTACTGCCAGAACTACCCCATCAGCGCCCAGTGCTTTGGCAAGGAGATCAGCGCCGGGCGATTGGCGGAAATTTTCCTCGACCTGCAGCGCCAGGGCGCCCACAACATCAACCTGGTCACGCCGGGACAGTGGCAGCCCTGGATCATCGCCGCGCTGGACCAGGCGCGGGGCGCCGGGCTGCGCCTGCCCATCGTCTGCAACACCGGCAGTTACGAGACGCTGGACAGCATCCGGCGCTGGCAGGGCTATGTGGACATCTGGCTGGCCGACCTGAAATACGTCTCCCCTGCCCTGTCGGCCCGGCTCTCGTCCGCGCCCGATTACTTCCAGGTGGCCAAAGCTGCCATCGAAGCCATGATGGCCCAGGCCGGCCGCCCCGTCTTTGACCAGGACGGCCTTCTGCAGAAGGGGGTCATCCTGCGGCATCTGGCCCTGCCGGGTCAGGTGGAGGACAGTTTCGCCGTGCTGGACCAGATGGCCGCCTGGAACGACGCCGCCCCCGGCTGCTTCATCCCCAGCCTGATGAGCCAGTACACCCCCTTTTACAAGGCGGCGGAACAGGGCATCGGCCGGCGCATCACCACCTACGAATACCGCCGGGTCATCAACTATGCGGTGGACAAAGGGCTGGCCAGCGGCTATATGCAGCAAAAGAGCAGCGCCAAAGAGGAATACACCCCCGACTTTGACCTGACCGGCGTGTAAAGGCGTGTCGCAAATGGCCCATCTGTACATGCCAGCTGGGCGGGACTTTTGAGACGGGACTTTTGCTCTATCCGAAGGACGTACACACGCGGTTTCGACCAGATGCACAGTAGATTTGACGAAAATTCGGCACCCTGCTGCAGGCCATTTTGGCAAGCCTGCTTGAAATTCCGGGCAAAAAGCAATATAATGGATACAAGATGTATCATGCGGCAGTCCGGCCGCATCCTGCCACCGGTAAAATAAGGAGGAGTCCTCATGGAACACTACAACCCTCTGCTCAACCCCGACAGCAACGCCCCCAAATTCATCACCTGCGGCGAGATCATGCTCCGCCTGACCCCGCCGAACTACGAGAAGATCCGCATGACCTCCAGCTTTGAAGCCAGCTATGGCGGCAGCGAGGCCAACATCGCCCTGGCCCTGGCCAACCTCGGCGTGGACAGCACCTTCTTCAGCGTGGTGCCCAACAACAGCCTGGGCAAGAGCGCGGTGCGCTGGCTGCGCTCCAACGACGTCCACTGCACCCCCATGATCCTGGCCACCCAGGAGGACGTGCCCACCCACCGTCTGGGCACCTATTATCTGGAGACCGGCTACGGCATCCGCGCCTCGAAAGTCACCTACGACCGCAAGCACAGCGCCATCACCGAGTACGACTTCTCCCGCGTGGACCTGGACGCCCTGCTGGACGGCTACGACTGGCTGCACCTGAGCGGCATCACCCCGGCGCTGGCCCCCAACTGCCGCACCCTGACCATGGACCTGCTGAAGGTGGCCAAGTCGAAGGGGCTGACCGTCAGCTTTGACGGCAACTTCCGCAGCAGCCTGTGGAGCTGGGAGGAGGCCCGCGACTTCTGCACCGAGTGCCTGCCCTATGTGGACGTTCTGCTGGGCATCGAGCCCTACCACCTGTGGAAGGACGAGAACGACCACTCCAAGGGCGACTGGAAAGACGGCGTGCCCCTGCAGCCCAGCTACGAGCAGCAGGACGAAGTGTTCCAGCGCTTCATCGACCGCTACCCCAACCTCAAGTGCATCGCGCGGCACGTCCGCTATGCCCACAGCGGCAGCGAGAACAGCCTGAAAGCCTTCATGTGGCTGGACGGCCATACCTTCGAGAGCAAGCTGTTCACCTTCAACATCCTGGACCGCGTGGGCGGCGGCGACGCTTTCGCCAGCGGCCTGATCTACGCCATGCTGCACAACTACAAGGCCATGGACATCATCAACTTTGCGGTGGCCAGCAGCGCCATCAAGCACACCATCCACGGCGACGCCAACATCACTGACGATGTGAACACCATCCGCAACCTGATGAACATGAACTACGACATCAAGCGCTGAGCATCCCCTACATACACACGCACCCCCCGGCCCGCGCCGGAGGGTGCGTTTTTCTATGCCTGCTTATAGCTCAATGGTCTGGCCGGTGGAAAGGTAGTGCAGCCGGCTCATCTGCCGGGCCATGAACTCGTACTGCGGCCGGCCGGTGCAGTGACAGGTGTAAAACACGGCGCCGCTGCTGTCCAGCTGCCGGGCGTAGCCGGCCAGCGCCTCGTCCAGAGGCAAGCCGCTGAAATGGAAGCCGCCCACCAGGACGTCGGGCCGGAACCAGTCCACGATGTTCAAGATCCCCTTGTGGGAGCACCCGCTGATGAGGACCCGCCTGCCCGCCTCCTCGATCAGCAGGTAGTGCTCGTGCCGGAAATCCTCGGGCTGGAAGGCCCCGCCCTCCTGCACCGTCAGACCAAAGCTGCCCAAGTCGTACTGGCGGGGCCGCCGGTTGCAGGCGGCAAGGGTCAGGCCCGGCGCCAGGACAGCCTCCTCCCCGGTCAAGTGCAGCCGGGGGCTGGCCGCCAGGGCGGGGTCAAGGCCGATGTACCGCTCCGCGCCGTGGTAATGGGGCTCGAAGGCGTGTTCGTTGAGGTAGACCGGCGCGGTGCTGTTCAGCTCCAGAAAGCGGGCCAGCCCGCCGCCGTGGTCGTAGTGCCCATGGGAGAGGACCGCCAGGTCCACCGCCGCGAGATCGACCCCCAGAGCCGCCGCGTTGCGGGCAAAGAGGCCGCTCTGCCCCATATCGAACAAAATCTTGTGCCCGCAGGCCTCAATGTAAAGGGAGAGGCCGTGTTCCTTCCCGAGGCCCAGCTGTGCCGCCAGGTCCTCCGGGACTGTGTTTTCCACCAATGCCGTGATCTTCAATGCTGCCGCCGCCTTTCTGAAAATGGTAACTCCATTATAGCGCATCCCGCCCCAAAAAGGAACCTTTGCGGCGCGGCTTGCCGCGCGGGGGCTTGACATTTTGCCCGCCGTGCTTATACTTGACATTGGACATGAAAACAGGGGCGCCGAAAGGCTGAGATCCGCTCGCGCGGAGTACCCTCCAACCTGATCCGGGTAATGCCGGCGTAGGTAAGTTTGCGGAACGTCCGGTTTTGTAAACACCCCGTGCGCCTGCTGTACACCAGCGGGCGCATTTGTTTTTATGTACTATTTTGATGAGGAGCGATTCCCCTATGGCAAAAACCTATTCCAAAACCCGCATCCTGGTCGAGTGCGCGCTGATGATCGCCATCGGCACCGTGCTGGCCAACGTCAAGATCTACGAGCTGCCCAACGGCGGCTCCGTCACCCTCCTGAGCATGCTGCCCTTCGTGCTGATCTCCTTCCGGCACGGGGTCAAGTGGGGCGTGTTCACCGGCTTTGTCAACAGCCTGCTGCAGATGCTGCTGGGCTTCTGGGCGCCCCCGGTCCCCACCTTCCTCTACTTTTTGGGCGAGGTGCTGCTGGACTACGTCCTGGCCTTCACGGCGCTGGGCCTGGCCGGGCTGTTTGCCCGCCCCTTCCACAACCGGACGGTGGGCGTGGCCGTCGGCACCTTCGCGGTCTGCCTGCTGCGCTTTTTGTGCAGCTTCTTGTCCGGCGTCCTCGTGTGGGGCAACCTGAACGAGGGCCTGTCCGCCTGGACCTACAGCCTGGGCTACAACGCCAGCTATATGCTGCCTGAAACGCTGCTGACCGTGGTCGCCGCCGTGCTCATCTGCAAGGCCGCTCCCCAGCTGTTCGCCTACCAGGAGCGCAAAGCCGCCTGACGCACCCGCAAAAACATCGCTCTGCCGCCGGACTTTCTGCCCGGCGGCTTTTTTGCAAAAAAATGCAAAAACCTGTTGACATTTGCCCCCGCCTCTGCTATAATAACTGACGTCGCCGGTCAAGACCACGGCGAGCCAAGCAAAACAAAACCGAATATGGGGGTATAGCTCAGCTGGGAGAGCGCTTGAATGGCATTCAAGAGGTCAGCGGTTCGATCCCGCTTATCTCCACCAACACAAAGACCTGAAGCAACTGCTTCAGGTCTTTTGCTTTATCCCAAAGATCTGCCCTGAAAAAGGCCGCTCTGCTCCGCGCAGAACGGCCTTTGCTCTTATCCTTTCTTCTTTTTTGCCGCCAGGGCTGTCCCGATCAGAAAGACGCAGATACAGGCGCAGAAAATCCAGCCCGCCATTTCGCTGTATTTCCACGGGACGATGTCATACAGCCAGCCGTCGTAGAGGAACACACTTGCCAGACCGACCACAAAAAAGGCGAAGAAGATGCCGCTGCCCACACGCCGGACCCGCGGCCAGTTCTGTTCCGTGACTTCGAACGGCAGATTAAAATTGGCGATGGGGTACGAACCGCCCGGATTCTGCCGCTGAAACTGCGGGAATACATCCGGCACAAAACGGATCACAATCCCTAAAAACAGGTAGATCGCAAAGCTCAGGGAATACGTTCCATTGGAAAGTTCCAGCATTTTTCCTTCCTCCTTTGCTTTTGTCTTTTTGGGGGCCGTGCGCCCGCAAAATAGATCGTTCTACTGTGATTATACCACGTAAAAAACGGTTTGTCCATATCCTTCTCCGGTTTGACTGCGCGAAAAATCCGGTCCGTTCAGCGAACTTTTCTCCATCGATCAGGTCTCACCAGCAGGAGAATATTCTTTTAATTCGTCCAGAAATTCCTGATAGTCTTTTTCGGACCAATAGAAAGTCAGATCATCCTCCGAATAATCCTCCGGTTTCTTTCTCATAAAATGCTCATCAACCTCATATCCAAACCTTCGCAACACCGCTTCAGCAAACTCCCTGAAAAATATGCCGATCCCCGTGATGACATTGCCATCTTCTACGATTCCCTTGTGCAGGAAGTTTTCTTTTTCGACAAACGTAAAAAGATCCGCCATCTGCATAAAATAGCCTGCCGTAAATTTCCTGCCGCAGAGCACGCCGGCCTTAGACAACAACAAAGGAGCGGACGAAATTGCCGCATAAACAACGTCTGAACCGATTCCTCCTCTCAGAAAATCCATCAGTTTAGCATCAAACAGTGCCGGCAGCGGGGTGATGGTCCCAGGTAGGATCACACAATCATAGTCCGTTATATTTACTTCCGCTGTAATCTTGTCAGGAATGGCTTGCAAACCTTCTTCGCTTCTATATATTTTGCGCTCAGTCGCAAGGAAATCCATTTCCACGCCAAACCAGACTGTCAGTGCGGAGGTTAGACAGGTTATCTCCTGTAAGGAAAAATTCGGATACAATAAAACTGCAAATTTTTTCATAGCATTTTCCTCCCCTGCCTGCATCTTTTAGGCCGGCGCGTGGTATAATTTTCGTTCTGCCGTCATTGTACCACATATAAAAAATTAAATCCATATCATTCTTGGACAGCACAAAAGGCCGGCGGAGTTCCGCCGGCCTTTAGCGTGCACTTATGGAAATTTTGCGCCGCTCTTTACAAAAAGCGGCGGAAAGCATTGCAGCGAAACGCCCGTCACTTTGCGTGGCTGCCCAGGTAGGCCTTGCGGACGGCCTCGTTGGCCAGAAGCTCCTTGCCGGAGCCTTTCAGGGTGATGCGGCCGGTCTCCATCACGTAGCCCACGTCGGCGATCTGCAGGGCCATGTTGGCGTTCTGCTCGATGAGCAGGACGGTGACGCCCTTGCGGTTGATCTCCTTGATGATCTCAAAGATGCCTTTGACCACGATGGGGGCCAGGCCCAGAGAGGGCTCGTCCATCATGATCAGCTTGGGGCGGGCCATCAGGGCGCGGCCCACCGCCAGCATCTGCTGTTCGCCGCCGGACAGGGTGCCGGCCGCCTGCCAGGAGCGCTCCTTCAGGCGGGGGAACAGCTCGTAGATCCAGGCAAGGTCGCTTTCCAGATTGTCCTTCCGCAGGTAGGCGCCGATCTTCAGGTTTTCCAGCACGGTCAGGTCGGGGAACACGTGCCGCCCTTCGGGGACCAGCGTCAGCCCCTTGGAAACGATCTGGTCCGGCGGCAGGCCCGTCAGGTCCTCGCCCTGGAAGTGGACCCGGCCGCTCTTGACCTTGACCAGGCCCGAGATCGCGCGCAGGGTGGTGGATTTGCCCGCGCCGTTTGCGCCGATCAGGGTCACGATCTGCCCCTCCTCCACCCGGAAGGAAATGCCCTTGACGGCCTCGATGCCGCCGTAGCTCACGCAAAGATCATCAATTCTCAGCATCGTCGGCCACCCCCAGATATGCGTCGATGACGCGCTGATTGGTGCTGATCTCCGCGGGCGTGCCCTCCGCGATCAGCTTGCCAAAATCCAAAACGTAAATTCGGTCCGAGATCTGCATGACCAGATCCATGTGGTGCTCGATCATCAGGACGGTCAGGTGATATTTGTCCCGGATCTCGCGGATAAAATCCGTCAGCTCCTGGGTCTCCTGCGGGTTCATGCCGGCGGCCGGCTCGTCCAGCAGAAGCAGTTTGGGGCTGGTGGCCAGGGCGCGGGCGATCTCCAGCCGGCGCTGCAGGCCGTAGGGCAGGCTGGACGCCACTTCGTCCTTGAGCTGCGCCAGGCCCTGCTCCTCCAGCAGCGCCATGGCCTCGGCCCGCATCCGGGCTTCTTCTTTGGCGTTCAGCCGGAAGGTGGCCGACAAAAAGTTCTGCTTGGCCCGCATATGCTTGGCGATCAGGACGTTTTCAAACACCGTCAGCGCGCCGAACAGCCGGATGTTCTGGAAGGTGCGGGCAATGCCCCGGTGGGTGATCTTGTCGGGGGTGGGGTTCAGCTTGTGGGTGTACATTCCCTTGTTCTCCCCGAGATAGCCCTTTTCCATCTTGCCCTGGGGGTAGTTTTCCACCAGAGGCTCGCCGCAGAAATCGATCTTGCCGTTGGTAGGCTCGTACACACCGGTGATGCAGTTGAAAGCGGTGGTCTTGCCGGCGCCGTTGGGGCCGATCAGGGCCACGATCTCCCCTTCCATGACGTCCAGGGAGAGGTTGTTCATCGCCACCACGCCGCCGAACTGCATGGTCACGTTTTCGACATGGAGGACGTTTTTGCGCTCACTCATTTGGACGCCTCCTTTTTATGTTTCCGGTTCTTCAGCACGCGCAGGACATCCGGCAGTTCCTGGTCGCCCATGATGCCGCGGCGGAAGAACAGCACCACGATCATGATAATGATGGAGAACACCACCATGCGGAAGCCGTTGCGCAGCAGCGGCAGTTTCAGCGAACGAGAAATGACGAAGTACACCAGCCACCCCAGCAGCAGCAATGCCACGATCCAGATGGGCAGCTCCTGCGTCAGGGTATGGCCCTCTTTTTTGCGGGCGGCGCGGATGGCCGCATAGGATACGCCGACCACCGCCACGGCAAACACCGCGATGAAAGCCAGGCGGGCCGGGTCGGTGGGCGAAGCAAAGATCTGCTCCGAATCCAAAAAGCGGAGCCACCACTCCGAGCAGGCCACATACAGGAAGGTGGCGATGATGGAGCCGGACACCGAGCCGATGCCGCCGATGACCACGATCAGCAACAGCTCGTAGGTCATGGTGGAGGTAAACACCTTGGCCTGGGCGTTGGCGGCGTACATCGCAAACAGGCCGCCGCCCACGCCGGCAAAGAAGGAAGAAATGCAGAAGGACAGCATCTTATGCTTGGCCAGGTTGATGCCCATGGCCTCGGCGGCCACCTCGTCCTCCCGGATGGCCTTAAAGGCGCGGCCGTAGGAGGAGTTGATCAGCAGCACGATGATGGCGATGCAGACCACCGCCACCAGCATGGGGACAAAGGCCGACAGGCGGAGCACCACCTTGCCGGAGGCGTCCTCAATGTTGAAGTCGGAGAAGGTGGGGAAACTTTTCAGCATATTGGCGCCGTTGGTGATGGGGCCCAGGGGCTGCCATTGGAAAATGGCGCGGAGGATCTCCGCAAAGCCCAGGGTCGCAATGGCCAGATAGTCGCTCTTGAGGCGCAGGACGGGCAGGCCGATGAGGTAGGCAAAGCCCGCGGCCACCAGGCCGGCCAGGATCAGCCCCACCAGAACGCCCAGCACCATGCTGATGCCGCCGCCCACGCCGGTGGAGCCGAACAGCAGCGCAAAGGTGTCCTGCAGGGAGAATTTCACCGCGGAGCCGCCGAACAGGTAGTAAACGGTATCCTTCTGGTCCACAGGGACGGTGAGGATGGCGTAGGTATAAGCGCCCAGCAGCATAAAGCCCGCCTGGCCCAGCGAGAACAGGCCGGTAAAGCCGTTGAGCAGGTTCATGGAAACCACCACCAGCGAGTAGACGGCGCCCTTTTTCAGCACCGTGAACAGCTGGCTGGTGGGCTGCAGGACGCGGGGCGCGCCCGGCACCAGGGCCGTGATGTTCTCCAGCAGGATGATGAAGGCCAGGAACACCACCACGCCTGCCACCGCGCCCCAGCTGAAGGATCTTGTCTTTTTCATGGGGGCCTCCTTACACTTTGTCGGTCGCCTTTTCGCCGAACAGACCGGTGGGCTTAAAGACCAGGATCACGATCAGCAGCGCAAAGGTGATGGCGTCGGAAAAGACGGTGAACTGGGTGCTCTTGACCAGGTTTTCGCAGATGCCGATGAGAAACGCGCCGATGACCGCGCCGGGAATGGAGCCGATGCCGCCAAAGACCGCCGCCACGAACGCTTTCAGGCCGGGCATGGCGCCCGCCGTCGGGGTGATGGAGGGGTAGTTGGTGAAGTAGAGCATCGAGCCGATGGCCGCCAGCGCCGAGCCGATGATGAAGGTGGCCGAAATAACCGAGTTGATCTTGATGCCCATCAGCTCGCTGGTCTCAAAGTCCTTGGCTACAGCCCGCATGGCCATGCCGACCTTGGTGCGGTCGATGAGCTGGGTCAGCAGCACCACCAGCGCCACCACCAGGAAGGGGGTCAGGATGACGGCCCAGCGGGTGGGGGTGCCGGCAATGGTGATGGTATCGGACAAAAAGGGAATGGACGGGTAGCTCATGGGCTGGCCGCCGGTGACATAGGTGGCCGTGTTCTGCAGCAGGTAGCTGACGCCGATGGCCGAGATCATGACCGACATGCGGGGGGCCGTCCGCAGGGGCTTGTAGGCCACCCGCTCGATCAGGAAGCCCAGAACCACCGTCAGCACCAGCACCAGGGGCAGCGCCAGATACAGCGGCATCCAGGTGGCCAGATAGACGCCCATCAGGCCCGCGACCATGAACACGTCGCCGTGGGCAAAGTTGATCAGCCGCAGGATGCCGTACACCATGGTGTAGCCGATGGCGATCAGCGCGTACTGGCCGCCCACCGCGATGCCGGACAGCAGGACCGAAACAAAATATTCCATAGGTTTCTCCTCCGGGGGGCAGTTTGTTTTAGAAAGCGTTTGGCGGGAGCCAGCGGCCCCCGCCAAACCTTACCAGTCGTTTTTGCTTACTGTGCAACGGTCTGCTGGGTCTCAAGCTCCCAGGCGCCGTCGTTGGTGGAGTGTTTGATGTAGGCGGTGTCGCGGATGGCGTCGCCCTGCTCGTCAAAGGCGATGTGGCCGGACACGCCGTCGTAGGTCACGCCCGCCAGAGCGGCCTTGATCGCGGCGGGGTCGGTGGAGCCGGCCGCCTTCAGCGCCTCCAGCGCCACATAGTAGGCGTCGTAGCCCATGGCGGTGACAGCGGCGATGGTGTCGTTGCCGCCGTTGTTGGTCAGGGCGTCCGCGTTGCTGTTGATGTAGTTCTTGACCCCCTCGTCAAATTCGGGAGAGCCGCCCTCCTGGTAGAAGGTGGAAACATACAGCTGGACGTCGGTGCCCTCGGCAGCCGCCAGGACCATGTTGTCATCCAGGGTATCGGAGCCCAGGAAGGGCGCTTCGATGCCCAGCGCGGCGGCCTGCTGGATGATTTGGGTGGAGTAGGCGATGGAGACGGGGGTGAAGATGACGTCTGCGCCCTCGTTCTTGGCCTGGTTCAGGTAGGTGCTGAAGTCGGAGTTGTTGGTGGGGAAGGACGCCGTGACGACGGTGCCGCCCGCAGCCTCGAACGCCTGGGTAAAGTAGGCGATCAGGCCCTGGTCGTACTCGTTGCCGGTCTCGCCCAGGCAGTAGGCCACCTTCGCGTCAAACTTGTCCGTGGCGAAGTTGGCCAGGACGGTGCCCTGGAAGGGGTCCAGGAAGCAGATGCGGTAGTAGTAATCGTTGCCCGCGGTGACGTTGGGGTTGGTGCAGGTGACGCCGATGGCGGCCAGGCCGGCGTCGTCAAAGATGGGGCCGCCGGCAATGGATACGCCCGAACCATAGGAGCCCAGCACCAGGGAGACGCCCTGGCTCACCAGCTCGGAAGCGGCCGAGGGGGCCTTGTCAGTGGACGAGCCGTTGTCCGCGTAGACCAGCTCGACCTGGTAGGTCTCGCCGCCGATCTCGACGGTGGGGGTCTCAGCGTTGGCGTACTGCATCCCCAGCATCTCCTTCTTGCCGCCGGAGGCCGAGTCGCCGGTGGAAGGCTCAAAGACGCCGATCTTGACGACCTTGTCCCCCGAGGCGGCCGTGCTGCCAGCCGAAGAAGTGGACGTGCCGGACGCGGTGGACGAGGACCCGCAGCCGCCCAGCGCCGAAACGCAGATGGCCGCGGCCGCAGCCAGCGCTACAAACCGTTTGCTTTTCATAAGTTCTTCCTCCCTCTGTGCGGGACAAAACCGGCACAGGACCGGCGTGTCCGCACTAAAAATACAAGTGTTCTTGCAGCGATATCACTATTATAAACATTCTGCGAGAAAAAGCAAGCATAAATTTTCACAGAATCGCCTGCGGATTTCGCCGGATTTCTGAGTAAAACAAGCAAAAATGTTCTTACACAGCCGCCGAAACCGCAAAGTTGTATTCATAGCAAGGACACATCAGCACAAAAAACAGGGCCCGGCCCTCCATTCGGAGGACCAGACCCCGTCGTCTGTCTTTTATTATTATATAGCTTTTGTCCAAAAAAGCAAGTGCAGATTTGACAGATTGAAAGTTTTTCAGCTTTCTTTCCCGCTTATACAAACAATTCGCAACCTGCAGGCCGATCCAAAAAAGAGAAAAAGCGTTAAAATGCAGCGTCCGGCCCGCAATCACGGAATATATGCCAAATCCGGCGCATATTTATTCATTTTCCGCCGGGCCGGAACAGCCTTCATGCCTCCCCCGCGAACTTCATCCCCCAGCCGGTGCGGATCTGCTCCATCAGGGCGGTCAGGGCGACGCTGTCCTCCGGGGGATACAAAGTGCTGGCCGTGCGGCCCTCGGCCACGCACCGAGACACTTCCCGGATCTGGTATTCAAAGCCGTTGACCGCAAAGGGGAAGCGCAGCTCCTTCTCCCCTGCCCCGCTCTGCAAAAGCATCGTCTCCGCGTGCTGGAAGTCGGGCAGGACGATGCGTCCCTGGGTGCCCTCCAGCACGGCGCGGCGGGCCAGCTCCTGCCCAATGGTCTGCACCGACTGGGCCTCGCAGCCGTTCTGCCAGCGCAGGCACAGCCTGCTGTAGTCATCGGTGCCATACTCGGTGAAGTGGACCTCCCGCGTCTCGACCTGGTCCGGGATGCCCAGCGCCATCTGGAAAAATCCCAGGTTGTACACGCCGATATCCAGCAGCGCGCCGCCGCCCAGTTCCGAGCGGAACTTCCTCTCCCGTCTGGCGCCCTGGGCCACAAACCCGTACTGGCAGGAGCCCTGCCGCACTTCCCCGATGACGCCGCCGGCCAGCATCCGCCGCAGCTCGGCGTACAGCGGCAAAAAGCGGATCCACAGCGCCTCCATCAAAAACAGTCCCTTTTCGGCGGCCAGGGCGTAGAGCTCCCGGGCCTGGTCCGCCGTCAGGGTGAAAGGCTTTTCACACAGCACGTGCTTGCCGTGTTCCAGGCACAGCCGCACATCCGCCGCGTGCAGGCTGTTGGGGGTGGCGATGTAGACCGCTTCCACCTCCGGGTCCGCAGCCAGCGCCTCATACGAGCCGTGGGTGTGGGGAATGCCGTACGCCGCCCCAAAGGCCGCCGCGCTTTCGGCCCGCCGCGACCCCGCCGCGGTCAGGACCTCCCCTTCCCCCTCCATCTGTTTCAGGGTGGATGCAAATTTTTGGGCGATGTTTCCTGTAGCCAGAATGCCCCATTTCATGGTGATCGTCCTCCTTGATGCGCCTGCCGGCGTTTTGTGTTTTCTTTTCCCGATACTACCAGAAACCGGCCCCGGATGCAAGCGCCCGGCGGGCCGTCCGGGCTGCCGCCCATGCAGAACATGCGCTTTTGTGATTATATGCAAGTTTCTATTGACAAACACGTTAAAAAATATACAATATAGTTAGAATGTTTTGACAGCTTGAAGGAGGCTATCTACATGTCGAAATTACAGTCCCGCCGAACGTTCCTGAAACGGACCGGTCTGTCCCTGGGCGGCCTGACGCTCCTGGGCCTGGCCGGCTGCTCGCAGCCCGCTTCCAGCGCCTCTGTGGCAGCCTCGTCCCAGCCGGCCGCCAGCGCAGCCGTGACCGAGACCGAGGCGGAGATCGAGATCCCGTCTCACCCCTACCCCTCCTGTGAGTTCGATCTGGACCGGGTGGAGCAGCTCGCCTACGAGAGCTTTTATGAGAACGGCTGCTGCTACGCCGTGAGCAACGCCCTGCTGACCGAGCTGAAGGAGAAAGTGGGCTTCCCCTACACCGCCATCCCCGCCGAGATGTTCGTCAACGGCAAGACGGGCTACGGCGCCAGCTCCCTGTGCGGCTCTCTGGGCGGCGCGGCCGCGATCATCGGCCTGATGTGCGCCCCGGACGATTCCTCTGCCATCACCAAGGAACTGTTCAACTGGTACACTTCCACCAACCTGCCCATCTACCAGCCCGAGATCCAGGCGGAGACCCCCACCATCGCCAAGACCGTGAACTGCGCCGACAGCGTCACCCTCTTTATGCAGACCGCCGGCATCACCGAGATGAGCGACCCGAGACGTCTGGCCCGCTGCGGCGGCGTCAGCGGCGACGTGGCCAGAAAGACAGCCGAGCTGCTGAACATCCACTTCGGCTACATGGAGGCTGCTCCCGAGGAGCCCGCCGCCGAGGAAACGCTGGCTGACAACGAGTACATCGGCGAGGGCGAAGGCTTTGGCGGCACCATCAAGGTCAAGGTCACCATGGACGGCGACAAGATCAGCAAGATCGAAGTGCTGTCCCACGGCGAGACCGCCGGTGTTTCCGACCCCGCCTTCCAGACCATCCCCGACGCCATCATCCAGGCCCAGTCCACCGATGTGGACGTAGCCGCCGGCGCCACCTTCTCCAGCAAGGGCATCATCGAAGCCGTGAACGACGCCCTGTCCAAAGTCGGCGCCTGATCCAGCTTTACCCGGTAAGCTCGCATAGAAACAACGAAACGTCAAATCAAAGGCCCGAAGCGTCTGCTTCGGGTCTTTTTTGACTGCGGCTTTTGCAAAATGCGTCCCTGATTTATGCTTTTATAAATCGACTCGTTCAAAGCACCTGGCCGCAACTTGATAAGTCAAAAAGTTACTGCCGGCATAAATCAAAGCGCCAACCGCCAGCAGCGGCAACTGCCGGATGAAATCCTCCTTCTGCACACTGTCCAACCACGCACACGATGGCAGGTGTACGGCGTATTCCATCAGTGCAATGATTACTGCTGCCGGAATAATCGCAACAACAAACGCCTTGCCTACCTGATAGGCAGACTGAAAAAGCACCGTGAGATACAGAAAGTTAAAAACAGCATAGACGATCAAGCCAAATCCAAAGTATGCCACATTCGCCTCAATGCCAACAGGATTACCGTCAGGGAGTGTCCGCAAGCGGATGATCGAAAACGGTATGCAGATGATAAGTTGTGCAATCTCAATGCTCACAAACAACAGACATTTACTTTTTACCACATGGCGCTTTTTGATGGGAAGCGTGGCCGTGTAAAAAGCATCGGAATTTTCTCTGGCAAATTGGGAAGTAAAGTATAATCCAAGGCAACCGAAGAAAAAAATCATGCCATACGGATATGCAGGAACCAGCAGCAGCGCCCCAATCAACAAGAACAAATAAACAACGGAATGTACGGCAAGACGCCACTCTTTATAGAGTAACTTAGACATTATAAGTCCCCCTTTCATTTCTCACCATGATTTCCTCCAAATTCAGGCTATCTTCGCCGGGAGCTTTCAGGGATTGGAAAGTCTGAACAAAAGAAGCCTTATCCGCACTGGCGATAATTTCACCATTTTTGATATAGGTTATATCGTCAGCGCATTTGTCCAAATCCGAGGTGATATGCGTGGAAAATAAAATGCTTCTTTTCCCGTCTTTTACCAGATGCTGAAAAAGCTCCAACAAGTCCTCACGGGCCACAGGGTCAAGGCCGCTGGTCGGTTCATCAAAAATAAGCAATTTTGCATTGTGGGAAAGTGCAAGCGCAATCAGATACTTGACTTTCATCCCCTCGGAAAGTTGATGCACCTGCTTTTTCTCGTCCAGTTCAAACATAGACATATATTTTTGATACGCAATGTCATCCCATTTCCGATAAAAATGCTTTGTCACGTCCGTGATTGTCTGTAACTTTTTGGTTTGATAGAATTGGATGCTTCCCAGCACTACGCCAATATCCTGCTTGCAAACCTCCTCTTCCTGTCGGAAATCATGTCCCAACATCCTAATCGTTCCTCTGTCAGGGCAGACCATATTGAGCATTGCCTTCAGGGTAGTGCTTTTGCCCGCTCCATTTTTGCCAATCAGCCCCATGATCCTTCCCTGCTCCAAAGAGAAAGAGACATTTTTCAGCGTAAATTTCGGATATCTTTTGGTCAGTCCATTCACTTCCAGAAATTTCATAAAAACCTCCTTATAAATAAGCCGTGTACTGTTCTTCTTTTTCCTCCTTTCGCAAGTGTCATAAGTTTTACTTGTAGCACTTTTCTTGCCAATATTATAGCACTTCCAGTGTGCCAAGTCAATATAAGTATTACAAGTTTTACTTTTTCGACAAAAGAACAGCCGCACTTCTTTCCAAAGCGCGGCTATTCTTAATCCATCACTTTCTTAGCTGGAAACAGCTTCTCAAACATCTCACTTGTCGAATCAAATGTCTGAATGGCAATTCCCTGTTCCATATCAGCCAACATCAAAAGCATATCTCCCGGCTGAATGTGAAACATGTCCCGTACTTCCTTAGGCACAATGATTTGCCCTTTTGGTCCAACCTTTACCGATGTGATAAATTTTCCCTCTCCCTGTTGCATCTTCACTCTATCCCCCTTCCAAGCAGCAGTTTTACTTGTAAGAAAAAGTTTACCATAGAGCTTGTTCAAAGTCAATCATACTTACTCTATAAAACTCGCCTTCCAGATTTTCACAAAATCTTCACGTAAAAATCGAATACAATTCATTGAATTCGATTCAGATTTGTGCTATACTGCAGATACACCAAAAGGAGGTGAGGAATTGGAGAAGAAAACCACCACCCGGCAGGCCCGCGCCGTCGAGACACAGAAAAAGATCATCCAGGCCGCCAAGGTGCTGATCGCTGCAAAAGGCTTCGCAGATACGTCCATCGAGGACATCGCCAAACAGGCGGGGGTCTCCACCGGTTCCTTCTACACCTACTTCAAAAAGAAGGAGGACGTAGTGGAAGCGCTGAACCAGACGGATTTCTACCGCCTTGCGGAGATCGTCAACGGGATGAAGGACAAAGATATTCTGGACCGGCTGCGGTATTATTGCCGCGAATTCCTCGGGGACATTGAAGAAACGGGGATCGAAATATGCAGGCAGTGGCTCAAGAACAACCTCTCCCCCAATGATATGTTTCTCGGTGGGACGTACATCACGAAGTACCGGTACGATGACCAGACCATGCGCTCCATCCTGCAGGAAGCCGTCCGCCGGGGCGAGCTGCGCAGCGATGCCCCCCTGGACGAGCTGGCTCTTTTCATCAACACCCAGCTCTATGGGCTGATGGTGGCCTGGTGCATGACGGACGGCCAGGTCCGGGGCTCGGAGCAAACGGACGCTTTGTGCAGCATCGTCCTGCAGGCGGTGCTTGCGCCGTACCGGTCGACCAACCATACAGACAAGGAGGATACCTGAATGGAATACATCACGCTGAACAATGGGAACCAGTGCCCTGTGATCGGCCTCGGCACCTTTATGATCTCCCCGGCGGACGCCGAAGTCAGCGTCCGGGAAGCCCTCAAAATGGGGTATGAATGCGTGGATACCGCCAACGCCTACTGCAACGAGCGGGCCGTGGGGCGCGGCATGAAAGAGAGCGGCGTGCCCAGAGAAAAGGTCTTTCTCTCCACCAAGCTCTGGGCCAGCGAATACGAAAACGAAAAGGCCGTGGATGAGACGCTGGAGCGTCTGGGGGTAGATTACGTCGATCTGCTCTACATCCACCAGCCCGCCGGCAACTGGCTGGCAGGCTACCGGCAGCTGGAAAAGGCTTACCGCGACGGCAAGGCCAGGTCTATCGGCATCTCCAACTTCGAGGGCAAGTACCTCGAGGAGCTCAGCGGCCAATGGGAGATCGTCCCCCAGTTCATCCAGGTGGAGGCCCACCCCTACTACACCCAGAAGGAGCTCCGCAAGACGCTGGACCAGTACGGGATCAAGCTGATGTCCTGGTATCCGCTGGGCCACGGCGACAAGGGCCTGATCCAGGAGCCCGTCTTTGCCAAGCTGGGAGAAAAATACGGAAAGACCCCCGCCCAGATCATTCTTCGCTGGCACACCCAGATGGGCTTTGCCGTCATCCCCGGCAGCAAGAACATCGACCATATCCGGGACAACCTCAACATCCTCGACTTCCGCCTGACAGACGAGGAGATGGCCGAGATCGCCAAACTGGACAAGGGCGTCCGCTACTATTACCGCACGGACGAGGCCCTGGCCAGCTATGCAGCCCTCCAGCCTGCCTACGAAAAGGCGTAACCCGGCCAGCGCCCCGCTTTGTATGCAAAAGACCACAACTGGCACACACCGGCTGTGGTCTTTTTACGTTTGGCAGCGCCAAAAAAGCCCGCCCTTCCGGCGGCCGCAGCGCGGGCCGGGAAGAGCGGGTCCAGAGCGCCGCCCTTATTTCAGGGTCAGGCACTTTTTGGGGCAGGCGGCGGCGCACAGGCCGCAGCCGACGCAGGCCGCGGCGTCCAGCTTCCAGCTCTTGGCGGCGCGGTCCACCGTGATGGCGCTCTGGGGGCATTTTCTGGCGCAGAGCGTGCAGTAAACGCACTTGCTGGCGTCGTTCTCCGGCTTGCCGCCGGCCTTGCCTGCCGGCGCGGCGTCCGGCGCTTTGGGCCGGGTGAAGGTCTCGCTGGCCTTCTGCGCGGCGGGCTCGGTGTAGCCCGGCACGATGTCCAGGCACTTTTTGGGGCAGACGTTGACGCAGTTGCCGCACTGGACGCAGTCAAAGCGGTTGATGGTCCAGGTGCCGGCCGCGCGGTCTACCTGCAGCGCGCCGGGCGGGCAGCTGCGCGCGCACAGCCCGCAGCTGATGCAGTCCTCCACGCGGATCTCCACATGGCCGCGCATCCGCTCGGGATAGTGCGCCTCCTCAAAGGGATAGCCGGTGGTAGCCGGTTTGGAGAACAAATTTTTGAGCGCCGTGCCCGCAAAGGGGAGCAGCTTCCAGGGGTGCGTCTGATCGTGTTTGTGTTCCATCTTCCTCACCTCTCGGTACAGCTGACGCACGGGTCAATGGTCAGGATCAGCAGGGCCACGTCGGCCAGCTGGCAGCCCTTGAGCATCTCCAGCATGGGCGGGATGTTGCTGGTGGTGGGGGTGCGCAGGCGGAAACGGTCGATGAACTTGGTGCCGTTGGCCTTGACGTAGTAGATGGCTTCGCCGCGGGGCTGCTCGATCCGCATGAAGTGCTCGCCGTTGGGGTTGCCCTTCACCGGCACGGCGATGGGGCCCTGGGGGATCTTGGCCACGGCCTGGCGGATCAGGTCAAAGGACTGGAAGATCTCCTTGATGCGCACCTCGCACCGGGCGAAGGAATCGCCGTCCGACGCCGTGACCGGCTCCAGCTCGAGGTCGCCGTAGGCCGCGTAGCCCAGCCTGCGGACGTCATACGCCACGCCCGAGGCCCGCAGCATGGGGCCGACGGCGCCCTGCATCCGGGCGTCCTCGGCGCTCAGCACGCCCAGGCCGTGCAGCCGGGTGCCCACGCTGTAATCCTGCAGGAAAGACTCGGCGATGGGCCGCAGCTCCTTTGACATCTCGTTGATGGTCTGGACCAGCGTCTTGAGCATGGTATCGTCCATGTCCTTCAAGACGCCGCCCACGCAGTTGACCGAGAAGATGACCCGGCCGCCGGTGGTCATGTCGAACATATCCAAAATCTTTTCCCGCAGCCGCCAGCTCTGCATGAACAGGCTCTCAAAGCCCAGAGCGTCGGCCAGCAGGCCCAGCCAGAGCAGGTGGCTGTGGATGCGGCTCATCTCCATCCAGATGGTGCGCAGATAGGCCGCGCGGGGCGGGATCTCCACATTCATGATCTTTTCCAGGCACTGGCAGTAGCCCAGCCCGTGCCCAAAGCTGCAGATGCCGCAGACCCGCTCGGCGATGTAGACGTATTCCTTATAATCTTTGGTCTCCACCAGTTTTTCCAGCCCGCGGTGGACAAAGCCGATGCTGGGCACCGCCTTGACTACCACCTCGTCCTCCAGCACCAGGTCCAGGTGCACCGGTTCCGGCAGGACAGGATGCTGCGGACCAAACGGTACGATACTCTGTTTTGCCATTGCCCTCTCACCCCTTATGTTTGAACGGCGTTTCTTCCGCGATGCGGTAGAGCTTGCCGTGGTAATCCTGCACGATCTCCTCGATCTGGACGCCGAACAGCTCGGCGGCCTCGTTCTCCTGCAAAAATGCGCCGGGGTAGATCTGAGTGATGCTGGGCACCTTTTCTTGCTCGCCCACCGTCAGGCGCAGCGTCCGCAGGTCATAGTCCTTGCCGAAGGAGTAGCTCAGTTCATAGCCCTCGGGCAGGCGGGCGGCGCAGATCTGCACGACCCGCCAGCCCTCCATCTTGAACCGCAGCACCGCCGGCACAAAGTCGGCCATGGCCACCGGTTCGATGGTATTGCACGCTTCCATTCGCATTGTTCCTCCTTTTTATGCCTGGCCGCTGCGGCGCTTGGCGGCGTAGTCCTCCCGCTTGTGCTGCAGGATCTCCAGCGCCTGGACGACGCCGTCGATGATGGCCTGGGGCCGGGCGGCGCACCCGGGCACATAGACGTCCACCGGGATGACGGTGTCCACGCCGCCCTTGATGTTGTAGCAGTCCTTGAACACGCCGCCGGTGCAGGCGCAGATGCCCACCGCCACCACCACTTTCGGCTCGGGCATCTGGGTGTAGATCTGCCGGATGACGTCCTCGCTCTGGTGGTTGACGCCCCCCGTGATGAGCAGGATGTCCGCCTGGAAGGGGTCGCCGGTGTTGATGATGCCGAACCGCTCGATGTCGTATTTGGGCGTGGTGCAGGCCAGCACCTCGATGTCGCAGCCGTTGCAGCTGCTGCCGTCGTAGTGCAGCAGCCAGGGCGATTTTGCCAGTTTGTTTGTCATTGTGTTCGCCCCCTTTATCGGATCAGCATGAGGATCAGACCGTTCAGGCCGCCGGTCAGCAGGGTGAACACCCAGCAGCTGTCCAGCAGCGCCTTCCACTTGACGCGGGCGCTGACGTTGTCCCACAAAATCTCGAGGAAATAGACCACCAGGCAGGCCACGATGGCCACCGGCCAGCTGAGGGGATCGCTGTTGAGGAAGAACAGCGCCACCAGCCCCAGCATCAGGGTCATCTCGTAGTATTCGGCAATGTTCATCACCGCCAGGGCCGGGCCGGCCATCTCGGTGGTCAGGCCCTTGACGATCTCCTGGTGGGCGTGGTGGCTGGTGGACAGGTCAAACGGCGACTTGCGCAGCTTGATCGCCATGGTGAACATCATCCCCAGCAGAAAGCCCGGCATAGCGACGACGGCGCTGACCGGCTGGCGGATGATGTCCGCCACCTGGAACGACCCGGTCGCCAGGTAAAAGCCCACCGCCAGCAGCAGGGTCATGGGCTCGTAGGCCATGATCTGGATCATCTCGCGGCCGGCGCCCAGGGTCGAGAAGGGCGACGAGTCGCTGGAGGCCGCCATGACCAGGAACATATCCGCCGTGGACAGGATGAACAGGCACATGAGGATGTCCGCGCCCGCAAACAGCAGCGAGCCCGACACCGCCAGGAAGATCAGATAGCTGAGCAGCAAAAAGATCTGCACGTTGTTGACCGCCAGCATCTGCTTGGAGAACAGCTTGGCCAGATCGTAGAAGGGCTGCAGCAGGGGCGGGCCCTGCCGGCCCTGCATCCGGGCCGAGATCTTGCGGTCCACCCCGTCCAGCAGCGCGCCGGCAAACGGCGCCAGCAGCAGATAGAGAACGACACTCACAGCCTGCATCATACCGCACCCCCGATCACCATGCACAGCATAACCACGATCACGCCGGCCGAAACGATCACCGACGGCCGCATCAGCCGCCGCCGGCCGAACTCAAAGCGCAGATACCAGTTGCTCAGGTACAGATGCTCCGGTTCGCCGTAACTGTTGACGAAATAGGTATTGTCCCCCATGTTCACGCCGCCCATGTAGATGGGCACATAGTCCCTGTGGGCGCTGCGCGTCAGCAGGAACATCAGGGTGGGCACGAACAAAATCGACACCAGCATCACCGCCATGGTGGTCAGCACGTCCATGGACAGCACCTCGTGGGAAGCGCCGAACAGTGTGCGGACGATGGGGTCGACGATGCGGGAGGAGACCAGCGGGAACAGCAGGCACAGCAGCAGCATGGCCCCCGCATGGACGAACATGGACAGGTACTGGTTGTGGTGGGTCTTGTCGTGGACGACCTCCTTGGTGTGGTGCAGGGAGACCAGCTTGCTCAGCCACTTGGTCCAGTACAGCATGGTGGTGGCGCTGCCGTATGCCAGGAACAGCACCAGCAGGTAGTTGTCGGCGTCCACAAAGGCTTTCAGCGCCACCCACTTGGAGATCAGCATCCCAAAGGGGGCCAGGTACATCCCCGCGATGCCAATGCCCATCAGGTAGGTCAGCTTGGGCAGGCGGAGCAGCAGCCCGTGCATGGACTCGATGTCCCGGCTGCCCAGGCTGTTCTCGATCGAGCCCACCGCCTGGAACAGCAGGGACTTTGCCACCGAGTGGAAGATGGTCAGCAGCATGGCGGCCCAGATCGTCTCCTCCACGCCGATGCCGGCGCAGGCCACGATCAGGCCCAGGTTCGAGATGGTGGAAAAGGCCAGCACCTTTTTGCCGTCGTTCTGGGCAATGGCCATCATGCTGCACACGATGAAGGTAAAGCCGCCGATGAAGGACACCATCACGCCGCTCAGGGTGCCGGCCAGGGCCGGGGCCAGCCGGATCAGCAGGTAGACCCCCGCCTTGACCATGGTGGCGCTGTGCAGCAGCGCGCTGGAAGGCGTCGGGGCCACCATCGCCCCCAGCAGCCAGGAGGAAAACGGCATCTGGGCCGACTTGGTCAGAGCCGCAAAGGCCAGCAGCACCACCGGGATGGCCGCGCCCGAGGCCACCACTTCGGTCAGCTGGACGGTGCCGCCGTTCACCGCCGCATAGGCGATGGCCACGGCAAAGCCGAAGCCGCCCAGCAGGTTCATCCACAGCGCGCGGAAGCTGTTGTTCACCGCCTCCTCGGTGCGGGTGTAGCCGATCAGCAGGAAGGAGACCACGCTGGTGATCTCCCAGAAAAAGTACATCCAAACCAGGTTTTCCGACAGCACCAGCCCGAACATGGCCGCCAGGAACAAAAACAGCATCGAGAAGAAAAACCCGCTGCGGTCGATGTATTCCTCGTGGTGCTCATGGTAGCCTTTCATGTAGCCCACCGCATAGATGCAGATGAAGCCGCCCACGAACGCTGCGATGATGCACAGCAGCATGGCCAGCCCGTCCACCCGCATATGCGCCGCCGGGCCGGCCGGATGGGCCAGCTCGGTCCACACCGCCAGCAGGGTCTGCCCGGCCGACAGCAGGATGATGGGGTACTTGTGGTGCCGGATGGACAGCAGGACGATCAGGCCCATCAGGAACACTTCGCCCGCCAGCATGGCGTGGTCCACCAGGCCGGTCTGTGCATACAGCTCGACCCGGCCCCCGCCGCCCGCCATCCAGGCGGCCAGCAGTGCCGACGCCAGGCCCATCACGCCGGCCGCCGCCACATAGACGGCCGCGCCGCGCGCCCGGCGGTTCCGGATGCAGGGCAGGACGGCCGCCGCCAGGGCAGGCCACACGATCAACAGGATTGGTATTGCGCCCATAATACACGCTCCCTTTGTAAGAAAAAACGTTTATTTTGTCACGTTTTTCATTATACTCCCCTTTTTTCCGGTTGACAAGCCCAGACATGCAATTTGTCTATTTTTTCACAACCGCTTTTCCGCCGCTCTGGCATTTTGCGCCGGGCGGTGTTATAATAACAGTATTCTGTGGGCACAGGCCCCGGGAAAGGAGACAGAACCCCGTGCACGAACTTGCCATCACCCAGAGCATCCTGGACATCTCCCTCAAGGCCGCGCAGGCGCACAGCGCCCGCCGCATCCGGGCCATCCGGCTGACCATCGGGCCTTTTTCGGGCATCGTGCCCGAGTGCGTCCAGATGTACCTGGACGTGCTGGCCAAAGGCACCATCGCCGAGGGCGCAAAGATCGAAGCCGTCACCCTGCCTTTGCGGGTGCGCTGCCGCGCCTGCGGGCAGGAGAGCGAGATCGACCGGCGGCACATTGCCTGCCCGGCGTGCGGCAGTGTGGAGCTGGAACGCCTTTCGGGCCGGGAATTTCTGGTAGACAATCTGGAGGTAGACGTATAATGGAGATCAAAGTCCTGCATCAGGTCATGGAATGGAACGATGACGTAAGCGCCCAGGTGCGCGACACCCTGCGCCAGCACAAGGTGTGCCTCATCAACGTGATGGGCAGCCCCGGCGCAGGCAAGACCAGCCTGCTCACCGCGCTGATCGCCCGGCTGCGGGAGGAATTTGCCATCGGCGTCATCGAGGGGGACATCACCGGCCAGATCGACGCCGAGAAGATCGCCGCCCTGAACATCCCCGCCGTCCAGCTGAACACCGACGGCGCCTGCCACATCGAGGCCATGAGCATCCAGCACATCCTGCCCCAGTTCGATCTGGACGGGCTGGACGTGCTGTTTGTGGAGAACATCGGCAACCTGGTCTGCCCCGCCGAGTTCGACATCGGCGAAAACTTCCGCCTGACGGTGCTGAGCATCCCCGAAGGGGACGACAAGGTGGCCAAATACCCCCTCATGTTCACCGACACCGACTGCCTGGCCCTGACCAAGTGCGATATGCTGCCCTACTTTGATTTTGATGTGGAGCGCGTCACGGCCGACTACCGCGGCGTCAACCCGAAGGGCCCGCTGTTCCAGCTGTCGGTCCGCACCGGCGAAGGGCTGGACGCGCTGGCCGCCCACATAGCCGGGCGGGTCCGTGCCGCGCTGGCCTGAGCCCGGCGCCCGCCGGGTCCGCGTCCTGGTCTCCGGCATCGTGCAGGGGGTGGGGTTCCGGCCTTTCCTCCACCGGCTCGCGGCCCGGCTGGGCCTGGGCGGCTGGGCCCGCAACACCCCCGCCGGGGTCGAGCTGGAGCTGGAAGGCCCGCCCGACGCGGTGCAAGCGTTTTTGCAGGCCCTGCGCACCCAGCCGCCGCCCCTCGCGGTGGTGGAACAGGTGCAGGTGCAGCCCCTGGCCGCCTGCCGGGGAGAGACATCGTTCACCATCCTGCCCAGCACCGCCGGGGGCGCGGCCACCCTGGCCTCCCCCGACCTTGCCCCCTGCCCCGCCTGCCTGCGGGAAATGGCCGATCCCGCCGGCCGGCGGTACCGCTATCCCTTCATCAACTGCACCGACTGCGGGCCGCGCTTTTCCATCCTGAAAGCCCTGCCCTACGACCGGGCCAACACCTCGATGGCCGGCTTCGCCCTCTGCCGGGACTGCGCCGCCGAATACGCCGACCTCCGCAGCCGGCGCTATCACGCCCAGCCCAACTGCTGTCCCGCCTGCGGGCCCCGCGCCTTTTATCTGGACGCGGAGGGGCGCGAACTGCCCGGCGGCGCCGTTGCCCTGGCCCAGCAGGCCCTCGCCACCGGCCAAACGGTGGCGGTCAAGGGGACCGGCGGCATCCACCTGGCCTGCGACGCCCGGAATGAGGCTGCCGTCCTCCGCCTGCGGCGGCGCAAGCACCGGCCCGAAAAGCCGCTGGCCGTCCTCTGCCGCGATTTGGACACCGTGCGGCAGCTCTGCACCCTATCGGAGGCGGAAGCCGCCCTGCTGCAAAGCCCACGGCGGCCCATCGTCCTGCTGGACAAGCGCCCGGACGCGGCCGGTCTTGACTGCCTGAGCGAGAACCGCCGCCTCGGCGTCCTGCTGCCCTATACCCCGCTCCACGTTCTGCTGGCGGACGGCTCGGCCGGCGGCCCGGCGGCGCTGGTGATGACCAGCGCCAACCTGCCCGGCTGTCCCGTCATGACCGGCAACGACGAAGCTCTGGCCGGGCTGCGGGGGATCGCGGACGGCTACCTCCTCCACGACCGCCCCATCGTCAACCGCTGCGACGATTCCCTCGCGGCGGTCTGGCAGGGGCGGGCATACTTTTTCCGCCGCAGCCGGGGCTACGCCCCCCAGCCGCTGCTCTGGCCGGACCGCGCTGCGGACGGCGTGCTGGCCTTCGGGGCCGAGCAGAAGGCCGGCTTTGCCGCCGGGCGGGACCGCCACGTCTTTCTCAGCCAGCACATCGGCGATCTGAAGAACGCCGAGACCCTCGACCACTACCGCGCCGCCCTCGAAGCGCAGCTGCGGCTGTTCGGCATCACGCCGCGGGCGCTGGTGTGCGACCTGCACCCCGACTACTTTTCCACCCGCGAGGCGCAGGCCATGGCCTCGGCGCGCGGCCTGCCCCTGCTGCAGGTCCAGCACCACTGGGCCCACATGGCCGCCTGCATGGCGGACAACCAGCTGGAAGGCCCCGCCTTCGGCATCGTGTGGGACGGCACCGGCCTGGGGGCCGGCGGCGGCATCTGGGGCGGCGAATTTCTGCGCGGCGGTTACGGCGCCTTCGAGCGGGTGGGCTCCATCCGGCCCGTCCTGCTGCCGGGCGGCGACGCGGCGGTCAAGCAGATCGGCCGCACCGGCCTGGCGCTGGCCTGGGATGCCGGGGTGTCCCCCGCCGTGCTGGACGCCCTGCCCCTGCTGCAGGCCCTGCCCGGCCGGGCTGCCCTGCTGGCCATGCTGGAAAAAGGCCTCGCCTGCCCCGCGGCCAGCAGCATCGGGCGGCTGTTCGACGGCGTGTACGCCCTGCTGTCCGGCCGGGTCGATGCCGGTTACGACGGCCAGGCCCCCGCCCTGCTGGAAGCGCTGGCCCGCCCGGACGTACCCGGCCGGGTCTACCCCGTATCCTTTGCGCAGGAGGGCGGCGTCCGCCGGTTCGACACCCGGCCCCTGACCGCCGCGGTCTGCGCCGACGTGGCGGCAGGGGTCTGTCCCGCCGCCATTGCGCGGGGCTTTATGGATGCGCTGGCCCGCATGGCGCTGGCGCAGTGCCGCGCCCTGAACCAGGACCATCTGCCCGTCGTGCTGTCGGGCGGGGTCTTTTTGAACCAATACCTGCTGCGCGAGACGGTGCGCCTGCTGGAAGCCGGCGGTTTTGCCGTCCATACCCATCACCGCGTCAGCCCCAGCGACGAGGGGCTGGCCCTGGGCCAGCTGGCCATCGCGGCCCGCGCGCGGCAAACACAGAAAAAGGAGTGAAGCACTATGTGTCTGGCAGTACCGCTCAAGATCCTTTCGGTGGAGGGTAAGCAGGCCGTGGGCGAAGCCGGCGGCCTGACCCAGAAATTGCGGGTCGATTTTGTCCCGGACATCCAGCCCGGCGACTATGCCATGGTCCACGCCGGCTTTGCCATTGAAAAGCTGACCGAGCAGCAGGCCAAAGAGAACCTTGCCTGCATCCAGGAGGCCGTCAATGCCGCTCAGTGAGGCGGACTTCCGCCGCCCCAAAAACGCCGCCGCCCTGGTGCGGGCCATCCGCGGCCTGACCGGCCCGGCGAAGCCCCTGCGCATCATGGAGATCTGCGGCACCCACACCATGGCCATTGCCCAGGCGGGGCTGCGCGGGCTGCTTGCGCCGGGGGTGCAGCTTTTGTCCGGGCCGGGGTGCCCGGTCTGCGTGACGCCGGCCGGGGCCATCGACGCGGTGCTCCGGCTGAGCGAGCGGCCCGGCGTGGTCATTGCCAGCTACGGCGACTTGCTGCGGGTGCCGGGCACCGTGCGGGGCGACACCCTGCTGCGCCGCCGGGCGCTGGGCGCCAAAGTCCAGACCGTCTATTCCCCCATGGACGCCCTCGACATGGCCCGGGCCGACCCCGCCGCCCAAGTCGTCTTTCTGGGGGTGGGGTTTGAGACCACTGCCCCCGGCACCGCCGCCTGTGTGCTGGCTGCCGCCAGCGAGGGCATCCGCAACTTTTCGGTCCTGTGCCTGCTCAAGCAGACCGAGCCCGCCCTGCGGGCCTTGATCGCCGCGCCGGACTTTGCGGTGGACGGCTTCCTCTGCCCCGGACACGTCGCGGCCATCACCGGGGCTTCGGCGTTCGCCTTCCTGCCCAAAGAGTACGGCCTGCCCGCCGTGGTCAGCGGCTTTGAAGCCGGGGACATCCTCTATTCGGTCTGGCGGCTGGCCCAAATGCACGCCGAGGGCCGCCCCGCCCTGGAAAACGAATACACCCGCCTTGTGCGCGACGCCGGCAACCCCGCGGCGCAGGCGGCCATGGCGCAGGTGTTCGAGCCGGTCTCCAGCGTCTGGCGGGGCCTGGGCGAGATCCCCGCCAGCGGCCTGGCCCTGAAAGAGGCTTTCGCCCCCTGGGACGCGGCCAGAAAATTCGGCTTTGCCCCCGGCCCGGAGGCTGAGAACCCTGGCTGCCGGTGCGGGGCGGTGCTGCGCGGGGTATGCGCCCCGCAGGACTGTCCCCTGTTCGGCCGCGCCTGCACCCCCGCCGACCCGGTGGGGCCCTGCATGGTCTCCTCCGAAGGGGCCTGCGCAGCCGCCTGGAAATACGGGGAGAACTAAACAACGAGGTGCATCATGCAGGATATCATCACATTGGACTACGGCAGCGGCGGATTAAAGACCGCCCAGCTGATCGACGAGCTGATCGTGCCGGCCTTTGCCAACACGGCCCTCAGCCAGCTGGGGGACGGCGCGGTCCTGCCCGCGCTGGAAGGCCCGCCGGTCTTTTCCACCGACAGCTTTGTGGTCTCGCCCTGGCGCTTCCCCGGCGGGGACATCGGCAAGCTGGCGGTGTGCGGCACCGTCAACGACCTGTGCATGGCCGGCGGCGCGCCCCGGTATCTGAGTTTTTCCCTGATTTTGGAGGAGGGCTTTGCCCTGGACGACCTGCGGGCCGTGGTGGCCTCGGCGGCGCAGACGGCCCGTCAGGCCGGGGTGCAGATCGTCACCGGCGACACCAAGGTGGTGGAGCGGGGCCGGGGCGACGGCATCTACATCAACACCGCCGGCGTGGGGGTGCTGCGCGCGCCCGGCCTGGGGCGCGATGCCCTGCGGGAAGGGGATGCCGTGCTGGTCAGCGGCAGCGTGGGCTGCCACGGCGCGGCCGTCCTGATGGCCCGCGGGGACCTGCCCTGCGAGGGGACGCTCCTGTCCGACTGCCGCCCCCTGCACGAGGTGAGCGCCGCGGCGCTGGCGGCCGGCGGGGTGCGGATGCTGCGGGACCCCACCCGCGGCGGCGTCGCCACCACCCTGAACGAGTTTGTGGAGGGTTCTCCCCTCTGCATCGAGCTGGAGGAGGACGCCATCCCGGTGGACCCGCCGGTGGCCGCGGCCTGCGGCCTGCTGGGGCTGGACCCCCTCTATTCCGCCTGCGAAGGCCGGATGTTGGCGGTCTGTGCCCCGGAGTCCGCCCCCGCCGTTCTGGCGGCGCTGCGGGCCACCCCCGGCGGTGAAGGCGCGGCCCAAATCGGCCGCGTGACCACGTCCCGGCCCGGCCGGGTGGTGCTGCGCAACAGCTTTGGCGGCAGCCGCATCCTCGGCAAGCTGGCCGGTGCGCAGCTGCCCCGCATCTGCTGAACATTCCTCATCCATTCCACAGGAGGACACCATGCTGATCGCTCATATTGCACAAAAAATGATCCGTGAATCCCACGGCAACCTTCACGACATCAACCACTTCCTCAAGGTGTACGCCTATGCCCGGACCATCGGGGTCAGCGAGGGGTTGGACCCTGCGGCCCAGACCATTCTGGAAGCCGCGGCCCTGCTCCACGACATCGCCTGCCCCCTCTGCCGGGAAAAGTACGGCAACACCGACGGCGCCTATCAGGAAAAGGAGGGCGCGCCTCTGGCGGCGGCCTTTCTGCAGGACAGCGGCCTTTCCCCCGAGGCGATCGACCGCGTGGTCTGGCTGGTGGGCCACCACCACAGCCCTTCGGCCGGGGAGGAGCTCGATTTCCGCATCCTGCTGGAGGCCGACTACCTCGTCAACGCCGACGAGAGTTCCTACCCCCGCGCCGCCATCGAGAGCGCCCGGGACCATCTGTTCCGCACCGCCTCCGGCCGGGCTCTACTGGACGCCATCTATCTGCAGCCGTAAAACGACCCTCAACAAAAAGCGGGAGCTGACAACCAGCTCCCGCTTTCTTTTTGCCGGGCAATACGCCCTTATTTTAATAAGGTAGGTCCGCGCCGCTCACGCCAGGGAGCCCATGGGGTCCCAGGGGGCCAGCTCGATGGGCTCGCCGGTCAGCGCCTGTTTCTGGGCGTCGCTCAGGAACCGCTTGTGGACCACCGCCTGGTAGACGAACTGGTCAAACCAGCGGTCGCTCGCCACAAAATAGCCCTTCCGGCCGGCGTTCTCGCCCCAGCTGTTCTCGATCTTCCAGCGGTCGGGCTGGCCGTTTTCGTCCAGGTTGACGCCGCACAGGACCATGGCGTGGTTCATGGCGCTGTCGCGGTAGTCCAGGCGCTCGGCCTTGGTCAGGCCCAGGTCCAGCCCTCCCAGCAGCTCGCCGTACACAAAGCAGTCGGGGTCCCAAATGCCGTCGTCGCGGCTGCCGAACTTGCCGCAGTCGCTGCCGAACCACACCGGCTCGCCGGCCTTCAGCTGGGCCACCGCCAGGGCTTTCAGCTCCTCCATGGGCAGGTTGAGGTGGCGCACCCGGCCTTCCACCACGTTGCCCAGATACTTGACGGTGTAGGTCTTGCCGAAGGGTTTGTCCGCGGTGGGGGCGTGGATGACACTGACGTAGTCCTCCAGCGCCAGGCCGATGTACTTTTCATAGAAGGAGACCGGGGTCATGCCGCGGTCCACATGGTAGACGCCGTCCTTGTCGGTGTAGGCAAAGTCAAAGTGGTCCACCGGGCGGCCAAAGCAGATGCACAGGGCCTTGAACAGCTCGGCCAGCATCTCGTCCTTGCGGGCGGCGGTGTCGCCGCCGGCGGCCGCCAAGGCCCGCAGCTCGATGGCGTCCTTGCGCAGCTTGGTGTTCAGCAGCCGCATCAGCTCGGCTGTGTTGCAGGACTGCGCCGTCTCGGGCATGACGCTGGCCGGCACGATGCCGTACTTTTTGACGATGCTGACCATCATATCCCACTGGCCGCCGTCACTGATGCCGTTCAGCACCCAGTCCAGGGTGCGGTCCGCCACCGGCAGCTCGGTGCAGTCCAGCACGCTCTCCAAAAAGAAGTTAATCTTTTCAAACTTGTCCCAGAAGCCCAGCCAGTTGCCCGACAGCTCGAACTTTTCCAGGTTGCACTTTTCGGCGACGATCTCCCGCATCACGTTCATGGAAGCGAACAGCCAGCACCGGCCGCTGTGCTGCTGCGCGGTGATGCCGCGGGTCTTGACTTCGACCGAAAAGCTGTTTTCCAGCCTGGCCGCCGCCATGGGGTCCATGGCCGCCTTGCCCAGGGGGCTGTGGCTGGCCGCCGCCGTCAGCACGCGGGCTTCCTTGTCGGCGTCATAGCTTGCCTTAAAAGCGGCGATTATCTCGGGGGTGATGGGTCTTGCGTTTTTCATGGTCTTTACCTCTCGTCCTTTTTCTGTCTGGAACCGGCCAGCGCCGGCGCTCTTTTGCTTCATAAAAAACGAACCATTCGTAATACTACATCGCCGCCCCGCGGCTTGTCAATCCTTTTTCGACAAAAACAGGCGGCGCGGCGCTTCAGCGCTCTGACCGGGACAACTGCACACCAGAGCAGCCCCAAATGTAGAATTTTTATGAACATCCGACACAATTTTTCTCTGTACAAACAAAAATTATACGGAACTTTCCCAAAATTTTCCTACCTCCTTTTCCGCCGGGGTGATATACTAAAGCTAAACTACACACGCATCCCTGCCGGCGGGCGCTGGGTCCGGCCGGCATGACGCGAAAGGAGTATGCCTTATGCGCACCACTACCCTGCTCACCGCCGCCCGCTTTGCCAAAGAGGGCGAAGCCTTTGCACCCGTCGCCCTGCCCCATACCTGGAACGCCAAAGACGGCCAGGACGGCGGCAACGACTATTGGCGCGGCGTCGGCACTTACCAGATCGACCTGCCTGACCCCACCGACGGCAAGCGCCAGTACATCGAGTTCAAGGGCGCCAACCATGTAGCGACCGTTTACTGCAACGGCCGCCTGCTGGGCCAGCATAAGGGCGGTTTTTCCACCTTCCGCTTTGACCTGACCCCCGCCATGAAAAAGACCGGCAACGTTGTCCGGGTGGACGTCTCCAACGCCCCCTCCGACATTTACCCCCAGACGGCCGACTTCACCTTCTTCGGCGGGCTGTACCGCGAGGTCAGCTTCATCGAGACGGCCCCCGCCCACTTCGACCTGCTGAAGGGCGGCACCAGCGCCGTCTTTGTCACCCCCATCGTCTCGGGCACCACCCGTCTGGACCTGTTCCCGGTGGAGGCCGAGGGCTGCACCGTCTCGGTAGACCTGAAAGACGCCGCCGGCAACATCGTCGCCAGCGGCAGCGCCCCCGCCGAGGCCCACACCGTCCTGACCCTGTCGGTCAAGAACCCCCACCTGTGGAACGGCATGGCCGACCCCTACTGCTACACCGCCGAGGCTTCCATCCTCCGCGGCGAGGAAGCGGTGGACACCGTCTCGGTGGACTACGGCTACCGCTCCTTCCATGTGGACCCCAACACCGGCTTCTGGCTCAACGGCAAGAACGTGCCCCTGCACGGCGTTGCCCGCCATCAGGACCGCCTCGACAAGGGCTGGGCCATCAGCCGCGCCGACCACGAGGAGGACATCGCCCTCATCAAGGAAGTGGGCGCCAACACCGTCCGCCTGGCCCACTACCAGCACGACCAGTATTTCTACGATCTGTGCGACCACACCGGCTTCGTGGTCTGGGCCGAGATCCCCTTCATCAGCCGCTTCATCCCCGGCAAGGAGGCCCACGACAATACCATCAGCCAGATGACCGAGCTGGTCAGCCAGAACTACAACCACCCCTCCATCTTCTTCTGGGGCATCTCCAACGAGATCCTCATCGGCAAGGACCGCGAGGACCTGCGCCGGAACCTGCGCGAGGTCAACGCCGTGGCCAAGACCCTCGACCCCAGCCGCATGACCACCATGGCCCAGGTCACCATGACCCCGATGGAGAGCGAGCACAACGTCATCACCGACGTCGAGAGCTATAACCACTACTTCGGCTGGTACTTCGGCGAGGCCGCCGACAACGGCCCCTGGCTGGACAAGTTCCACGCCATGTACCCCGACCGCTGCCTGGGCGTCTCGGAATACGGCTCTGAGTGCATCCTCAAATGGCACTCCGCCTACCCCGAAAACCACGACTATACCGAGGAGTACGCCACCGAGTACCACCACGATATGCTCAAGACCTTCTCCACCCGTCCCTACCTGTGGGCCACCCACGTGTGGAATATGTTCGACTTCGCCGCCGACGGCCGCGACGAGGGCGGCATCCAGGGCCGCAACAACAAGGGCCTTGTCACCTACGACCGCAAGATCAAGAAGGATCCCTTCTACGTCTACCAGGCTTACTGGACCACCGAGCCCATGATCCACATCAGCGGCAGCCGCTTTGTGGACCGCGCCCCCGGCGAGCGGAACATCACCGTCTACACCAACTGCCCCACCGTCACCCTGGTGGTCAACGGCGTGGAGGCGGGCACCCTCGAGGCGGTCGATCACTGCGCCGTCTTTAAGGACGTCGCCCTCGCGGACGGCGCCAACACCGTCACCGCCAAGTGCGGCGACGTGTCCGACACCATCACCCTCAACGGCGTGGCCGAGCACAACTACGCCTACGACCTGCCCGAGGGCAACGACGCCGCCAACTGGTTTGACGATCCCAAGGCCCGCGAGGCCCGCAAGCCCCTGAACTACCCCGAGGGCTTCTACTCCATCAAGGACAAGGTCACCGACCTGCTGGCCAACAGCGAGACGGCCGCCATCATCAAGGACGCCATGGACACCTTTGCCCACAGCAGCATGATGAGCATGATGGGCAACGACAAGGACGACGGCGAAGGCGGCATCATGGGCACCATGCGCCTTGCTGACATGATGAAGATGGCCGGCAAGTCCTTCTCCGCTGAGGTCAAACGCCAGCTCAACGACGCCCTGACCAAGATCAAGAAGGGCTGATCTCCCCCCCACCCGACTCTTACAGCCTCCATTTCACGTTTCCTTTCTTTTTCAATCCTCAAGAAAAAGGACGTACCCGCAAAGGTACGTCCTTTTTCGTTTGTTTTATACGCCCCGCATGGCGTCGAACATCGCCTTGATCTCGTCGATGGTGTAGCCGCGGGTGCGCATCTGTCGGGCGAACTGCTGGTAGTCGATGCCGCTGTTGCCGGAACCGGCCGCGCTGCCGCCCGAACTGCCCGAACTGCCCGAACTGCCTGCGCTTGACGCCCCGCCGGAACGGTCCGTGCTCTTGGCCGAGCTGCCGCCGGAGGCCCTGCCGGCGGCCCGGGCGCTGGCCGCGGCGGCCTCCTGCTGGGCCTGGCTCCGCTTCAGGGCCCACTCCCCCTGCGCGATGGCCAGTTTCTGACTGGTCACGTCGTTGTCAAACTGCTGCTGGGCCAGCGCATCCTGGTACTGCTGGGCGGCGGTGCTGTCCTCGTAGGACTGCCGGGCCAGGCTGTCCTGGCGCAGGCGCTCCTGCATCTGCTGCTCCCAGGCGGCGTCGGCGCGGTCGGCCTCAAAGTCGCGGCTGTCGGCGTACATACTGTAGCCGGTCTGGGCAAGCCCGCTCAGCATCGAGCCGAGGCCGGTGGTCCCGCTGATGGCCAGCTGCGCCACATTGCCGATCAGGCCCAGCACGCTCATCACGTTGTTGAAGTTCTGCTGGCGGCGGGCTGCGTCGGCCTCCTCCTGCTGGGTGTAGTAGCCGTAAAGGTTGTTCAGGTTGGCAAGGTAGTCGGTGTACTGGGCGTAGTCCTGGGCCGCGGCGCTCTCGTAGGCGTCCTGCTTCTGTTCCAGCTGGGTGTAATAGTCGTCCAGCTGGCGGTAATAGAGGTCCTGCGCGTTCTGTTCCTGCTGGTTCAGCGCGCCGATCTGGTCCATCAGCAGGTCGCCCTCGCTGGTGTAGCTGTCCAGCGCCAGGCTGTACAAAGTGGGGATGACGCTGTTCAGCCCGTTCATCTGCTGCTGGTAGGCCTGCTGCGCCGCACTTGTGGCATAGCTGGAACCGTACCCGCCGGTCAGGGCGGCGGCCTGGGCCGCGGCGTCGGTGCTGGCATCGTGGGCGTTCTGCCGGTAGGCTTGGGCATACTGGCGGTACAGCGGGTCGGACGCATAGTTGTAGGAGAACTTCTCCTGGTGCATGGCCTGGTCCAGCAGATCGTTGATCTGCCCCTGGTACTGGCTCTGATATGCGCCGGGGCGGCTGGCCTGCCACTGTTCCAGGGCGCTGGCCGCGTTGTTCACCGCCTCGCCCGGCTGGTACTGGGCCGAGGCCAGCGCCTGCTGCACCGAAGCCTTGTCGTTCAGGCCCTGAGTGCTGTAGGGGTCTTTTTTCTTGGCCGCCATGGCAGCCTCCTTTCTGTCATTCCCCCTCGAGGCGGCTTCTCAGCCCCTCGGCGAGGTTCTCGGTGTCGATGTTGGTCAATACGTACTGTAACTGCTCCTGCATTTGATACAAATAGTTGCGGATCACCCGGGCATCCTCGGGGTCCATGCTGCTGCTCAGCCGGGGCAGGCCCAGCTTGCTCAGCCCTGCAATGCTCGCCATGAGCGTTTCCTCCTTTCTCACAGGCCGCCTTTTGCGGCGGCAAAGGTGCGGCTGATGCTGCGCAGCGTCAGCTGGCCGGCGCCGGTCAGCCGCAGCCGCAAGGTGTCGTGCCGCCGCGGCGTCAGCGGGATGCGCAGCTTTTCCTTCTCGGTGCGGGCAGCGGCCCAGGCCAGTTTCTCCCAGGACCCGCCGTCGCAGCTGGCCCAGACGGTCAGGGTCGTGCCCGGCTGGGCGTCCAGCCGCAGCACCAGATGGGACAGGTACTTGTCCTCGCTGTCATCCAGCCCCATTTCCCCCGTCACCAGCGCAAAGGGCAGCTCCGTCTCGGCCTCCCCTTCGCCCCCGGCCAGAACGGCGTCCTCCTCCCGGGCAGGGCCGGCCGCCCAGAGGGCCGCGCCGTCCCACAGGTAGAGCTGCCGCCCGCTGGACAGCATTGCCAGACTGCCCGCGCTGCCGGGGTCCTCCTCGTGCCAGAGTCCGCGCTCGGTGTCGTACACCAGCAGCCGGCTTTTCTCCTCCCGTTCCAGACAGAGGTAATACCGCCCGTCCAGCCAGCCCGCGGCGGCCCGCTGGATGCCGGTCAGCCCGCCGGGGTCCAGCGCCCCCGACACCTTCACCGGCAGGCTGCCGTCCCAGGCCATCACCCCTTCCGGCGAGAGATAATACAGCGTCTCGTTGATGACGCAGAGGCTTTCAGCCGCGTGCCGGGCCACTCCGCGGCACCGCAGGCTGCTGAGCTGGAAGTCCGACGGTTTGGACCCGCACAGCTTATGGAGCGTGTTCTCCTTGAAAAACAGCACATACCCCATGCAGGCGGCCGCGCCGGTAAAATCCCCGTCGCTGCCCACCGTCACCGCGTAGCTGTCGGCGGCGGTGTTCCGGTAGGAGAACCAGTTGGTGGGGTCCCCCAGCTTGCAGGCGTAGATCACGTTCTCTTTGCCCGAACAGCCCCACACCCGGTTGTCGCACTCGGTCAGGTAGTCGAGGTCGGGCACCCGCCGCTCGCACTGCAGCGGCTCCTCCGAGCTGTAGGTCAGGCTGCTCTTGCCGTCCAGACTGCTCCAGACAGCCGACGTCCCGGTCTGCAGCAACCTGCCGTAAAAGTGCTCGCCGCCCGGGGTGATGCGCACCATCAGCCAGTCCGCGCCGGCGTCGTAGAGCACCTTTTCCCCGTCCAGGTCGTCGCACATACCGGCCGCGGCCGCCGCCGTCCCCTTTACCGTCACCGTGTCCCACACCGCAAACTCCGCCCCGATGCCCGCGGCGCTGATCTTGCAGCAGTCCAGCGTCACGGCGGTCCACCGTTCCAGCGAGCTGCTGTAAACTTCCAGCACCCCGTCGGCGTTCCACGGGCTGGACTCCGCCGTCACTTTCAAAAAGACCTCTCCGTCCGCCGGGTCCTCAGGTTCTTCCAGACCCCACCGGTTCACCGTATAGGTCTTGCCCTCGGCGTCGCAGGGGGTTATCTCCACCGAAGCGCTCCCGCTCCACACCGCCCCCAGGGCTTTCAGGGTGCCGTCGGCGGTGTCAAAGGCCACCTTGTCCGGGAAGATCAGGACCTTGGTCCCGATCCCCACCAGGCTCTTTTTGCCCTCGCGCAAAACGCCGCTGCGGACCACCGGCGCTTCCCCGCTGTCGGGGATGTAGGTCAGGCTCCCCCCGCCGATGAGCAGAAAGCCGTTCAGGTGGTACATCCCGTCCGCCTTGTCCAGCGCCCGCAGCTTGCGGCGGGGCGTCCGGGTGGACAAAGCCGGAAAATCCCTGCTGGAAAAGTTCTGCTCCGCCGCATATTCGGCCTCGGTGCAGCCAAAAGTCTCGTTCAGCCCGCCGAACACCCGCATCTGCCGGCGGCTGTTCTTCATGGCGGGCAGTTCAGGCAGATACATCGCGTTCCCTCCTCACCAGATCACCTGCCGGGCCGGCGGGCGGCGGCTCCGCCGCAGCCAGGCCGCAAACTCCCCCAGCAGGGCGTTGCAGCGGGTCATCTCCCCGGCATAGCGCTCGTTTTCCCCCAGCGCCGCGTCCATCATGGCGCACAGGTAGTGGGGGTACATCCCGTCAAAGGGGAAGGGCGCCAGCAGCACGGCGCTGTCGGCCAGGCCGTCCGCGCCCAGCCGGTCGGCCCCCACCTCTGCAAAGTCCTTGTCTGCCCCGCCCGGCCTGATGATCCGGGCCCGGATCTCGCCGTCCTCGCGGCGCAGCCAGTCTTTCAGCCTTTCTTCCTCCATCCCGCAGCCCGGGCGCATGGCCCTGGCCTGCCCGATCGCTTCGCCTGCCGTCATCTTGCAAGCCTCCTTTCCTGTGCCGCAAAGGCCCGGCGCACCGGTCTTTCCGATACGCCGGGCCTTTTATATCCTCACTTGCCGGCGGCGTCCTCCGCAGCCGCGATGCGGGCGGCGGTCAAATCGTCCTGATGCTGGCTGTGCTCCAGCACCTCGGCCACCGCCCGGGGCACCTCCACTTCCACCCCGCGGCGGATCATATAGTTGACGCCGTTCACACTCACGAACAGATCGCTCTTATAGCGGCCGTTGTCCTTGAACAGCTTGACGCGCACTTTTTCTTCAGCCATTCCGGTTTCCTCCCTTCTCAGTTGGCGGCGGCCGAGGCCGAATAGCTGGACAGGCTCTCGATCCGCACCATGTACTGCTCCACCAGCCGCTCGGCGGCGCGCATCCCCTTCCAGCCCACGCTGGCGCGCTGGTTCAGGGGGTCGTCGCCGTAGCCCAGCTGCTTGACGATGTGTTCCAGGCCCCCGCCTTCCAGCTCGGTGACGCCGTAGGCGTGGGCGCCCAGCACCAGAGTGCCAAAGACGGCGTAGTGCCCGCTGCCGCCGTCGGAGGGGCAGCTGTCGTCTTTCCAGATCTTGGCCTCGCTGGTCTCGATGAAGCGGATGTTGCCCAGCTTGCCGATCTCGCCGCGGTACATGGCCTCGGGGTCGGCGTACTTGTGCACCTCGATCCACTCCTTGCTGGTCTTGAGGTCGTAGGCGGCGTAGGGGTGGATGATGGCCACGTAGCTGTCGCCCAGGGTGTCGGCGTTCATGGCGCCCAGCTGGGCCGCCGCCTGGAAGAACAGCTTGGGGGTCAGCTTGCAGTCCAGAGTCAGGTCCTTCCGGCTGCTCACCGCCGTCTCGCCGCTGGCCGTCACCTTGGGTGCGTAGATCACGTTGGTGCCCCCGGCCAGCACCTCCCGGGTGATGGTGTCCAGGGTGCGGCCGGCCTGGCTGGCCAGGATGCGGGTGGCCTGCACCACGTTGTTGTCGATGGCGGTCATCTGCAGCACGTCGGTCAGCGGGGTCCAGCCGCCGTACTGGTGCAGGTCGCTCTTGACCACCGAGACGTTCAGGGCCTGGCCGTCGGGAGTCACGCCTTCCTCCAGGGGGGTGGTCGCCTTGGGCAGGCTGTCGTACTTGCGGAACTCGATGGTCTTGCCGCCGCCCACCGGCATGGGATAGTAGTCGGCGAACTGGTCGTGGACCAGCCGGGGCTCCGCCTGGTCGATAAGGCGCTTCTCGTAGAAGATCTTCATCTCCGCGCTCATGGTCTCGGTGGTGTTCAGCAGGCTGCCGCCGGTCTCCGGCTCGGCAAACAGCTGCAGGTCAAAGGGGATTTCGTTCCATTTCATCTTGTGTTTCCTTTCTTTTACTGTATGTGTGCCGGCCCTGCGGGCCGGTTCGTACCCGGTTCACAGCCGGATCTTGGCGCCGTGCAGCACTTCCCGCTCGATGGCTTCCCGCTGGGCCCGGCTCATCCGGCCCACGTCGGGGGCGGTGGCCGCAGCGCCCCGGCTGTGGATGCCGTTCTCGGCGGGACGCGCGCCCCGCTCCCGCACCCGGTCCACCACGCCCCGCTCCACGGCGCGGGCGGTGTTCTCCAGCAGCTGGTCGTAAAAGGCCGCCCGGTAAGCCTCCTGCATCCGCATCCCCGGCATCCGCATCATCCGGCGCATGGCCGGCTTTTTCAGCGCCTCCCGGAAGGAAAAGCCCGGGTCCCCTTTCCGCATTTCCGCTTCCTCCAGAGCCCAGCGCCGGTGCAGGCTGCGGATGAACCGCCCCGCTTCCCCGATCCCCAGCATGGGTTCCACCGGGGGCCGCGCTTGCTTTTCCCGTCTCTCGGGGGGCTTGACCGGGGCCTCGGCCTCCTCCTGCCCGCGCTGGGGGTGCAGGGTCCCCGCGGCGGCGGCCTGGCGCGCCTGCTCCCGGCTCAGGGCCGGGCCTTTTCCGGCGCGGTCCCGCTCTTTCTCCCGCCGGGCAAACAACTGCAGATCCACCATTCCTTCCTCGCCCCGGCGGCTGGTGTCGGCAAAGCGCAGATGGTCGGGGTAACGCTCGGCCAGCAGGGCCAGTCCCGCCTTGGCCAGCTCAAAGCCGCCGGCCAGCCGCTCGCTGTCCTCCCGTCTCTGACTGGGGGAAGCCGTCACCGAGATGCGGGGCCCGTCGGGGCTGTCGGACGCCGTACACTCCACCTCCTCGCTGCCCGCCGTCATCCAGACCAGCGCCTGCATCAGGATGCTCGCCCCGGCGCAGACGATGTCCTGTCCAGCGGGCGCATAGTTTGCGTGGCCCCGGACGGTCAGCCGGCGGGTGACGCCGTCGGGTCCGTCCAGCTCGTGATAAAATGCTCGGATCATACTTGTACGCTCCTTTCTCTCGGGTTCATGGCGCGCCGGGCCGCGTCGGCGGGGCCCGCCGGTCTGGGGATGCGGGCGCCTGTCCGCGGCGCGCCCTTCTGCGCCTGACCGGCCTTCCGGCGGGCCGCCGCCCGGGCCAGACCGGCCAGCTGCTGCTGGGCCGCCTGCAGCCGGCGGGCCAGGGTGCCATTCTGCCGCACCCGCTGGCGCACCTTCTCGATCCCCTCAAAATCCATCATTTCCAGCGCGGCCAGAGCTGCGTCGGCGTTGGCGGGGTTGAAAAAGCCCAGCTGGTAGCACTCCTTGGCCGTCTCGTTCTGGGTCAGGCGGCTGAACGCGGATTTCTTGGCCGCCGAGATGGTGATGTCAAACACCGGTTCCCGGCTGCCCAGCTCCACCCCCGCCAGGCTCTTGACCGGCGCCGGCCGCAGGGCCGTCCCGCTGAAGGGCAGGTAGAGGTTCTGCCCCTGCTCCCCCGTGATGCGGAAGATCCGCTCCTCGTCGTAAAACTGCCGCATCAGGTCGATGACCAGGTAGCACTCTTTGGCAAAGGCCCGGTAAGCGCTCTTGAGCATATCCCGGCTCAGCTTGCTGCCCGCCTCCTGCAGGGCCGCGATGGCCGACGCCGCCGTCACTCCGCCCGAGGTGCCGCCCTGGCTGACGTCCCGGTTGCCGCTGATCTCTTTCAGCTCGTCCACCCGGCTGTTGCGGTAGGTGATGGAGCTGGCCTGCAGCCCGGCCGTCTGCATCTGGTGGAAGCTGTCGTCGCTCAGCCGCCCCGTCACATGGACGATGTCCCGGCTGAAATCGGCCAGCTCCTCCTCGTTGACGCCGGCGGTGTCGCTGAGGACATACCGCTGCTTGGACGCCAGCAGGACATTTTCGTCCATGGCCTGGTTCATCTTGTCGATGGAGGTCTGGCAGTCCTTCATGACGTCGATGTACCCAAACCCCGCCGGGCTGTCCTCCTCCTGGAACAGCACGTCGAACACAAACGGATACTTGCCGTGGTCGTAAAAGCCACGCTCGGCCAGCCGCGGGTCGTTCTCGCTGGCGTAGAGCACCACCCCGTTGCAGAACTTGCAGTAGTGGACCAGCTCTTTGCCGCCGGGGCCCGGCTTTTTGTAGTACCAGTCCACCACCACGCTCTTGTCGGTGGTGTCGATCGAGTCGTCGTGGATGTACCGGGCCGCGTCGATGGTGCCGCCGGTATGGCCCCGCAGCTGGGGCCAGCGTGCGGCCAGCTGCTCCGAATCCTCTAGGCTCAGGCTGAAAAAGTGGGGGCTGTCCTGGATGTCCATGATCCCCGGCTCCCAGTAGAGCATCAAAAGGTTCATCGAGCGGATGGCAATCTCCCCCAGCCCGCCCCGGGCGGCGGGGTCCCAGAAGATGCCCTTGACCCCGGTGCCCTGCTTGAGCTTGCGCCACCAGCTGTCCGAATACACCTGCTCGTAGCCCGCCTGCTCCAGCACCACCGGCAGGATGTTGGAAAGAGTGCGGGCGGTCTCCTCGTCGTCCGCCGCCCTGGGCAGGACGCAGGGTTCGGGGTAGTTGTCCATCGCGTCGGCGTGCTTGCTGGCGATGGAGTTGAACAGCCACCCGCTGGAAGGCTGGGGCTTGCCCTCCATCATCCGGTTTTTGTACTGCTTCCAGTGGGCCATCCTGAACCACAGCTCGTTGTCGATCAGCCGCCGGTCCAGCGCGGCCTTCCCTGCCTTGTACTTGTGCAGGATGCGCTCGGCCTCCGCGGCCTGTTCAGGCCCCACCGGGAGCGGCCGGGTCAAAAATTCCTGTTCCATTTTGTCACCTCAAATTCTGTAAAATGCCGCATGGCCCTTCCGTTTCGGCTGCAGGTCCAGCGGGTCGTCAGCGGGGGGCGGCGGCGCAGGCCGGGCCGGCGGGCTGATGGGGTTTTCCATCAAAACATACCGGCACTCGTCGTAGATGTGGTCCTCCTGACGGGTGTCCACATCTTCCACGTTGCTCTCGTCGTAGACCAGCGACGGGATGGTGCGGATGAAGTGCCTGCAGGTCCTGAACACCTGGAACATCGGCCGGCCCTCCCCGTCAAAGGCCAGGCGGTAGTGCATCTGCATCTTGCCGGCCAGCCGGGTATTGTCCGCCGCCGCCCAGTGGACGCCGTTGGGCGGACGCTCCATCATGGCGGCGATGCTCTCGCCCCGGCTCTCGTCGAAGATGGCCGGGTCGGCCACCCCGCGGATCACCCGTCCCCGCAGCGCCGGGTCGTTCTGCTCGGCCTCCCGGATGAGCCGGGCCTGTTCCACCGGGTCCAGCCGCAGGCCCTCGTTGGGCCGGCCGCTGCACCCGTACAGCTCCTTGATCCGGTAAATGCGCCCGTCCTCGTCCACCGCGTACCACCCCACCGAGAAGGGCCGCGAATACCCGAAGTCGTACCCCCGCCAGATCCGCCAGTGCTTGGGTATGGCGAAGGGTTCCACCACGTGGGTCCACCGCTGGTCGCGATAGTGTTCGGGGTCGTTGCGCCATTCGGTGAACACCTGGCCCGAAAAGCTGTCCCAGCTGCCGTACAGCAGGGCCTGCTTTTCCGCCTCGGGCAGAGCCGCGAGGTTTGCCAGGTAGTCCGGGTCGTTTTGCAGCAGGGCGGGGTTGTCAAAGACGCTGGATGGGATGAACACCCTTGCCCGCCGGTAGGTGCGGGCCGTGCCGTCGGGCATCCGCACTTTGTACTCCTCCCAAATGGGGGTGCCGGGCGCAGCCGGCGTGATGAACCGCTCTTTCACCCAGCCGTGGCCCACCCCGCCGGGGTTGGTGGTGGCCCGCATATACACCCGCGTGCCCGGCCCGGTGGGACGGTTGCGGCTCATCATGTAGCTGTACTCCTCCCATTCAAAGTGGGTCAGCTCGTCGAACCCGATGAAGTCGAACGCTTTGCCCTGGTAATTGGTCCGGTCCTTGGTGTACTGCATCGAGCCGAAGTAGACCTTCGCCCCGCTGGGGAACACCCATACATGGCTCGCCGCGTTGTACTGCGCCCCCGGGAACGCCCGGCGGTAGTAGTTCATGCTCTTGTCCACCAGGTCGCTCAGCTGGGGGAACGTCTTGCGCAGGATCAGCGCCCGGTAGTGCGGGATGTGCACCTGCCGCAGCGCTTCGATCACCAGCGCGTCGCTCTTGCCCCCGCCCGCCGCGCCCCCGTACAGGGCTTCCGGCTCGGGCCGCTCCATAAAGGCCCGCTGCCGCGGCTGTGGCTGCCAGACCACCGGCGTCTGTCCGTTCATGGCGTTTCCTCCTTTCCATCCTGGACGGGCGGCAGCAGCACCACGCCGCATTCGCTCCCGGCATGGCCGCCGCCCTGCTCGCCCAAACTCCTGGCCACGGCCGCCAGGTCTTTGAGCACCGCGGTGATCTCCTTCAGCGCCTTCATGTCCCCCGCCCCTTCCGCCCGCCTGCGGGCGTCCAGGGCTTTCGCCTCTTTTGCCAGCAGGCCGCTCAAAAGGTCGGTGGTCCGCTGCAGGTCGCGCAGGCTGCCGTTTTTCTTCTGTGCCATTCGCTTCCTCCTTTCCGCCGTGTCCCGGCCGCCTGTCCACAAGGTACCACCGTTTCGCCTTGCCCGACAGCGCGTCCTTTCAGCGCCCGTTTTCTGCGCCAAAAGCCTCCGTTTCCTTTGCCAAAAGCGCAAAAAAAGAAGGCCGCCAGATAGCAGCCCCTCAGCGTGTCGCAAGCGCCACGCTTTAGGGGGAACCCATTTCTGCGCGCAGTCGCGCGGCAGAAATTCCTTCCCCCTGGCTCTCTTGCGCTTAGCCGATTTTCGCGGCGCGCCACGGTGGGCGCTTGCGAAAACCGGAGCGCTGCGCCAGCCGCGCCTTCGCTGCTTCGTCCACTGGACGCGCTTGGCGCGGCTGCCCCCTGGGGACAAAATTTGGCGCTGAACCGCGCACTCGCCGCAAAGCGGCTCGCACACTCTCAGCGCCAAATTTCCCTGGTTGTGTCCCGTCCATCCGCACATGTCGGCTGGACGGGATTTTTTCGACAGTCTAAGAAGGTTATCCTGCGGCAGCCCCTTTTTTCTTTCGCTCCATTATGCTACAATAAGCGCAGTTCCCCCATTATTTGATCAAGGAGGCTCCACCCATGTCCCACCGCGAACGCAAGCTCACCCCCGCCGAGCAGAAGCGCAAAGCCGCCTTCGAGGCCACCTGCGCCGAAATGGCCCGCGCCGGCTACCGCCAGAAAGATTTTCTCATCGGCGTCCTGCAGGCCAACACCCTTTCCCTGCTGGTCATGCTCCCCTTCCTGGCCCTGGCCGCATGGGCCTATGCCCCGTTCATCGCCGTAGGCGGCAGCTTTTTTCTGGACGGGCAGTTTTTCCTGCTGTTTTTGGCCATCCTCGTCCTGCTGGTCGTCCATGAGTGCATCCACGGCCTGACCTGGAGCCTCTTTGCCCCGAATCATTTCGCCTCCATCTCCTTCGGCGTCATCTGGAAGGCCCTGACCCCTTACTGCACCTGCAACGCGCCGCTCAAGCGCTGGCAGTACGTCCTGGGCGCGGCCATGCCCACTCTGGTGCTGGGCATCGGCCTGACCGCCGCAGCCGCCGTCCTGCATCAGAACGCGCTGTTTCTTTTGGCCGAGATCATGATCCTCGGCGGCGGCGGGGATTGCCTCATCATCCTTCATATGCTCCGCTACCGCCCCGCCTCTCCCGACGTCCTCTGCCTCGACCACCCCTACGAATGCGGCTTCGTCGCCTTTGAAAAAGCCGCCTGACCCATCCCGGAGGTATCCAATATGAAACTTCTCTTCATCCGCCACGGCGAGCCCGACTACGTTCACGACACCCTGACCGAAAAAGGCTGGCGGGAAGCCAGGCTCCTGGCCGGGCGCATCGCCCCGCTGGACGTCCGGCAGTATTACGTCTCGCCGCTGGGCCGCGCCCAGGACACCGCCCGCCCCACTCTCGAGCGGGCGGGCCGCACCGCCATCACCCTGGACTGGCTGCAGGAATTCACCGGCCGGGTCCGCAAACCCAACCTTCCCGATCAGGACAGCATCGCCTGGGACTGGCTGCCCCAGGACTGGACGGCCGACGAGCGCTTTTTCAGCGACCGCGCCTGGACCCGGAACGAGATCATGGCGGCAGGCACCGCCGTGACGGATTACGACGCCGTCATCCGCCAGTTCGACGCCCTGCTGGCCGCGCACGGCTACCAGCGCGAGGGCCGGCTCTACCGGGCCGTCGCCCCCAACCACGACACGCTGGTCTTTTTCTGCCACTTTGCGCTCGAGTGCGTCCTTCTCAGCCGCCTCATCAACGCCTCCCCCATGGTGCTGTGGCACGGCCTGTGCGCCGCGCCCTCCTCCGTCACCACCGTCGCCACCGAGGAGCGCCGGCCAGGGGCCGCCTATTTCCGCGTCCTGCAGTTCGGCGACATCTCCCACCTGTACGCCCACGGCGAGCCGCCCTCTTTCATGGCCCGCTTCCGGGAGTGCGCCAGCGACCCCTCCGTCAACGAAACATAAAAAGAGCGGCGCGCCCACAGCGTGCCGCCTTTTTCATCCAAACGGATGGTTTTACACAAAGTCCTCCCGCATGGGGGTGAAGATGTCCAGCAGCACTCCAGCCTCCAGGCAGGTGCACCCGTGGACCACGCCGTCCTCTTTCAGCATGGTGTCGCCTGCATGGACGGTGCGGGTCTCGCCGTCGATGGTAAAGGCAAACGTCCCCGACACCACATAGGTGATCTGGGTGTGGGGGTGGCTGTGCAGCGCGCCCACCGCGCCCTTTTCAAAGGTATTTTCCACGCACATCAGCCCGTCGTTGTAGGCAAGGATACGCCGGGTGACGCCGGCCCCGCCGCTCTGGGGCAGCACCTCGTCATGGGGGACCCAGCGCTGTTTCTTTTCGGTCATCTGCATACGAATCTGCTCCTTTCCAGCAAAAAGGCGCGGACGGTCGGCCGCCCGCGCCATGGGTGTAATGGTGTAAGAGAAAGATCAGCCGAACCAGGCCGGGGTGCACTGCGGCACATAGCCGAACATCTTGGGGATGAACAGGCTGATATCCGGGATAAAGGTGATGAGCAGCAGGGCCGCGATCATGCACAGATAGAACGGCAGGGTCGCCTTGACCACAGCGCCCATGGGCCGCTTGGCCACAGCCGCGCCGATGAACAGGACCGAGCCGACCGGCGGGGTCAGCAGGCCGATGCCGCAGTTTAGCATGACGATGATGCCGAACTGGATGGGATCGATGCCGATGGAAGTGGCGATGGGCAGCAGGATGGGGGTGGCGATCAGGATGATGGGGGCCATATCCATGATGCAGCCCAGGAACAGCAGGATCACATTGATGAGCAGCGCCAGCAGGATCGGGTTGTCGGTCACGCTGGTGATGGCGTTGGCCGCCAGATCAGGCACGTGCAGGGCGGTCATGCAGTAGCCGAACACGTTCGAGGTGGCGATCAGGATCAGGACGATGGACAGGGTGTGGACAGCGCTGTCCAGCTCTTTCCAGACGCCCTTCAGGTCCAGGCCCTTGTAGACGAACAGGGCCACGAACAGGGAGTAGAACACGGCGATGGCGGCCGACTCGGTGGCGGTGAACCAGCCGGCGGCAACGCCCACGACCACGATGATGATCGCGCCAGCCGCCCAGATGGACTGGCCCAGCTGATGGATCAGGTTCTTGACGCTGAACTTGTCGCCGCGGGGGTAGTTGTTCTTAACGGACAGGATGTAGACGCCCACCATCAGGCTGACGGCCAGCACGCCGCCGGGGATGTAGCCGGCCAGGAACAGGCTGCCGACCGAGATGCCGCCGGCTGTGGTGGCATAAATGACCATGTTGTGGCTGGGAGGCACCAGGATGCCTTCCACCGACGAGGTGATGGTGATGGCGGTGGAGAAGTCCGCGTCATAGCCCTGGTCCACCATCATGGGGATCAGGATGGCGCCCAGAGAGGCGGTGTCGGCTGCAGCCGAACCGGAAATGCCGCCGAAGAAATAGGAGTCCAGCACGTTGACCATGCCCAGGCCGCCGCGCATCCAGCCGACGCAGGCATTGGCCAGCGCGACCAGTTTATCGGACAGGCCGCCCGAGCCCATCAGCATGCCCATCGTGATAAAGAAGGGCACGGCCATCAGGCTGTACGAGCTGATGCCTTTGACCATCTGCTGGCAGACGGTAGCCAGGCTCAGGCCCTGGTACATCAGGCAGAAGATCGAGGACAGCGCCACCGAATACGCGATGGGGAAGCGCAGCAGGATCATGACCAGGAACGAGACCAGAAGGATCGCTATTGCGGGTACGTTAACTGCCATATCACACTTCCTCCTTCAAGCAGATGCCGCGAATCTCCTCATAGATGCACTCCAGCTCAAAGACGATCATGGCCACGCCGGCCAGAGGCACCGGGAAGTACATCCAGAAACGGGAGACGCTGGGCATCGAAACGTAGGTGCCGCGGGCGCCGATGGTGGTGGCGTACTGCAGGCCGACCACCAGCATGATGATGCCCAGCGCCAGGACGGCCACATCAGACAAAATGTTCAGGAAGTGGAGCACCGGCTTGGGGATATACCGGTCAAAGGCATCCATCCGGATATGCTCCTTGTGGCGGATGGCGATGGCCGCCGAAAGCACGGCCATGTAGCTCATCAGGGTCAGGACCACTTCTTCCGTCCAGGACGGCGAGGTGATGAACGGGATGTAGCGGCCCAGCACCGAATAACCGGTGATGATAATATCCGCGATCAAAAGCAGCTTGCAGATGGTCATGACGATCTTGTCCGTCATATCGTAGATGGGACGGAGCTTATCCATCGTCGCAAAGAATTGTTTCATCGGGATTCCTCCTTTTATCAAAATAAGCGGGGCGGCGTATCCAGGGCCGCCCCGCCCGCGTTATTTTGATGCAGGTCCCATCAGGCCATGTCGACCAGCTGCTGGTACAGATCTTCCAGGCCGGCGGTGTTGTCGGTGATGACCTGGGCGCAGGCCTCCTGCCAGGCGGTCTTGTCGGGCACGTCCACCACGTTGCAGCCTTCGGCTTTCAGCTCCTCCAGCACGCGGTTTTCCTCGTCCTCCGACAGGCCGGCGTTGAACTCCTGGGCGGCCTTGCCGGCCTCCATGATGACGTTCTGCTGGTTGGCGGTCAGCTTGTTCCAGGCGTTGTCGGTGATGACCACCTGCACGGCGCCCAGGGTGTGGCCGTCCAGGATCAGGTTGTTGGCCACTTCGGGGAAGGCGTTGGAAGCGTAGTTGGCGATGGGCTGCTCGGCGCCGTCCACGACGCCGGTCTGCAGTGCGCTGTACAGCTCGTTGAAGGAGACGACGGTGGGGGTAGCGCCCAGGCCCTCGACCAGGCCGTTCATGACGGGGTCGTTGGACACGCGCAGCTTCATGCCGGCCAGATCCTCGATGCCGGCCACCGGCTCCACGGTAAAGAAGTGCCGGAAGCCCTCCTCGCCGTAAAAGACGCCGCGGACGGGCAGGCCCAGTTCCTGGGGCTCGTTCAAAAATTCCGGGGCCAGGTCGCTGTTGGCAAAGTTCCACCAGTGGTCCCGGCTGACGAAGGTGTAGGGCAGGCTCAGCAGCATGGACTTCTTGCAGCCGTAGCTGGTCAGCGCGAACGCCGAGATACGGGACAGGTCGATGGTGTCGCCGCCCGCCAGAATGTTATCCAGGACGTCGTTCTCCGAGCCCAGCACGCCGGACGCCTGCAGGTCGATGGTGATGGACCCGCCGGACAGAGATTCCACCTGCTCCTTGAAATAGGAAGCGGTCTGGCCGACAATGGTGTCCAGGGGGTTGACCTCGGCATAAACCAGGGTCACAGCGGGGTCAGCCGAAGCGTCGCCGGAAGCGGCGGTGCTGCCGGCTGCGCTGGTGGCGGTGCTGGCTGCGGTGCTGCTGCTGGAGCCGCCGCCGCAGGCGGTCAGGACGCTTGCTGCGCCCAGGGCTGCGGATGCTGCCAGGAACGAACGACGAGAGATCTTCTTCATAAGTAATGTCCTCCTTGTTTTGCCTTTCTTTTCAAAGGGCGGCCATCGTGCCGCGCTGGTTCCTGTTTAGTAATATATCACATTTCTTTTTCCAAAACCATTGCATTTTTCTCTGAACTTTATGGTCAATTTTTGTATACATGAACAATAATTTGTGAACACCCTTGCAAAAACCGGATTTTGCGCTACAGTTAAAGGGAATATTCTGGCCGCGTCCAGCCCGCCTGGCCGGCCCCAAGGAGCTGAACCATGAAACAGGTCTCGATTTACGTTCCCGTCCAGATCACCGCATCCGATTTCCGCACCTTTGCCCTGTTCAACACCTTCCAGCGCAAAAAGCTGTGGCGGCGGCCGGCCCTTTTCATCGCCATCATGGAGGTATCAGCCGTGCTGTGCTACTCCCGCTATCCGCAGGAAGGCTCGCTGCTGCTGGGCACCATCCTGGCCGTGCTGGGGCTGGCGCTGCCCCTGATCTGGTATCTGAGCTACGAGCACAGCCTGCACACCCAGGCCAAAAAGATGGGCCTGCTCAAGGGCCCCCGCCGGGCCTACACCCTCGTCTTTCAGGACAGCGGCATCCAGGTCAGTTCCGACCAGGGCAAGACCTATTCCCCGCTTTCCTGGTCCCAGGTGACGCAGGTCTACCGCCGCGGCTCCATCACCTACCTCTACGTGGGCGACCATGCCTACCTCCTGCCCCACAGCCAGGTGCAGGAAGGCATCGACGCCCTGTGGTCCCTGCTGGGCCGCCACCTGCCCGCCGGACAACTGTTTTCCAAACTCGCAGCCTGACGGCACACACCCGTTTCCCCACCGATCCCTTTCACGCTTTTCTGCAGGCGGCGTCTGGACCAGCATCCGTTTCCGTCCTGGCCCGAGTCCGATCCTGGGCCGGCCAACCCGCTCTCCATGAGAAACAGCAGCATCTGTTCCCTACACAGCTCGATCCCGTCCAGGAAAAACACGCGTTTCATCGTTTGTATGCGTTCCGCATACCCCATCTCTCCGCTCCGTGTGTGTACATCCCGCCCCGTTTTGTGCTATGCTCAGGCCAGAAAGGAGGTTCCCCCATGGATCAGATCAAGATCGGCCGCTTCGTCGCCGAGACCCGCCGGGCCAAGGGCCTCACCCAGCGCCAGCTGGCCGACCAGCTCTCGATCAGCGACAAAACCATTTCAAAGTGGGAGACCGGAGTTTCCCTTAGATAAAGATACCTCCCACCCACGCTCCTGCTTCCACCGTCATTATTACTGAACCACGAAAGATCTCCGGTGGCTGCAAAAATTGCCACCCCAGCCCCATCCGCACACGATTGAGCACCACTTTCACGCACTAAAGCCCCACCTGCGTTGCCGAAGTTATTGAGCTGCTTCGCCGGTCAGATAGGCCACACATGCTCCAAATCGTACATCGGGCAACATCTATCTTTCGATAAGGTGTAAACACCTCGCGAAATAGCCTACTTGTCAAGTAGGGCCTCCAAGTAAGAAAATAGTTCTATGTAGTGGATGCGTATTTTTGAGATCAGTCTCAAAAACACACGCCCTCACAGAGAGAATCCACAGAGAAAGCAAACGCAGAAAAGAGCGCAATAGCAGTCCGGAAAGAACAACGGCTTCAAACCATTGTGCTTGAGATAGTTCTCATCAACATTCTTGACACCGTCGGATAGAGCGGATATGCCACGCTCCTTTGCTGCCTGACATACCTCTCGGAAGCAATGTAATATCCTTGTCAAATAATCCAGGAAGTGGTGCACTTTACTCCACCATCACGCTCTTGGCCAGATTCCGCGGCTTATCCACATCCAGGCCACGGGCGACACTCCGGTAGTATCCCAGCAACTGCAGCGGTATGACCGCAAGGCTGGCGGCGAAGTGCTCGTCGGTCTTGGGGATGTAGACGGTGAAATTGGCGGTATCCTCCAGCGAGTAGTTACCATAGCTGGTCAGGCCCATCAGGTAGGCCCCGCGGGACTTGCACTCCACCATGTTGGAGACGGTCTTTTCAAACAGCTCGCTCTGGGTCAGTACCCCAATCACCAGGGTGCCGTCTTCGATCAGGCTGATGGTGCCATGTTTCAGCTCGCCGGCGGCGTAGGCCTCTGAATGGATGTAGCTGATCTCTTTCATCTTGAGGCTGCCTTCCAGGCTGACGGCGTAGTCGATGCCGCGCCCCACAAAGAACACATCGTGAGCATTGGCAAACTTGGCGGCAAACCACTGGATGCGCTCTTTGTCCTCCATCACCCGCCCACTTTGCCGGGCAGGGTGGCAAGCTCGGCGATCATCTCCTGATACACCGTTTCTTCCAGCTGGCCGCGGACTCTGGCAAACTGCATAGCCAAGGCATAGCAGGCCGCCAGTTGGGCCGAGTAGGCTTTGGTGGTGGCTACAGCTATCTCGGGGCCAGCCAGAGTGTAAAAGACATAATCGGCCTCCCAGGCAATGCTGCTGCCCACTACATTGACGATAGCCAGGGTCTTGAGCCCCCGGGCTTTCGCTTCCCGCAGGGCAGCCAGGCTGTCTACCGTCTCACCGCTTTGACTGATGACGACCACCAGTCCTCTGGGGTCCAGCGACTTTGTAGCCTCCACCCGCACCGGGAGCCTGGCCAAGTCCTCAAAAACGTACTGAGCTGCCATTCCCACATGCCAGGCCGAGCCGCAGGCCACCATGTACAGCTGGGATACATCCCGGATTTCCTCGTCCGTCAGGCCCAGCGTGCTCAGGTCGATCTGGCCGTTGCGGATGACCGAATTCAGCGTGTCCTGGATGGCTTTGGGCTGCTCATGGATCTCCTTCATCATAAAGTGCTCAAAGCCGCCCTTTTCAGCGGCCTCTGCCGAGAAGGTGATCTCGGTGGGCTCTTTCTCCACCTCGTCGCCGTTCAAGTCGTAAAAGACGGCTTTGCCCGGAGTCAGGTGGGCCAGCTCCCGGTTGCCGATGTAGTAGACACTGCGGGTGTATTTCAGGATCGCCGGCACGTCCGAAGCCACATAGGTCTCACCGCCGGCAATGCCGATGATCATGGGGGAATCTTTCCGGGCCGCATAGATCTCCCCCCCGGGTAGTCCTTGAACATCACTTCCAGAGCATAGCTGCCCCGCACCCGCACCATCGTCTTGGTGATGGTGTCGATGGGGCCCATCCTGTACTTTTTGTAGTAATAGTCCACCAGCTTGATAAGGACTTCTGTGTCGGTCTGGCTGTAAAAGGTATTGTTTTGCCCGGGCATAACAGATGCGTACCTGTTCGGGTCCTGTACTGCTGCGAAGCCGAGGCGCGTCCTGCGGACGAAACAGCCGAGGCAAAGCAGGGGCAGCGCTCTGATTTTTGCAAGCCCGCAGCGGCGGGCGCAGCAAATAGAGAAACGGCCGGCGCAGCCCGGCCCGTCAAACCCGCCAGCAGGTATCAACCCGCGCGCATCCGAACCCCTTCCCTGGTCCGGATACGTTTTTTCTTTGTCCGAAGTGCCCTGCAGGGGGTATTAAAGCACAACAGAACAGCAAAAGAGCGGGGCACTGCCTGTCCAACGGCAGCGCCCCGCTTTTCTTTTATCTTTTCAAGCGTGCTTATGGTTTTTCTGACCCGCGCAGGCGGGCAGCCAGGGCGATCACCCGGCCGGCGCAGGCGCGGATGTCCTGTTCGGTCAGACGGCCGGCGGCATAGGCGCTGCGGATGCTGGCGTCGTCATCCGGGTTGCCGGGCATGATGATGTCGTTGCCGGCGGCGGCGCATTGCCAGGGGATGCTCCCATCGGCGGGGACGGTGGTGTTCCAGTCCGACATGATGACCCCGTCAAAGCCCCATTCCTCGCGGGCCAGCACGGTGCACAGGTCACGGCTGTTGGAGGCGTAGACTCCGTTGATCCGGTTGTAGGAGGACATGATGGCGGCGGGAGCGGCCGTTTTCACCGCGATCTCAAAACCCCGCAGGTAGATCTCCCGGAGGGCCCGCTGGCTGATCCGGACGTCCACCCCCATCCGGTTGTCCTCCTGGTTGTTGCAGGCGAAGTGCTTCACGGTCACCCCGCACCGGCCGCTGTGCTGGACGCCCCGGGTCACGGCGGCCGCCAACACACCGGACAGGAGGGGGTCCTCTGCGTAGTATTCAAAGTTGCGGCCACACAACGGGTTGCGCTGGATGTTCATGCCCGGGGCCAGCCACAGGTCCACCCCGAACTCCTCCATCTCACGGGCAATGGCCCGGCCAAACTCTTCCAGCAGAGCGGTGTCCCAGGTCTGGGCCAGGGCCGTCCCCACCGGGAAAGCCGTGCAGAACTGATAATAGGTGTCGGCGTTTTCGTGGTCACGGGGCGCTTCCAGATAGCCGTTTTCCAGCGAGCCCAGCACCCCCACGCCGTAGACCCGGCCGGAGGCCCGGTCCACCTGGTAGCTCTGGCGCAGGCGCAGCCCGGCAGGCCCGTCCGCCATGATGAGGGAGGGTACCCCGCGGCTGGCTTCCAGCTCCTCGGTGCTCTCGCCCGCCGACCCGGGCACACGGACCCCCGCCGAGCCCAGGGTGCTGGTGCCCTTGGTGATGTTGCCGTACAGCAGGGGGATCAGCTGTTCCACCGGGCCTTCCGCCTGGGGCGCAGGGGGGCAGACGGGCCGGGGCTCGGGCTGGGGGCAGAACCCGTAGACCGGCAGCCCCGCAGGGTGGGCCGCCTCTTTTTGGGCGGCGTCTGCGGCGCCCAGCTCGTCCAGCGGCTGGCTCAGGGGGCAGATGGGGTGGGTCTGCTCGATGAGGGTATCCGCCTCCACCCGGATCTGGGCGCAGAGGGTCACCGCCGCGCTGCTGTTCCCCACCCAAACGCCATAGAGCCCCTGCTCCACCACCCAGCCCTGCTTTTGCACGGCAAAGGTGGCCAGCTGCTTTTGGGGGATGCAGATGGTCAGGGTCTGGCGCTGTTCGGGGGCGAGGAGCCGGGTCTTGGCAAACCCTGCCAGACGGCGCAGCTCCTTGGCGCCGCCGTTCTGGGGGCAGGAAATGTAGACCTGCGCCACTTCCCGCCCGGAAAAGCAGATACCCGCATTTTCCACTTCCACATCCACTTCGATGGCGTCCGGCCGGGTCCGCAGCCCCGCAAAGCGGAGGACAAAGTCGGTGTAGGACAGCCCATAGCCAAAGGGAAACAGCGGCTGGACCCCGAAGCTGTCAAAGTAGCGGTACCCCACATAGATCCCTTCCCGGTAGACGGCCTTTTCCAGGTCGCCGTCCAGGTAGCTGAAACTCTCGGCGCAGGGATAATCGGTATAACGCCGGGCCCAGGTGGCGGTCAGCTTGCCCTCCGGCGTGGCCTTGCCCAGCAGTACGTCCGCCACTGCGTGGCCGCCCTCCTGCCCCAGCTGGGACAGCTGCAGCACCGCCTCGATGTGGACCGCCCCGTCCAGCAAATCGGTCAGCTCCACCGGGCCGCCGGCGTTAATCAGCAGAACGATGGGCAGACCCAGACGGTCCAGGGTGCGCAGGTCGTTCCACTCTCCGTCGCTGAGGTAGTAATCCCCTTTTTCCAGCCGGCGGTCCTTGCCCTCCCCTGCGATGCGGCTCAGGACATAGATCGCCGCTGCGGCTCCCTGCACGTCCTGGGGCACGATGGGCCGGCCCTGGGGCAGGACGAAGGGGTTGGCCGCATAGGCGTCAAAGGGGTTTTCCACCCAGCGGGCCGCCTCCAGCACCTTCTGCTTCCAGGCGGCGCGGGCCGCATGGTAGCGGGCTTCGTAATCCTCCAGCCAGTTCTCGCTGGTCAGGCGGAGCCCCGCATCCTTCATGCCCTGGCAGATGGAGACGTTGGCCCGGTTGTTGACGTCGCCCGAGCCGATCCCGCCTTTGACGGTCCGGCTGGCGCCGCTGCCGAACAGCGCCACCGGGGCCGAAAGGTCCAGCGGCAGGGTGCCTGTGTTCTTCAGCAGGACGATGCCCCCGGCAGCGGCCCGGCGGGCCAGGCGGCCATGTTCCAGCTCCCGCGGGGAGGGCTCCCGGGTGCGTGTGCCGCTGTAGGTATGCGCGTATGTCATAAGTGACCTCCGTATAAAATGGCAGCCGTGGAGAAAAGCCGCCATAGCTGTGGACCATGGCGGCTTTTCCCAGACGTGCGTGTTGAAGAAGAAGGAGAAATTGGAGAAAGCTTATTCCTTTACACCGCCCAGCGTGATGCCGGCAATGATGTACTTGGAAAGGAAGAGATAGACCACGATGATCGGCACGATGGCCACCATGATCATCATGTAGATCTTGCCCATGTCAAAG